>Ga0209979_1000812_pt1 | contig 38123 bp, 43 predicted proteins | sample AnhtaG_FD_183114 | JGI IMG/M metagenome (GOLD analysis project Ga0209979, IMG submission 183114) | Deep subsurface microbial communities from Anholt, Denmark to uncover new lineages of life (NeLLi) - Anholt_01485 metaG (SPAdes) (version 2) | ecosystem: Environmental > Aquatic > Marine > Oceanic...
CCTGGCCGTGGACGAGCCCGCCACCCTCCTCTACGTCCTGGTGGGCGACTCCCTCTACCGGGCGGCCCTGCCGCCCTAGCCGCGCCCTCGTCACCCCTCCCGAGAGCCTGGGAACCGAGGAACCCTAGAGCCTTTTCCTTTCACCCGACGCCAGTCACCTTGGAGTGCGTTTCCTTGGCCGGCTGGCGCTCTTGCCGGCCCCGGCGTTGCCTGGCCACCGGTTCTATGGTTCCATGGTTCCATGAACATCCTGGGCATCGAGACCTCCTGCGACGAGAGCGCCGCCGCCGTGGTGGCGGACGGCCGGAAGATCCTCTCCAACGTGGTGGCCTCGCAGGCCCACATCCACGCCCGCTACGGAGGGGTGGTGCCCGAGGTGGCCTCGCGGCACCACCTGGAGGGGCTCCTGCCGGTGGTGGAGGCGGCTCTGACCGAGGCCGACTGTCGCTGGTCGGACCTCGACGCCGTGGCCACCACCCGCGGGCCGGGCCTGTCCGGGGCCCTTCTGGTGGGCGTGAACGTGGCCAAGGCCCTGGCCTACGCCCATGACCTGCCCCTCCTGGCGGTGAACCACCTCGAGGCCCACCTCTACGCCAACTGGATCGACGAGGGGGCCGACCTGCCCTCCGGCTTCCCCCTGCTGGCGCTCATCGTCTCCGGCGGCCACAGCGACCTGTTGGTCATGGAGGAGCACGGCCGCTACCGCTGCCTGGGCCGCACCCGCGACGACGCCGCGGGCGAGGCCTTCGACAAGGTAGCCCGCCTCCTGGGGCTGGGCTTCCCCGGCGGCCCCGCCATCGAGCGCACCGCAGAGGCCGCGGGCGAGCCCTCCCTGCGCCTCCCTCGCGCCTGGCTGGGAGAGAGCGATGACTTCAGCTTCAGCGGCCTGAAGACGGCGGTCCTCCGGCTGGCTCGCGGCGAGCAAGGCCCCCCGCCCCCCGTGCCCGAGCTGGCCGCTGCCTTCCAGCAGGCGGTCGTGGACGTCCTGGCGGTGAAAGCGGCCCGGGCAGCCCGTCGCGAGGGTGTGCGAGGCATCCTCCTGGCCGGCGGCGTGGCCGCCAACGGACCCCTGCGTCGCGCCCTGGCCCGCAAGGCCTCGGTCCCCCTCTACGTCCCTTCGCCCATCCTCTGCACCGACAACGCGGCCATGGTGGCGGCCTGCGCCTACTATCGCCGGGAGGCGGGCCTGGCCGGCCTCGACCTGGACGTCTCCGCCACCCTGCCCATCGCCCCCTGATGCTGGAAGCCTTACCCTGCGGGATAAATCCCGCAGCTTGTGCCGTCGAATTCAGAAAGCTGCGGGTTTCAACCCGCAGGGCCGTGTCTTCACCCTGCCAAACCATCCCCCACCGGATTTGAACCAATTACATAAGGAGGGGGCGAACCTCCCCCAACTGTTCATCCAGCGTCTCGCCTCTAGGACAGCGGGCAGCGGCCGCAGCCGCCCTCGGTGCAGTAGGCGTGGTAAAGGTGCAGAAGCCCCTGCTGGCGGCGGGCGTTCAGGCGTAGCGCCCTCCCCTCGCCGTTCCGCAGGGCCCCCTCCAGGAAGCGGGTGACCCCGTAAGGACCCCCTCCGAGACAGTTTCCGAATGGTACTCCAGGGAGTGAAGGGGTTCGTGGAGTTCTATGCGGATCGCATCGCTGTGGACCTCGACACGCTTGACGAGGTTCTTGATGACCTGCTGCCAATCCTCGTCGCTGAGGTCGTCCCAATCCAGCCCGTCTAGCATAGCTAGGCCAGCCTCAATGTCAGGGGGCTCGTAGTCCGAAGACATAGCGGACAACTCGGCCTCAATGGCGGCCAGAGCCTCGTCGGCCTCCTTCAGCAGGGCGTGGTAGATATCGTCGGGGATGGGTGTCTCGGTGTCTCTCTTCCTGAGGTACTCCCTGGTCAGGGTCAGCCGCTCCCGCTCATGGCTTGCCGTGGCTGCCTCCAATCGCTTGCGCTGTTCAAGGACGACTGCGTTCCTCCGGTCTGTTTCCTGGCGAATCAGCAGCGCTGCCGTCTGCCGAGCACGAGGCGTGATCGGCAGGTGCTTGAGGGCTTCTTTCACCTCACTATGGACCTTGAGACCACTGGCGTAGGGTACGTCGCAGGTGTCCTTCTCCACCGCGTTGTAGCAGCGGTAATAGACCCGGGGACTAGGATCCGGGCGATGCCCATGCATCCTGCCGCCACAATTGCCGCAGAGAATCAGGCCGGTGAGGAGATAGCCGTCGGAGCGGCGAGGGTTGCCCACATTCAAGCGCCTTGACCTCAGCTTCTCCTGAGCAGCTTCCCAGATCGCTTCGTCAATGAGCGGCGGATGGAGACCGTCGGCGACCACCCATTCAGACTCAGGCCGACGACGGTAGCCTGAGAAATAGCCCCGGGACTCCTTGAATGCCTGGACCTTGCCCTTGTAGGCAGGGTTCCGCAGGACGCTGTAGATGAGTCGGCGGGGTCGGTGACCTTCAACGATCATTCCCTCCCTCGCAAGCTGGGAGGTCAGGCCACGGATGCTCTGGTTCTCATGGACGTACAGGTCGAATATCCTCCGCACCCAATCGGCGTCGGCGTTGGGTGCCAGTGTCATTCCGCTGCCGTCAGGAGCCTTCACGAGATCATATCCGAAGGGGGCCTTCCCGATCCACTTGCCCTGTTTCGCCAGCGACCTCATGGCCGACTGGGTTCGCTGGGAGATACGCCTCGACTCCTGTTCCGCCAGCAAGAAGTAGAGGCCCCGAACGAAGGGATCATCGGTGTCGGAGGTGGCTGACCGGATGGCAACGCCAACCCGCTCAAGGTTCCTGATAGCGAAGATGGCCTCGGCAGGATCGCGGCCAAAGCGGTCAAAGTGATAGACGACAACTGCATCGATGGATCGCTGGCGGGCAAGGGCTAGAAGGCGCTGATACCCTGCTCGTTCAGTTTCCAGGCCGCTCTGCGTATCCTCGATTTCTTCTAAGATGGCGAAGCCCTCACGCTCGCAATAGGCGTGACATGCCTCACGTTGCGCTCTGATAGACACGTGATTGGCCTGGCCTTGTTCCTCGGTTGACACTCTGAGATAGATGGCTGCTTTCATGGCACTACACCTTCAGGCGAGTCTTGACCACGGCGGCCAGGGCCTCGCTGACCCTAGAACGACTGGCCTCACTGATCTCCGGCGGAGCAACTATGGCCTGGTAGCATCCTCCAGGCCGGACAACAACGAAGTGGCCGCCGAGAAGAAAGGTCGCCGACTGTTCCTGCCTATTCTCTGCCCATATCTGCCAGGGCACTTCGAACCGCCCGATCAACGTCTTGATCTGATACATTAGGGCCTCCTGGAGAAGGGGATAAGACAGTTTCTCATAATGCGGCGGGCTCATCAAGCATTCACCGGCACTGAGTTTGTTCAGCCTCGGCTATCCGATAGCCAGGTATAGGTAGATGCCCATGCCAACGGCGCTTGCCAGCACCAGGACCTTGAGCAGGCGCAGGACTAGCCTGACAAGTAGATACGCAGCGGGAAGCATGAGGGCCATCCTGATGCCGGCCTCAGGAGAAGCGCCACCGACTACGTCTCTGGTGATCCGCGTTGTCTCAGACACGCAGTAGGGCAGGACTTCAAACAGGAGAAACCGCACCCTGTCGATTGCCTCAAACATGATAGGGATCGGAGGGCGCAGGCTCCGGTAGTACAGCGGGGTTGAGAGTAAGCGAGCGCCATCCGATCCAGATTGAGCTTCCCTCGCAGTCGCATCTCTTGTCAAGTGCGCGAGGCAAGAGAAAACCGCTAAGCAATGCTAGCGGTTTCTCTACGTCTGGCCGCTGGCGCTGAGTCTATCTAGATTCGCTTGACTGCCTCTGTGAGGGGAACCTTCTCTTTCCCGATCTGGACGGTGACGCCTTTCGCCTTGTCAGGGTTCTCTCTCGCAAACCTGAGGATGAGCCGCGCCGCGCTGTCGCCCTTGTGGGGAACGCCGAAGTGGTCCAGGACAGCGGTGGCGGAGCTAACTTTGCTGCCATCCGGCAGGACGAATCCGCTGGGGCCAAGGGCGCTGATCGACTTCTTGTTGTTGCCTGAGCCCTTCCCGATCTTCACGTCGAGTAGCAGGCCACCGTTGTCGCCTTTGTGGACGTAGAAGGCGAAACCTTCTGGCGGGATGTCCAGCTTCAGGCCGTTGAGGGCCTCTTTCACGGCTTTGTGGACTGCCTGCGTTAGCTCGGCCTTTCTTCGCGCTAGCTCGGCTTGCGCTTCCACCCGCGCTTTGCGCTGATTCAGCTTTGCCACGCGCTCTTGCGCTCTCTTGATCTGGGCATCGATCTCCATCATCGCTGTGCAACCTCCCATTGTCGGTTGCGCCAGCGGCCAATATACAGTTGTTAACGTGCCTCGGTCAGGAGGTAGTATCCCTCGCATACAGGCCATTGTCAAGGGGTTTGTCGGGGGAATTCTCAGAGAAGTTGGCTATCGCTGTGCGGCTTCAGCGCCGCGTTGCGCCATCGCCGAGGATCACGAAAAATCAAAAACAAAAATGAGGCAAACGAATGTTCGAAACTACAATTGCGATTGAAGCTGAAGACAAGATCGATCTTTGTTTTTCAAAATGATCGATCCTTTTAATCTTTGAAAAACGAGGACCTTCGGGGACAGCTACAGTGGGCCTCAGGCACATAGCAGATAGATGCTGTGGTCGAGCCGCCTGGCCACACGGGTAGGCTCGCAAACGCCGCCAGCCATCAGGCCTGACGCGAAAAAGACCGAAGGGGCCTCCTGTGAGGCCCCCGCGAGTCTGAGTTGGCTTCCGCGCCCTGTCCCTACGGTGGCTCGATGCAGCTCAGGCCCACCTGCGCCAGCGCCACCAGAACGTCTACCATGCTGACGGCCCGGTGCCTGAACCCGTTGGGCGTGAGGTCCAGGTAGACGGGCACCGGCAGCCAAGAAAGGAGCGCGGCTAGTCCGGATACGGCCGCAGGTTCTCCAGGACGGCAAGGAGCACGTCCGGATCGTTGAGCGGGTTGACCTGGCGAAAGTTGCTGATCGATGCGTTCCCTCTCGTCACTATGATCCCGTCAGGTGCGTCCACGATGACCAGTTGGTTGGTCCATCGACCCACCGGTATGCTGAACAACTGAGCGGACCACCCGTGGACGATGATGCTTTGGCGGGTCACATCAGTGGACCTTGGAAGTACCCGAGCCTTCGCCGACTCCCACTGCTCGGGCGGATAGAAGGTAATCCAGAACCCAACGGAGCCACCGCCTTCGGAAGGGGACTGGTAGTAGACATTCACGAATGAGGGTTCCTCATGGTCTTCGAACCGGCCTCCAGTGGCATGGAAGGTGCGTCCCCCGGCCTCGAACTCTGGCCCTACCCAGTAGGCCCTTAAGCCCGCCTCCTGCGCCCCGGCGACAGGGGTGGTCAATTCAGGCGGCAGATCCCCGACATCGGACCCGTTTCGCGCCGCTGGACTTCCGCAGGCGGACATAGACACCCCCATCGCCGCGAGCATCGTCAGGACAGGCAGCTTAGGTCCGCACAAAATCTCGAGAAGCCCACGAGTTGTCATGGTCGTCTCTTGACACGATTGTACCACACGCGCATACTGATGACCTAGTCCTCGAGAAGCAAGATGATGAGAATGCTGCTCATCGCTGGACTGTCAATTCTTGTAGTCTTGGTGCTCTCAGCACGGACTGGCAGTCCATCAGCTACCTTCGGCGAGACGGGTGGCGCTACCGTGTGGGCGCGGGGCGAAGAGGGGGTCTGGCGCTCCGACGACGGCGGAGCGACTTGGCAGTTGAAACGTCCTGACCGGTGCCCTCTCGCAGGGGGTGTGATCGCTGTACTCAGCAGCGCAGTACTCTACAGCGGATGTGATGGGTACATCTGGCGCACCGATGATGGCGGCGGGACATGGCAGCACGATTCGCCTGCCCCTTGGTGGGTAGACGACTTCCCTGGACGAATGGAGGCCAGTACCCAGGACGTAGTGTTGACGGTGCTTGGAGCGGGCTTTGGTAACGAACTATGGAGAAGGGATCCTTCTACCGGAGTATGGAGCCTAGCTCTGCTAGGGGCAGACGACGAGGAGTTCATGGCGGTAGCCATTCGCGACAACGTGGCCTACCTGGTTGCTCGCCAGGGGCCCTGGTCAGACCGGCGAAATCGGGTCTATGAGTCCACGGACGCAGGCGTCAGTTGGACCATGGTGGTCGACCAGCCGGCGGGGCAGCAAGACTGGTGGGTTGTTGATGCACTGGTCGCATTCGATCAGAGCGCCCTCTACATTGCCGACCATTACTTTGGTCTCTGGCTTCTGAGAGGTGGCTCGCTAGAGGGCCCCTATCCCTTCTATTCCCGCGACCCTCCCCTCATGGACGTCGCGGCGCTCAGCCTTCGCAAGGAGGGCGGCCTCTACGTGGGCGGGATAGATACCGGCGACCCCACTCAGTGGCCCATTCGCGGTTTCATAGGTGACACTTTCTTCGACTTGACGGCGCAGACGAGCCCTCACCCCGTGGACGGCGACTACGTCTATAGCGTCGCCGACAGCGAAGCGGCCGTATTCTTCGTCGACCATGACGCGGGCCGCAGCCACCCCGGACAGAACCTGTATCGAAGCACCGACGGCGGCGCTAGTTGGGCCACCGTCAACCCGCCCGGCGAGGACTACGTAGCCATAGTGGGCACGGCACCCCCGTCTCCAGGCCCGGCGGTCGTGGTCCTCCCCGGCTGGAGGTCGGACTGCGACGACGGTGTCCAAGCCCTGACACAGAACCTCAAGGAACAGTTCGGGGATCAGTGGGTGGATTGCTACGAGTACTTCTCTGAAGATGGGGTTGCGTGGCCCGCCGCCCGCTTGGCCCCCTTCGTCAGGCAGTTCCGCCAAAGGTTGGCGCTGAGCCCGGAGGATGAGGTCCACCTCGTGGGGCACAGTATGGGTGGCCTGGTGGCGCGTCATTACTACGAAGCCTACTACGATGCCGTCGATGGGCCCATCGGCAGCATCAATATGCTGGGGGCACCGAACGAGGGGGCCTGGCTTGCCGGTATCGAGAAAGCGCTGTGCTCGCTCCGTGTACCGGGATTTCCGCTGGTCCCCTCGGCCCTGTGCGGCGTCGTGAATTTGCCTGAGCTTGTGAGCGGAATCGATCTGGATTCCCAGGCAGTCAAGGACATGACCCCGGGTTCCGATGTCCTGCGCAGATTGAATGATGAGTTCGTCCTACCGCCGTCGCCGGTCTACCAAGTGCACGCAGGGTGGAATGGCTCCAAGCTGGGGCGAATCACGCATCCGGGCGAACCTGGCGACTGCCTCGTCACTGTTGACAGCGCATATGGTCGCGACAATGTGTTTGGCGAAACCGCGCTAGACTATGACGGCCTGAGCCACGACCGCTTCGAGCGCCTCGGCATCAACTGGTGCGATGATGACACCCTTGTCAACAGCCCGGACGTGGTCTTGGACCTGGTCGGTACCATAAGGGGTATCTCGGGCTCCGGCGGAGAGGCAGGAGAAGGGTCCGGCGCAGCAGCGGAGTCGGGAGGGCCGGGCGCCGAGGGGCCCCTGGCGGCCTCGGTATTTGATTTCGTGCTGCCTGGGCAACAGAAGATGCACCAGATAACGGCGCCGGCGGGCCTTACGGGCGGCGCGTTCGCCGTGCTGTGGCTGGACGCGGAGCTGGAGCCAAACCTGGGCTTTACGCTCCGGAGGCCAGATGGAACGGTGGTCGGCCCAAGCGATCCCGACGTCATCGATGAAGTGACCATTACCGGGGACGGCATGTTCTTTGTGCTGATGCGTGGCTTCGCCATGAGCGCACCGCAGCCTGGCGGCTGGCAAGTGACGGTGGAGGGGCTCTCGGTGCCCGAGGAAGGCCAGCCTTACCTCGTCGCTTTGATGCCCGACAGCCAGGTGGTTCTCAGCCTGGACACGACCGATGCGCGGCTCTCTGAAGGTGCACCGCAGGTCGTCATGGCAACCCTGTTCGACGGCGCCAGCCCGATAGAGGCGTCCTCTATCTCAGCCCAGGTGCAGACCCCCGCGGGAACAGAGGAGGAACTAGTCCTGCGGGATGACGGCACGGGCGGAGATGAGACGCCCGGCGACCTTATCTACTCGGGCACGTTCACCAACACGACGGACTGCGGCGGCTATCGTATTCTTGGCACCGCGACCGGTGATAGCACGGAAGGGACGGCAACGCGCCAGCAGATGGGCATCTTCGAAGTGTACGTGGCGGGAGACGCCGTGAGGAACCCCTGTGAGCCGGATGAGGACGACGACCTGCTAACGGATGTAGACGAAGTGGAAATCTATCTCACGAATCCCCTGGATACGGACACCGACGACGACGGCTGCGCCGAAAGCGAGGAGCTACCGGGGGCTCCAGCGCCCAAGCCCGGCTCCACGGGCCCCTATGACCCCCTGGCCTGGTACGACTTCTACGACGTGCCCGTGCCCGCTTACCCCGACCCCACGCCCAACGGCACGCGGAACAAGGCCATCGCCATGGACGACGTGCTGGCCGTCCTGTTCTACACAGGGACATCGCCCACCGGCGCGTGCGGTGACAACCCCAACGCTAACGGCGTGGACTACGACTGCGACAAGGATGGGGACACCGTGCCGGACGGGCGCGACTACGACCGCACGCCCGGCCCGGAGCCCAACCCGCCGTGGGACGCCGGCCCGCCCAACGGGGCTGTGGCCATGGACGACGTCCTGGCGGTGCTGGCGCAGACGGGGCTGGACTGCTCGGGGCCGCCGCCATCGGGCGGAGGGGGATCGGCGGGCGCATCGGCGGGTGGCGCCAGGACCTCGTCCCCGGCGCCGAACGCCATGGCCGTGGATGCCGTCTCCGGGGGTGGTGTGAACCCGTGGCGGACTGTGATGGGGGAAGAGCCCTTTGATATTGACGCCGTCGTCATGCTAGCCGAGCAGCCCTCCGCCGGCTACAACCTCGTCCTCGCGTACAACGACCAGCTGCTCGAGTTCATACCCATCGAGGACCTCAACTTGGACACCGTTGCCAAGAGCTGGACGTACACGGGCCTGGGCGGCATGAACCTCGACGCCACCGTCGTCGTGTTCGACTTGGACGGCGACACCCTGCCCGACAGGGCTGTGGGCGGCTCTGCCCGCGGCTCGGGAACGACTTCGGCAACCGGCGCTGTCGTCACGGCCCGCTTCCGCTGTATTGGCAACGGTGGTAGCTACGTGCACCTAGTAAGCCCGTCTGAGAGCGCGACCGGTACTACCACTCTGGCGGTCGGAGGCGGCGCCATCGAGACCAGTCTGGCAGACGGGTACGTGTATTGCTGGGGCGTCGAGTAAGCACTGCGCTCGGCCGGATTTAAAGAGGGCCGTGATCGCCCGCCAACGGGGCGCCGGTCACCGGTGCCGGCACCCCCCGCGTCTCAGGTGCAGCGGACTTCAACAGCGTCGCAGGGCAGCCCGCCATGTCCTGGCTGGCTTAGGGAGTCGCCATCGGGGACTTCTCGCGAGGCTCCTAGGATGTGCGCAAGGCCTCCCAAGCTTATCACCCCCGTCAAAACCCCGTTGTGGAGCCTCTCCAGGCCACGCTGCTAGTCAGCGCCACAAGCGAAGGTTTCCCTGTCGGGCACTATCCGCGCCAACGGGGGTGAGTCATAAGAAACATAAGACTTTGGGCCGAATCTGAACCCCGATCTGGGAACCGCCGGATGAGCAAAGATACCAGCGCCCGCCAAAGAACAGTCATACGAATCATAAGCACTCTCTCAGCGCGATCTAGAGGGCGGTCTGGCGGAGAATACCATGTCCACGTGATCTCGACCATGCGCTTCGGCGTGGGCTGGCACGATGAGGGAGGCCGTGAACAGGGAGTAGCCGTGCTGTCAAAGCTCAGGGCAGCAGGGCAACTCACTACGTCTAGGGTGTCAAAGCGGGTACGACCTCGATGAGCCCCTGACCCTGGTTAGGGTGATAGGGACAGTGAAAACTGTAGGTCCCCGGTGCGTCGAAGCTGAGGTCAAACGATACAGGCGAGCCACCAGTGACATCAGGGCTGCGGAAGGAGATCTCCGGAATCGCGAGGGCATGGCGCTCCTCACCGATGCCTATGCCAACCAGATTGATGGTCACAGGAGTTCCAGCAGGAAGGAGAATCCTCGCGCCCTGGAAACCCAACTCGTGCCCATAGACAGGAATGTACAGTGGCTGCGGCTGATTGGCGATTCCGCCGCTGAAGGGTCTACCCCGAGGGCGAGATGGCTCGCCCGACGCCACCAGCCTATCTCCTGTCCAAGTGTAGACAACAGTGCCCTCGACTGAAGGGCAACACTCTGGGTCATCGGGTGCATAGGTTGTGTAGTCGATGGCAAACTGAGCTGACCCTAGAAGTCGCACATGCTCATAGCCATAGTAGGTATGTAAGGTGTCGGTCCCCAGGTAGGTGTCCTCCAAGAAGAAGTGGGTGGCCTGACAGTTCACGTGGTTGCCGGTGACTACCCAGGAGCAGAAGCTAGGAAAAGCCAGGAGATGGCGCCCTTGGCCATCATCGGTCAGAATGGGATCATGTGGATAGAAGCCCCTGGCAGTGAGGAACGCCTTCGCCCGCTTGATAACCTCTCCGAGCGGGACACCAGCCGTTGGCAGAGCGGTGGGCGTCGGTGTAGGAGTAGCCGTTCCTGTCGGAGTCAGCACAGCAGTGGATGTCGCCGTCGGGGTTAGGGCGGCAGCGGCTGTCGCAGTGGCCGCCGGTCTGGGGGTGGGCGTAGGTTCCGCCTGGTCGCCGTCCCCTACAGCAAAGATGATGAGGACTGCCGCCACGAGCCCCAGGAGAGCGCCGGCACCCGGCACCAGGAGAAGGGGATTCGCCAGTCTAGCCAACTTGTCCCTCTTCTACGAATCTTCTACCAAGATACCGCAAGTATACCCCGCTGCCGGGCGTTTGCAAGGGGCACTCGATAATCGCCCCAGATGGGCGGCTATCGGGAGCAGTACGACGCATTTCTCCGCAGGCTGCGACAAGCACGGCTGGAGGCAGGGCTTTACCCAGGCTGAGGCGGCTCGGCAGCTAGGGAAGCCTCAGTCGTATGTCTCGAAGTGTGAGTCGGGGGAGCGGAGGGTTGATGTGGTGGAGCTAGCGGAGTTCGCCAGGCTGTACAGGAAGGGGCTGGAGTTCTTCGTGTCCTACAGCGGTTGAAGCTGGTACGCTAGCGCCTGCCCCGAGGTCGCCAGGGACCTAGGCGTAGAGCCTGGATCAGGGGAGGGCGGAATAGTCTGTCTTGAACTTGCCGCCCGAGAACTCCTTGAATTCTACCCTGCACTTGTCCATAGCTGGATTGTATCGAGCCATTATCTTAAAGGGAGATGTCTGACCTGACAGCAGGGGATCATAGTCGATGAGGGCGCTCTCAGAAGTAAAGGGAGTGCCACTAGCATCAGTGAAGATGGCCACAGCCTCGACACTCTCAAGTGCCTTCCCGCTCACGTTTTCGACAAAGCCCTCCACTGTGACGTAGCGATACTCCTGATACCAACGGAATGAGACGAGCTTCAGATCATAGTGGGGTCTCGGCGTTGGACGGGGAGTTCTGGTCGGTTTTGCCTCAACCGTTTCCCTAGCGTGAACTCGAGCTTCGACTGTCGCTTCCTTCTGAGCCGTAGCGATGGCCTCGACGTAGGCCAACTCCTCGGCCGCAAGCGTGGGAGTACCAGCGGGAGTGGCGGTCACCACTACAGTTACCGTTACCTCCCTGGTGCAGGCCGCTAGCAGCATGGAACCTGCTAGCAGCGCTGCGATGATGACTCCCCTCATGGCACACCGCCTTTCGCCAGATACCAAGGCTGACCGAATGCTATAGCCTGAGCGAAAGCGTTGTCAAAGAGGAATGAGCGTCCATCCACCAGGCAGCACATGCAGAGATGGGCTGCCCTGAGATGGCCAGGGACTCCGGCGCAGGGAGACGTAGCCGATCACCACGGCGAGGAGGAACAGGAAGGCGATGGTGAGGAGCCAGAGGAGGATCACTGGGGACCGGTTCCTGCGCTGTCTCTCTTCTTCAGAGCGGTCCCGCTGGCAGAAACGATCATCATTCCGTGCCGTATCTGCTCGAAGTCGACACGGATACCGGCTACGAGGTCAGCCCCACGGCTTAGTGCCTCGTCGCACATCTCGAAGAGCGCGATATCGCGTCCCTCAGCGAAGGCCTTTTCATACTGGCCAGACCGACCACCCACGATGTCAGTGATACTGGCCGCGAAGTCGCGGAAGATGTTGGCACCCATGACCGCAATGCCAGAAACCACACCGAGAGATTCGTAGTCACCTTCCACGTCGGTAGTGTACTGAGGGAAGCTCCGCAAGAAAGCCGCTCGTCTCTGGCGCTCCACTTCTTGCCCGCGCACCACCTCCTCCCGGCACTGGGAGCAAGCGCCCAACATCCTCATTGCATCCTCGGGACTCATCGGCCTGCCGCACTTCGGACACAGGCGTTCTGCCATCGCGCACCCCCGCGCATCCTACCACATTGACGGGCCATTCGTCCGCGATATAGCATTGCCAAGGCGATGGATCTCGATACCGTCTTGGCACTTGTCGCAATTGCTCTCGCCCTGTGCGCGATTCTCTTTACGTACCTCCAAACCAGGGAGGCGCGGACAATTGCCATCTCCGTCTACGCCGCCCTGGATCGAATCATCCACCTCGTCCGCGATCGACCGATCGTGGTCTGGGCTGATGGATGATATCGGTTACGGACCGTTGTTTCAACCAGGCGAGAGCGACAGGGTTACCTGCACCATACGGGGTCCCTCACGTCGTTCCTACAGCAAGTCGTTCTCCGGTCGCCAGGACAACTGCATGGAATACACGTTCCCAGATGACTTCGAAGGTGCTGGCGAGATGGAGCTGGGATTGTATGAGGTTGAGTGGTGGCACGTAGGGTCGCCTGGATCTGACGACGAGACCTACGGATTCGACACCTTCTATGTAGTGCCCTAGTAGACATGTCCGCGCCCAAGGAGGTAGGCCCATCGGGCCACAGCGAGGTCGCCGTCCCCTGACTCACCCGACCCAGCCCCAGATGATGCAGGCAACGGTGGGAGTGGGGCAGCGCAGGTGCCGTGAGGTCGGCAGGCGCTCAGGCGCTAGATAATCTGGACAGGAGTTACCTACCCGATGCAGGGAGTGGTAGAATCAGGACATGCGTGCCTACTGGTACAGGGCGCTCCGAAGGGCATTCTCGGATACCCTGTCGTTTCTTGGGTTCCCCAATCGAGCAAGACTCGTGGTGAGTCTGGTTTTGTTTGGCGTGGCCCTAGTGGTTACCTGGATCCTTAGCGGTACCCAGCAGATGAACGAGGAGCTACGCTCGGGACTGGCGGTAGTCGCTGCCGTAGGTGTCCTGTTCGTGCCGACCTTCCTATGGAATCTGTTGGCTGCGCCAGTCCGGATGGAACGCGAGGCGCATGCGGAGGCGGACAGGATTGCCAAGGACCAGCTTCAGCGAATATCTGCGGTAGAGTCTAGTCTCGCAACCGTAAGAGGCGAGTTCGCTGAATACAGGAACAAGGTAGAGGCAGCAACTCCCGCTCTAGCATTGGGTGACCCGATTCCCGTGCGCGACCAGATTCTGGAGCGCACACACTTGGTGGATGACCCGTCGTGGTCCTCCGCCGTCTCGCGTCCACCTCAAAGACGGGTTCCTCGGGAGAACGTAGGTATCTTTCTCTGGCGCATACCCGTTCAAAACTCAGGTGCGAATGCTGATGGTGTCTCCGTAGAGATCGTCAAAGTAACTCCTGACCTACCGAGCGGACTGGCAAATCCGACGCTGCACTTAGCAGGCGACAATCCCCAAGACCACCTGGGCTATTCGGTTTCACGCTCCTTTTCGCTTCCGCACAATGCAACACGCCAGATTGACGTGATAGCAATGCAAACTAGCCAGCCCCACAAGTGCTTTATTTGGAGTGTTGCGTCACCTGATGCAGTTGAGGAGGTATCCCTTAACGGCAGCTACAAGTTCACTATCAGGGCATTTGCGGGTAACGCGCCTTCCGAGCCACGAGACTATCAAGTGGATGTAGACGCTGCGAACGGAAACCTGACCATGACTCCGTTGCCAACTCGGCATCAGGAAGACTCTCCGACTCAATCAGCTTGAGGAGCATGCCCCTGAACAGGTACGGGGTGTACCGGAAGGCGATCTCGCCGAGGTAGGCAGGCGAGTGCTCAGCGCCCTGAGATCGCCAGGTACTCAGGGCGCTCTGGCATTCTAAGATGAGCCAGAGGGAGGTGGCAGATCGACCACAGGACGGCGCATAGAATCGCTAAACTAAGTCCTCATCCACTCCCACCTGCCCCTGTCTACATCGGCGCTGGCCCTACTACGCGCACCAGAGCCAGGCTGACCGCCGCAGTCACAGCGCTTGTCCAAAGCCGCCTACGATCCAGTCCGCTTGCTCAGAGAGTGCGTGCTCTATGCGCCGGTCGGCGTCATCCCTTTCGAGCAGTCGCAGCTCAGTCATCATTTGGATCAAGACAAGCACCATTCTTGATGCTTCCAACAGCACCTCCCGCGACGCATCCCAGGTGGAGATGTTCTCTTCCCACGTTTTCTTCCTCATGAGTTCTGCGTGTTTCACTGACATGCCAGCGTCCACGAATGCAAACGTAGCGGCCTTTCTTTCTTGGGCCTGCCTCGCCGTGCCGATTGCTTTCCCTGCCGCCACCTGGACGGACAAATAGACGTTGGACAGGCTGGCGGGGCGAACCGGAGCTTCCAAGCGCAGCGCTTCAACAGCAGCCGCTTCGCTTTCAAGCCCAGCATGGCGCAGCAAGCGCACTTGGTATTCCTGCTTCTGTTGCAGCGTGAGGCCAAGAAAGGCAGCTCTCACCCGATGATTCTCGGCGGCCCCAACAAGCGTGAGAAGGCCTGAAACCATCTTCCCAGCCTTGGCCTTTCGACGGTCGCTCGCGCTCAGCAGTCGTCGCAGCCAGCTCGCCCTGAACCGCCGATTGACCTGTCGTGCTGCGCTCTTTGGGCCAAACAGGTACACCACGATGGCGGTGAGCAAGTTCACGAACTTCACAGGCGAAGTCACGAGCCAGATTAGGACAACACCCGGATAGCTGATCACCCCGCCGACCGCCCGCGGCCTCTCAGGCCCCCACTGCCTAACCAATGCCAGGATATGCAGCGGCGTCGTTATGGGAATCGTCACTAGGCCCCAAAGGATGACAACCGCCATCATTGGGATGTATAGCGCCAGGTTCAGCACCCAGGAGATAGCCCCGAGTGCTACGACGCTGAAGTTGTATGCCCTGCCCAGTAGGCCTGCCTCACCCTCCACGTACATGGGAACCACAATTTCCAACCACTGGGACGGAAACAGCGCCTCTCGCCACTGGAAGTGGGTCGGTGGAGGAGGATCGCGGACGATAGGCTCATTCATGGCGGAAGAATCTTCCCAGGGCAGACGGCAGTGTCATACCTGGGATTTCCCATTTCACCCCGATGACTCCGAAGTGAGTGAGCGCCCTACCACGCGCACCAGAGCCAGGATGTGATATCGGCCCGTGCCAAACCCCCTCCGGTTTGCCCTGCAGTCCGGTCAGTACCCGCGATCAAGATGCTTCCAAACGTCCAAGGAGAACGGCCATGCAACACAGATCAGAAGGTTCTCAGCGGCGACTCTTTCGTCCTCTGGGTTCCTGGAGCCGAAGGAGCTGAACAGTAGCGTGACGATGTAAACCAGGAGAGCCACAGGGAGCCCTAGCAGCGCCAGGACGAGTCTGAGCACTGGCGCTTTGTGCCACAGCCAGCTGGTTCCGAGCATGAATCCTAGCTGCGGCAGGTACAGGACGTTCAAGATGAGTAGGAGGATCAACCTTAGGGGAGGAAGCAGGCTGAGTAGCCCGAACACTAACCCAAGGATGTTGGCGGCTATGAGCGCTGGAATCCTAACGATGGCTATGAGAACCCAGAACACTTGATTGGTGATGAGGCCAACGGCATCGGGCTCCGTTATGGCATGAAGCTCCTGCAGCAAGGACTCCCTTTTCAATTCGTGCCCCCATGTCCAACTAACGGGGGCGAATACTCGGCCGCTCTCACAAGTCCGCCCACCACCAGGCCGAGACCCGCCACTGGAATCGCCAGGCGCTTCATGGTGTACCCCTAGGGTACTGCGCCGCCCCTACTACGCGCACAGAGCCAGGCCGTGATGTCGGTCATGACCTCGACATCCGTCGCTCCACAAAGAACTTCTCCTACTCAGCAAGAGGCGACGGGCCAGGACCTTGTCGGACTCTAGGATGCGGAGGGTGTGCTCGTCCAGGGTCGGCTCCTCGGTTGGGCTAAGGGAATTGTAGCAGGGGGTGAACGGAGGTGGCGAAGGGTGACAGCAGTTGCTCTAGGCTACCTTTCTAGAGCCTCTTGACTTCCAGGCTCTCGGGCGGGATGGCCGCTGCGAATGGAGCGTAGAGAGTCCAGAACTGTTTGGGCGTGATGGCATCACGAAAGACGAGCGCGCCAAGGGCGCGGTCTGCGGCGAGAGTGACTCCCTCGATTGTGTTCCCCAGGCGCTGGGTCATGGACGTGGCCCAGTCCGAGCGTTGGACTCGGTCTCCAATGGCCTGATAGAGAGATTCATGCAGGACGAATTCACTCTCTGGCCAATCTCTGTAGAGGTCTTCTTTGGCTCGAAGCAGGTCAATAACGTCGTCCTTCCTATCACCCACAGCGTTGGTTTCGGCATCCTCTGCTGCATTGATGGCGTCCACGCCGACTGCCTCTTGCACAGCGTAGGCGAGCCGCCATATCTCGTCCCATTGCGCGAGTGGAAGGCTATTCAGACGGCTGACAAAGCGACCAGGTAAGGTATCTGGTGGCTTCTTGACTCCAGGAGCCTTCCCATGCCCGAGATGCTGGATCGGGATGATCTCTGCGAATGGAGCGTAGGCAACCCCGAACTGTCTTGGTGTTATGACCTCAGCGTCAGCCAGTGCAAGCACGGCACTGTGCGCGATGAAAACATCTTGCGGGTCCATCCAATCGGCGCGCCTGACGGCATGTGAAGCAGCATCAAGCCAGGGAGCCTCCCCGTACTTCTCTTTGTGGGCAGCCTCGATGTCCCTCCAGTCGAGTGATGAATAGGCGGCCCTGGCTACATCAGCGGCTTCGCGTACTTGCCGCCACTCATCTGGCGAAAGGTCTTGGAGTCGCTCAATGAAGCGTTTGACCTGGCCTGTATTGGGGCCGTATTCCCTGGAACCCCACATTTCGTACCTCCTGGGTGGGCAACAGCCGGGCGCGCCATGCTAGATCGCGGGTGAGCGAGGTGTCAACGGAGAGAGCTGGGCGAGGTTCAGGTAGAGGCAGCGGTTGCAGCCATGGACAGAGCCATGGCCGCGATGGACGCCATCATCCTGTTCAGGTTAACCCCAGTGACCCAGGAAGGGATGAGCCTGGAATATCTGGCGGTCTATGTCCCCTGAATCAGGCTGGAAATAAAGCGCGGGCATGTCCCCTGGCGAGCTACGCCAGCGGAGGAAGCTGCGGACAACATAGAAGGGGACGTTAGCCTTCAGAAGCTCGGTGTCAAGTGATCTCCTGATGCTGTGCCATCCCAGGGGACCATCCTTCTCAAGCCCTGCCCGCTCGCATAACTCCCTGAACATGACCGTCAGCGCAGAGGTCCCATAGCCCAGGGCATTGCTCCGCAGCGCTTCCCTGACAACAGGCTGGATCTCGTCAGGGACCAGGTGAGTACGAAGCTCCCCATGTTTGGCTGCCTGAATCGTGACTGTGCCCTCCTTGAAGCTCTCCCGCGTCAGGCGGGATAGCTCCACCCTTCTCAGGCCGTAGGTCGTAGCCATCGCCATGTAGAACTTGTCGGCAGGGCTCCCGACCAGACGAACGAACCCTATCAGCCCGGCGACCTCCTCACGGGAGAGAGCAGGACGATGCGGGCTACTCCTGCGGCCAAGCGGCAGGTCCTCCAGCGTGACAGCGAAGGGGGAGCGGACAGCGCGGTAGACACGCTTCAGGGCATAGTAGGTCCACCTGATCGAGGAATCGCTGTAGCCCTGCTCTATCAGATGATCGATGTAGCGCAGAGCGTCGTCCTCGGTGAAGCCCTCCTGCTTGCCGGTGAAGTGGCTGAAGCGGCCAGCGAACTCGGCGTAGCGGGCAATGGTGCTGGGCTCCCTGCGTCGGCCCATGCTCCGGCGGACTGCTTCGGCGAGCGTCGCTGGTTGGCTAGTAGCCGCTTCGGCTGCGAGGTGTCTCATGGATCCATGATGCTGCTCGCCCGGAGCGTTGTCAAAGAGAGCGCAACAGCCTGAGGATGCGCTGGCGGCTAGGTTGCGTCAGGCGCAAGAGAGGCTGCGACGAACGCTGGGCACATCTCGAATTCCCTTGGGGGCACCAAAGCGTCCGTTTTATAATGTTACATACGGCAGTCTAGGTTAGCTCTCACATCCCAGGGCACAGCCTCGCCAGTTTTTCACATTGAGAAGCTTCCTAGCGCGGCCAGATACTCGTCTATCCTATACTACCTGTATTGGGGACTCAGGATGGCCCGAGTCTGATCCCTATCTTCCAGCCCCTCAAATTGTTAACCACGCCAAGGGAGTTCTAATCCCGGGGCGGGGTCAGCACCCTCTCCCAGCTGAAAGACGGTGACGCGCCATCGCGTGCTGGTTTCGGAGGCCTGTCCCCCCGATATCCTCATCAACCTCACCATGGCCCTGCCGAAACTGGGCATTCCCAAAGCCTTGTCCACGGCATCGAGCATGTGACAAGCCAGCGGCATGGACGGGATTCTGGCAATCTGCAGATTGCTTGACGAGAGGGTCAAAGCCGGGGGAGGTGTTATGCTGCTTCAGCAACATCCGGGATGCGACTCGCAGCGGTCTTTGATCTGGTGAGGGCCGAACGAAACCATCAACTCGTTTCTTCGGCCCGAGGCAATCCCCCTGCAGCGATCAGCCTCACGTGGCTGGCGCGGGCTACTTGCCACTGGGTCGCATCCAGCACCCAGTTGGCGGCTTTGCAGCGCACTACGACCAGGACTGGGTGAGGACACTCGGCTTCTGGATCACGGGCGAGACGGGCAATAGAGCGGATGTCCCTGCTCGTTGGTGGGGTATTGGCAGGATGAGAGTGCCACTCGCCTATGTAGCCAATCCGCCAGTCTATCTCTCGGATTTCGTCAACAGCGGATTGCCTGGCATCGCCATCGAGAATGTATTGGGCGGGTCCTGAATCTCTCGACCGAATCTCCAAGGCATGCGTGACCCAGGGCCTTCCGTGGACCCGCACCCCCACAAGTACGCCCCCAGTTTCCTTTGGGTGCGCCAACTTGGCAGCACCTACCATTGACTGTTCAGCATCCTCAGATAGCCAGACCCTACGCGTTGGAGATTTCCTCACCGGTCATTTGGACTCGTCCCGGCTTGTTGAAAGGCGGAGAATCCAACGGCCGGTAGACCTCTACTACTTCGTCGCTGCACTCAAACCTCGACGTGAGACTATCGATAACAACCTGCGCCGTTAGGGCCGCAGCAGCAGCCACAGAAACAGGAGGCGCGTTGATTACCGGGGACGAGCAGCCCATCTCAAGGACGACCTCGTCCGTATCAGCCGGAGGAATTACAGGGTACGCAGGGTTGTCCACCCGCGAGTAGATTGGCGTGTCCGCCTCCAGTACTTGCCGACGGACTCGGGCCACTGATCCCCCGCGATACAAAGCTGCAGAGATGAGGGGGACACTGATCTGTCCGAAATAGACGGAAACGTGCTGAGCGAAAGACCAGAATCCGGTAGCATCCAGCGCTAAGTCTGCACCTTGCGTTAATGCCTGGAGGTGATCCAGTGTCCACGGACAAATCCCTTTGGACTCCACTCTAGTCCAGGGAGCGCTGTGTTCCACTACTACCTTTACGATGTCAGCTTTTGGGCACCCCACGGCTGAAGCGTCAGCCGCATGGCGAACAACATCGCCCGGCCTAAGCAAGTCGCAGTCAACGATCGTCAGATGGCCCAAACCAGACTCGCTCAATAGCAGCGCTACGTGCGAGCCTATCGCGCCAGCGCCAAATAGCACAACGTGCTTCGGCCTGACCATCGAAAAGTCTGGCCCGGAACGAAGCCTTAGCGTCCCTTCATCGTTCGGCGCTGCGATAAGCGGTTTGGCCACGATCCCTGTTTGTTCCTTCTGTAGCAGGACAGCCATAGCATCCTTTCCGCCGCCAGTATCCCAAATGAGGAGAACAATGCCTTCGGAGCCGACCGGCCTCGATGCTACACGCCGCTGCAGATCCTCGAAGTCTCTACGCTGGGACTTGCCCAGCTTTCCTTCAAGAGCGTCGATGTCCCACGGTGGAGGAGAGATTGCGGTTCGGTAGTACCAGCGGCCAGGAATGCTTTCCGAGGTGCCCGGCCCCCCATGCAGTTCCATAAGGCGAGAATGCTTACGGATCCCGTGCAGGGCACCGTGTCGTCGGTCGGCGAATCCAGAGGCGCTTATGGAACCAAGATCGAAGACCGCCAGGATGCTGGCCTCCTCCCCTCCCTTGAAGTAGAGATGAGCGTCAAGCGCAGCGTCTTCTGGTCTGAATTCGGGAGCCGCAGAGCACCATTCCTCTATTCGTTCATTCAGCCCCTCCAAGGCCTTCCACTGCAGACTGGAGTCATCGGGCCTCCATAGACAGACTTCCCCCTCTGGGTTCACATGTTCCAGTTCAATGCCGGGAACGAATACCTTCGGCGGACGAAAGGGCCATCCGTCCTGGAATACCAGGCGCATCTGGCTGGCGTTCGTAAAGCGCCGGAAGCAGTCAGGCGTGGAACCAACCCAAGTCCGTTGCAGCTCGTCTGTCGGGCGGAAGCCAGCCTCAATCAGCTGCGTCTGGAACTCCTCAAGGGACGACCGGTCAAGCGTGCTGATCGCTGCCAAAACTGCCTGCCTCCCTCGGCCCGCGGCTTGAGACGGCCGCTATTGGTGCGATTTCTCTCCCTTGTTCGTCGCAACCCTCGGGCAGCGTGAAGCACCATCCGCGACGATTCTGCCCCAGAATCCGCCTCCACAATGCTGCAGCCGGACATCGTTCCTCCGAAAGAGCCCTGTGCGCCATCCGCGCCAGCTCACTGAACTTCGTGCCTGCTGCTTGGAGCTCGGCGAGGGTTGGACGCGGTTCGAAAGGTCGATTGAGGGCAGGGTCCATTACGGGATCTCCTGGTGCAGCATCTAGGCGTTGCGCTATGAACTCGAGAACCTCAGCTAGGACCTCAGCGAAGCTCCCATCGTTCTCGAGACCTGCGTTGAATGCCCAATAGGTCAGCAACTCGAAGTACAGGCCGCCTGGTTTCGACTCGCCGAGGTGATGCCTTCGGATCTGCCTTACGAACTTGACGGTAGGCACATACATGCCTTGCCCATTCAGAATCGGTTGCCGATTCTGCTTGTGGGTGAGTTCAGTTAGCCTCTCAGGGTTCGTTTCGACCCAACGGTCGTCCCCCGCCCAAGCAGACGGATCTCGATTTGGAATAGCCCAATGCAAACCCATTTTGACCGCGGGTACAGCATCAACCGAGAAGCGATCGTCCTCGTGGTCAGACTTGAACGCTATTTTGACGGATCTCCTCTGCGCTTCTGCCCGGGCCCCATACTCATCTGTCAAGACTCTTACGCAGACACTGAACACGTGGTCAGGCGACGCATCCGTATCCAGGCTGCTGAGCTTTGAGAACACATCAACGTCCCTTCCCGGGTGAATACTCGTGTGTCGCGCATAGGAGCCAATGAGAACAGTATCAATGCCCCAGGCCTTCAGCTCCTCGGAGGCCTCAAGGACTTGTCGGACTTCCTGATGGGCCTCCTGTGCACGTGCCTGCCTATGATCCTCGATGCGTTTCAGCGCATTCTCGAATTGCTGAGGGAACATTTCCATGCTCTTCTCCTTCCCCCTACTCCATCGTTCCAGCGATTTCAATTATGGGGCCACCTCCAACGCCTGGCGCAACCACAACCGTCGGCGCATATCGGTATTGGCCACCCCCGAGGTCGTCCCATTCGTAGAGGCGAAGTCGGAAAGTGTTCAGCTCGCGTCCTAACAACACGGCCAACGCCCACGGCATCCTTGGGAACAGGTGGACCTCGTTTGTTTGTCTCTGGCTGGCGAACTCACGAATGATGGCGGCAATCCGTGCTGCTGTTGCAGCGCCCGCTTCGGGTGGAATCTCTGACTGGCGCTTTGTAATACGAAGGCTCCCTGAGAAGACCTCTTTGCCTCGCTCAACCTGCTGTCCAAAGGTGTCATGAGGCGGCTGCGTCGGCACGGTGTCAACCAGGACTGCAATGGCTAGTCCGGGCCGGCTTCTGTCCTCCGGAACCACATCCAAGTGGACTGGCGCACCATCCATCGAGTCGCTCCAGTGAAGCCCCCGCACCTTGTCTTCCACCGCAAGTCGATAGGCAGGGCGCGGTACGGCCGTTCCTATCGCTAGTGCAATGGACAGATGCGCACCTCCCCGAACAACGAGTTCCGTCGCACCCGCTTCCTCCAGCAACTGCGTAAGCAGGCTCAAGAAGCTCTTAAGGTCTTCCCAGATCTCTGGCGGCGGGATTCTGCTTCCCTCTTCGGGTACCGGAGTCCTCACTACGAGGGGCGCTCTCGTGCTCCATGCCGTTCCTTCTCTGCGGCTCTGCACGTCCAGCACTAGACTGGCATTGCCAGACGCCCGGTGCAGGTACATTCTCCGCATGACGATGGCACGAGCCAGTTCCGCGATGTCGCTGTCTGACACCAGGGGATACTGCTTGATGCTTCTGAGAGGTCTCGCGGGACGAAGTAACCGATCAGGAGCGTCCAGATCGATTGCTGAGTGGCAACCAAGAATCGTGTTCGCCAGCGCGAGGATGAATCTGGGGTCGCGCTCTAGCTTCAGAAAGGCCGGTAGCTCCTGGTTGCGAACCGCACGAGAGTGTGCGATTTCCGGGGTAACAACAACGACCGCCCCTGACAAACCTGATGCCAGGGCATCCGCAATGGAGCGCTCAGTATCTCCGGGGGGTAGATCCTGATGATCGTGCCACACAGGCACTCCGGAAGCCCGAAGTGCTCTAGCCAGCCTCAGTGTCAGGTCTCTACCATCGCTCGTCCGGTAGCTGAGGAATACCGGGCCTAGGGGCTCAGCTCGTCTTTCGCGGGCGCTCACAACAAAGGGCAAGCTCGATAGAAGCTTTCGAACAATCACGACTGCAGCCCGATCAGGCTCGAGGCTATCCACGCCGGTAGCTTTGCTCTTCACTTGGGATCTTACCACGTACAAGGATGGCGTGTACCCGGCGGGCACTCAGAAGCAGCATCTGGATGGAAGGCACCGGCTTTGCGGTAGTTCAGCAGAGACGTGAGGCAAGCTACTTGACCCTTGCGACGGTCTTGGAACGGTCACAAAGAGCCAGCTGCTGGAAGGCCACCAGCGCTGACTCTCTGCCCTCTACGAACAGCACCGGCACCAGTGACCCCGACTCCCGCAGGTTCTCCCGCGCCCTGGCCAGCAGCTCCCGCATCCGGTCCCTGGCTACCTACGTGAACTCCAGCTCCTCCACCGCCGCCTCCAGGTCCTCCAGCCGCCTCCGCGTGCAGCCCATGGTCGTGTTCAGGGTGAAGTGCCCCAGGATGGCTGCTAGGCCCAAGGTAGCCAGCGCCTCAGCGACCACCATAGAACGCTCGGCTCCTCGGATCGGGGTAGAGGTCGTCGGTGGTCTTGTTGAACAAGCCGCAGAGACTCTCCATGACCTCAGGACTCGGCAGAATCATGCCTGACTCGAACATCGCATACGTCCATCGCGGGACCCCGATGGCTTCTGCTACTTGCTGCTGGCTCTGGACGAGTGCGCGCAGCACCAAGCCCGCTCTGGTGTCTCACAGCGACGCTGCTAGCGGCCCGCAGAGCCGCTTTCTGGGCAGCACCGGTATCTATGTACTCCCCGCTCAGTTCGGCAGTTGTATCAGTTATTATCACTCCGGCCAGATTCATCAGCCCGCATAACCCCTTCACTATCCTTAAGAGGGCCATCGACCTGTGCGCCCACCAGATCCCCGAACAGGCGTATAATTGCCACTTGGGCGACCATCAGACTAGGTACTTCGCTGACATGACACAGCAATACGCCGTCGTCGCTCTCACCGACAGCCGGTGGTTCGACTTCCTTCGCTCCCAGGCGATAGGAGGCAGACTTGACGAAGCAAACTTCTGGCGTCCGATAGCGCAGACAGCGTTCAGATCTCTTTCCCCAGGAGAGCCGTTCTTCTTCCGCCTCAAGCACCCCGTCAATGCTATTGCTGGCTACGGATTCTTCGCCCACTCCTCCCATCTGCCCATTCGTCTGGCCTGGGATGCCTTCGGTGAACGCAACGGCGATCCTACCTTCGAGGGATTTCTCAGGCGGATAGCGGAGTACCGAAGGGAGACGCCGTTGGAGACAGTGCTTGGCAGTAGGGGAGTTGTTTGCCTGATACTCAGGGAGGTGCGCTTCCTTGCCGAGCCCGACCGGATGTCGTGGGAGGAGGAACGCGATTGGCACAAGAACATCGTCGCATTCAAACGCTATGACCTGACAACAGGACACGGCCTCGCCCTCGCCGAACTACTGCGCAACGCACGTCCCGCAGAGCTTGTGCCAAGGTTTCAACCGCTGGAGATCGACGAGCGCCTTCGGATGGTAAGGGCAGAGGTCGCCCGTGAGGGTCAGGGCTCCTTCCGCGTCAGGGTACTGGACGCCTACCAACGGCGATGTGCGGTGACCGGCGAGCGTTCGCTCCCCGTCCTCGATGCGGTACACATCCAGCCGTACCTGGGTCCGGCATCGAACCACGTCCAGAACGGGATTAGCCTTCGCGCCGACATCCACCGGCTATTCGACACGGGGTACGTCACGGTGACGCCAGAATGCCGATTCGAAGTCAGTCGCAGGCTCAGGGAGGACTTCGAGAACGGGGAACCGTACTACCAGCTTGATGGCTCCAGATTGGTTGTGCTTCCTGGGGAATTGTCGAAACGACCCAGTCCGAAGGCGCTGGAATGGCACGCATCCAACGTCTTCCGGTAGGCGAAAAGGCTTCGCACGCACCGGGCCTGTCTCCGTGACGCGGGGATCTCACTTTGGCGACGCGTAGCCCCACAGCGCTGGAGGCAAGCTCCAGGCTAGGCTGCGTCAGGGGCGAGGCAAGCTGGCGTGACGAGTTGAGCCTTGGTCTCGTCTTCGTTGAGCAACAAACGCGCCAACCTCCGCCATCAACATGTGGGAGTAGACGCGCAGCGATTGTAGCACACGCCGAGACCGTATCGTAGGAACTAGGCGAGCAGTCTGGTAAGGGTTTGGAGTAGCGAGCTCCTTTGATTCCGCTGTGTCAGACGCGGTGCCCGCACTAAACCAGCTTCAGAGCGAGGACAGCGAAAGAAGTGCATCCAATCTCCCTTGCACGCCTTCCTTGGGGGAGATAATCTCCGTTGCCTGCCGTCGTCAGCGTCTGTGATTCAACGCGCCGCCAATGGCCTGACCGACGCATGTGGCGCAGTCGATCCGCTACCTCCAACAAGTGGTCAGCAGCTTGCTGGAGCTGTGCAGGGAGTTCCCGAGGGACACGGGCGTTGAGAGGGCTATCGGTTAGGAACTGCCTAGACAAGATGTCACTTTCGCTGACGCCCAACACCAAGAAGGACAGCCCATGACTGGCGGGCCATGCTCCGGCGATCACCATTGGCTGCTGAGTATAATCTATGTCGTGGCCCCGAAGACTTTCGTTGAGCGCTTCGTATGGCCGGTTCCACGCACGGACTGAGACCGACGAGATGCAGACCGAGCGGACGATTCTCGAAAAGAAGCCCCTGTACGCCGTGCTATTCACAACGGCCTATGACCCCGCAGTCTATGAGCCGCTTCTAATTGGCCATGCGGGCGATTTGAGCCGAGCTACACTTCCCCACGGCCTTGACCGGGAAGTCGCGGAGGCCCTGCCGGGGCTTTGGTACTGCCTTCACCTGCCCAGTACGTTCTACGACCTCATCGACCTTTCCGCCGCCACGATGAAGAGCAGTCAACTACTGGATAACGATCACGCGATCGTCTTAGCGCCTACCCAAGTGTTCGACCGCGCGTGCCTCGACGAGCGGCCGCCGTGGCTCCTCCCTACGCTGTTGTTGGCCCCTGACTCTATTCTCGAGGCGGTCGCCGGTCGATCTGCCGACCTCGGCTTCGCACTCCGGCCGATGGGTTTCTCACAACTGTCCGACCGTAGCCTGAGGGAGCACTGGCGCTCGATCCACGCTCACTTCCTGCCGAACACTCCGTGCTTACGACGAGAGCCAACGCTGAGCCGCAGGTTGGACATAGCGCCGCTTGATCTTCCTGCACAGCGACTTGCCCAACAAATGAACAATCGCCTCGATCCGGAGCTACGCATCGCCGCAGACGTGACGTCCCTGCTCGACGAATCCCTGCGGCAGCAGACTGTCGTGGCCGCAATTGCTCGCCTGGAGCGGGAGGGCGCGACGCTTGAAGATGCCAGGAAAGCAATGCACTCGGTTGTCCAGGAAGAAGGTCCTCGTCTGCAGCTTCCGGTGGTAGTGGCCGCTCCCGGCGTGGCGCCGGCGTACGAGCGGAAAGCGTACGGTGGCGCAGTGCGCGATCGCGTCGTACCTCTTCCTGCTGTCGACGAGGCAGACACGTGGTCGCTCGACATGTCTCAGCGTGCTGACCACCTCGTCGAGCGGGCCGCCATCGAGTTCGTAGCCACCCACCGTGCGGTCGCGCGAGGCGGCGTAGGTCTGATGCTACCAAGTGTGCCGCGAGAGGCATTCGTCGCTCTCGCCGAACTCGAACGGCACTTTGGCACAGCCCGCAGTGGCCGGAAGGTCTGGACCATCCTTGACCGGCTCGATGCCGCTGTCCAACCTCTGTGGAGCGAAGCCGTCACCCAAGCTGTGGGACAGGCCTTCATGCTCACAGTCTTCTCAAACTTCCCACTTGGCCTGGTTCGACGGCCGGGCGACACCGCGCCGCTGGCGTGTCGAGTACCGATCGCCTATCGACCGCTGATTCCGCTGACACGAACGCTGCAGTTCGAACTCGCAGACAACCCGATGGTGAGTCTCACCGACGGCATACGCGTCCTAGTTGCCGAATGCATTCCGTCTAGGGATCCGATCGGCCTTCCGTCGCGCGCGGGATGGGATGTCGCCGCCAAGGTGCTCCGCGAATCTGGTCAGTCCGCAACTCTGGATCACGTTGAGACACTATCCGTACGAGCGCTTCGAGAGGCCATCCGCGAGCGCAATCCTAACATCCTGGTGATAAGCGCCCATGGTGCATTTGACGAGGGCCTACAAGCCGCCGGCCTGGCGATCGGCCAGGACGTCTGGCTTGGCCCCGGCCTTTGGCCCTTGCCACCCGTCGTCATCCTCAGCGCCTGCCAAGTCGCACCGCGCGGCACCGGAGCGGTCAGCGTTGCGGACATGCTTCTCCGAGAAGGCGCGCTCGCTGTCTTGGGCACCCAAGTGCCGGTCGATGTCCGGCGCAACGCGATGCTCATGGTGCGCTTGTTTCTCTACATGGCTGAAGTGCTCGCCGGCCGCGAACAGCACAGCTCCCTGCTGGAGATATGGCATCGCGTGCAGACCTCGAACGCCATCAACGACATCCTGAGCGGCAGCGATGCGCTCTGGGAATGGGGCATGACGACGACGTCAGGTGCACCACGGGTAATCACCGAGTTCATGAATGTCCGTTCAGCAGGCAGGGTGCGCCTAAGCCACGTCTACAAGGACACGGAAAGTGTACTTGTAGAGATGGCCGACGAGCGAGGCAACGGTGATCGCGTGCGGGCCTTGCTAAGGTCACCCGGCTACGTACCCGAGTCGGCATTCTACGTCTTCATTGGGAGGCCCGAACGCATCTATCTTCGATGGCCGATTGAGTCCGCGCATCCCAGGGACGATGGGTAGTATGAACGAGCGATAATTCGGCCGCCTGGACCATCCCAGAAGGTGGGTGTAGCTCCCAAGCTGCTGCAGTCCACAGCTTGGCAAGATCACGAACGTCGCAAATCGCACTTATCGGCCCTCACTAGAGGCATGTAATCTTCGTTATCGGCCGCCGACGAAGGCCTCCGGCAGGAATCGCCGACTAGGAACATAGATGAGTTCGGACATCGGGCTATGCACCCTGGGTGGAGTAGTCAGGCGCAGCGAGCCAGTCACATGACGCCTTCGCTCTGAGCTGGGATAAGGCCGCCAGCATAGAATGCCCTGCTTCGCGCATCGGGGTACAACTCCTCCACTGTCTTGCCGAGCAAGCCGCAGATGCGCTCCAGAACCTCGCGACTCGGCAAGAACAGTCCGGCCTCATAGAGGGAATAGGTAGACCGACTGACCCCTAGCGCTTCGGCAACTTGGCGCTGACTCATGCCCAGAGCCGTTCTCGCTTCGGCCAAACGGTTGGCATGCCGGATGACGTTGCTAGCAGCGCTCTGGGGCGATGATTCGGCGGGGATGGTATCTTTGCCCACAGCCCCCGAAATGCTCTCAGACAGTGCTAGCATCTCTCTGGCAGTCATCAGCCCGTAGCTGGCCGACAGCCGATGCTCTGATATCCGTCCTCTCCACGGCATCTCTGCACTTGGTCTCCTCGCTCGGCCCCAGCCGGGGCTAGACCTGCAAATGATAACCAGGAGTGACCGCTTCCTTACACTGCCGGCCACGCGCTGGGCAAGCCGACCGCGCCACGCTGCCGGACCTCTGGCGTCCACAGTACGTCCGAAAGAACCGCCACGGACGTTCTACCCGCCATCGCCTCACCTTCTTCGGTCGCAGGCCAGCAGAGACAAGAGGGCAAGTAGTGTAGATCGCAACCTACAGCCAGGCAATCTGCGTGCTCAGCCAGCAAGGCCCGCCGCTTTGCATTCCATTGCTCTAGGACCGCAGGACCAGGGCTCGCGGTCCAATCCCCAGAGTCATGCCATTGCCCGTCAGGAGTAACCACGGCAAAGCACGACAGGTCCGCTGGCAGTTCCCTGACTCGCATGACATTGGCCGCGATCATATCGTTGTATATGCGGCGGAATCCTGCCCAGTACGCCTCCGGATCCCGGAGCTCAACTACGACCGTGCCGTCGTCACGTGTCTCCGGCTCCTTTGCGGAATCATCGAAATGCCTCGAGAAGCGCTTGGACCGCTCAGGGGGTTCGTTCCGCACCCAGCCATCGAACTGCCAACCGACCATCCACCAGTCCCATTTGGTGTTTTCGAAGTTCGTATTCATGATCAGCGCGCCTGAGCCATTGCAGCGGTCACAGGGGACCGATTGGCTGCTGGTCTGGCAGGGACACGGAACCTCCTCCATCCGCTCCCCGTAGGGCCTGAGCAGTCGGCTGACTTCGCCCAGGACATCTTCGGTCTCAGAGGGTACAAGAACCAGTGTGAACAAGTGCATGGCGGGCTCCTCTCATGTACTAATCCCGGCCTCCAGTTCGTCGACCGCAGTCCGGTTGCAGCTACTGTTGCCCTCGTCGCTGTGACAGCAGCAGGAAGAGCCCCGCAGCCGCCAGCAAGAGCGCTGCGGCCAGGCCCTCCTCCGCCGGTCCTTCCGGCTTCTCCTCTCCCTCGGGCGGAGGCGCTTCCGGCTTGGGCGGCGTGGGCTGCTCAGGTGGCGTGGCCTTCTCGACTCCCTCCGGCACCGGCACAGCCTGCTCCTCGACACCAGCTTGCTCTAGGGCATCCTGGGCTGCCTTGCCGACCTCGACCTTAGGCACTTCTTCAGGTTTCACCCCCTCCTCAGGTGGCTTGTTGATCTGGTCATTCACACCTAAACCTCCTTTAGCTACGCGGAAACGCTTCGCGTTTCCTTATTGCGGATTAGTATTCGTGTGCTACCGGCTCGGCTCTGCGCCGTTTCACACTTTCAATCTCCTCCCAACTTCATGTCCAGCTTCGTCGGGACACTCCCCCTCCATAGTCCCGCGCAGCCCATTTTGACAGTGTCAGTGGGGTACGCAGGGTGCTGCTTCTGGTGCCGCTTTCGGTGCTGGCTCTGGTGCCGACTCTGGTGCTGGATTGGGTGCATGTCCACGTCCGAAACCTCTAGGGGCCAAGCTGGTCGTAAAGCCGTTGAAGGCGCGGCCTAACTGGAAACCAGCGTGCTCCTGAACGTCTGCGGCGCTTCCTGAAGGCACGACTTCGCCGGAGCCACCAGCCTAGCTCAGCCGGGGTCATGCTGATCCCCTCTTCTGCCAAAGCCCGACTGAGGAGGCCTGGCGAGACGCTGTCCTCAAACTGTAAGAGGAACGTGATCGACGCGAGTATGTCGCGGTCACGATCCTCTAGCAGGATGGCCATTCCTCACCTCCGGTGCGGCACCGAGAGACGCTGAGGGAGAGAAGGCGTCCCCTGGTATAGTGCGACGGGAGATGCACGCACTATCATGGACACCAAGATGAGTGCAGGACCGGAAGGTAGTCCTGCTCGCTGGGAGTGCGGCAGCATCAGCGGGGGGCCGCCGCTTAGAGCGGCCCCGCTGCACTCCAGCGGAGCTACCCTTGCACTCATCGTTGCACTCTAAAGAATGAATGCAATCTCCCCCTCTTAGGGGTTGCACTCTTTCTCCAGATTCGGCTATTGAGTGAAAGCCACTCTGCACTCATCGCTGCACTCTTTCACTCAAGGGCTACCCGCGAGGCCCCAGACCGCAGGTCGGGTCTGCCCCACCTTGACGATCTTCCCATCATGGGCCAGCCGACTCTTCGCCTCCTTCACAGTCCTTTCATCACACTTCACCTGGGCCGCGACATGCTGGACGATGACAGGCAGCTCCTTCGGCCCCGACTGGAGGAAGGCCAGGATCGCCTGCTCGGCCTGGGCAATCTTCGGGCCAGGCTGAACACTGAGGTAGTCCAGGCGGACACCACCTCCGGGTTCGTCCACGAGTTGGACCTGGAAGTTACCGACAGGCGATGGATACCTGGTTTTCAGGTGCTTCACTAGGACGCAGCCCGGGTTGCGGCTGTCCGGAACGATCCCAAGAATCGCATCGACGGCCGCCCTGAAGTGGCCTGTTCCCCTGATGGCCTCCGCCAGATCGCTGACGTCCTTGCGCAGATGATGGATTGCTAGTACGGCGGCACCGGACTCAGAGGCAAGGGCTTTCAGCCTGCGCATGATGGGTGCCATCTCAGTCGAACTGTTCTCGTCGGCGCTGTGGAACTCCCGCAGCGAGTCCAGGATGACGAGCGCTGGCTTGAGGTTATCCACAACCGCCTTCAGCTCCTTGAAGTCGCCAACTTGCGTAAGGTCCAGGTCCGTGCTGCTTAGGTCATCGCGGGCCAGTAGGTAGAAGGGGCTAGAGGAGCAGCCCCTTGCCTCCCGAAGCTGAGCCAAGCGGCGCTCCAAGACCGCCCGTGGGTTCTCCTGGTCGACGTAGAGGACCGGGCCCTGCTTGGTCTTGAAGACACCCAACCAGTCCTCGCCGGATGCGACGGCAAGCCCCAGGTCCATGCCCAACCAGCTTTTCAGAGTCCCTGGGCTACCCACGATCAGGCCCAATGAGCCTGCGGCGAGAATTGGCTCCACGACGTAGTCGAAGTCGGGAACGCCCGCGCTGAGGAAGTCGTCCAGGAGAATGGCCTTGAGCACCCTTGGGGACGCCCCTAGTGAGGATGCTGCGGGTTTCGCCTCAAGAGGGAGTGCCGCCTTTACGAGCAGCCCAGGTTCGCCTTCCCTTGTTGAGGCCAGGATGGGCACCACCACGTGACGGTCAACCGGTGGTCCTGCTGGCAGCGCGAGCAGCCCGGGACGGCCGCCATCACCTCCGGGTTCTGGTGACATCTTCTCTTCCTCCTCCGTTAGGATTTCGCATACCTCCTGCCGGAGAAGATCCACAGAGGCTAGCTGACCGGCTCCTGCTCCCTCATGCCCTCCAGCGCAGCCGCCGCGTTAGCCAAATCGCCCAGTAGCTCCTTCACCTCCCGCTCCACCTCGCGCAGGCGCTTCAGGAGCCTCCTGGCACTGGTGATGGCCCGCTCCACCTCAAGACGAGGATCGTCTAGGGTTTCCCACGGCATCTTCCACCTCCCTCGGGTTCAGGGCGGCGAGCGCTTCGCGCACTACGTCCTGCGGCTCGCGGCCTGCTAGCACCCGCTCAACCTCGGCCTCGATCTCTGGTGCGATCTCCTCGAGGGCAGCTACCAGCGCATCGAGGCCGCTGGACTGAAGCCTGACTTTCATGCCGAATAGGGCACGAATCTGCTCCGCCTCCCCCTGGGTCCACACGCGCTCGCCTGTGAGCGGCATCCGATGGGCTCGCGGGATTCGGCCCTGCCGCTCCAGTCTGCGGAGTGTGGACACGCTTCTCCGAACTTCGTGGGCTAGCTGCCCGATGGTTACGTTCATCTCTCGCCCCCGATGCTGGATGGTGGTTTTCCACGCATATCTGACAGTACCCATTCTCGGCGACACAGCGAGCATCGTCAAGCTTTCGGGACTATGAGGCAGATAAGTGCCTCTCGGTGAGGCAGAGTGCGGTATGGTACTTGTGACCATACCTGTTGTGCCTCGCGTGTCAGGCACACAAGTGCCCTCTGAGGCAGTAGGGGTATGGTCAGAACGACCATATCTGGTGATCCTCAAAGGTTGAGGAAAGTTATTATTTGCCTATGAAAGATTCGGGAGAGGACATGAAATCCTCTCCCCATAGCGCGTACTACCCCCTCTCCGGTAGCGTTCAGGTCCTCGGTGGTGATCTCTACCAGCTGTCGGATCAGGCCCAGGGCTGCGTCCCACAGCGCCAGTAGTGGGCTGACCTCCTCATCTACCCCGCTCCTAGGCTGATCTGGATCAGGCCGAAGGTCGTCAATGGGCACCATCTCGATGTTGTTGGTCTGCCTCATGTGTGATCCCCTCCTCTGGTCATTGCGAATAGGCGTGCATTAGTCATGGTCCTAAGGTAAAAAAGACACAGGGAGAACTCACGGCCATACTGCCCGAAGTGTTCGGCCATTTTGCCCTATTGTTGGGAGGGCTGAGCGATGGACCGAGTGGACCGAGGAGAACTGCGGAGGTTCTATGACCTGTGGTTCGAGGACCCTGAGCGGAAAGCCGACGACCTGGCGAGTCTCGCCTATGTCAGCGCGAAGAAAGCCTCCAGGCTAAAGCGTGTCGCTAAGCTGAGAGCGGCTGGCCAGAACCTCGACAAGATCAAAGACAAAATGAGGAGCGAGCTAGGAGCGTCTCAGGTCGAAGCCGCCGTCGAGGTTTGGGATGAGCTTGCCAAGGGTCGGCACGTCACCCCTGCGGTTAAGCCTGCGAAGCCGCGTCCTCCAGCGAGAGGCGTCAGTCCGTACTTTAGGCGGCTTCTGAGTGAGATCCCGTTCTTGGTACGCTGGTCCCACAGAAACCCTCCTCCACGGAAGATGGAATGGATAACGCGACTAGACCCGCTCTGGCCAGGCGTGTGGCCGCACCTAATGCGTCAGTATCCAGAACTTGCCAAGGCCGTGACCGAGTGGGATAGGTGCGTGGACAGCGATGATCGCGAAGGACTAAGCGCGGCTGGAGAGGAGGTGGTCAGGATCGTCGGAGACCTGCTAGTGGGCCAAGGTCGGCGATAGGAGTGTTCATGGCGTACCCGATCCGTGGCTCAAGAGACGGCTTTCGAGGCGGGGATTAGGTTCTTTTCAGGGAGAGGGGGTGTGACTATGGACAGGCTAGAGGTATATGCTGATTCGAAGGAAGGGACCATTGGCAACGGCTACATACAGGTCAAGCCCTCCGAGTCGAAGCCTGGCATCCTTGACCTGTTCTGTTGGGACGCGGCAGCAGAGGGCGGCGGGACATGGCGACTGTACAACAACATGGTTGTCTGTGCCCGGCGAGGAGCTATCTGGAACAACGCCGAGATGCAGAAGCTTCGGCCTGAGCTGACAAACATCCAACAGTCCCCAAGTGCGCGACTCGTAAGGGGCGTCTATCGGTTTCCGCCCTTCGAAAACGAAAAGGGTGACCGCGACGAACCCAATGGGGCGAGCATGAGCCTTGTAGTGGAAGCCAGGGTCGGGCCAGAGATCACAACCTGGCTGCACAGCGAGAACGACGTACAGGCTGCATTTGTCGGCAACTACTACGGCCTAGAAAGAGTCGTTCGGTGGCTCGACGATGGGGTACACCCGATGGACGTGCTTGACCCCCAATGGGAGCTGGCGAAGCCAAGCGGGGCATGGCAAACCGGCGACTTCCACTTTTGGCCGCACGGCGGCAAGAGGGTCATATTCTGGGACGAAACAGGCTTTGTCCAGTGGGAGGCGGCTCCGAGAGACAGAGCTACGGTTGCCATAGAAGTCCGTGACAAACCGTGGCTTGAAACGCAAAAGGACCCTGGCCGACGCTGGATTGAGATGGTCCATATTACTAGGGAGCCGTTTCACCAGGGAGATGAGACGAGTTTCGGGTACTTCCTGCCGTGAGGTCAGGCGGCTCACACCAGCAGCATCGCGCCCCGGCCTCACTGCTAGGCTGCTCAACACACACGCCTTCAGCCTGCGGCAGTGCAGGCAGAACCGCAGCTTGTGCTCCAGGGTCTGCGCCGTGGCGTGGCCATAGCACTTCAGGATGGCGCGAGCCTGACGGGGCGTGGCTGGTCGGCGCTGCATTTCACTGAGAGACTAGCGCCTGACCTAGCAGGAACCAAGGGGTTGGTGTCATCCCTCGGCAGCGTCAGAATGGCGAACCGGCAGAGCAGACGACGCCTGGCGGCTCTCAGTCACGGAGAGTCCCGTAGCTGAACTCGTCCACCAGCACCCCATTTGCGTCGTACAGTTCTACCTTGTCCCCTTCGTTCCTCCAGACAGCGGTGGCCTCGCCCCACTTCAGGCCACACCAGTCGGGATGATCTTCGTTGGTGTATACGCGGCAGACTTGGTCAGGTTCCAGGGTGAAGCCTGAGGGGAAGTCATAGCGTTGGTTGCCAGCCGCGCTTATCAAGTGCCAACCGCTCAAGTCCACGGGCATCGACCCGAGATTGGAGAGCTCCACGTATTCGTCAGGTTCCGCCCTCCCCTTTTGCCCGTCGTAGAAGATGTCCGTGGTTTCAACGTGAGGACCAGGTGGACCCTCGCCCTCGCATTCCTCGAGTCTGCATCCATCTGCCGGTGGGTGGGTGATCGGCAGAGTCCCCCTGGTACACGTGCATATGGAGTTGTAGGACTCGACCACTGTGAAGTCAGAGGTGGCGGGCTCGTCTTTGCCAGCCACGTAGACCTCAACCTTTCCGGGAGTCCCAGCGTCTTGCCTGTCCTCGCAACGCTGCTCATAGCTACGGACGAGGCTGCAACCGTCCCCTGCAAGCCGACTGTCGAATTCCTCTGGAGCTTGCTCCAGCGCAAGCTCTATCTGCTTGGTCCAACCGTTCGGCATTTGGGCTTCTGAACCATGCAAGGCCCTCTTGATTACCTGCTTGCCCTTGGCATTGAACACGCGGACTTCCTTCACCGAGAAATCGGACTCGCCTATGTTCGACACGGTGACCGTCACCACGAAGGTTGATTCCCTGAACTTGTACCAGCGCGGCTCCGGCTCGTCGGGGGGCGGCATGACAAGGCGTATCTCATCCACATCCCATCTCAGATCCGCGCTTGCTTCGGCGGACAAACGTCTCTCGAACGTGCCGCTCCACCTGCACTCGTGGACGATTGACACTATCAGCCCGCCAGTCGCGAGTCCGGCCGCCAAGAGGCCGATTCCACGAGCCCACCTGTCGCTAGTGGAAGAACGCCTGGTTGCCATCTCCGCAAGTCTCCTCAGGATCCGCTCTTGGCCGCCTATGGCGCTCCTGGCAAGGACTCACACGCTATGCCATCATTGTCGCCATCGAGCCTGAACGGATCGCCAGGATGCGCGTCCAGACATGCCTGGGCCTGCTGCCAGGTGGCGAAATCGGAGCAGTTGCAGTCCGTGGCCGCGCACGGCCCACAGGGATCAGTCACTGTCAGGGTAGGCGTAGGCTCTGGTGGGGTAGCTGTAGGCTCTGGCGGAGTAGGCGCAGGCGTCACCCCGCAACCTGTTGGCGGAGGGTAGTCGCAAGCTCCCCACAGGCCACGTCCAGCCTGGTACGCCTCACACTCCAAAGCCTTAAAGACGCCGTGGAATGAGGTGTCTGGTGGGTATGCCTTGACCCTCGCATAGCCCTGTTTGACCAACTCGGCATCCAGCCAGGTCTCACAGCCTGCATGATTTGGGTCCGTGTCCACCCACACGTAGGCCAGCAGTCGGCCATACTTACCCGTGCAGGAGATGTCCCGCAGCAGGCAGACGTGTCGGCCTTCCAGTAGGTCCTTGGTGAAGTCTGATGCCTCTGGGCCATAGCATTCCACAGGCCTAGAGGGATGGACTGTCTCAGGCGTGTCCACACCGATAAGGCGGATAGTGTAGACCTGTCCATTTACGATCTGGCAGTCGTAGTCTGGGTGGTGCCAGATGACCTCAGCCTTGAAGGTGTCGCCATCCGTGACGTGGGTGACCTGCCCTAACGCGCACTTCGAAGCCGTGCCGAAGACCGCGAGGATGACGACAGCCAGCAGAAGCAGGGTTAGGCGCAAACGGTATCCCATGAGACCTCACCTCCTTGCTACGGCAGTGACTCACACGCCACGCCGTCATTGTCGCCATCCAGGCGATGGCGGTTTTCAGGATCGCAGTTCTCGTAGAACCACTGCGCGTCGACCTGCCACTGAAAATCCGAACAGTTGCAATCCGTGGCGGCGCATGGGATGTCGCTGCAATGGGGCGTCGGCGTCGGCACAGGCGTATCCGTCGGAGGTGGAGTAGGTGTGTTGGTCGGGGATGGAACAGGCGTATTCGTCGGAAGTGGAGGAGGCGTATTGGTCGCCGGTGGCACAGGGGTGTTCGTCGCGGGTGGCGGCACCGGCGTTGACGTGGGCTCAGCCGGCGGAGTTCGAGTCGGTGTCGGTGCTCCAGTCACACAAACCCACACCGCGTCCAGGAAGTTCACCGTTAGCAGGTCGCTGGCCTGTGGCGCTGCCGGAGAGAAACCCTCGAACTTCTTCTGGGCCGCGTCGTAGCGCCACATCGCCTGGACCACTCCGGCGGGGGTCACCGCCTGGACCACTGTTCCGCTGGCAGTCCCATCGGGAAAGGTCAGGGCAATGTTGTTGCAGCCCGAGTAGAGTTGCTCCGTGCCAGCAGGGGACGGCAGCGCAATGCTCGCTACAGGCTGTGCCTGAACCGATAACCCGTGGGCGGCCAGCAACACGAGGACGCCAACCAGCAGCGTTCCCAAGAGTGCAATCCGCTGCCTGTTCATCGCTGCCCTCTCAGAGGCACCCCCAAGAGGTAAAACCGGAGCCAGCTTACTCCTAGTCGCTTAGGATGTCAACGCTATGGCTCATGGCCTTGTACGAAGTGTCGACCGAGGGTATTGTCTCTAGCGAGAGGGTATCGGCATCCGCAGTTGTGAAACTGTCCAGGTGGGCAGGCCAATGGAGTATGGTATGCGCCGAGCCCTTCCTCGCAGCACAGGTGCGGTTTGGAGGTGACACCACACAACCAACCTAATCGGTGAGGCTTCCGGCCACTGAGGTCGCCCCGCTTCTTGGTGGGCGCCGACGCTCACCACCTCGAACAGCCCCAGCCCGTCTACTTTAGGGCGGCTCCGTGGCTACGTCCCGACCAAGCCTTCCTCCAGGGCGCGGACGACAGCCTCAACCCGCCCACCAACGCCCATCTTCGCCGTGATGTTCTCAACGTGGCGCTCGACGGTGCGGTGGCTGATGCAGAGGGCCTCAGCGACCTCGGTATTGCGCCGCCCTTCCGCGACCAGCCTCAGAACCTGCAGCTCGCGCCCTGTCAAGGCGAATCGATTTCCATAGGTGTGGCGGCCGTCGACCGACCGGCCTCTGGTGGCTGGCACGGGTGCCGGAATGCTGAGCTGCGCCCGCAACTTGGCCGCCCTCGCCTCCAGGGCGAGTGCTTTTGTGAGGTCGCCCCGTCGGCGCCGGGCGCGTCGCATCTCCGCGTAGTCCAAGTAGGTCGCAACCAGTTCCCCCAGTGCGCCGCCTCTGGTGAGCTGCTCGATGGCCGTCTTAAGAT
>Ga0209979_1000813_pt1 | contig 38098 bp, 48 predicted proteins | sample AnhtaG_FD_183114 | JGI IMG/M metagenome (GOLD analysis project Ga0209979, IMG submission 183114) | Deep subsurface microbial communities from Anholt, Denmark to uncover new lineages of life (NeLLi) - Anholt_01485 metaG (SPAdes) (version 2) | ecosystem: Environmental > Aquatic > Marine > Oceanic...
GCGAGTTCCAGGCCGGTTGCTACACCTCGTGTCGGTCTCTCATGACGCCGAACAGAATCTCGTAAGGATTATGGTGCGGGCGAATAATCCTGAGAAGGCTGCGCAAGTTGTTAACGCGTGGGCGGAGGCAGCTATAGCTCAGTATCAGCCAGTCTACGAAGCTACTGCCATTATCCTCGTGCCGCCACAGGAGAGCGGTTCGCCTCCTTATTCTCTGCAAATCGCCAATGCTTCAATTGAGGCGCAAGTTGTGGAGTATCTGGGAAGTTCCCTTCCCACAGAGGAGCGAGTTCCAGGCCGGTTGCTACACCTCGTGTCGATATCTCATGACGCCGAACAGAATCTCGTAAGGATTACGGTGCGGGCGAATAATCCTGAGAAGGCTGTGCAAGTTGTTAACGCGTGGGCGGAGACAGGTGTACAAGCTATAGCTCAGTATCAGAAGGAGAAGCGGCAAGACATCATGTCCCAGAAGGAGAAGCAAGCCCAGATCGCAGCTCAAAACTTGGAAGAAGCGGAGGAGGCTCCGCGGGTACTTGACGCAGAGATCTTGGAACTCAGTGCTTCGATCTCTTCCTTACAGGAGGACTTGCAAGCTACGCGGGAGATGCGCCAGGCTTATCAGAGGGAGAAATCTACACTATTCCTTCGGGTCGGGGAGCTTGCGGCCTTGAAGCAGGCGGTGCAGCGTGGTGAAATTCATTTATCTATGGACTGGCTCTTCCTGTGGATAGGCCAGCCTAGCCCTGATATGGTGCGGATTTCACCACCCTCGGTTGCCCCAGGGCCCACACCTGATGTAGAGAGCATATTGGATGGCCTCATATTGACCTCAGAAGTCAGAGAGCAGATGCTGTCAAGTAATGTCGAGGAGTTATCGAATACCATCGACCAATTGGCAAGCGAGCTCCTGCGACAACAGCAGCGGTTGGCAGAAAACAAACGAGAGCTGGCGCAGTCAAGTCGGGAGCGGTATACTATCCAGGAGCTCTAGGCTTCTGTAGCCAAGGATATTGCGGCGGCAAAGCAGGCAGGCGTAACGGCTGGATTCAAGGCAAAGGTTGTTAGTCCGGCCACGCCGCCAGGCGTAACGGCTGGGTTCAAGGCAAGGGTTCTTAGTCCGGCCACACCGCCAGTAGTCCCTGTACAACCTCACAGGAGGAAGATGAACATTGCCATCGCCGGGGTGCTGGGGCTGATGGTGGGGGTGTTCGGGGCGTTCATCGTGGAATACTTTGAGGGATGGGCGCAAGAAGGGAAAGAAAGGGGCTGAGGGAAACAAGGGGCAATTCCGTGATAAGCTGACAAGGGGCATGCCAGTGAGACATTGATAGGGAAAAGGAATGGGCAGCAAAGTCGTTTGGGCAATCAACATCATACTGGCCCTTACCATCCTCACTACCCTCGTCTGGGCTTTCCCCTACTTCGCCAGCGCCTTTTACATGAGGCCGAGGCAGTAAGGCGCTCGAAGCGGCGCTGGAGAGGCCCGAAGCCCTGGAATCCAAAATCCGAGCCGTAAACTATCTCCAGCAGGCCGTTCGATGGGATAAAAACAACGCTGAAGCCAGTGAGCTTCTGGCCAAAGCTACCGCCAACTGGCGGAGGTCTATGTGAAAAGCGCGAAATTGGCCGAGGCCAGGCCGGCGTTGGAGGCCCTGTTGGGACAAGACTTCGATGATCAATTCGCCGTCTACTACCTGGCCAGGAGCTACGAGGAAGCGGGGGAGAGGGAGAGGGCGGCGGAGAATTATGAGAAGCTGCGCTATTTCGAGCTGGAGGAAGGGGGGAAGATCCCGGCGTACCTGGGCGGCCTGGCAGCGAAACTGGAGGAGTATGGGATCTGGGGGCGGGACGAGGTCGTGAACATAGCCTCGTTCCTGGTCTGGCAGGGGGAGTGGGGGCAGGCCGAGGAGGCCCTGACCCACATGGCCGAGAAATATCCCCATGACCCCCAGTGGGCCTTTTACCGGGGGGAGATGTACCATCGGCAGGGCAAGCTGGAAGAGGCGTTGAGGAGCTATGAGGGGGCCATCGAGTTGGATCCCCAGTACACCGAAGCGTATCTCCAGATAGGCCGAGCCTATGAAGAGAAAGCCCGAGGCCCGAAGCCCTGATTTAGAGGAAGCCGCCAAATGGTACACCAAATACCACGCCCTCGCCCCCGACGACCTCCTTGGCCTGAAGAAGCTTGTGGAAGTCTGCGAGGAGCTTGAGAAATTGGGACAAGGGGAGGGGGAGATGGGGAGACAAGGAGAGGGGATGGAGAGTTGTCGGCGGGTGGCGGAGCAGATTGCTCGGACGGAAGCTGAGTCTCCCGCCGCGGTGCTGCGGGAGGAGTTGGAAAGGAGAACGGACGACTGGCGCATCGTGGCGGAACTGCTGGGCGTGCCGCTGGACGCGGTGGAATTGGGGGCGAATTTGGTGGAGAATGGGGGATTTGAGGTCTGGAAGGGAGGGAGGCCGGAGGGGTGGGCGTGGTCGAATATGGCGGACGGGAAGACGTGGAATTTGGCTTTATTTGTGGGTGGGTTTGATGAGTTCGACGCTTATAGCGGCCAGAGGGCGATGAGGGTGGATGGGTTCTGGATTCAGAGGAAGCTGGAGTTGGAGCCGGCAAGGGCGGGGTATTTGAGAGGGGAGATAGAGCTTAAGCCTGACACGCCGTACGTGCTGTCTTTTTACTACCGGATCAGGAATCTAAGGGAGGAGAAGGCTGCAATATGGGTCTCGGGGACGCCCGAAGTTCTCTTCAAACACGATCGCATGCTTCCCTCCACAGACGGCGGTTGGAGGAAGTTCATCATAGTTGGTTGGAACAGGAAAGAGGAAGCGAAGAAGGTTAAGCCGTTGCTCAGGAGTTGGGGGGTAGGCGAGGCCGAGTTTGATGGGATGGAGTTAAGGGAAATTGCCCTGGCAGCGAATGTCCAAATCAAGGATTTTTCCACCAGATTTGAGTTGAGGTGAGCGCTTTGACTGCGATGGGACGGGCAAAGGAATGGGCAAAGAGATTATGGGAGCCAGGAGGCACCCTCTCCCAGCGGGTGGTGCGAGGGGGGATTTGGGTCTTCGCCCTGCGGATCGCCAGCCGAGTTCTAACTCTAATTCGGACCATTGTCCTGGCCCGGGTCCTGGCCCCCTCTGATTTTGGCCTGATGGGGATTGCCCTGTTGGCGATGTCCGCCACGGAGACCTTCTCCCAGACGGGCTTCCAGGCCGCCTTGATCCAGAAGAAGGGGGACATCAAGGATTATCTGGACACCGCCTGGACCGTCTCCGCGCTGCGGGGCCTTGTCCTCTTCGCCGTCCTTTACCTTGCCGCCCCTTACATCGCCCTCTTCTTTGACACCCCGGCGGCTACGCCCATGATGCGGGTCATCGGCCTCTCCATGCTGCTGAATGGCCTGACGAACATTGGGGTGGTTTATTTCCGGAAGGAGCTGGAGTTCAACAAGCAATTTATCTACCAATTGAGCGGCACCGTGGCCGACCTGGTTGTGGCCATCACGGCAGCGCTCCTTTTGCGGAGCGTCTGGGCGCTGGTGTTTGGGCTGTTGGCGGGGAATTTTGCGCGGTTTGTGATGTCATACCTCATCTGCCCCTACCGTCCGCGGGTGCGGTTTGAGAGGGCAAGGGCGAATGAGCTGCATAGCTTTGGGCGGTGGATTTTGGGATCAAGCATACTCGTATTTCTGCTGACCCAAGGTGATGACGCATTAGTGGGGAAAGTGCTTAGCACTACTGCCCTTGGCTTTTACCAAATGGCTTACAGAATCTCTAATGCCCCGGCAACGGAAATAAGTGCCGTTATTTCTCAAGTTACATTTCCAGCCTACTCCAAGCTACGGGACAGCCTGTCAAGCTTAAGGAAGGCTTATCTTAAAACACTCCAGCTTACGGCCCTCATATCTATCCCTGTAGCTGGAGGGATATTTATCTTGGCTCCAGAATTCACCACAATATTCCTTGGAGCAAAATGGATGCCCATGGTTCCAGCCATGCGGGTATTAGCTCTCTATGGCTTGCTTAGAAGCATTGGCTTTACTGGATCTGTATTTATGGCTGTTGGAAGACCAGAATTAAGGACAAAGTTGCAATTCGCTGCGTTGATTTTGATGGCTATTGTAATCTATCCCCTTACCGTGCGCTGGGGCATAATGGGGACATCTATAGCGGTAACAATCTATGCCCTAGTTAATATTGTAGGAATTTATATAGCCCTTAAAGTGACTGAATGTAACTACAAGAAAGCAGCGCAGGTAGTTTTGCTTCCTTTAGTGGATACTGCAATCATGATTTTTGTAGTCTTTGCTTTAAAAACTTACGTGTTTGATAATGTCGGCCCTGCTTGGTTTCTTTTGCTCACCGTTGGTGGCATATTTACTTATTTATCAATTGCTCATTTGTTAGATCTGCTTTTTAACTGTGGAAACAAAAAGCTCATACAAGAACAATTGACAAATCTCTTCCAAAAGTTTGGGTAATGATAGAAGGGGAGAAGTTATGTTGAGATCAGCAATTAAGTCTGCACTCAACTTTTTGGGACTAGGGTTGCATAGAATTGAAAAAAAGGATGCTTTCCATGACCAAAAAATGCTTCTTAATGGAATGGAGACACCAGTGATATTTGATGTAGGCGCATATATCGGTGAAATTACTGCCAGATATGAGATATTGTTTCCTAAGGCAACCATCTATAGCTTTGAACCTTTTCCGGGTTCTTTTGAAAGGCTTCAAGAGAGATTTAAAGCGTATGATGTGGTTAAACCTTTTCAGCTAGCTATTGCTGATAGAGCTGGGACAAGGGAGTTTTACCTTAATTCGGACAGGTCATGTAACTCTCTGTTTCCGCGCCCATCAAGTGCCAGAAAATACTGGCCCGGAAAGGCCGCAAGTGTGGCTAGAATAGAGGTGGATGTAACAACAATAGATGCTTTCTGCAAAAAAGAGTCAATTCCCAAGATTGATATCCTGAAGTTAGATGTTGAAGGTGCGGAACTACTAGCTCTAAGAGGAGCTTCTGAGAAACTTGCCCAGAAATCAATAGAGTTAATCTATACTGAGGTTATGTTCATTCCTCATTATGAAGGAGGCGTAATGTTTTATGAATTGTGCAGCTTTCTATCTGATTACGGTTACACTTTATTTGACCTCTATGACCTTAAGCGTGCTGAAAACGGGCAACTTAGATGGGGCAATGCGATTTTCGTTAGCCCGCACATCAGAGCGAGTGTAATTGATGCGCAATAAATAGGGAGATGAAGTATGAACAATCCTCTTGTTTCAGTGGTAATCATTACCCGGAATAGGGCAAAGGGGCTCCGACGGTGCATCAAATCTATTCTGAACAATACCTATAAGGACATAGAGTTAGTGATTTTTGACAATAGTTCTCCTGAGCCTATGAAGAGAAATGAGGAATTCTTATCATCTTTAGAATTTGAGAACATAAAATATATTAAATCATCTCCCAAAGGTTTTGCCGAGATGAGACAGATAGCCATCGAAAACTCTGAAGGAGAAATAATAATGAGCATCGATGATGATTGTGTCGCGGAGAAAGATGCAATTGTGCAGATGGTTAGATGCTTTATGTCTGATGGGAGCATAGGAATTGTTGGTGCGAACAAGACTAATATTGGTTTTACGGGTAAGAACAAACTTAAAGGTAGAGCAAAAATTGGCGTTAATGGAAGATATGAGTTAGTTCAAGATCCGCAAGATGCTGAGATTTTTGGCAATGACAGTATGTCTATAAGAAGAGAAGCTTTTGATAAAGTAGGGGGATATGACCCCTTTTTTTCGGGAGGATTAGAAGAGGCAGATTTGACACTGAGCATTAAGGAAGAGGGATATAAGATAGTATATGAACCCAGCGTAAAAATAACCCATTTTTACACTCCTACTCGTTTTAGACCCCCAGGGCGAAATATGGAAATGCATAGGCTATATCTTTTCTTTAAACATTATATGCCTAGCAATATTACAGACTGGGTTAAGTTTTTCAGCTCGGAATTGAAACTACTAGTTCAGGATATAAATCGACTGATACCTAAATCTGTCTCTGGGAAAAGGAGCACTGAAGCTCACACTAATGTTTATCGCAATGGGCGAAACTTCTTCGAGTATCTTAAAGTATCTTACAGTATTTTTAGGAAGCTATCGAAGCTCATAATCGCCAGAATGGTTATACCTTATCTAATTTATAGGGCATGCAAAGCCAGAAGTCAGAACGAGAAACGCCAGCATGGTGACCTAAAAGTGTGATAAGTAGAGATAACTATGAAAATAAGTTTTATAGAACCGCATCTTAAGCTATACGGAGGGATTAGAAGAATAATCGAGCTTGCCAACCGGCTTACGGGTAGAGGGCATGATGTTACTATTTTCCACTCTGATGGGAGCCCCTGTGAGTGGATGGAATGTAAATGTAAAATCAAGAGTTATAACGATGTGCCTAATGAAAGTCATGATGTTCTCATATACAATGACTCCAATCCCATCGATTATGGTTCAGTAAAAGATGCCAGGGCAAGGCTGAAGGTGTTTTATGTTCTTGAGTTGTATGAAAGGTCTTTATTGAAAGGCGTAAATCCTAAGATTTATCTTCCTCGGAACAGAAGAATGTTGTTTCTCAAAAAATCTATACGATCTCCGTATTTAAAACTCTCAAATTCAACTTGGATATGCTATTGGTTAAAAGAGAATATGAATATTGATTCAAAACTACTGATAGGTGGAGTCAATACTGAGATGTTTCATCCGGTTGAGGTAGCAGAGAATCCTGACGAAATCCAAATTTTGTGCCCAGGGGACCCACGAGAGAGGAAGGGAACCAAAACTGCATTTGAAGCAGTGGAAATGGCAAAAGGGGAAGAGCCGAGAATAGTGTTGGACACTTATTATGGAAAAGGAATACCCCAAGAGAAGATGGCAGAGAAATACTCTTCAGCTGACATATTTGTCGATGCCCGGTGGTATGCAGGTTGGAATAATCCTGTTGCAGAGGCCATGGCTTGTAAAGTGCCTGTTGTTTGCACAGATATTGGTGGAGTCAAAGATTTCGCGTTTCACGAGAAAACAGCTTTATTGGTGCCTCCCAAAGATCCAAAAGCTATGGCATCCGCTATTATTAGGTTAATTAGAGACAAAGAACTAAGAGAGACATTGCGGGAGAATGCTTATAAGCATATTAGACAATTTGATTGGGATAAGAGCGCAAGGAGGCTAGAGGAAATCCTCACTTCTGAATTAAACATCGCTGCCTTTAATGCATCGTATACGGGTTTGAGAGATGATATCGCAAATTTAATTCCTCGTGACAGCAAGAAGATTCTGGATATAGGTTGCTGTGTAGGAACACTTGGAGAAAGCATAAAGCAAAGAAATGAAGCTGAAGTCATAGGAGTTGAGATAGATGTGGAAATGGCTAAAATTGCTAAAGAGAGGCTAGATCGTGTGATAGTAGGAGATATTGAAGGGATCGACCTAGGAGATTATTTATCACTTGATTATTTCGATTGCATAATCTTTGCGGATATATTAGAGCACTTGAAAGATCCATGGAGTGTTTTGAGAAAAAGTGTCAAGTTTTTGGCAGATGAGGGCATTATAGTCGCAAGTATTCCCAATGTAAGACATTACACTACAATACTTAACCTTGCTTTTAAAGGATATTGGCCGTATCGAGAAAGAGGAATCCATGATCGAACCCATTTAAGGTTCTTCACCCTTAAGAATATCAAGGAAATGTTTCAAAGTGCAGGGCTAAAGATTACTAGAGTGGAACGGAAATATAGAATCATCGAAAGACCGCATCGATATAATAGGTTCTCTAAGTATTTAGCCTGTCCCCCCGTTAAAGATTTGCTTACATTTCAGTATGTGATCGTGGCAGAGAAAAGCCCATGAAAATCTCAATTTTAACCCCTGATCTATCTCATAACTGCTTTGGCCGAGCCTATCTATTAGCCAAGGTGCTCCAGAGGAGATACGAAGTAGAAATCGTCGGCCCCTGTTTCCAAAGTAAAATTTGGGAACCACTCGCTAGGCAAGACGAGGTCAAACTGAAGATTGTGCCAGGATATCCGCCATTTTACCAAAGTGTTTGGCAGATGAAAGCGATACTAAAAGATATAAGTGGGGACGTAATTTACGCCAGCAAGCCACTTTTGACAAGTTATGGAGTGGGGTTGACAGAGAAGTTCTTTCACCAAAAGCCTCTGGTTGTCGATATTGATGACTGGCAAATGGGCTTTCAGAAAGAAGCACTAGAAGCACTTTCCCCAATGAGGAAGCTGAAAAGATTTGCTTCCTCAACGCTTTATTTTAATTCGCCTGGCTCCTACTGGAATAGCCTTTTAGGTGAAAGATTAGTAGGTTTTGCGGATGAAATTACTGTCTCCAATAATTTCCTGAAAGATAAATTCGGAGGCACTATCGTTTGGCACGGGCGGGATACCAATGCCTTCGATCCCAAAAAGTTTGACGGGAATCATCTAAGAGATAAGTTCGGGATACCCGAAGATAGAAAGGTAGTGATGTTTTTTGGCACCCCCAGGCCATATAAGGGCATTGAGGGTTTAATTGAGGCTATCAGCTTGCTAAAGGATAGTCGTATATTATTGATATTAATAGGGTTAGGCGCGGATAGTTACTCTAGTAAAGTGGAAGCATTGATTCGCAATAAGCTAAGCGACAAACAGGCACGATTATTTGGATTGCAGCCTTTCAAAAAGATCCCTGAATTTTTAGTGATCAGCGACCTCGTCGTGATACCTCAAAGAAGAAATCTTGCGACAATCGGGCAGGTCCCAGCGAAAGTTTTCGATGCCATGGCTATGGCAAAACCGATTATAGCGACAAGGGTTTGCGATTTACCGGAAATCTTAGATGGTTGTGGTTGGGTCGTAGAACCTGAAAGCCCCGAGAATCTAGCTAAAGCAATTCAATATGTCCTTGATCATCGTGCAGAAGCAGAAGAAATGGGCTGGAGAGCTCGAGAAAAGTGTGTGGAAAGGTACAGTTGGGATGCTATGGAAGAAATTTTGCTGGACATCTTTCGTAAGCATGAGTAAATATGAGGGCTGGTAAACATGCTATAGGCGCTTGGCTGCTTGATCGAGCACCTCGGGCTTTGGCCGGAGATGGGGCGGGCTGGGCGGAGGTTTGTGGAAGAGCATTATGACATCAAGAAGTTGAACCGCCGGCTGGTGGAGATTTATAAGGGTCTGCTGGCGGGAGGGCTAAAGCAGTCGGGTATGTCAAATCTAGCTTCGACAGGACAAGGGTAGACAAGCGATGGACAAGCCTAACAATCCAACGGTGAGCGTGATCATCCCCACCTACAACCGGGCGCACCTGGTGGGCCGTGCAATGCAAAGCATTTCGAATCAGACCATCAAGATTGCAAAGAACCATATATGAGTTGGAAAGCAGGCAGGGAAGTTGAATATGTCTCAAAAGCGCACAGCGATAATTGTCGGAATCTTATTTGTAGTTTTAGCTTTTTTGCTCGCTACAGGAGCTAGACGTACTGTAGAGCATCAGAAAATAACGGTTGTTTTTCGATATGATGATTACTCTAGTCGCAGTCCGACAAACTTTGAAATAAAACTGATTGATGCTTTCCAGAGATATAACATACCTTGTACTTTTGGGATTATTCCATATGTTTCAACTGGTGATGGGCATGATCCCCATCCACAGCAGGTAATGGCATTAAGCGAAGAAAAAGCAGGTATTTTGAAAAGTGCGGTTGCTTCCGGAATTGTGGAACCAGCATTGCATGGTTATTCTCACCAGACAATACGAGATTGCCAAAAAGGTGGGTGTACTGAATTTTCTGGATTAAGTTACAAAAAACAAATGGAAAAGATAGTAGAGGGAAAGAAACTGCTTGAAGATAGACTCGATACAAGAATCTCCACTTTTATCCCGCCGTGGAACAGTTACGACATGAACACACTACGATGTGTTGAAGAACTCGGTTTCAATTGCATCTCTGCAAATTTGCAGGGCGTTTCGGAGAAGAGCTCGCATCTCAAATTCTTGCCAGCAACTTGCACCATTCCTGAATTGCGAGAAGCAATTGATTCAGCAAGGCATTCTTCTGATCCCCAACCAGTTATTGTTGTCTTGTTCCATACATATGACTTCATTGAACTTGGCGGTCAAGGCAAATTTGCATACCACGATTTCTCTGATCTTATGGCTTGGATTGCATCTCAAGAAGATGTTCGCGTATCCTCTATCAGCCAAATAACGCAGGTAGGTAATTTTGGAGCTAATCGATTCCGAAAAAACAAAGAATGTTTTATGGTTAGCCGATTTCTTCCACCCTTCTTACTACGCCATCTGGGTTCTTACCATGTCTATTTCTCCCCATATTCCGACACTAATATACCGATTAGGATATGGACAACTGCCGCGATCTTTGCTTCTGTAACGCTGCTGGTTTCTACTGTTACTGCTTTCCTTATGGGGATTCTCCTATTCCGGCAATTTGCACTCTTAGCGTCATTTTCTAAATACTGCGCTCCAGCACTATTGGCCTTCCTCTTGATTTATGTTCTTCATGACTTGACAATTTCTTATAGGGGTCTAACAGCCTTGGTTGTCATGCTGGGAATATGCATAGGAGTATGGGCTTCTTTACTCAAGAAAGTGCGTTGCTCTTACTAGACCATCCCCAGCTCTGGCCAGAGATGGGCCGGGTTGGGCGGAGGTTTGTGGAAGAGCATTATGACATCAAGAAGCTGAATCGGCGGCTGGTGGAAATCTATGACGATTTGGTCCAGGGCAAGCTTTCAAATCCAAAGGCGGAGATTAGATGCCAAGAGTCAGTGTAATCATCCCAACCTACAACCGGGCCCACTTGGTGGGCCGGCGATCCGGAGTGTGCTCAGTCAAACCTATTAGGATTTTGAGTTCATAGTGGTTGACGATGGGTCTAGGATTTGCTAAACGTAAATTGGCTGCCTCTTAGTTTGGTTGATATTCGAGGGCGAGACAATGCGGATTCTATTTAGTGGATATCCTTCGCCTTTTTTAGGCGGGGGAGCACTATCTGCTTTAACGCTACTAAAAAGATTAGCCCAAAAACATGAAGTTATAGCTTTTGGTGTGATCGCCGATACTTCAAGGAAAGAAGAGCTATCATGTGGGATAAAGTTGTATGAACAGAAATTACCATATTTGTTACGAAGACGTTTTCTTCCCTATCATCTAAGGATTCTTCTCATGGAAATCATAGCAGGCAATATGCTAAGTAAGCTAATTGAGAAGATCCAACCTGAACTAATTATTGTGCAGGAACCAGCTGTCGAAATTCCAAGAAAGTGGAAAGCTAAGATATTGGTGTTTGTCCGGTGTTATGATTACTGGTTTAACCCTTTCTTTCCCTCATGGTGGAAGAGGATCTACAATGAGCCCTTTAATAGATTCCGAAGTCGCAGGAATCTAGCAATTCTACAGGAGGCAGATTTAGTTTTGGCAAACAGTAAATTCACGGCGAAGAAGTTATACAAAGTTGGCATTGAGGCAGAAGTGGTCTATCCATTTATAGACTTCTCTTCGTATAAAGTGCCGCGATCTGGCCGAGGGGATTTCATACTGTTTATTGGGCCGACATATTTAAAAGGAGTGGACATAGTCCTTCAGATTGCAAAAAAGTTGCCCGGCCAGAGATTTTTGATTGTGGGGAGCGTCACCCGGAGCTTGAAGGAAGAGATTAGGCGCTATAAGAATGTAGAATTACGATGCTTCTGCGAAGATATGAAAGAAGTTTACGCCAAGGTCAAGATCGTTCTTGTTCCCTCGATATGGGAGGAACCCTTCGGTAGGATTCCCATTGAAGCAGGAATCAGTGGCATCCCTACCATAGGCAGTAGCCGAGGAGGACTTCCCGAATCGGTAGGTAATGGAGGAATTCTTATCAACGACATTTGGGATATTGGAAAGTGGGTAAGGACTATTGAGAAACTCGATGATCCTGTAGTATATGGGGAATTCTCGGAGAAGGCAATTGAAAACGCTAAGCGGTTTGGATTTGAAAGGACCTTTCAGGAGTTCAAAGAATTAATCGATACTTCTCTTAATCTACCAGAGCCGTTATAGGCTTGTAAGGTGCTTCGATAGCAACGGAGGTAAAAGTGGCTCCGAAGGTTGCCATCATCATCCTCAATTGGAACGGCTGGCCGGATACTATTGAGTGCTTGGAATCGATTAGCAAAGTGAACTATCCAAACCTTGATGTCATAGTGCTGGATAACGCTTCATCCGATGGTTCACCTCAGAAGATTATCGATTGGTGCCGCCAAACTGGAGTTTTATGTGAGGAGTCTTTCCAAAGGTATCCATATGTTAGGATTGAACCGCTTAGTCAGATAGACTATGAGAGGAAAGGAATTCGGCGGCTTAGATTGATTAGACTTAGCAGTAATATAGGCTTCTGTGCTGGGAACAATATTGGGATGACGCAGGCAGCTGCTAATGGATCTGAGTATTTTCTAATCTTGAATAACGATACGATTGTATCCCCAGATTCTCTTGAGGCCATGATTACAGCGGCACAACAGGAGAATAATGTGGGCCTCGTTGGATGTATCATTTGCTACGCAGACGAACCCAATACGATCTGGTTTAGTGGTGGGGTTTTCGATAAATGGCTTGAAAGCTCTCGGAGGCTTAATGGACAAGACATCACAAATGTTGTGTTCGAGGAGGTTTTCGATACCCACTGGGTCAGCGGTTGCGCCATGTTGATACCAAGAAGGGTTTATGAAGAAATTGGCGGGTTTGACGAGGACTTCTTTATCTGGAGTGAGGAATGGGATTATTCTTTAAGGGTGAAAGAGGCAGGCTATAGGCTTATTGTTTCAGGCCATTCAATAATTAATCATAAAGTGGGACATTCCTTAGGTGTTATGCAACCTCTATCATACTACTATGGAACACGAAACCGCCTATTGTTAAAAAGAAAGCATCTCCCCTTAAGTAGAAAATTGTCCTTTCTCTTGTTTTTCTTGTTTTCGAGGATTCCGCGGTTCATCCTGTTCGCTCTGCAAGGTAGGTGGGATTTGATTCAATGCGGGTGTGCCGCTATTCGAGACTATTTTGTTGGCCGAACTGGAAAGTGGGCTGCTCATGATGAATGGTTTGAAAGACAAGAGATACGCCCCGATTAGTGTGATCATCCCTTGCTATCGCTGCGCTCAAAAAATCGAGCGGGCAGTAGCATCGGTTGTAGCGCAGACCTGGCAACCACGCGAAGTAATTCTGGTGGACGATGCGAGCGATGATGATACGCCGAAGGTTCTTCGCGCTTTGCAAGGTCGTTACAGCGACGATTGGATTAAGGTCATTCTCCGGGAACAAAATAGCGGGCCTGCAGTTGCCCGTAATGCCGGGTGGGAAGCTGCAACTCAACCTTGCCTGGCCTTTTTGGATGCCGACGACACCTGGCATCCTCACAAGATTGAAATTCAGCTTCAACATATGCAAGCTTACCCAGAGATTGTTATCACAGGCCATCGCTGGCGCTGGATAAGGGAGAATAAGACGCCTTTGGCTATCCCGGAACGCTTTAAGATCTATCCTGTTACGTATCGGCAGTTGCTTGTTTCCAATGCATTTCTCACGCCTACAGTTATGCTCCGGAGGAGTCTGGCATTTCGTTTTGATACCAACAAAAGATTCTCAGAAGACTATCTCTTATGGTTGATTATTCTGGCCAGAGGTTACAAAGGGGCTTTTCTAGATATAGAATTGGCCTATATTTGCAAAGCTCCTTATGGGGTGGGCGGATTAAGCGGGCATCTTTGGGCTATGGAAAAGGGTGAATTGGATACTTACTGGAAATTGCACAAAGCTAAACTTCTCCCTTGGTCGGCGTTTATAGGACTTAGTGGATTGTCCCTGGTGAAATATCTGCGGCGGCTGATAAAGACTCACTAGGGTGGTAAGGACATGTATAAATTCACCGCCTCAGCGGCGACACAATAAGCGGCTCTGTCAGGCCTTGTCTGGAGACACTCCAAAATGCAAGTTGTCAGATCGATGTCAACGCCTCAGTCCTTATCGAGGAGTAAAATACGTTTACCTCCCTTGCTCTTCCTCGCCACAGCTTCCCCATTTCTTGCTATCCTTCTGAATCGACCAACTCTGGTGTTCGTTTTGGTCTTCGGAGTGGCTACAATTGCAATCCTCATCGGCAGATGGGAGCGGGAATGGGCGCTTGGCTTGCTTTGGGACATTGTTCTGGAGCCGGCCCCTTCAGATTTGCTCTTCATAGTTGCCATATTGAAACATCTACTCTTCGGCAAGCTCTATCTCCCAATCAACTTGGGTGCTTATGCGCTTATCGCCTTTCTCTTCCTCAATATTGTTCAGGCCCTTTGGGCGAGCGATCTCGGTCGTGGTTTGTTTTTCGCTGGCGCCACATTGTATGTAATCTCTTTGTATATGTATCTTTTCAGCTATATCAGAACCGTGGAAGTATTCCAAAGGCTGCGCAATTATTACCTCATAGCGGTTTACGTAACGGCTGCCACGCTTTTGTTTTTGGCTATACTTTACCAATTTGGCCCTTCAGACCTGCTTTTAAAAAGCTTGTATTATGCGGACCGACCCAAGGGTTTCTTTAAGGACCCAAACGTGGCGGCGCCTTTTGTCGCTACAGGGGTCCTCTACGTTCTTGCTCAGGTCCTCTTTCTTCGCAAAAAGCCTCGTTTCAAGAATCACATGGCGATTATTGCACTGATTTTGGCTGTGGTTTTGACCTTCTCTCGAGGCGCTTTGATCAACTTAGCGGCGGGTATAGGATTGACTTGGCTTATAGCTCTCAAGAATAGGCGTCAATTGCGACTTTTGCTTCTGTTGATGGTGGCCGGGCTAATCCTGTTCTTTGCCCTGCCGGCAGCTCTAGAAAGGTTTGGTCAGGCTGAGAGGTTCTTCACCATAACTCGCTATGATCGGCTCGGCAGGCTGATAGCTTGGCGAGCGGCAATTGAGATAGCTCTAGATTACCCTTTCGGGGTAGGGCCGGGCCAATTTGAGAAGGTATCACCGGCTTATCAGGAACGTTTCTCCTTTGGTGATATTATCATCACACCTTCAGCGCATAATACATATTTGCGAGTTTTAGCTGAGAATGGGCTATTGGGGCTGATGTTCTTCACAGTATTCATTATATGGATCTTAAGCTCATCGTTGCGGACCGCATTTATGCTGTTTCAACAGAAACAGCAAGCTATGGCTGCTGATGCCGTCTGGTTGACTACGGCCTTGTTTGGCATTACTGTGGAGAGCTTTCTTATAGACACTTTGCATTGGCGACATTTTTGGATCTTGGCAGGAATGACCGTTGCATTCCATAGATTGGCTATCCTTGCCTCAACAGGTGCAGCGTATGAACAACTTAAATCTATCTAAAACGCGCTTGCTACTTGTCATCACCCAATCCGAATTAGGGGGCGCCCAGAAATACGTCTATTACCTGGCCACATGTCTGCCCAAAGATGGCTATGGGATCAACGTAGCCTGTGGCACCGGCGGGTTACTCATCCCCAGGCTGCGGGAAGCGGGCATCGAGGTGAGCCCTATCCCCAATCTGGTGCGGGAGATCCATCCTATCCGAGATTCCCTGGCCTTCCTCGACCTTCTCCGGCTCATCCGCCGCAAGCGCCCTCACATCGTCCACACCAATAGCACTAAGGCTGGTTTCCTGGGCCGCCTGGCCGCTAAAGTGGCTGGTGTGGCCGTTATTATCTTCACTGCCCATGGGTTCTTTCTTTATGAGCCATTTTGGACGAAGACAACAAGATTATTCTATACCTTTGTAGAACGGCTGGGCGGAATCCTCTCTGATGTAGTGATAGCTGTCTCTGAAGCGGACAGACAGAAGATAATTCGATATAAGGTTGTTCAGCCCAATAGGATTGTCATCATACACAACGGTTTGGAGATAGATGCGCTAAATAAAGCCTTTGACACGACTATTATTAATCAAAATAACATAGAATTATCCGATAATGATACCATCATCGGAATGGTAGCTAATTTTTATCCCATAAAAGGTTTGCAATTTTTCATTGAAGCAGCAGAGCAAGTTAAGCACATCTTTCCAGAAGTCAAGTTTATTATAGTCGGTGATGGAGAGCAGAGACCGGAGCTGGAGAAATTAAGGTCTGCACTGGGCCTGAATTCTTATGTGCTTTTCCTGGGTCAACGAGACGACGTGCCGAAAATTTTACCCCTTTTCGACGTCTTTGTCCTTCCCTCGGTCAAGGAGGGCTTGCCCTATGCCCTCTTAGAAGCGATGGCTGCCGCCAGGCCTGTGGTAGCTACAACGGTCGGAGGAGTACCTGAGGTCGTTGTGGATGGCCAGACGGGCTTGCTGGTACCGCCAGGGAACCCCGAAGCCCTGGCCCGGGCCATCATCGCACTCCTGCAGGACCCCGAGCGAGCCCATGCTATGGGGCAAGCTGGGCGCAAGCGGGTGTTAGAGCACTTTACGGTGGAACGGATGGTGGCAGAGACGGAGAGAGTATATCAAGAGCTCCTGGCACGAAAGGGGCTCCGTTGATACATCTATAAGTGCCCAAGGCGATGCTGGAGGGGGTATATCGGCTGGCAATTGAGCGGAGGAGCCCCCTGAGCTTGGGAGCGAGGGGGCAAGGGAGCAAGGGTGCGGAGGAGCAAGGGAGCAGGGGAGACAGGGAGACAAGGGGAGGGGGAGATGGGGAGACAAGGAGCAGGGGAGCGGAGGAGCGAGGGGGCCGGGGAGCAAGGGAGCCAGGGAGATCGGGAGATAGGGTGAGGGGGAGACAGGGAGCAGGGGAGCCAGGGAGCAGGCGAGCTTGGGAGCAAGGGAGCGGAGGTGATTTCTCCTCTGCACCCCTGCACCCTAGCACCTCTGCTCAGAGGAAGAAGGAGGATGCAAGTGGGGACAACTACTCAGGCAAGCTCGGCTCTGCTTCAGGAGACTGAGCGCCGTTTGCGGAGGCTTTCTCCGGAGCGATTACGGGTGGCCAGCGATTTCCTGGCCTACCTGGAGGAACGGGAAAGTTCAGAGGCCACTCAGGAACTCCTGCACATACCCGGTTTCGAAGAGGCCTTTCGCAGGGTTGTGCAGCAGGCAGAACAGGGACAAATAGTCCGCTTCGAGGATATCCGCCGTGATGTATCAAGTGTTCCTGACCCATGAGGCCCAGCGCTGCTACGAGCAGGCTGACCCCGTTCTGGTTCGCAAACTCAATCGCTGTTTCGGTACCTCCGGGAGAACCCATATGATCATCCAAATATCAAGCGGCTCAAAGGGCCTCTCGCTGGCCATTTTCCTTATCGGATAGGAGATTGGCGAGTTATTTATCGGGTTGATGAGCAGAAGCATGAGGTTACTGTCTTGCTAGTTGCCCACCGAAGCAGAGCCTATCGGTAGATGCTATGCGCATCCTGTTGCTTTCAACTTATTTCAAGCCCGATATCGCCTCCTGCTTTTGGAGGGTCAAATGGACCGTATTGCTAGCATAACCATTGATGCCGAATATGAGGGCAGAGGAGCAGGGGAGCGGGGGAGCAAGGGCGCGCAGGAGAGGGGGAGCACGGGAGCGAAGGTGCTTCCTCCTCTACTCAGAAAGGGGAGAAGCTGAGGTGATTCAGACTCATGAGGAATTAGAAGTGTACAAAATGGCTTTCGATGCGGCGATGCGCATCTTCGAAATATCGAAGGGATTTCCCTCTGAGGAAAAGTATTCCCTGACTGATCAGATACGGCGGTCTTCAAGGTCTGTGTGTTCCAATATAGCCGAGGCCTGGCGGAAACGGCGATATGAGGCGGCTTTCGTCAGCAAGCTTAACGATGCGGAGGCCGAGGCAGCCGAGACGCAGACCTGGATTCGCTTTGCCGTAGAATGCGTCTATCTCTGGAAGGAAGTGGGACCGGAGCTCTATCAGTCCTACGACCACATCATCGGCAAGCTGGTCAATATGATAATTAACCCCACTCCCTGGATTCTTAGGAGAAGCAACCGATGACCTCTCCTCTGCACCCCAGCACCTCCGCCCCTAGCACCCTGGTACCCCAGCACCTCTGCTCCTCTGCTCAGAAGGGGGAGAGGGGGAGACAAGGTGACAAGGGGAAGGGGAGACAAGGTGGCAGGGGGAGGGAAAGATTGCAGGATGGAGATATGGTGGTATATGGTGGTATAATGAAGAATGAGAGACAACTATACGAGGAGCGTGCCAATGGCTCTAGGAGCTGAGACGATGCTTAAGACGGTGGCTGAAGAACTCCACCTCTCTGAAGAAGGTTTGCTGAAGCAGGGCTTACGCACTTTCCTGGAACGCCAGCTTCGGGAAGTCAAGGCCGAAATCTTCCACATCACTGGCCGTTATGGGGTTTCAGGCGTTGAGGAGATGGAAGTGCGCTATCGGGATGGCAGCCTGGAGGAGGCGGACACCTGGCGAGACCTGCAGCGCCTGGATCACCTGGAGTACAAGCGGGATCGTCTCCTGAAGCTCCCTGAGGCCCTGTCATGAATTTGGTGGATGTCGAGCGGCTGAGTGAGATCGCCGAAATGGAGTTTGCCGACATCGTAGATGAATCATGAAACTGCCGTTACAACTCTCCGAACGCAAAACCCTCCTGGTGCTCATTGACTTCGCAATGGTCAGCCTCGCCGTCCTCTTCGCCCTATGGGTGTGGGCGCTGAGGGCAGGTCAGCCTTTCACCTGGGCACACATCATCTCCCAGGTCGAGTGGCCCCTCTTCCTCCCTGTCCTCTGGCTCCTCTTGGCTGCCCTAAACGACTTCTACAACCTGCGCCTCGCCTCCCGGCTTGGCTCCACCGGGGTCGCCCTCCTGTGCATCACCGGTCTGCTTCTCCTGATCTACCTGGTCATCTACTTCTTTTCCCCGCCACGCTCCCTGCCCCGGGGGATCGTCCTCTACCACGCTGTATCCTCCTTTGTCTTGGTGGGATTGTGGCGGGCGGCCTACGCCTCACTCCTCGGCCAGCCCGTCTTTCAACGCCGGGCCACCGTGGTAGGAGCCGGCTGGGCCGGCCGAACCATCGTCCAGGCCATCAGGGAGAGCCTGGGCTCCGGTTACCAACTGGTGGGCTACATTGACGACGATCCCGCCAAGCAAGGGCAGACCATCGAAGGGGTGCCGGTCATAGGCACTCGCCACGACCTCGTCCCCCTGGTGAAGGCAGAAAGGATCTCCGAGGTTATCCTGGCCATAACCCACGAGATACATGGCGAACTCTTCAAAGCGCTCATGGACTGCCAGGAGCTGGGGATACAGATCACCCTCATGCCGCTCTTCTACGAGGAGATAACAGGTAAGGTGCCGGTGAGGCACATCGGGGAGAATTGGCCTGTCGCTCTGCCTTTGGACCACGCCTCCACCGGCAGCCTCTTCTCTGCATCCAAGCGGGCCATGGACATAATCCTTTCCGCCATGGGGTTGGCAGTACTGGTCATCCTCTTCCCCTTCGTTGCCCTGGCTATCTACATAGATTCACCAGGGCCCATATTCTACCTTCAGGAGAGGGTGGGCAAGGGGGGGAAGACCTTCCGCGCTTTCAAGTTCCGCTCCATGATCTTGGGGGCTGAGGAAAAGGGCAAAGCTATTTGGGCCGGGGAGAGGGACGCCCGGGCGACCCGCGTAGGACGATTCCTGCGAGCAACCCACATAGATGAGCTGCCTCAGTTCATCAACATTTTCAGAGGCGAGATGAGCGTGGTGGGCCCTCGGCCGGAGCGTCCCGAGTTTGTGGCCGAGCTGGAGAAGCAGATCCCCTTCTATAGATTACGCCACGCCGTGCGGCCGGGGATGGCCGGCTGGGCGCTCATCAAGCAAGGGTATGGCAGCTCGGTTGAGGACGCCCTCGTCAAGCTCCAGTACGACCTTTATTACATCAAGCACCAATCGGTATGGTTAGACCTGATCATCTCGCTGAAGACCTTTGCGAACATGCTGACCTTTAGGGGGCGATGAAGGAGAAAGAGGGGCTATGCCGCACATCATCGATAGGCTCCGCCGCCGACCGCTGATCCACCTGTGGGGCCCCGTCTTCCTGTGGATGGCGGTCATCTCCTTTTTCTCCTCCCGCTCCACCTTGCCGCCGCCCTTCTCTTCCACTTGCCGACATAGTCCGTTCTTTAGGGGCGCTGCACACTTTGGGGAATTCGCCTTCCGGTCGGCCCTGCTTTGCGGTGCACTTACAGCCGGCGAGCAAAACGACGGCAGGAGAGGAAACCCCGAGGAAGACGATCCGCCTCGGTCGGGAGCCAACCTATGGTCCAAAGGCAGTCCTTTTGGCATCTCCTTTGCCATCGGATCGTTTCTCGCTCTGGCAGATGGCTGATGGCGGATGGCCAATGGCAGATAGCGGATGGCAGATGGCTTATAGCAGATGGGGGGCTATATGCTATCAGCTATTAGCCATAAGCTATCGAGTGAACGAAGTGAGCGGGCTGGTTGGCAGATGGGTGATGGCGGGAGCAGAGGGGGACACGGGGTGACAAGGGCACAAGGGGAAGGGGAGCAGGGGAGCGTGGGAGAGGGGGAGAGAGGAAGGCGGAAAGAGGAGGAGGGAAGAGGGGGAAAGAGTCAGCACCGGTGGAACACCACATCGAAGTTGATCAGAGCATCAAGGTCGAGCAGACCCGCCGACATACCGTGCTCGCCTTCTCCGACGATATCCAGCGGGTGATTCTCATCCCTGCTGCGGTCAAGCGGGCCTGTCAGCAGGAACTACGACTCACGGGCGTGAAGCCCGGCATGATCGCGTTACGCATGTTCGCTGCGGGCGTGCTCCTCCTTCTGGAGGGCCAGATGGACAGCATTGCTAGCTTGACCGTTGATGTCGAGTACGAAGGCAAAGAGGGGGAGATCAAGGGGTTGTTGCTTCGTTTCATCCTCAAATGGGTTCCCGGCTTCCCAAAAGAAGCCATCACCTTCCGACGAATAGGTAAGAAGTCCCCTGCACACAGGTTGGCCTGGGAAACCTACAGGGGCGAGCGGAAACCCGGTCGGGTGGTAACGTTGGAGCAGCTCTTACGGTACTGTTGAGAACAACAAGAATCGGGTGGGCACCTGTATGAGGGCGCTCGCAGCCAGGCTCACATCCCCGGGGTGGTTACCGTGGAGGCACCTGGCCACCCGATTCTTCGCTTGTAATGATACCATAAAATGCTAGCGTTGTCAAATGCAGCCAGCGGCTCTCCCTGGGCCCCGATACTGGGGGATGATGGAGAGGGGAGCAGGGAGGAGGGAAAGGGGAAGGTGGAGGGTGGAATGTGGAAAGGGGAGAAGAGCGAGGGAGCATCGTCCATTTTCCTGAAGAGGACAGTGGAGGGTATCCTAAAGGGGCAGGCCTTTATCGGCCAATGATTGATACAGCTCCCGATAATTCAGACCCAAACGGCGAGCCATCCCCCGTAGGGTGATCTCGCCTCGCGAGTAACTCGCGTGGAGCTTTTCGATCTCCCGTTTGTACCCTTCTTCCAGTAGCGCCCGTACGATGTCGGAATAGCTCTCAGGCTCCGACCGGGCCAGAGCTTGTACATATTTGGATATTTTCTCATCCACAGCAACGGCGATCTTAACAGTCATCTTTACAACATTCCTTTCAGCATTAATAGTGAATGTTCAATGAAACCGGTTCGATATCGCGACCGGATGGCTTTCAACAGTTGTTCGCCTATCTCCTCCGTGATCGCCCTCTCCTTGGCCACAACGACGATGAGATCGGGCAAGAAAATAGGCCGCATGGTAAAGCGGTGCAGAATCAAGTAAAGCAAACGATCATCAACGACCACATGATCATAGTCAGAAGTAAGCCGACACAGCCGCAGAATCTCCACATCGCCTGGCTCAACATCGTAAGCGGCAACAACGGTTTCGAATGGCGGATCGGCTGGCTGAGCTTTCGCTACCGTGATCGCCCCAGCTTTGATTAATCTGTCTAACTCAAGGGCGTCAGAGTAGCCGGCCTGCAAGCCGAGATCTACGGCTTCTGCTTTGACGCCCTCAGGAATGATTACCTGAGCATAGCCCGCGACAAATTCAATAAGGAATTGTGCACCGACGCCGAACTGTGCTGCTGTAATCAGGGAGCTGGTATCGAAGAGTAGCTTCGTTTGCGCCTTTGAGCTTTCTTTGTTCAATGTCTGTCTCCTATCCCTTCGCTCACTGTAATTGTAGCATCTCTCGGCTAAAATAGCAAGCCTGCATGTATGGCGAATGGCAGATAGCAGATAGCTGATGGCGGATGGCAGATGGCGAGAGGCGGCCATCGGCCATTGAGCGACTGAAAGGAGCGAGCTACTTGCCGTTTCGATTTGAAAGCCTGGACATCTGGCATATGGCGAGGGCGTACGCGACCAGGGTGTACACTCTCACAGCACGATTTCCACGCCACGAAGGCTACGGTCTGAGGTCACAAATGAACCGGGCAGTAAACTCTATCAGCCTGAACATCGCCGAGGGCTCAGCCAAGAGCAGCAACAAGGCTTTTGACTACCACCTGGAGATTGCTGTCGGCTCCACCTTCGAGGTCGTCGGGGGCTCGTTTTTAGCGCTGGATCGAGGATACATTACACAGCAGGAGCAACAAGCCCTCTACGACGAGGGCGAACGCCTTGGCAAAAGCATCATGCCTTTCGCAATACACTCCGCTAACCATCAGCCATCGGCTATAAGCCATATGCCAAAGGTGCTCATCTTGGGGGCGGGTGGGCACGCCCAGGTGGTAGCCGATATCTTGATGCGAGCCCACGAAGCGGGCTCAAACTGTGAGCCCATCGGCTTCCTGGACGACAATCCGCCCCTCACGGAAACGGTCATCCTGGGCCTGCCTGTCCTGGGAGCCATCGCCCAACTGGATGAGTTCGACCACGGCGCCGTCATCGTGGCCATCGGCGACAACCGCACCCGGGCCCGCCTCTTTGAATCGGTTCGGGCGCGGGGGGAGGAGGTTGTAAACGCTGTCCATCCGGCTGCCGTGCTCGCTCCTGACGTCTGCCTGGGCCAAGGAGTGATGATCTGCGCCGGCGTGGTGGTCAACACCGGCACCGTCATCGGCGACAACGTCATCCTTAACACCGGCTGCACCGTGGATCACCACAACCACGTCGGGAATCATGCCCAATTCGCTCCGGGTGTTCATCTGGGCGGTGATGTCACCATTGGAGAGGGCACTGTCGTCGGAATTGGTGCCAGCGTGATTTCGCAGCGCACTATTGGGGCGTGGTCTGCGGTTGGTGCCGGCTCGGTGGTCACCAAGGATATTCCGGCCCATGCGACGGCGGTGGGCATGCCGGCGCGGGTTATCCAGTAGGGAAGGGGGAGGAGGGAGGATGGACGATGGAAAGCGGAAAATGGATGATGGAAGGGGGAAGCATTGTCCTGAGCCTGTCGAAGGGATGGAAGGGGGAAGATGGAAGGGGGAAGATGGAAGGGGGAAGATGGAAGGGGGAAGATGGAAGGGGGAAGATGGAAAGGGGGAAGATGGAAAGGGGGAAGATGGAAAGGGGGAAGGTGGAGGAAGGAAGGGGGACAAGGGAAGGTGGAAAGGTGGACAAGAAGCGCCTATGGTGATATACTTTATGCAGACGGTAGCCTGAAGTCGTGTGATTTGCCCGAAGCCCAGACAAAGCTTGTACTGAGCGTAGCCGAAGTAAAGGAGTCCGGTGTGACCACGCAGACCATTCAAATCGAAGTGTCAGGCACGCTGCTCGAACGTGCCCGCGTTCAGGCCCTGGACGAAGCCCGGGAGCTAATCACCTTTCTGCTCGAAAACTACGTCCAGGAGTTGGAGAAGGCCCAGCGCCGGCAGGCTTACGAAGCCTACTATGCAGCCCGCACGCCAGAGGATGAAGCAGAAGAGCTGGAACTATTGGCCGAGTTTGCCTTTGCCGATGCCGAAGTAACCGACGAAACGACCCCATGAGCCAGCCCATTCGACGCGGTGATGTCTTCTGGGCCAACCTTGATCCCACAGTTGGCGTCGAGATCAAAAAGACAAGACCGGTCGTTGTAGTGTCCAACGATGTGATCAACCAGTATAGCCGTCTGGTGATCGTGGTGCCGCTGACGACAAACATTGCACGTCTCTCGCCCAGTCACGTGTTGATTCCCCAAGGTGAGGGCGGCCTGGGCCAGGACTCCAAAGTACTCACTGAGCAGATTCGGGCCATGGATAAACAGCGGCTGGTCGCCAAGATCGGTACCGTGTCAGATCGGTTCCTGCGGCTGATTGAATAGGCCATCCGCAATTCTTTGCACATGTAAAGGGCACGGTATGATCCAATCCCGCATTCCCATGTCGTCACCCGACATCACCGCTGCCGAGATCGAGGCGGTGAACCAGGTGCTCCAAACCCGATATCTCAGCCTCGGCCCCCGCATCGCCGAGTTCGAGGAGCGCTTCGCTGCCTACGCTTGCCCTGAGCCTGGTCGAAGGGTCGGGACACGCCGCGCCGTCGCGGTGTGCAGCGGCAGCGCCGGCCTCCACCTCTGCGTCATTGCCGCTCTTCGTGGTGAGCGTCGTCCTGAGCCTGCGTCGTCCCGAGCCTGCGCTGTCCTGAGGCCCCCCCTGAGCTTGACGAAGGGCTTGTCGAAGGGTCGAGGGGTGGAAGGGCTGAGTGAGCTCGTGCCGGAGTATCAATTGGCAGATAGCTGATGGCAGATGGCAGATAGCAGATGGGTGATGGCGGGCTATATGCTATCAGCTATTGAGCGACCAAAGGGAGCGGGCTAGTTGGCAGATGGCTGATGGCGGATGGCTTATAGCTGATGGCAGATGGCAGATAGCAGATGGCTGATGGCGGATGGCTTATAGCTGATGGCGGATGGCTTATAGCTGATGGCAGATAGCAGATGGCTGATGGGTGATGGCGGGCTATATGCTATCAGCTATTGAGCGACCGAAGGGAGCGGGCTAGATCGCCGATGGCTGGTGGCGGGAGCAGAGGGAGGGGATGGGGAGAGGGGGTGAGAGGGGGGAGGGGAGGATGGAGAATGGAAGGGGGATGGGTTATAATTAAAGGCGAAGCGATATCCTAATGATTGAAGCAAGGACCCTAGGACGGGCCCACCTAATGAGGTAATCTCAAAAATGGGCCGGAGGAGGTGTTATATGGCAGAGATACCAAAGGAACAAATGGCTATAGAGCTGGAGAAGGACGATAAATGGCTGAAGGAGCACCTAGAAGAGTTGGTGAAGAAATACCCTCGCAAGGTGATCGCCATCCTCGACCAACAAATCGTCGCTATAGGAGATTCCATCCCAGAGGTCTGGAAAGCTTTTGAAGAAAAGCACCCTGATAGAGTGCCGATGATCTTCCAAATCCCTACACCGGCAGATTTCCAATGCGCCCTCTAACTTTCAACTACGGCAAGGTCAATGGAATACCCTCTCCTTTGATTCCCCTAGGCCTGGGCTATCAAGGACATTGGGCACGAGTCGAAGCCTATGTTGATTCAGGGTCCCTCTACAGCTTATTTAGAGCCGAACTCGCCACAGGTTTGGGTATTGTGAGTTTGAAAAGGGCGAGAAAGTCTATTTACAGGGCATCTCTGGTGCAGCCATCCCCGCCTACGTACATGAAGCTGATATCCAGCTAAAGAAGTTCCGTTTCAAAGGGAAGATCGCCTTCTCCGAGAAGATAGGGGTTGGTTTTAACATCATTGGACGTCGTTCCTTCTTCGAGAGATTTTATGAATTGGCAGATGGCACATAGCTGATGGCAGATGGCAGATAGCTGATCGCAGATGGCAGATGGCAGATGGCAGATAGCTGATGGCGGATGGCTTATAGCTGATGGCAGATAGCAGATCGCTGATGGGTGATGGCGGGCTATATGCTATCAGCTATTGAGCGACCGAAGGGAGCGGGCTAGTTGGCAGATGGCCAATGGCAGATAGCGGATGGCAGATGGCTTATAGCAGATGGGGGGCTATATGCTATCAGCTATTAGCCATAAGCTATCGAGCGAACGAAGTGAGCGGGCTAGTCGGCAGATGGCGGGGGCAGAGGGCGAGAGAGGGTGACAAGGAGAGAGGGAGAATCTGTTCTTGTCGTCGCTAGAGGGCAGGGAGGAAGACAGAGCGAACACCTTTTTGCTTCAGCAATGGGCCATACCCATTGTTGACTTTGGCGGGATGAAAGGATATTGAGAAAGGGCAAGAAAGTGGCAGGAAGATTGAAGGAGGTGACTCCAAATGAACACTACAATGAACATGGTTATGATGCGTCCTCTTCCCAGGCTACGTGCCCTGCCCAGCACGCTTCCGTTGGAAGGGGCTGTCCGGATTGAGTTGGAGGAAGGAGTGCCCGTTTTCAGAGCCTCCGGCTCCATTCAGGCCCGGATCGAAGAGTTACTTCTCAAAGAGCGGGAGGTGGTGAGGTTAACTACTGAGGAAAAAGAAGAGCTTGACCGCTACGAAGAAATAGACGATTCCTTAAGCTTCATCAATCGGGTTGTCCGTAACCTTATGCAACCTCGGCCAGGCAAGGAGACCTAGTAGGTGTCCCCGCGGCGCAAGATATCGCCCAAAATTCAACGCCTGGTGCGTCAACGAGCAAACCATCTATGCGAATACTGCCATACCTCAGAGCGATGGCAGTATGTACGATTCACCATAGATCACGTCATCCCTCTTGCCCGAGGTGGCTCTGACGAGCCTGGCAACCTTGCCCTGGCCCCGTGAAATACACTATTTCACAGGGCTGGCTTGCTTTCATTGTAACCGCAGGAAAGCTGACAAACTGACCGCTTTAGACCCCGATTCCGGGGAAGAGGTTCGCTTATTCAATCCCCGTCAGGATGCCTGGAGTGAGCATTTCATCTGGTCTTCTGACGGGCTCTTCATTATAGGTCTGACGCCAACCGGGCGGGCGACGGCGGTGTCCTGAGCTGCGTCCTGAGCCTGCCGAAGGGCCTGTCGAAGGGTTGAGGCTCTGGAGCTGGACCGAGAAAGGGTTATTAGTATCCGGGCAGCAGACCGGATGGTGGGACGTCATCCAACTCCAGGTGATCCGATGCAGAAGGCAGAGCAAGAACCGAAGTCGGACAAATAAAGGATAAGCGGCGGGTGGGGAAACAACGCACCTGGAAGCGGTCGCCAGCAATGCGCAGGGAACAGGGGAGCGGAGGAGCAGAGGAGAGGGGAAGACGGAAGGGGGAAGATGGAAGGGGGAGCGGAGGAGCAGAGGAGAGACCTGATTTGTGCAGCCCAGCCCGGCGTGGTATAATCAAGCTAGCAACCGACCCGCCGCGAGAGGAGCTCGGGGATTTCAAGATATGGGTGATCTCCACGAGAAGGGCTGAAAAGTAATGCCTATTCCTGCACTTCAGGAGAATGGTTTTCTACCGCCGGGGCTTTATCTGGCCGACCTTGACGAAATCTGGGAGAGATTCGGCCGTACGTCTGAGCGGCGAACAATGTTATTCAACCGCTTGCGGATGTTTGTGGATGCTGCCCGACACGTCGAAGCTCTGCGGATGTTTATCGCCGGGAGTTACGTCACAGCTAAGACGAATCCAAGGGACCTTGACGTTGTAATCTGGGTGGGAGAAAGGTTTTTGGAATTGCTTGAGCTGGGGGATAAACAGGCTCTTGACCTGGAGTTGATGTTCTTGACCAGGGAACCCAAAGAAGCCTTTGCAGTCTTTGATGAAGACGGGTGGAACGCCTGGTTGGATTTCTTTTCATCCGTAAGGTATCGCGAAGAGGAACGGAAAGGTGTAGTGGAGGTGAGATTAAGATGATCCAAAATGCTGACGAGCTTAGAATTTGTCAACGCCGCCTTCTCGAGCTGCAAACTCGCGCTGAACAGATTGTGACCCATCCTCAGAAGAGTAGGCGCGTCAAAGAAATGGAGCTGGCGGGAGTTCGCGGTATGGTAGAGCAACTTCAACGGGAGATTCAGGCTTATGAACTCGCCCGGATCCAGCACTCTATCCACACCCTCAGAGGCGAGTTACAGGGCATTGAGGCTGCAAAACTACCAGCCGTGATTCAGAAGACGCTGGATGTGCTTGAGGAAGTCACCCACATCCTGCAGCCTACTGTGGGTTCGTAGCGTGGGGGGGGGGAGGATGGAAGCGGGAAAGTCTTCCATTCTCCATCTTCCGCATTGGCGCCATGCTGTGGACCTTGATGACCAAGTGGGAGACTTTCAAATGATCCATTCTCCACCTTCCAGCATCCATTCTCCATCTTCCCATGTCCTCACCCGATATCACCCCCGCCGAGATCCAGGCGGTGAACCAGGTGCTCCAGACCCCCTACCTGAGCATTGGCCCCCGTATTGACGAATACGAGGCGCTTCGCTGCCTACGCTTGCCCTGAGCCTGGTCGAAGGGTCGGGACACGCCGCGCCGTCGGCGTCTCCAGCGGCACCGCCGGGCTACACCTCTGCGTCATCGCCGCCCTTCATGGTGAGCGTCGTCCTGAGCCTGCGTCGTCCCGAGCCTGCGCTGTCCTGAGGCCCCCCCTGAGCTTGACGAAGGGCTTGTCGAAGGGTCGAGGGGTCGAGGGGCTGAGGGAGCTCGTGCCGGAGTATGAATTAGCAGATAGCTGATGGCAGATGGCCAATGGCAGATAGCGGATGGCAGATGGCTTATAGCAGATGGGGGGCTATATGCTATCAGCTATTAGCCATAAGCTATCGAGCGAACGAAGTGAGCGGGCTGGTTGGCAGATGGGCGATGGCGGGCTATATGCTATCAGCTATTGGCTATCAGCTATCGACCGAACCAAGTGAAGGGTTCACGTCCGGGGCTCTTGCTGACCTGTCCCCCAGGATTTGAATGCGCCCCTTTTTTGATGAACATGTGCAAGCAAGCGGTTGCAGCCATAAGCGACAACTTCCTTCGCGTGGCGCGGATTTTGCGCCACCGGATGGCAAGCATCATTGCAGGGGCCGAGATCTTACTACTGATAGCCATCTACGCCATGTTCACCTTCTCCGACCGTGTCCCTCTACCGGGGCTAGTTGCCATGGGCTTGCTGTGGATGGCACGCTGGTGGGCGACAGGCAGGTTGACAGCCGCAACCCCATGGATGTGGCTATCCTGGGCATCCTGGCCACGGTGCCAGTGAGCTTGTACGCCTCTGTGGACTGGGGGTTGAGCCGGCCGAAGGTTTATGGTCTCATCCTGGGAGTTGCTATCTTCTACGCAGTAGTCAACGCGATCCGTACCATTCGCGGGGTGCAATTCGCCGCTGCTGCCCTGGTTCTCGTCAGCGCCGCTGTGGTCATGCTGGGGCTGGTGGGCACGGATTGGTCCAAGACCAAGCTCTTTTCGCTGCCCCAGGTGTATGGTCACTTGCCCAAATTAGTCCAGGGGATTCCCCGGTCCCTTGGAGGAGGCTTCGCGCCCAATGGTATAGGGGGGACCTTGATCTTCCTGATTCCTGTGCTGCTCAGCCTGTTGTGGAGGCGCCAGCTTTTGAAGGGCAGTGAGGAGCATAATAGTCGCCTGCTCCAGGTCTGGCGGGTGTGGTATCGGCCTACTTTGGCCCTGTCTCTTGTGCTAACTGCATCCACGCTGATCCTCACCCAATCCAGAGGTTCTTTCATCGGCATCACCGTTGGCCTGTTGGCCTTGGCCGCATGGCATGACCGGCGTGCCTTGTGGGCCATCCCGGCCGTAGCTTTGGCCGTCTTTGCGGTGTTCAAGAGCGGCAGGGGGTGGGAACTGACCCAGTTCGTGCTGCGCGTTGATGCAGGCGCCCGCACCGTGCAGAGCCGGATGGAGATATGGCAGCGGGCCGTGTACATGATCCAGGACTTCCCCTATACGGGAATCGGGATCGGCACCTTCGACAAAGTAGCTAATGTCCTGTATCCCTTCTTCTTAGTCGGCCCGGACGCCCGGGTCACTCACGCGCATAACGAGTTGCTCCAGGTAGCGGTAGACCTGCGGATCCCTGGCCTGGTGGCCTACGTGGCTCTCCTCAGCGCCTTCGCCGTCACCGCTTGGCGGGCCTATCACGCCCTGGATGATCGCTGGCTGCGAGCTCTGATCGTGGGGCTGGCCTGCGGAATGCTCGCCCATCAGGTTTTCGGGCTGACGGACGCTTTCCTGCTGGGCACCAAGCCAGGGGTGGTGATGTGGATCTTCCTGGGGATAGTGACTGCCTTGTATGTGCATCGGGATCAACTGGCAGGGCAATTATTGAGAGACGCAGCAGAGGGCGAAGAGGAAAAAGGTGGCGCGCTGGCGCCCGTGAAAAGCGGTCGCGAAGCCAGTAGCGGGCGACGGTCACGGGGGCTGAGCAATCTTCTGTTGGCTTTCGGCTACTGGGTCCTCTTTTCCCTGTTAGCCATTGCCTTCATCGGTGACTGGCCCTACTTGGGCCTGGCCGTCGGCCTGGCCGGTGGCGTAATCCTGGGCTTCGTCTCTATGGCACCTTTCGATTCCAAACTGCAAGAGAGGGCGAGTGCAGAGCAGGGAGAGGAGATGAGGGGATAAAGCAGTTGAGATGGGGGTAAAAGGCGTTTTGTGATCCTGGTTGGGGTATGATATAATCACCCCGAAGTTGCCCTGAAGTTGCGAGGAGAGCAAGGCGTGGAAAAGCTGATCGGTTCCGTGAATTTCGAAACTTACGAAGGTTTCCTGGAGCTCTTGTTGGAAGAGCTGAAAGCGGGTTTCGGCGAGGACGTCATTCTCTCCCTCGCCGTTTTTGGCTCTGTAGCCAGGGGTGAGGCGAGGCCGGATAGCGATATTGACATCCTCATTGTTCACAAGGAAGTGGGTTTTAACCCTACCGGTAGATTCGTAGATATTCTCTTTGAACTGAAGCGAAGCGAGGAGCACAAGAGGTTAAAGGAAAGGGGCTTGAATCCAGACCCCTACCCGGTGTTCATGACGGCGAAGGAGCTTTGGGGAAGCCCTCATATCCTTCTGGACCTCTTAGATCAGGGGATAATAATCTACGATACCGGGCTTTTGAAGGAGAGGCTCGAGGCGCTGAGAAGAAGGCTTTCGGAACTTGGCTCCAAGAAGGTGGTTTTGGAAGGTGGGAAATGGTATTGGGACCTAAAGCCCGATTGGAAGCCGGGTGAGGTGATCGAGTTGTGAACAACTTCGAGTTAGGGAATAAGCTCCTCAACCAAGCTGAGGAATACTATGAGGAGATGCTGCGAGCTTACGAAAGAGGGTCCTGGAATGTAGTGGTGAGAAGGGCCCAGGAAGTGGTGGAACTCTCTCTAAAAGGGCTTCTCAAGATAATGGGGATTGAATATCCCAAGGAGCATGATGTGGGCGATGTCTTCGAGAGGGCTTGCACAGAGAAAGGGATCGAGGTTAAGGTAGAGACGTTGGATCGGGTAAAGCGAACCTCCTCCAGATTAGCCAGAGAGCGTGCTCCAGCTTTCTACATGGATCGGTTCTACAACGAAGAGCAAGCAAAGGAGGCGATGGAAGGAGCGGAACGGGTCTTGGGAATGGCGAGAGGACTTAAGGGCAAATTAGGCCTTCAATAATGCATCGAATTGTCACCGAAATCAAGCGTGGTCGGAAAAGCTGGACAAGGGCAATGAGCTAAATTACTCAGGCATATCGCTTTGGAGAGAAAATCGGGAGGCGATGAAGTTGAAGCGGCGGGCGAACGTTGGTGGAGATAGAGGAAAGAACATCCCCCGAGGGGGAAGAGGCAATAGCCTATGGCAAGAGGTGCCAGTGCAGGGACTGCGCGTCGCTATAGGCACCGGGCTCAGCCTGCTCTTCCTGTGGCTGGCCTTCCGGGATGTCCCCATTTCTCAAGTGGTCGGCGCTTTCGGTCACGTTGACTACCGGTTCGTGGCCTTGGCCATCGCACTGGTGCTGATGAGCCCTCTGGCCCGGGCGGTCCGGTGGAAGCTGCTCTATCATCCTGATCAAGGGAAGCTCAGCCATCTCAGGCTTGCCGAGGTGCTCCTTATCGGTCAGGTGCTTAACATCGTCGTCCCCGCCCGCCTGGGCGAGGTGGCGCGCATCTACTTCATGGGCAAGGTGGAGAACCGCAGCCGGGCCCGTACCCTGGGGACTATCGCCGTGGAGAAGTGGTTGGATATCCTGATGCTGCTGCTACTGGTGCTCCTCGTCCCGGTCTTCGTTTCCCTGCCCCCCTGGTTCCGGGATTCCAAGGGAAGCCTGGCTGCCTTCGCCACCGCCTTTTTGGGTGCCGCTCTGATCCTGTCTTACAACAAGGATCGGTTGCTCACCCTGGTGGAATCGCTCTCGCGGTTCCTGCCCGAAAGCTGGCAGGTGCGGGTTCAGCGGGCAGTGGGCCCGGCTCTGGGCAGCCTGGACGTGCTCCGGTCCCCTTTGGTGGGGCTTCAGCTCCAAGGGTGGTCTCTTCTCATCTGGTCTCTGAGCATTCTAGTTAACTACGCCGTCTTTCCTGGCCCTGGGCCTGTCCCTGCCCTTCGCCGCTGGCCTGTTCCTCCTGGCCGTGCTCCAGGTGGGGGTGGCCGTGCCCTCGGCTCCAGGCAAGCTGGGCATATTTCATTACTTGTGCACTCTGGCTTTGGCACCTTTCGGTGTTGACAAAAGCACCGCCCTGAGCTACAGTATATTGCTGTATTTGGTGGTCTTCGGCCCACCCTTGCTTTTAGGAACTTTCTTCATCTGGTGGGAAAGCGTGCGCCGGCGGGGGGCGCCGATGCCGGGATTCAGCCATGTAGCTGAAAACCCGACGCCGTCGCAGGAGACGGATGGTTGAGGATGGAGGGTGGAAGGGGGAAGATGGAGTTGGAGAGGGGAAAAGCGATGATAGGAGAAGCCAGACGCCTACAGTGTGTGCGGTGGGCGTTTGATGGCGAGAAATGGGTATCCACGAGCGATAGTGGGAGACGGCAGATACGCTCCCACACAGATCTCGATGTGTTCAATCCTTCGACAGGCCCCTGGTCCTTTGGCCCAGGGACAAAGGGCTCAGGACAGTGCTTGGCATATACTTTGGCGATGGAGATTTTCCGAATGAGTGCACAATTCCCAAAAGAAGAGCGGTACTCGCTGACAGATCAGATTCGACGTTCGTCTCGGGCGGTGTGCAGCAATGTTGCCTGCCCTGTGCAATAGAAATGTATTACGTTTACGTATTGAAGAGCAAGAAGGACGGCCAGTTCTATGTGGGGTATACCGCCGATTTAGGGAAAAGGCTTGACTTACATAACAAAGGCAAAGTCGAGTCAACCAGGCATCGTAGGCCATTTGAGTTGGTCTATTACGAAGCGTGTATCAACAAACAAGATGCATTACATCGAGAAAGATATTTGAAGATCACTTATGGCAAAAGATATATCCGTAACAGAATAAGACGGTATTTACAAGGGGTCGGAGAACCGTGATCTTCTCTTTTATTGCACAGGGTGAAAAGGATTTGCCAAGCTCCGGCACGAGGCCGTCTTCAAGAACAGCCTCAGCGATTCCCTGGGTGAGTCCGAAGAAACCAAGCCTTGCCCTGAGCCCTGTCGAAGGGTCTGGCTTGACTTCGCTCTTGACAGCGGCTACATCCCGGCCGACGAGCACCAAAAGCTCACCACGGGCTATGAACAGGTCAGCGCGATGCTCTGGACCTTGATGACCAGATGGGAGACGTTCAAATGACGTCCACCGTCCACCGTCCATCATCCATTGTCCATTCTCCATTCTCCATTTTGAGCACTCGAGCTCCTAGCGTCTCCGTGATCATTCCAGCCTGCAATGCTCGGGAGAATCTTAAGGCCTGTCTGGATGCTTTGGAACAGCAGACCGTGCCCCGAGACCAGTACGAGATCATCGTCGTAAATGACGGCCCTGTGGACACTAGGGTCAAGGCCACAGTTGATCGCTATGCAGTGACCTTCCTATCTCAGCTCCGGAGAGGTGCGGCGGCAGCTAGAAACCTGGGGGCCAAGCGAGCTCAAGGCGAAATCCTTCTCTTTACCGATGTTGATTGTGTCCCAGAGTCCAATTGGATCGAGGCTATGACCGCGCCCCTTGCCGACCAAGAGGTTGTAGGGGTTTGCGGGGTGGTTCGTACTCGTAAGACCGCCCCTATTCCACGATTCATCCAACTGGAATATGACTATCGTTATAGGAACATCGCAAAGCATCCCCAGATAGATTTTATCAATACAGGAACAGCAGGCTACCGAAAGCACATCTTTCTGGAGACCGGGGGCTTCCGAGAGGATCTCCTGGGCGCTGAAGATGCAGAGTTGTCTTTCCGACTGGCAAGCGAGGGTCACAAAATGGTCTTCGCCCCTCAAGCGGTCATCCATCATTGGCACCCTGAGTCCATCCTGGAGTACGCCCGAAGAAAATATCACTATGGCTACTGGAGGATGATGGTTTACGAGAGACATCCCCGCAAGGCCGTGGCCGACTCGCGCACCCCCCAAACTCAGAAGATCCAGATCGGGCTATTTTCCCTCCTGGTACTTGCTATCATCGGAGCTATCCTTTGGAGGGGATTCGTGTGGCTGGCCGCGGCTCTTGCCCTACTGTTTCTTTTCATCTCCTTGCCCTTCTGGTGGTGGGTACTGCGCAGGGATTTAGTGGTTGGATTGCTCACTCCCCTGTTCCTGTCGGTGAGCATCGCTTCGGCTGGGGCAGGGGTGATGACGGGGCTGGTCCGCCAATGGATACGAAGGTTTTAGGCGATCAACTGATCGCCCTTAATGTTAAGGAGGAATATGAAGGCATAGAACTGAGAGCATATTTAGCCGTGATCCGTAGGTGGCTGTGGCTCATAGTGTTGGGCACGGTGCTGGCCGGGGGCACGGCGCTGATCGTCAGCGCCAGGGTGGCCCCTATCTATCAGGCCGAGGCGACGGTGGCCGTCATGCGGTCCAAAGCCGAGATCACCTTCGAGCCCCAGTTCAAGACCGTGTCGGAGGTCTCGGGGGACCGCGTGAAGACTCTCAGCGCCCTGGTGAACAATGCCGTCATCGCCTCCCAGGTTATCGAAGAGCTTGGACCCATCCTGGATCCCGCAGAGCGCAATGCACGGGCGCTGCTTGGTGCACTGAGCGTGAAAACCGATGGCGGCCTGATCAGGATCCAAGTACAGGCCGATTCCTCTGAGAAGGCGGCGGCCATCGCCAACGCCTGGGCGCGGGCCTATGAGGAGCATGTCAACCGCCTGTATGGGGAGAACTTCCTGACCCCCGGCCGCCTTCAGGCCCAGGTGGACGAGGCCCAGCGGAGCCGCCAAGAGGCCCAGGAGGCCCTGACCGAATTCCTGGGGAATAATCAAATTGATGTTCTAAGCCGAGAGATAACGTCTACGAAGAGTACCCTCGCCGATTCCTATGCAGCCAAGCGTGGGCTCGAGGGCCTCATCGCCGACGCCAAAGCCCTGCAAAAAGAACTGCAGGGGGGAATCCCATCGTCTTCCGCAGCGGCAAGAAATGCTCTTTCCATTCTCTTTCTTAAGGCAAACGCTTCAGCCTTATCTTCTGGCCTGCCTGCTGAACTCCAGTTTTCCTTTGATCAGATGGCCACCTCAGTGGAAGATCCGGCCGAGCAGCTATCCGAACTCGAAACTCTTATCGCCAACTTAGAGGCCAGACGAGTTGAGGTTGAGCAGTTTATCGAGGAGTCACCTCTCCAACAAGAGATCCTCCAGTTAGAGGAGCAGCTCGAGGGGGAGCAGGCCAGGAAACAGGAGCTCACCAGCGCCCGGGATCTGGCCTGGGAGACGTACCAGACACTGGCCCGCAAGTCAGCGGAGGTAACGGTTGCCTCTCAGGTGAAGGAGACCGAGGTCCGCTTCGCTGTGGCCGCCGTTGAACCAGCGAACCCCATCAAACCCAAGAAGAAGCAGAACACCCTCTTGGCCTCCGTAGTGGGGGCCATGTTAACGGTGGGCGTGTCCTTTCTCATTGAGTACCTGGACGATAGCATCAGGACACCGGAAGATGTGCGTCGAGCCCTGGGGCTGTCCACTTTGAGCTCCATAGCCCCTCTGCCGGCTGGTGCGGATGGTGGATTGATCACCCTTTCCCAACCGTGATCGCCCACCTCGGAGGGCTTCCGAGCCCTGCGTACTCAAATCCAGATAGCCACGGATAAGCCACAAAACACCTTACTTGTCACCAGCCCCAATCCCCTGGAGGGCAAAAGCACCATTGTAGCTAATCTGGGGATAGTCATGGCCCAGGCAGGGTGGTCCACTATACTCGTCGATTCGGACATGCGGCGCCCTGTTTTGCACGAGATGTTCGGACTACCCAACGCCCAGGGGCTGAGCACCGCTCTTTCGGGCGATGGAATCGCTCCTGATCAGTATCTCCAAGCGACGGAGGTGGAGAACTTGCGGGTGTTGACCAGCGGCCCCTTACCCCCCAATCCCTCTGAGCTTCTCAGCTCGCCGCGGATGGAAGGGTTAACGCAGCAACTCGGAAGTGTGGCGGATATCTTACTCTTTGACAGCCTAGCGGCCTTACCAGTAACCGACGCGGCGCTGTTAGCGAAGAGGGTAGATGCAGTATTGTTAGTGGTGGAATCCGGCGCTACGCGGCGGGGTACTGCTCAGGAGGCCCTGGAGGGTTTCACGAAGGTGGGAGCAAACCTGGTGGGCGTTGTTCTAAATAAGTTCTCACTGGGAGCAGCAGCCAAGTATTACTACGAAGGTGACCAGGCACAGCGCAGGCGTAAGTCCAATATCGGTCCTCGGCCTTTCGGACGGCTGTTGGGTGATGTGACGAGAAGGATAAGGGGGCGATGAGCGATAAACCGTCGTGGGCTCCTCCCTGACCTGCAAGGCGCTTGCGCGTCTGCTTGAGTGTTGAATTCGTGCTATCAACCCGCTGTTCAGTTGCCACCGCCTTCCCTTAAGGCATAGACGGGTCGGTGGCTAGGTTAGAAACTGCTACGCGATCCCTCAAGTGGCCTCTCCAGATCTCGGAACGGAAAACTCTCCTAGCCATTGGGGATTCTGTGCTGGTCAGCGGGGCTGTCCTGCTCGCCTTGTGGGTATGGACATTGCGGGATCCGTTCCGCAGCTTTTCCCGGGGATTCGTTCTCTCCCAAGCCCACTGGTTCTTAATCCTGACAGCCCTTTGGCTCCTCTCGGCCTCTCTTAACGATTTCTATGACTTAAGGCTCGCTGCCTGCCTCAGGTCGGTCTGGCTGGCCCTCTTCAGAATCACGGCCCTCGTATTCCTCATCTACGTTGCGGTATATTTCCCATCACCACCTCAATCGCTACCCCGCGGGATTGTCCTTTACCACTGCGCTGCAACCTTTGGATTAGTGGGCATCTGGCGCACGGCCTACGCTATGCTGCTTAGCCGCCCCTTCTTTCGGCGCCGGGCCATTGTGATAGGAGCTGGCCAGGCGGGACGAACCATAGTCCAAGCTATCAAGGAGAACCTGTCTTCAGAGTACCAACTGGTTGGTTACATTGACGACGACCCGAGCAAGCAAGGGCAGGTCATCGAAGGAGTACCTGTCATCGGGACTCGGAGGGATCTGCTTTCTCTCGTAAAAGAGAAAGATGTCTCCGAGATTATCCTTGCCATCACCCACACCGTACACGGCGAACTTGTCCGAGCAATCATGGACTGCCACCAACAGGGGGTGCAGGTCAGCCTCATGCCCCTTCTCTATGAGGAGATCACCGGTCGGGTGCCGGTGGAGCACGTTGGCGACGACTGGTCCCTCGTTCTGCCCCTGGATCATGCCGCCATCGGGGGTTTCTGGCCCTTCCTCAAGAGGACGATGGACATCCTCATCTGCGGTATCGGACTTATCATCCTTGCCCTCCTTTTCCCCATCCTGGCCTTGGCCATCTACATCGATTCTCCAGGATCCATATTCTATACGCAAGAACGAGTGGGCAGGGGCGGCCAGGTGTTCCGGATCTTCAAGTTTCGCTCCATGATTCCAGGCGCCGAGGAAAATCGGGCCGTTTGGGCTGAGGAGAATGATCCCCGGGTCACGCGAGTGGGCCGCTTCCTGCGCCGCACCATGATCGACGAGCTGCCCCAACTTATCAATGTACTACGGGGTGAGATGAGCATCGTGGGGCCTCGCCCCGAGCGCCCCATCTTCGCCGATCAGTTGGCAAAACAGATCCCCTTCTATCGTGCTCGCCACGCTG
>Ga0209979_1000814_pt1 | contig 38058 bp, 30 predicted proteins | sample AnhtaG_FD_183114 | JGI IMG/M metagenome (GOLD analysis project Ga0209979, IMG submission 183114) | Deep subsurface microbial communities from Anholt, Denmark to uncover new lineages of life (NeLLi) - Anholt_01485 metaG (SPAdes) (version 2) | ecosystem: Environmental > Aquatic > Marine > Oceanic...
TCCGTAGTCTTCCAGGATGGACGCCTGGACATTACGCATGTCACCGAGCCCATTGTCGTCAATCGTAATAGAGTATGCCGCCTGGGCATTACCCTTCCATTTAGCTATGTAACTTGCCCCGTAACTGCTGGCAAGCGCCTCTGTACACCCAATAGTAAGTGAAATGAGAACGATTACTACCTTTAGTAATTTTCTGTTCATGTGCGTTTCTCCTTTTGCAAAAAACAAGTTAAGGTTTATGATTCGGCCCATCTGGCCCAAGTTCAATAGCCTTTTCATAAACAGCCATTAGGCGTTGGTACTATTTTCCCGTCGAATACTCCCGCAAGGCTTTTGCTACGATGGATTATATCTGCCTTTCCAGAATCGTATAATTAAGCTATCTAAAAAGGAGTAGAATCCTCGCGACTCACCCTTGGATAACTCAATTGCACGCATTAGCTGCCATGAGAAACGTTCAAGTGACCATTTGGACACAATCTCTCGGGATTTCTGTCCCATGGCTTGGCGCTCGGGTTCAGAAAGACTACTCAAACGCAACATCGCCTCAGTTAGTTCTTCTGGATGATCCGGCGAGAAGGTCCAACCGTTTTGGTCTTGGCGCACTAAGGTCTGGGCACAGCCACAGTTCTCACTAATTAAGACAGGCAGGCCGCACGCCATCGCTTCGTTGACAACCAGACCCCATGTTTCACCATAATAGCTTGCTAACACCAAGCATTCTGCCATTGCATAGTATTCACAGAGCTTTTCTTGGTCACAGAAAGGCCTGAAGTGTACTCCCTGGATCGCGTTTTCCAACACCATATTTTCCAGACTTTTGCGCTCGGGACCATCCCCAACCAAGACTAAGCCCCAAGGCCGGATGGTGGTAGCATCCCGATATTGTTTGTATCCGGAAATTAACGTACCCCAGTTCTTCTTCGGTACCTGTCGGCCAACGCCGAGAAAAAAACGGTGGGGCAACTCATATCGAATTCGAAGATTATCCAAATGAGTCTTTGCCGCTAGTGCTCTTTCTGCAAAGAAGTTGTTGTCGACAACATCTAAACCTATGAATATCCTGTTTTTTGGAATGCCCCAGTTCACGTAGCTTTGCACATGAGAGGGAGCCGGTACGAACATGGCGTCAACGTTGCGATAAAACCGACGTTTTATATGGTTGACAAGCCACGAACGCGGAACGTCAACGGCCCTGCTATCATCCATAATAACGACACCCTTCCTCCGGTACCTACACCAACGAACAGCCGTTGCTCCAGAGTAGAAAGAAATAGGATCAGCTACTATAACATCCGGTTCTATACTCTCGAAACGGTCCCATAGTGCTTTTGCTATTGTCCTTGGTGGTATATCACAGATTTTGTCTTCTTTTCGGAATAGGTGGATCCACTCGATACCTTCTACCTTGGAATCCAGTTCATTCGTAAAGTCATAGAGAGTTCCTGAAGTGGCAGTCTGTATAACTGTAAGGCTTGCGCCCTTGCTTTTCAGCAATCCCAGCAGAACTTTCAGACGTGCTTTCCAATAAAGCCGAAGGTCAATATGTGCTAAAACTACTCTCACATTAATTTTTTTCCATTTCTTATACTATTTTTCCGGTTGCCTCCCGCGCAGGACAAGCCACAGTTGTGGAAAGCATACGCGTACGCATGTGCGCAGCCAGGATACCGGCCAAAGCCAACCAGCATGGCGACGGGTGAACACCAACCATTCACGGATCGATGGCAGACCACCGGGTTGATGCATTTTTTTGAGCCGCTCACGCATGGAAACTGTTGAGTCCAGATGTGAACCTGATATCTTGTGTGCCGAGCAGGTTCCTATATACCCAGGTGCAATCCAGCAGGAGATGCCAAATGTCTTTGCGCGCAAGCCGTAGTCGAAATCCCCCATGCCATGCAAGAAATCAGGACTGAGGTTGCCGACCTGATGTGCTACCTCGTTTGGAATCAGAACACAGTTGCCGTGGATAGTGTTACACAACCGTGGGTCATTCCCTGGTTCGACCAGCACGAATTTCATGGGATTTAGACTGCTTGGCTGGACAACACCTCCGTAAGTGTGCTCATCTGTTTCAGGGTCACGGGTCGACCCGCTGACTATAACCTCACTCCCACCTTGCTTACGGAGGACCCGCGATGTGTCGAGCAATGTTCTGATGGCGTTCGGGAAAAGCATCGTGTCGTCATTGAGCCACAAGTAGTAGTCGTAATCACCCTTGAACGCTTCGGCCCACGCCAGGCGCATCCCGCCGTTCCAGAACAGGTTTCCGTTGCCTCGCAACACTTTTGCCTTCGGATATTGGCTCTGTACCGCGTCACCGGTCCCATCGGAACAGCCGTCGTCGACCAAGTAGACTTGGATATGCAACTCTTGGCAGGATTCTTGGGCATAGAGCGCGCGAAGGCAGGCCAATGTTGTCTCTTTGCGGTTATGGCAAGTCAAGAGCGTTGCGATACGTATCCTTTTCATAGATCAAATCCCGTCATCAAACGGCGATGCCGCCCTCCTTCCTTCAACGACCACGGAGCCTGCGGTACGATCAACGATTTCGATGTTCCCAATGTCCTCTATGTCACTTTCAAGAGGCCCTCTGCTTTCGGCGCGAAAACCAATGCCCCGCAAGATCGCCAACAACGTTTCCGTATCATACATGCATTGATGAGGAAATGAAAACATATTAACGAGGAATCTGCGAAGCGTCCCTTTTCCTGAAACCGACGGCAAACAGAGGAGTTTTTCGCAAAACTCGTCGGCGCGCATTTTGCCGCGTGTATATCCTTCAACGAAGTGTTCCAAGTCGGGTACGACAATCCGGATGATACCGTCAGATCGAAGCACGCGATGGCATTCTTCGAGGAAACGCCGGCCATCCTCACGAGTGAAGTGTTCCAACGTGTGTGAAGAATACACCACGTCTATGCTCCCCTCTTGAAAAGGGAATTTTCGGCGCAGGTCATGAATCAAGATACGCCTGTCCCATTCATTCTTGAAAAAGTGTAGTTTCCGGTTCATAGTTGAAAACAACAGCACCTTGAACATCCGAGCGCCAAGTGCGTAGTCCACATTGATCCATCCATCTACGACATGTTGTCCACAGCCAAGGTTCAGTTTCTTCATGTCGCCTTCACCCCGTCGCTTACGCCAATTAAGGAAGGCCGTGATTCGTGTCGTTTCCATACGGCTTGTTCTTTATCAAGAAACATCAACGCTAGAAATAAGGTTCTCACTCATGATATTGGTAAGAAATAACAACAATATCTGGCGTTTTGGCCGTGTTTGGCCGATATGTTATCGGACAACTTCTCAATTTTGCCAAGGAGACCCGATATGCCCAAACAAAAACGCCATAAAAACCAACCAAGTCCTGAACCAGACAATTCGCCTTCGGCCCTAAAAGGTGTATTGGATCCCTTGAATCAGGCAAGTCTGATGCTGTTTGGCGCTTGGGAGTTTCGTTCGAGGATCATAGTATAAGTCTCTAGTAAAATGTCCAGTTTCCCCAGGGTGAAAACCTTCACTAATACTTGGAGCGTTTTGAAGAAAACCATTGTGAGTTTGCTTTTCCTTCTCAGCAACCACGAAAGCCACCCCTCATACATATTGATATATCGGACCTTAAGGCCGTTACGCCTGGCAAACAACATAACTCGCTGTGGCGTCATTGATAGCCGAAATGGAGTAGGAAAGAGCTCGTTATTAATGGTGTCTATCCGCTTGCTATGAGACAATATGCGGTGTGCAAATCTGTGGAACCAGAGAGGGGTAAACTTTGTGACCACTCCCACGAGCGAAAAAAGGTTCGGTGCGACTATCACTATAATACCCCTATGCGACAACCCCCGGACAAAATTAGCCATCGCCTTCTCGGGGTCATCAAGGTGTTCCAGAACAAAGTGGCAAATGATCACATCAAAGCTGAACTTGGAGAGGTCGTACGTCTGGATATCACCTAAGATTTTTTTGGAAAGTGTTTTGTTGTGATCCAATTGCTCCTGAGAAATGTCTATCCCCACAAGTTCCGCGCTCGGTTTGAATTGGTAGTGGCTTGCGGAGCCGCAGCCGGCTTTGAGTATCTTGGGCGCAGGTACATTTGCGAGCAAGCTATCAAAAACCTGCTGGACTTCGAACCATCGTGCCTCGTGGTTATAATATTGGAGCCAAACTCCTTTCGTTCTCACAAGTTTATCGTCAGAGCCCATATAATGTTCCTCCAAATCATACACCCGTGTTAGTGACAAGCTTTTTGGATGTTCTGTGTTGGGAATTCCAGCAGGCCAAGCCTTACGGAATACATCTCCCCCGAAGGCCGAGGGCGACATATAGTCCAGCAAGCTGTACAATGGACAACCACTGTGATTAAGTTATAAAAAGATCTACAGCATATCTCAGCTCATCGATATACAAGAACCGCTCACGATTCAGTAATTTCTCTCCAAGTTTGCCTCGGCCATGCTCTTGTGAAGGCAGGGTCGGTTCTTGCGGAGCAAGTCGTGGTGTGCCTATGTTCTGATGCTGACCCAAGGAACATAAGCCCGCAAAACAAAGAATAGTCCAGCAGATGCTCGCCGTTCAGCACCATCACTACGAAAAGAACGAAGAGAATAGGTAACATCCGATTGTGATTTGTCAACTGATAAACGCCTGCCCAAATACATGTCAAAACAGTGACCAGTCCAAACAACCCAAACTTAGCTGTAAAATCGGACAGACCATTTCCCATACTCCAGATACCTTCCCCGAACATATACCGAGTTTTGTCGTTTAGGCCCCAGCCGAAAAACGGACGTTGTTTTATGTATTCGAGGTCATACACCAAAGACCCGAATCTTGTTTTTTCCCAGCCGGGTTCACGATAAGCCACTTTATCGCGGTGTTCTCTTATTTTCTCCCCGACAAAATCTATGTGATAGGCTGCAGCGCAAAAAAGGGCCAAGAGCAGAGCAAGCCCCAGCATTTTGGGCACATGCCTTGCGGTTAGGTTCACTGCTCTTAGGTGAAACAACAAACATAGAGGAAGCAAAATGTATCCTGCCGTAGACATCGTTGTGAGCAGAGTAATAACCAAAACGGCAAGGATACTTCTGTATCGGCGTTTATCAAATTTGTCTTTCATTAGACCGAGAAAGGCAATAGCTAACAAAATATATGCTGCGAAAACCCCAGGTTCCCAAAAATAAGATGAGTTCCTGAAAGGATTTGGGTGTTTGCCTTCCATCACTCTGGCATAGTAGAGAAAATTATGTACAAAAAAATGGAATCCTATCTCTGGGCTCGCAATCTTATCTAACGGTCGAAAATACCTTATCAGGTCAATTCCGGTAGTTGTGTGCAAAATCGCAAACGAATGAAAAAAGAGACTAATCAGACACGTATAAAACATAACGCTGATGTATTTTCGGGGAAATCCTTTCACCAGGCGAACAGCCGCATACCCAATAAACAAACGTAAGAGAAATCCGAGCATTGTGTGAAACGGCCAGAAGCTGAACGTGATGCACTGTATTACGAGAATTGCAGACAACATAAACATTACAACAGTAAAGCGAGATGTAAGAAGATATTCCTTCCGTGTGAAAAGCAGAACCAAAAAAAGACCGGCTGTTAGTACGGTGTAAACCTCCATCCGGACATCGCCCTTGAACGCTGGATTGCCGGACATAAACAGTAGTATTGTAACAATCAGATAGTCTAACCACGCACTCTGGGAAAACTTCTGCTTTTGTTCGAGTGTTATCATTTTAGATTAGTAGTCAATTGCCTTCATAATGTGACTTAGTAGTAGTTGCCCACTGCCTTGCTTGTGAGTTTAGTAACATTACTTTTTACCAAGCAGGCCATAGCGAATTGTCTTCATGTGCTCATTCCAGATTCGTGGTATGAAAGATAGATAAATACTTAGAAAAAGAAACAAAGTTGGGTTTTTCAAGTTAACTGCTATCAAAAGTATTGATACATCTATAACTTCAATATCATTGTAAATATTGTATCCTAATCCCCTTTTGTCACAAAAAACTTGCCATTTAGTTTTTGGATTATTCGTTATTATATTTTTTTGATGTTTTGAACTGTGTCCAGTTACAACCTCTGTTATTTGATTAATATGTATTCCTCCCAAAAATATTGTATAAGGCAATAAAACAAGAAGGGGATATAAATCATTTGTTCGAGAACTCAGAGCAAGTCCAATTAGAACTAAACCCAAGCTATGATTTAGCATGTCAAAAAAAGCATCCACTATAGCTCCAAAACTAGATTTGGTACCACTGATTCTGGCAAGCTTGCCATCTACAGCATCTAACAACACCGATGTAAAGAAACATGCTGTATAGGCCAGATTCTTATCTGGATAGACAAATAATATCGAAATCCCCAAGTAGAACATGACAAACGAAGCAAGACTGATGCTGTTAGGGGTCATAAAATTCAGTCGAGGCTGATTCGGCGCAGCTATATTGATATATTTTTCGAACTTATTTGCAATCAATGACAAAGGTATAGCAAGTAGATCAAGAACAAGGACGATCCACCAAGCTTCGTTATCCTTCAAAAAAGGATACTTTTTTCTACGCCACGACGGGGAAAAGTACATATTACTGCCTCATGTGGATCACAGAAGTTCCATTTCATAAATATATCTGTATCAAAACAGGAAACGGAAGGTAAGTTAGTTTATTTTTGGTAGGTTGGTGACATTCTCCGTTATTTTATTCATCCTTAACTTTTTGACGCTCATAGCTCCAGATAAGCAAGGTCATAACTGCTGCAAAAATTGCCCCACAAATCCAAAAGTAGAAACCGGCATCCCAACCAAACTTATCTACAAGATAACCTGTTCCCACGCCAGTCAAAAAGGCTCCTAAGTATCCCACCGAATCTATAAAACCGGTTACCGAAGAAGCTGCTTTGCGCGAGCCTAAATCCGCGGGTAAAGCAGCTACCAACAGTATGTGAGGACCGAAAGTAAAAAAACCAATAAATAATAAAAGAATCAAACTTAACACCCAATTATTTGCAGGGCATGCCTTAAACAAATAGCAGAAGAGAGCTAAAAAGAGCAGCATTATAAAAGCAACCGGTGCTCTGCGGTTCTTGAATATTCTGTCAGAGGCCCAACCGGCAAAGATGGCCCCCAATCCTCCCGCAATAGGAAATGCAAGAGCTTTATAAGCCGCCATAGAAATTGTCGCACCCTGCTGCTCGAACATATATGTAGGTGCCCAGGACATAAAACCGTAGCGAACAATATTTAGCCCGAATAACGCAAAGGCAGCAAACCAGACATAAGGATTTAAAAGTGTAATTTTTAGAGTCTTACGAAAGCCTATGTGGGTATCTTCGCGAATCTCTGTGTTTTCAAGGCCTTTTTCCTGTTCCTCCAAGCTTGGTAATCCTACTTCTTCAGGTGCATTTCGCGCGCGAATAAACCAGTGAATAGCAATGAATACACAAAACAGTGAAGGGAACCAAAAAGTAAAACGCCAATTAAAATACTTCATAACAGAACCAGCCAGAAACCAAGAGAGAGCTCCTCCGATAATGTAGCTTGTGCCGAGACGTCCAGAAATTTTACCTCTTACGTTACTCGGAAACCAATTCGCCATCGCCTTGACGGTCGGTCCCCACCCCATCGCCTGAAAATACCCATTCAGTCCCCATACCACTATCATAAGACCTAATATTCCACCACTAAAGCCAAATATAACGTTCAGTAGTGCTGAGGACAATAGGCCCAACGTAATTATCCGCCGTGAATTTATTCTATCACCAAGTTGACCATTTACGAATTGGCCTATTGCATATAGTAGAAACAAACTACTTAGCACCAGTCCCATATTGGATTTTGTCAAACCGAACTCTTCCATTATTTTAGGCATAGCAATGGAGATGTTTACTCGGCAAAAATAGAAAGAGGCATAAGTCACCCACATAAGCCAAAACATTTTCTTTTGCCATTCACCTATTGATTTAGATACTGAGCTACTTAAAGCTTTCCTCATTTATCATCTCTTTTAGTTTTAGTCCTTATTTCGGGCTGTTTTGTTTTATCTCATTTTTTATCCCTGATGATGATTGTGTGGGAAAGTATGGTATCACGATAACCTTCCCACCGATGCTCTTCATATATTCCCTTGCCTCTTTAATTGCTTCCTCAGTGTGGCTTGAGCTTTCCATCAAAACATCCGGCTTGATTTTCTTTACATTAGGTAACGGCGAATAAGTTTCTTGTGCTACCGCAAGGTCCACGTATTTTATTGCACTTGCAAGCTCTACTCTGTCATCAAACGAAAGGATTGGTTTGGACTTGTTCTCCATAACCGCTTCATTTGTAAGAATTCCAACAATTGATTTGCCGTCTTCGCCTGCAACTGCTTTTGCGTTTTTCATCATTAATAAATGTCCCTTATGGACGATATCTAACACATAATACGAATAAACCACTTTCATTTCTTGTTTCCTTTCATTTAGATTTTGGTGGTTCGCAAATTAGCGTGGGCAGTCATTTAATCCCCAGCACTACAGAAAATTTCCAATCCATCAGGATATCGTCATTTTTGAATTTCATGTTATAAGCTTCCTGAACGGAAACGTCACAGTCGTAATGCATTTTCTTAATAATATCTACATTACGAAAGGGAAGTCCAGAATTTTCAAGCCAGTTGTTTAGGCTCATATCTCTCAATATCACCGTTCTGGAAGCGATTTCTCTAAATTTCTGCCGTACAAAAAGGTTGACCAGGTCATCTAAGAGGAAGGTAATTCTATCCTCTTTGAAGCGAAACATATCTTTATAAAAGGTAATAGAATAACGGTCGGGCGGATTGCCCTCACAAAGAACGAATCTTCCTCCCGGCTTGAGGACACGATAAACCTCATTCATAGCTTCTTCGAGGTTAGTTGCATGATGAAAAACCATGCGGGCTGTTACCAAATCAAAGTCACTATCTTTAACGCCCTGTAAATCTTCCATCGCCCTGATGGATAGGTTAAAACCATAGGATGCCTCTATCTTGTCCAACATGCTCTGAGAGATATCTACCCCATAATAGTCAGCTTCAGGACACTGTTCTTTAAGAGCTATTAGTACTTTTCCTGTACCTGTGCCGATATCTAAAACCTTCTCGTCTTTTAGAACTCCTGCAACTTCAACGACCTGACTTAGGAGTACATCTTTATTTACCCAATCCAGACTATTATAAAATTTGGCCCGTTTGTTCCAGTCGGTCTTCCTTTTCACCAAACGCCGGACAAATTTAGTATCTGTCAATGCCCTTTCATAATCCTCAGGCGTATCAATTTCCATCCATCCTCGTTCAAGGATAACACAATGCAGCGGGACTCCTAACTCAGTCATCTCCTGGAAAATGTCCGTCACCCAGGCCTTCTCAAATACACCTGCCTGCCCGAAAGGTTTGCCTGAATAATATTTTTGTAGACGGTTGTAATTCTTTTTAAGGATATCTATCCCCCGACCTGAACACTTAACTATCCCAAAAAATTGTCTAACAATTGCTACCAAAAACTTAGTGCGAGTAGCCTGGTCGAAATCGACCAGGGATACTGAATTATCTGATGCAACAAGGATATTATCTGGTATGATGTCATTGTGACTGATGCCTCGCCACGATAACCGGAGAAGTATAATCCCCAACTTGGCCAGGATTATAAACATTCGGAACCACCCAACAGTAAGATTACTAAGCGGCTCGCCTGGAAGCCGTTTCATTACGATGACTTCGAATTCGTCTGTTTTGCGATACGCTATTGGTGAAGGGACACCAGCAACCTCGGCGCAAAGTTTAAGTATAGAAAACTCACCAGCGAGGTCCTGTGCGCGCAAAGATATGGAAGGATCGTAGCTCAGGTCAACAACTTTATAAACAAGGTTGTCAGCAACATAAACCTTCCGAAATAGAAAGTTGCGGCTTTCCCATAGCAAAGTCCCTGACTCTATGTTAAACAAAGTCTGGCATTGCTGCCACAATATCCCTGCTCTGTCCATAATTACTTACCCGGATGCAGCCCCAGGAGTACCTTCAATAATAGAGCTATATTCACTGTACATTTTTCAGCGAAGAGCTCCTCTTTTCAATGCACTTCTGATATAATTCGATGTACCTTTCCGCCATCTTCTCGAGGCTAAAGTTCGATTTTACCCGCTTCAGGCCTGCTTTCACCATCTCTTCGGTATTTCCGTTCAATACTGCACACACGGTCTCGGCCAGCTTCTTGGGATCACCAGATTTGACCAAAAACCCGGTGACGCCATCCAAGACAACCTCGGAACAGGCACCTACATCCGAAATGACAACTGGTGTCCCACAAGCCATTGCCTCAACTGCTACAAGTGAAAAGCTTTCGGACTTCGTCGAATGTACGAGCACGTCAGCAGCCGAGTAGTACTGATTTAACCCCTCAATAATTTTGCCCACCTCAATAACAGAATCCCTTAAGTCATCCGGCACACCGCCATAGCCTCCGGCAACAACAAGTTTCACATCACCTTCATTATGCTTCGACCTGACAATTCGCAGCGCTTGAAGAAGCGTTTCTGCGTCTCTGAATTTGTTTAAGAGACCACCGTTAACTACATTCAGCAACAATGTCGATTTATTTGGCAAGCCAAGGTTTTCACGTGCAACTGCTTTAGATATAGGCACATACTTATTCACATCAATCCCATTGGGGATGACATTGCAATGCATATTCAGTCTGCTACGCTCGACATTTTGGGCCAGCCATCTTGAAGGAGCAACAAGCGTGGGATTTACTTCCTTTAATAAAGAAGCACGTGCTTGGCTATTCGTTGCAGTCCTATCAACCCGGACCGGTGGAAGCGTCTCAAGGTTCGGGCAATTACCGCACCCGTGAAGCCATTGTTCACACCCAAGGGTACACGCGCAGTGACCGGTGTAAAGCCATTCATCGTGAAGGGTCATAACCACCGGATACAGGTTTGCTAAGAGTCTCAAGTTAGATAAGGCAAAGTACCCGCGATGTAAATTGTGGCAATGTATTATGTCCCAATTCTCGTGATTTCGTTTGAACCATCTCCTGAATAGCGGGCTGAATGTACCCTGAATACCTGTATAATACTCAAAATCTCTAAGCAATCGGTTCACTACCTTCCACCAAAAAGAATTGCCTTTACTAAGCCCAGTCACCCCAGGTACGGAAGAGGTGCACTTCGTGCCGACCAGAAGAGCAGATTCGTGGCCTTGCCTAAGGTATTCCTTGTGCAAGGCAAGTGCTACCTGCTCTGCTCCGCCGGCAATGTCACGATACGATATTTGCAAAATCCGCATTACTCACTTTTCTCCCAGTATTATCAACTTGCGACGAACGTGCCCATCACAATTGGTTGCCCTACGTGCAGCACCTCCATGCACTTTGCCAAATTCTACATTACCATGCAGAATTGTTTCTTCCAACGATGGATGGCCTCATAGTCAACCTGGATCTCAATCTTCGTCGGGCCAGTAATCCATCTTGAAATTGAGTCAAAGTCATCTCGCCTCACCGTAGGAAGCCCAATACTCTTGGAAAGCTCTGTCGCACGGTTATCAACTCTAATAATCAGGGTTCTCTTCTTGGCCAAAAGGCAGAATATTCCCCCATGAAGTCTTGTCCCGATACAGTCACAATTTTTATGGCTGGCCAAAAAATCTTTTATAGCTTTTAATGAATGATCCAGCATTGTTACCGGAAATCCTAAGCTGCCTATGTAAGTTGAATCACCTTCCCCCTGGAGCCAACAATACACTTGTCTATATCTTGAAGTCAGAATCTTCAGCAATCTCGCATCGAGCTCACGGTCTACCATATAGTCGGTCAGCATTACAAGGACATCATCAGCTTTCTGTGTAGGGATCTCTGCCATGTTTGCGTTCGCCAACGGCCAAGTAGCGGGGCAGCCTGTGTTTACAACGTTCTCTATGCCAATTGCCTTTAGCTTCTCCTTTGTATACTCGTCCCGCACAGAATGAAGAGCATCTTCTGATAGCACTGCTCTCAAAATTGCACGCGTGTAAAACCCTGTTTTACCCTCATACTGGCGCCAGCCCACACCCAAAAGTATCGCATTACGAATTCGCTTGGCGTCTCGGAGGGACACCTTCCATTGCCTCCACCACCTCAACCGCCTACGCATGAAAACGCCAGTACCCAAGAGGTTACTGCCCCCAACGAAGACGTACCGACTATCCCTTATAACCTTGAAATGTCCGCGTTCCATTCGGACATGCGTAGAAATCCGGCTAATATCACAATCACCAAACAGATTCATTAATTCTCGAGAAACAGCTGTCTGGATGATTACGTCCCCCAAGTTGGGGCTTTTAGAGCCATAATTGTCTCTTATGCCAGGGTCCAACACACATATATTCAAAGGGCCAAATAGCATGACTAGCGACGCTACTATATCAACGTTCGGTATGCTTTCACAATTTGAAAGAATCTATAATCCCGAATATTAAGATTTCTTTTTTACTAATTCACAGAGAAGTTTCTTGTTAAGTTCAATTAGAATTCTTTTTTTTCTTACAAATTCCTGCGTCTTTTCTATAAGAATATCTCTGTCTGCTATCAAATTATCCAATATTTCTTTAAGCTTGACTAAGCTAATATCCTCCAGTTCGCAGGAATATTTCTTCAATTCAAATTCTCTGACAAGCGCACGCACTTTTGGATGATAAATCACAGCACCAGTTGGTATGCCTGAAACACATCCAAGTACAGCCGAATGAAAACGCATGGCCACCATGTAATCTAAGCCTGTATATTGCTCTAACATTTCAGTTACACTGGCTCCCATTCCGACTATCTTTAAATTGCCACCCCAATTAGTACCTTTCAGAATCTCATCGAATATTGTTTTGTCCTCGGTATTTGTAAAAGTCATGAGCGAGACTGAAAATCGACGGCTTACAAGTACCTGAATAAAATCTCTGTACACCTCAACAGTCTTTTTGTCTTTCTGGGTACTCAAACCAGATACCTTATAGAAAGGAATCAACGACAGTCCAATTGTTATAGGCTTATCATTCTTCCCTTTTATCCTTGGCAGTTGCGATGCCCCTAAAGCAAAAACAGGATCTGCGGTAGTGTAGATTTTTTTTTCATTAACTCCTATTCTGATTAGCAACTCTTTGGATAAATTGTCGCGTACCGTTATTGTGTCAGCCATTTTTGCAGCGATAGCTGTAAAAATCATAGACAATCTCGTTGATAGCGGACCGATGCCGACGGAATACCACATGATTTTCCTCCCCGCCACCCAAAACAAAAGATTTAAACTCAAAAAAAACAATGTTGTTCCTATTGAGCTATAGGCTTGCTGAAGCCCTCCACCTCCCATGACAAAAACATCTGTCTTGGAAATTATAGGCAACCATTTAATCAAATTTGTCTTTCCTTCACAATTTATATAATATTCCTCGCCAAAGGATGAGTACTTGCCAACTTTGTCAAAGACATATATCAGCTTGCGGGTATCTATGCTTGAAAAACAACGCAGCATTGCCGTCAGAATAGCATTGTCGCCTAGGTTGCGTCGCGGGGATGTATCAGACATTCCATAATAACCGAATAGTGTTATGCAATCACCTTTTCGCATCCACAGGAATAATGCTAAAAACGCTACACCAATAGTATATGGGAAGACGTATAAAATCCTTAATGCCTTCTTCAAAAACTTCATATCTGTTCACCACTCTTTTGAGATCAGAAAACTTATGCATAATTTCGCACATGCCAGATCATTACCACCCAATATAATCCCATTGATGTACTATGGGCGATCAAGAGTGCTATCGCAGCACCTAAGCCACCCATTTCAGGTATTAGCCAAAAACAAAAAGTTACACTCAATGCCCCACCAACAATCACACTGGCAAAATATATCTTTTCCAGGTGAGCTGAAACAACATACTGTGAAGCAATCAACCCTAAAGGAAATATCATGATATAGATTCCCATTATTCGCATGACACTTGCAGCAGAAGCATATTCAGGACGAAAAAGGAGTCTAATAATCAGTTCCGGGCAGACCAGCGCCGCAATACCGATAGGTGCAGCTACCACAAACATCACAACTGAATACTTGGTTAAAAAACGAATACGTCTGATTTTATCAGTTCCTTCACGAGTTATTCTTGCCGTAGCAGGATTTCCAACTCTTGAAATTTGAGTCAGTAACAACATCGCTATAATGACAATCTGCCAAGCAGCAGCATACCCTCCAAGTTCTGCGGTGCCAGAATAATGCTTCAATATTAATTGGTTCAATGAACCAAACGAAAGACATCCTATTGCGGCCAGCCATATCAACAGATTTCCCCTACACATACGGCAAGCTGTTTTTATTAGAGATTCACTGATATTCTTGAAGTCGATCCGCTTAAAGGCCCAGTTGTATTGTAAGAAAAGGTATAAGACGACTGAACCGAGCATCAAAGCTCCTATCCAGAGGATGCTGAGCTTTCCCGGGACAAATAATACAAGACCCCATAAACATCCAAGATAACAAAGCCGTTGGATAAGCGTATAAACAGCGTGGCGACTCATTTTGTGCCAACTATCATAAACCCCTTGTAAGTCAAGTGAAATCACGAAATGAGCAATTATCAGAATCAACAAGGCCCATGTAAGTTCACTTTCGGGACCTTCCAGAAACTTCCAGACGAACAGTCCTATCAGAACCAGAGTAAACATAGTCCCCCGAAGTATAAGACTTGCTGTGACAAGTTCACTAAATCTTTTAGGATAATGAACCAAGTCGCGGACGAGTGTTCTGTCCAGACCAAAACGTACTAAGACCCCAGCATATGCACCAAGGACAAGCCCATAAGCAAGCAAGCCGAAACCTTCCTTTCCAAGCGTATTTGCAATTTTTACCCTTGTGAGGAAACCAAGTCCAGCCACAAGGAAATTAACAAAAACCAAAACCGAAAGATTCTGAAGATGGACCTTCTGTGAGAATATGATTTTCCGAAGGCGTATGGCCATTCCATTTTTTTCCGGCACTTCTATCATACCATCCGGCTCAATCAAAAACCTGCTCACTTGTGTCAATTTGGGATAAGCCAGTGGGCAGCAAATATGGCAAAATCAGCCATGTCTACATCTCCATCACCGTCGAGATCACCCGTGAGTGTGTACACGCCTTCAAAAACAATGCTTATGGCGCCAGCACCAGGCACAGCATCATACACTAATCTTGATTCTGTTTCGTCTTGCTCCACTATGTAGTCCAGTAGTGAGCCTTGTTGCATAACCGTAAGACCACCATTTAACCAGTGTTTCGGTATCGTGGTTATAATTGTGAGTGGTTCGTTGAATATCCTCCGGTCTCCGTCAAACAGCAGCTCCACGAGAATAACATGGTCGGTAATGGCGTAGCTATTAACCGTAGTTTCTTTCCGTTCCAAATAATACCTGGCGACCTGGCCTTGAGGCGCAACCCAAAGTCTGTGCTCATAATCCGAGGTAAGCACAGCCAGGTGAGTACGGAACACAGTTTCGTTGACGACTGACCCACTGCTAAGAAGTTCATTTGGGTCAGTGGTCAGGTTGTGCCACAAATCTATCCCCCATCCACTAACTGCAAGTAGGTCATCAACGTATTGTCGCAAGTTAGCAATATATTGTTCGTTTGTCCACCACATCGTCCCCCATGGTGTGGGATAAGGAGCAGTCTTCAGGTACCAAATATCAACTTCGGCTATCTCGTTTATGCCAATCTTAACCCCTCTTGCAGAAATATATAGCTCCTGCGCCACTTCAATAATGTTGGGGTCCAGTTGTCCAAATGGCGCAATGTATGATACACATGGCGCACCGGTAAGTTCTTCGATAAATAGTTTGGATTCACTTAATTCACTCCATATTAAGTCAATATTCGCTCCATACAGGGGAGGATGATTTACACTGTGACTTGCTAATTCATGACCCCGATTGAAGATATCCAGGAACATTGGCCTATGTTTCGATTGCAACCCCGCTAACTGTCCAGTAATAATACCAAAAGTACCTTGCACTCCGTAGTCTTCCAGGATGGACGCCTGGACATTACGCATGTCACCGAGCCCATTGTCGTCAATCGTAATAGAGTATGCCGCCTGGGCATTACCCTTCCATTTAGCTATGTAACTTGCCCCGTAACTGTTGGCAAATACCTCTGTACATCCCAGAGCAAATGCTACGAGAGCAATGAATAGTTTCCATAATTTTCCATTTGTGCGCATTTTTTGCCTTTCATAAACTAACGTTGGGATAAGGTATAGATAGCCACCACACATTTATCGTGTTACAGACCACTACACGACTGACTTTAAGACCTTCGTCAAGAACGATACAACACCCTCTATAACCTCAGAAGCTTCTGGTGATGCTGCAAAGTGCCCAAGAATCAGCAATATCCAACTCTGTTTCTGTGTCATTTACTCGGCTCAAGCTGGTACCTTCCGGCCCCGGCCTTCCACGAGCCAGCGATACGTCTTTTCGATACGGTCCCAGTTTTCCTCCCTGTCCAGACTCCAGAAACGCCCGATTACCGATGCGACCACGCCCGTACCCAAACGCTCGGTTCCCTGTTCAACGTCCTTTATGTAGTGCGCTCCGCTTTCGGGGCGCTCGCCCCTTCGGCCCAGCATAGCGTGAACATACACCTGGGGCACCTTTTCCCTGCGGGCCATCTCCAGAAGCGCTTTTAGGTGATTTACCGAACCATGCGAACTGTAAAGAGAGACAATCCCCAGCAGGTGCAGCCGTGTGCCATCACGGTTGGGCAGAAGGCGATGCCCAATAACAAGCAGGTAAATGATACCTACGACCGCATAGGGCAAGCCTACATAGCCCAGTTCGAAAAAACCCATAGGATGTAAAGCTTGGCTCAACTCGGGATTCGACTGCGAGACCTCTTGCATCAGTCCATTCACAACGAGGTTTGTGCTGGTGCCGATCAAAGTGCACGTCCCTCCAATAATGCAAAGGTAGGAAAGCGGAAGTAGCAGCTTTGATGGAGCAATTCGATGCTTTTTGCACCAGCCGGATACGATAGGGATAAACATTGCGACGATTGGTGTGTTATTTAGAAAAGCAGACATCACGGGAAGGGAGCCGGCCATTCGCACGAGTACTGCCCGCTCGGACTTCGCTCGTTTCAAGAGCCATGACCCGGCTGTATCGAGTGCGCCGGTTTCCCGCAGAGCAGCGGCGACCACATACAGCGCACCGACGGTCAGCATACTTGTGTTGGAAAAACCTGCCAAAGCCTCTTCGGGCGTTATTATCTTTACTGCCGCCAGAATAACCACCGCCCCCAGCAATAACACATCCGGCGCGCGGTTGGCGATCAACCCGCCGAATACCACTATAAGAATACCGAAACAGAAAAAGGTTTCCCAACCCATCTTTCAAACCTTAGCTTTTGCTTCTCACAAGTGCTGCACGAAATAGTGCATCGCAGGACATGAATTATACACTGATTGCTTTCAGGGTCAAGGCGGCGACGTACTCACAAGATGTTCGTCTTAGCGTTATCAGAGTTCTAAGGTTAGTAGTACTCTGGCCCTTTTACTCAGATAGTGTTTCTTTTTCATCTCGCGGCAGCTTGACTATGTCGTGCTCCTCCATGAGGCGGGTAAAAAGCGCAACTTTTCTACCGGCGGACTCCAGAGAGCCCTTCCTGCAGACCTCGATCCTCAAATTAAGGCTTGGTCCGGCCCGACGGTCTCGTACAGGAACACTTACCTTCAGCACATCATCAGAATCTGCGCACTGGCCATCCTGCCACCAGGTTAACTTGTTAGCGCTGCCGTCACGGTGGGTAAGAGGCAGGCTGACTCTTAAAAAGCCCATTCTGTCCGCTGTTCTTGAAACAGCCTGCCACCACTGGTTGAAAGTCTTGGCAAAGCGAAAATACAATTCCGCATCCTCGAAGATTCTTATCTCAGACTGCATCTGCCGGCTTATCGCATGCTTCCGCTGAAGGCCCGCAATCGTTTTTTTCAGTCGTACCGAGCCGACAACCTGGAATACAAGAAGCAGTAGTAATAAGATACAGAGGAAAACTAAAAGAGAATTAATGTTGTGGGTAACCATCATAAACATCCCCAGCCCGACAGCGATGAGCGTCATTATATATATAGTAATAACGACGTGACGTTGCTTGATGCCCATATCAACCAGTCTGTAGTGGAAATGCCCGCGGTCGGGTGCAAACATCGAACGGCGCTCCAGGTAGCGCCGGAGCATAGAAAATAGTGTATCGAAAATAGGTATTCCCAAGGCAATAACCGGCAGAGCGAGTCCAACCAGGACGGGAGATTTAGTTGAGCATAGCACGCTGGACGAGGCAATTGTAAAACCTAAGAACATGCTGCCGCAGTCGCCCATAAAGATTTTTGCAGGATTAAAGTTAAAGAATAAAAAGCCGGTCAAGCTGCCAAGCAGGGCAAGCATTAATACCGCCATAACAACTTGACCGCTATGGACGGCAAATATAGCAATTACTCCACAAGCCACTGCTGAAATCCCGGCGGCAAGGCCGTCCAGGCCGTCGCTGAGATTCACGGCATTGGTAATGCCTACAATCCAAAGAAGCGTCAGCGGCCAGGAAAACCAGCCAAAGTCAAGTGTAAGCCAGTCAGCAATAGTTAACGATTTTATGCGGATACCGACGGCACAGACTACGAAAGCGCCGGCTATCTGAGCCACAAACTTTATGCGTGCCCGCAGACCCTTACTCTTAATGTCGTCAATCAGTCCTACAGCGAACATAAATACGGCGGCAGAAAGTAGCACAATTAGTCTTGGTAGAATATCTCGGAAGGCATTACCGATAACGTTCGACAGGAACAGCACGCCAACAACAGGACACATCGTAGAGAGAAATATTGCTGTTCCTCCGATGTGCGAAATGGGTTTTGCGTGCACTTTTCGTCCACCCGGAACATCAGCGACGTTGAGTCTGCGCGCAAACCAGATTACAACCGGCGTAATCACTAACGCAAGAAAAGCAGAGCCAAGATATACGAAAAGATAGGTTTTCATATTTAGCTGTTAGCCTTCGTTACTGAGCTTTCACCCCATCGGTTCCAATAGGTCGGAGTCGATCTCTACAACAGCGCCCTGACCGAGAATAGTAACCTCCAGGACCATACGGGCCTTTGCATCTTTTCTTTCCGTAACTATACCTTCAGTGCCCAGCATGGGTCCGGAGATAATTCTGCAGCGCCTGCCGATGGGAAGATGGGGATAATGGTCAACAATAGCTTTGCTCAAAACAGCCTTTTCTATGCTCGCGAGTTCTTCTATAAAGCCTTCCTGGTCAACTATTTCTATCGTCTGGCACAGACGGTTGGTTGTCATTGCGGTATAGCGGTCATGCTCTGTGCCACAGAAAAACACATACGAAGTAAACAACGGCACCATAACACGGCGTTTACGACCACCGGAGAAGGTAATCTTTTCTCGCATTGGCAGAAAGTAGCCTATGCCGAAACTAAACATATCCCAGGCAAAGGCCTTCTCGAATCGGGCCTTTGTGTGGGCGACCCACCATGTACCGCTAAGTTCTGTCAATGATTGAACTTCTGGTGTTAAAATTGCTGGATTGTCGGATAGTTTGAGCATTTTTTTAGTATCCAGATATTAGTATCACCATTTGTCGCCTGTTAGCCTCGCGCACACTCCGTTCCCGTCGGTGCACCCGATGAGAATTTTTAGCTTATCAGCTTTCATTTACCGATTGCCAATGGCTGGCTGAAAGCTAAGCTCTACTTCTACTATTTTCAAGGCGCCCTAAGACGCCGGATTACCTTCAGCCACTGCGCCCGGCAAGACGGATAGCTTCTCAATAAGCCTTTCTGCTGCCTTGAACTCTGGGCGAAGACGCAGGCATATCCTTGCCTCGTGGATCGCCTCGGGTATCCTGTTGGTCTCTGCAAGCAGCCTTGCCAGAGCAAATCGCCATCGGACCTGGCCATAATTCAAAGCAAGTGCCCGGCGGTAATATTCTATTGCTGCTTCGTTATCATTTTCTTTTCTGCAAATGTTCGCCAGGGAAGCAAATGCCCAGGCTGGAGCACGGGCCTTCTGGCATTTAGCTTTGAGCAATTCTTTTATTGTGGCTTGCGCCTTCTCTACGATATCATTATGCTCTTTAGTTTTAGCAAAGATGTTAACTACATAACGTAACCGGGCCATATTGTCACCAGCAATTGCTATGGCCAGGTCGGGTCGGCTCACCTGGTTGATATACACATCAGCAACGCCTCTGAAAAATCTGTCGTCAAGCTTAATAGCTCTGCTGAATTTTTCAAATGAGGCATCGATTTGTTGTTCTTCGGCATCCAGAAGGCCGGCTACGAAACAGGCCGTGGGATCGCAAGGTGCGAGTTGAAAACCTTTTCGTATGTGCTCTGCGCCATTTGGGTCGTCCAAGACAAATTGTTCAAGCTGGCCGAGAACACAATAGGTTGCTCCAAATGTTGGGCACAAGGTTCGCGCCTGATGGAGCTCGTCAACAATCTGCTGCGTGAACGCCAAGGTCTGTGGTGTTACAATTACTTCGCCGGTCTTCCGATCAGTTATCCGGCTGATAGATTGCCAGCGATAGACGTTCAGCCAGTGGCGGTATTTTATGTTGCCCGGCTGATAATTTGACGCCTCCAGTGCGCTGGAAATCAACAAAGTATATTCTTCATTCGTACCGGCCCCAGTCTGTTCGCTGAGAATCTCTTCGGTGAGCAGAGCTCTCTTCCAGCAGGCTTCGGCAAGGCGGGCGCTATTGGCACCGAGCAAGGCCCATGCCCAAACTCCTGATACGCAAACTAAGGCGGCAACTCGAATACCTCTAAACCTTTGGGATGTTTCAATAACTTTTGCAGTCGGATTATTCCTTTGTCCTATACCGACCAGAGCCAACAGCAGCGCACAGGACACTCCTGAAAGCAGCGCATTGGCAGGCAGGTGTTGGCCAAAGTCACTTAAGCTGTGCAGCATTATCGCAAGAAGGCCGAAACCAAGGCCATAGGCCGCTGAGCGAATCGGCACTGAGGCGTTTCTTACATTGCGAACGTAACTTACCCACACAAAAATTGCGAAGACTACCAAAGCTGCCAGGCCTATAAGGCCGGTTTCCTCCGCAGCCTGGGCATACTCGTTTTCCGCATGGACTGCCAAGCTGGGTATAGTAGAGCGGTCGAACATTGGATAGACCACTTCATGCGTGCCAAGTCCCGTTCCCAACAAAGGGAACCGTCTGAAAGATACCGATAAATCTTTAAGGATTTGCCATCGCCCTTCATATCCGTGTAGTGCTCGAAGGGTAGCCAGCCGGTCATAGACCGCGTCGAAACCTATATAGAGTACACAGATAAATGCCCCAAGTGCCATCAAGGCCATTATCCAGCCCCCGCCCTTAAGGGACCGTCGTGAGCTAATGACCAAGGTGGTAAAGCCTGCTGCAATAAGCATGCTGACCATCCCGCCGCGGGTCAGTGCCAAGAAAACCGTAGCCGCACCGATAATTATCATTGCCAGAAGGAACCATATCACCTTAGCATCAGGCGAACTAAGGTACTCGAAGACAAGGGGCGGTGTGATTCTTTTTCCCGCAAAGGCTTCATGGAACTTCACCATAACCAGACCAAGGGCAGCCCCGATAGTTAAGTTCATAAATTGGCCGTAGTGGCTGTGGTGGATAAAAGGACCAGAGTAAGTTTGACCCGACCCGGTTGACACGCACCAGTATATTTGCCCGTTTCCGAAAAGGTTTTGTGCAAGCGCAAGTACAGCGATTGAGCCTCCTATGACGGCAATCGCCGCCAGAAGCCGCTTTATCTGTTCTTCTCGACGGTAAACGTTTACAACCACAAAGAAGACCGCTGCTACTGCAAGCACTAATCGCAGGTTCTGTTTTGTGGCCTGCGGATAAAAGCTAAGGGTCATAAACTTAAGCAAGCCCAGCAACGCTGGGTCTGTATCCAATCCCGCCGTTGGCGGGACGGAATTCGGCAAATCGCTCAAAAGCGCTTTCTTGGTTGCTGCGGTACCCGGGGAAATTGCGCTTAACACACCGCTCGGTAGAGCGATAAGCTGAAATACTGCCACAAGGATAAATAGTGCTACCGGAATGTATGCCCACGACCAAATGAGGCGTGTGTTTTCTTCAAAGACAAGCTTCAACACAAAGCAGACCGAAATAGCCGCCGCAAGGGCTAATACAACCTCCTCGCTCCAGGCCTCCACTGCACCAAAAGCAAGAGGCATAAATGCCAGAAGCGATATCAGCAGCCATTCGATTACCTTATCGAACCCGCTTAAGGGAACATCGATAGTGCTGAGATTGATTCGGTTTTCCCTCATCGGTCCGCCTCCTGCTGGTTATGTCTATAAACCGGCATTATCTCCCGGCCGTTTACTACCCTTGATGGATTTTCAATGCAGACCAGATGAGCGAGGTTTTTACCCAGCCTTGTGCTTATACGCCCAAAAGCAGCTTTCATTCGCGGCCTACGAACATTAATATCGTGTGAATCCGTCGCCACGAGTCTCGCCAGGCCCGAAGTTAGAAAGCCCCACGCAGATCTCTGGACTTTCGAGCCAAAATCACCTACCAGACTGGATGCGGTTATCTGCAAGTGGGCAGAGTGCTCAAGCCATCCAAGCAGCACCTGATGCTGCGTTGCCAGTAGAGCGATTTTTTCGGCATGTGATATGACAGATTGGATACCCATAGAAGCAAGTTCTGTAAGCAGCGGCTCAATATCTATAAAGACGTGGTGTGGAAGTTCGAGAAGGATATATCTGCCGCCATCGGCAAGTGTTAGTATTTTATCAGCCCTTAGAAGCTGACAGACCCTTTCATCCACCCGAACCTCGCCTCCGGGGACGACCTTAAGTGGAACGCCGCTTTTTCTGAGCGATTCGTTTAGGCCACTGACAGCCTCCTTCACTCTTGCCGTTTCGTTACAACCCTCGAAGCGGCCAAGCTGGTGCGGGGTTGCCACCACGGTAGCTATGTCATCCTCGGCCAGCCTCCGGCACAGTGCAAGTGACTCTGCCATTGTAGCAGGCCCATCATCAAGATCGGCCAGGCAGTGGCAGTGGATATCCGTGAATTTCTTCCATCTGTGACCTTTGAGAAGGTCATTCTGAGCGTCATTGTAGTTGGCGTTCACAGAGTCTATCATCTGCTATCCTTAATCATTAAGACTTTTGCAAAATTGAGGTTAGGCATGCTTTGAAAAGAAAAAATTGTTCCCCACTTTCGTGAGGACAAGCTTTTGATTTTTTCTTTTCAAACAGTAAGTCGTTGTATAATAAGATGTCAGCTAATTATTTAAGAAAATCGAAAAAGCTGATTTTCTTAAATAATATATGCCTAACCTCAATTTTGCAAAACTTCCCTAATCATTTTAGGTTCATTCCATAACCGCCACAGGTTTTCTATCGCCGGCCTTTTTCTTTTTGCGGCGAGCGTAGTTGTAATAGCCGTAGTACCCGTAGCGGCTGTGCTTTGAAACATCGTTTACAACCGCTCCGAGGATGCGTGCGCCGACACTCATCAATCCATCCCGAGCATGTTGGCTGGTCTTTCTGTTCGATTTGTCAGCCCTCAGTACCAGAAGCGTTATATCGGAGACTGCAGCAAGTATCTGGGCGTCGGTAACGGGCATAACCGGCGGCGAATCGATAATGACACGGTCATACGTGTTCGAGAGATCCTCCAGGAGTTTAGCAAAGCTTTCGCTATTGAGTATCTCGGATGGATTGGGCACATCCGGCCCACACGTCAGCAGTTCCAGACCTTTAACTTTGGTAGGCTGGATGGCTTCTTCCAGTGTCGTAGTTCCTGCAAGCACGCTGCTAAGCCCTATTTCTTCATGGTTAACTTCGAAGATCTTATGTTGCATAGGCTTTCGGAAATCGGCATCGAGGATGAGAGTCTTTTGGCCGGCCTGGGCCAGTGCAATGCCCAGGTTACTGACTAAAGTAGTCTTACCATCGGCTGCTGCAGGGGAGGTGACGAGTATTGTCTTTGCCTCGCCCTTTGGCACGCCGAAAAACACGGCTGTACGTATCGTCCGGTAGGCTTCCGCTGCACGGGAGCTCGAGTCCCGGTATACTTTCTGGCCTCGGGCTACAATGCTTTGTCTTCTGGACATTGATGGCACCACGCCCAGAACCGGAACACCAAGGACAATTGATATCTCCTCGGCAGTTCGCAGCCTCTGGTCCACCCAGTCGCGAAGAAGTGCCAGTCCGCAGCCGAGCATAAGACCCAGAAACAGTGCGATAGCCATATATCTATCCTTCTTGGGGCTTGACGGTTTGTCGGAAGGGCGGGCAGCTTCAAGTATGTTTATGTTAAGTGCGCCGACATCCTCGGTAACGTTGATTTCCTTTATACGGTCGTAAAGAATGTCGCAAAGTTTCTTGGTCTGTTCCCAGTCGGACTGCAGTATCGTGTACTGAGCGATTTGTTCGTTAAGAGCAATGGCCTGCTCGCGCTGCTCTTCAAAGTCACTGGTGATCTGTTCTTCCTTTTCCTTGGCTGCCAGGTACTGCTGTCTGGTAATGGCCAACTGCGCCGCGGCGAATTCTCTGTCAATGTTGGCAAGCTCGGTCTCAAGCTGGCCAACCTTCTCCTGCAGTGCCTGCATTGAAGGATGGTCGGGCGTAACTTGTCGGCCGAGATCGGCAAGCTGGAACTGAAGCTGCTTGAGCTCTGTTTTGAGCCGAGTCCTTTCATTAGCGGTGGAGATGTAGATGCCTTTGGCCCTTTCAGTCTCTACGAACTGCTTGAGCTTGGTAGAGTCCGTTACCATTAACTTCGTAGTCTCATAGGCAGATTTGGCCTCAATAGTTTGAAGCTGGGCCTGTGTCTTCGCCTCAGACAGGCGGTCAAGTCCGTCGAGTATAATGTTGCTACTGCGGTTCTCAAAGGCCAGGGCGATATTGTTCTTCTTGAAATCCATCATTGTCTTGAGCTTCTGCGCAAGCTCAGTATCCCTTTCTACTTTTTCCTTCTGGAGTATTTTCAGGACCTCTTCAGCTGTGCTGCGCTTGCGGCTTGCATGATATGTTATATAGGAATCCACGACTGCGTTTACCAGTTGTGCCGCTTCAGCCCGTTCAGGTGAATCAGAGGAGATACTGATAATATCGTCTTTTTTGCCTACTGAGACATCAAGCCCCTTTTTCTTCAGATAAACAATTGGATTATCAGTCTTATGAAAAATCTTCATCTGTTGTACACCGGGCTTTTCGAGGGTGGAAGAAAGTATAGGAGTTGATTTGAGCAGCTCCGCCTGGGTATAGAGATAATTCTTGGATTGTGTCATTACCCCTTCAGCCTCTTCAAGAATCCTTGGGCCGCTCTGCTCGACGTATATCCTCGATGTGCTGGTATAAATTGGCGTAGCCTTCGAGAGGTAAGCGAAAGCTCCTCCCAGAGCTACAACCGTTGCAAACAACACGATCCAACGGCTCCGCCATATTATTCGCGCCAGGCTCTCAGACATCAATCCAGTTACCTGTGGCACTTCAACATACGTCTTTTTTTGATCCGCCATTCTGTTATTTTCACCCTGGTTTATCACCTTATCATCCCCTGTTTTTTATAGTCACATGCGTTTAGTTTGTTTCTATCTATTCTGTTGGTTAAACACATCTAAAGGTGTGTAAACACCAAAGTTGATTCTGAATACCCTGTCCAAGAAAAGCTTAGTACGTGTTCTGGGCGTATGTTCCACAGCAATAATGTCACCCGGCTTTATTAAGGTACTTGAGGCATCTGTCAGCTTTGAGCCATCAACAATTTTGAAAGCTGCTCTAACAACCGTGCTGTCCGGCTTTAGGCGGTAAACAGTGGCGTAGCGAGGCTCGGTAGCTTGGTCCAACCCACCGGCAAAGCCCAACGCCTGCATAAGGTTATACTGAACATCCGGTGGATATGGGAAGTTACCGGGCTTGTTAACCAGTCCGATGACCGTAAACAGCGGCTGCTCGAGCCGTTCGACTATGATACTGTCACCGTCCTGCAGTGCAACGTCAGCAAATGGGATATTAAGCCCCTTGACCGGCAGAACAAGGGGTTCGTGTTTATTAAGTTTGCCGAATGGGACTTTTTTCCCGTTTTCAGATTTTTTGTCTTGACCAAATGTATCAATGAGCTCCTGATACTTTTCAACGAGCTGTTTATATAGTGCGTCGTCTATGGTGGAGTTTTGCTCTGAATCACTCCAGTTCGGCTCTGTATTTGAGTTTATGTTTTCATCTGCAAAACCACCAGCAAGCAGAATCTGTGCCATGTTAAGTTCTGCATTTGGGTTCATTTTTTTATCCGTAGATTTGTTTCCACTGTTGCAGATACCGGAGCCGGGTTTGAGCATCTCCGCCAGTGCACAGAGCCTTTGATTCACTTTGCCAGTTGAAACGCGCGAATCCTTCTGCGCTAGTTTCCTCAACAAAACTTCTCTTTCGATTTCGCTGGTTATGTCTAACTGTTCGGTAAGCAGGGTTGTTCCGTCATGCTTTATAATATCCAGCCGACCTGTTGTGTTTGACCGAGTCGGTTGTTCGAAAGTCAACTGAACCTCGATTTCATTAGAGAACGGATAACGTGCAGATGGCACCGCCAACATGGTTTCCTTTGGCTTAATTGATTGTTCAATTGTCTGTTCTGTTGTCTTTTCTAATCTCTCTCCGGGGGTTTTCACATTGTTGAGCGCAGTTTCGTCGGAATGAATTATCCGGATAAGAGCTGCTCCCTGATCAATTATACCGCCGGCTTCCATAAGAAGCGCAACAAGGGACATCCTATCACTGCGTAGTTCGTAGATCCCCGGCTTCTCAACTGCCCCGGTGACAGAAACCTTGGCCGTTTTGTATTCCAGTATTCGGGCAAACACGGAGGGCCGAGTTACAGCATACTTGGGATAGTACGCATCGATAATGGCAGATTCTATCTCAGCCAGGGATTTTTCCGCCGCCTCGATTTCACCAACTATCGGAAGTGTGATGGTCCCCCTTTCACTAACCCGGCATACATACGGAGTAGATTGTCCAGGAATCTTTGGCTCCTCGACTGTAACGACCCGCAATATGGTTGGCATGGTCAGCTCCAGCACGTCACCCGGCACAACTCGATAGCCCCCTCCGCCTATTTTGGCCCTCACCAGACGATCCATATCTACACTGGAATGTACAGGACCGGCATTTTCGAATTCAATCAACTGCGCAGCAGAAGGCAGAATAACTCGGTCTCTGCACCCAACTAAGTAGATGGAAAGTAATAAGGTCAGAAAGAGACAAAAAACGATATGTGTCTTTGATATGTGCGCAATAAAAGAACTACATTTCACGAAGTTCACTTTTAGACACCTCCTCCGAACTACTTACGAAGTGCCGTCATCCTCATACGCCACTACGCTTTGAAATTTTTAAACAATCAAGGCTTTCATCCTCAGAAAACCATACAAAAATCAGTTTAACCCATCCGTGTATCTACATCTGACTTCCTCGTGCTATTTATATAGGGAAGTTACAAACAGTTTTTCCCATATTACCAAGACAACAAATAATCGACTCGTACGACATATAATTTATACAGTCATTACAATCGCAGCTCAGGGAAGCACAAGAGGCGGCCGGAAGGAACCTCGCGTTGCCGGTCTCAATGGTATGTGTATTGGAGGCCGCGTTTCCGGATCGGTTAAGACACCTGTGCTCGAGCTACCTTCCATTACCGGCGTGATAGTGTTCAGCGCAAAGGGATCGAAGAAGCTTGTCTGGCTGGAAAGCATCTCGTCGGCCTTGTTGTCTGTCTTCTCTGAAGCTGCGTGCGGTGCAGCGCCAAACCCTACCATAACCGCCAAAACCAATGCTCCTAACAGTAATAGTATTTTAGACTTAAAACTGAATTTGCTTTTGTTACTCCTTAACCACGAGTTTTTCATTTCACCTCCTCCATTGTAATCCCGGCAACAGCTAAGTATTTGTGTTTATTTTCTGAACTCAGTTGCTCGTACATCTGAGCCAGTTATTTGCCGGAATCACATGTAATTCGCATCTCTCCTCTGGTCGAAGTCAGCACCATTGCATCAGGAGCGTCATACGTGCAGCCGAAAGCACGCTGAACTCCGCGTCAGTCTGATACCCAGCTTTCCCAGTAACTTTATAGGTGTGGGCCAATCACGACTTCGCAGAAGTAAGGTGCCCCCGAGCCAATAGTATATACATTTCGCATTTCTCTACGTTAAGTAAAGACATATATAGGAAGGACCTTCACTCCGGTTCCTCCATCCTTTTTCTTGACAGGGTGTGCAGAGGTTTGCGACTTTTCATCATCCTTTTCCCTGCCTAATTTAGGTACATCCTATCATATAAAGCAAGAAACGTCAAGGTTTTTTTATTAAATTTTTTATGTATATATTCGAGGAAGCAGCGTTTTATGCTGTTTATCAAGCTTTTCTCTGCTCTTAAAAGCCAGAAAAAATCATCGTTTTGCCAATGAATCCCCGTTTTTGGTCCAATAAACGCCATTTTGCCACCTATACTTACATTTTTTCAAGACTTTCTCACACTTACCCAACCACAGAAGTTTGATAGATACGGGCCGAAAATCGCCACCTTTGCTCCCCCGACAAAGGCAATACTATATGATTCTTTTCTATATGGCCTCGCATACACAGGAAATGGATTTGACAATATAACACTAATCCTTGTAAAATAAAATGTTAGTAAAGTTTTCTGCGGGCGTAATTCAGTGGTAGAATGTCAGCTTCCCAAGCTGGACGTCGAGGGTTCGAATCCCTTCGCCCGCTTTTTTGAGACACTACTTGGACTGAATATCGCTCAGGCCCACCTTTGCGGTTGCAAGGGGGGCGCTATCTACCTGAGTTTTACGGCCGGCCCGGATGCGGGCGATTTCATCGGCTGTGGCGTGGACCTGGTCTTTGCCAACGTGAAGCGCAAAATCAATTGTGAAAAAGCGACTTTGATGCGGTGCAAGTTTGGGGACACGGCCGAACCTGCGCTCAATCGCTCTGTTGCGGGGGAAGCCGGTACCTGGTTCCAGGCCTGTTACATATCCGTCCTCGTGAGCTACCGGATTTTTCCAGAGCGTAAAGAAAGGTAACTGCTTGATGGAAAAAGCCATTGATACGGCCCTATCGGCTGCGGCGTTACGAAGCATAACCTTCGTCCGGTCGTTTTTGTCAGCCCAAAGCCGCAGACAGAAAACCTGTTCAGGAAATCCCGGAATGGGAGCACGGAATAGGTTATAAGAGGAGACATCTGAGGCCGGATATTCGTTAATCGGTGTTACCTGGCGCGCCGGAGCAACGAACTTCGCGTCTTTTTCCATCAGAGGTGTGCCGTAATTTGCGTGGTAAAGAATGCCGAACTCCTGCTCGACGGCGCTGCGGTTGGTTATCTTGTCCGAGATTTGGAAGGTATTGGAACCCGGCACAGTTGATACTTCTGCCGATAGTTCGAGCTTTGGTCCGTGCAGGCAGGTCTCATCGACCCTGCCGCGTATTCGGATGCGATAAGGTGCCTGGCGTTCAACAATCACTTCCACCTGCGATGCCGGGGTGTTTCCAATCTTGCCGTGCAGCGTTAAATCCATCTTTGCCTTTTTACCGGTGTTGTCGATAAACTCGTCGGTTCCGGGCCCACCGAAAAACTCCAGGCCGCACCGAACCATCCATTCATTAAAGCCTTCCAGCCAGCCCAGACCTTGTCGTGTATGCAGGTTAATGTATTTCGGGTGAACCAGACCCTTCACCGGTGAATCCCAGCCGAGACGCAAATCGCCCATCAGCACCTGCTGAATGGACATCCCACGCGTAGGAACTACCGTAAATTGGAGCTTGCCGTTGTTGACGTCAATGACCTCGACACCCTCCTGTTTGCCTCCATGAAGCACATATTTTCGAACCGACCACGAAACGGGACAATCCGGGGTAATATTACGACTTGTGATATATAAGGTTTCCTTATAAATGTTTTGCTCGACGTCGGTGAGGACCTGACGAAAAGGTTCGACAGCCCGGATTGGTGAAATCCCCAAAGTTAAAAATATAATAGAAGCCCATCTCAACATTTCTCCACCACCTTTCTAAGCAGTTTATCTGACACTTTCGGTTTGGTTTGCCAATAGCGACTCAGGTGCTCCATTACAAAGCTGCCTTTCAAGTATAGCAAATCGCATTGTTTGTGCAAGGGAGCTTTGCATTTGAAATTGGCTTTGTTTGGGTTTGAATTGGGTTTGTTTTTTCGGACTGCGAAATCATCTTTTTTTCTGTAATCCTTTGTTATAAGTGAGTTTACATTCATTTGGGCTTTTCGGAAATTGGGTTTGATTGGGTTTGAATTGGGTTTGTTTTCACCAAGTGTCCAATTGGATTTATTTTCATAATCCCTTGTATTATATGGAGTTACATTCATTTGACTTTTTCGGAAATTGGGTTTGTTTTGCATAATTGATAGTGAAACACACTCTCTATTTCTCCGCTATTTCGGCCTGATATGACAAAAAACCCCTGTTTTCCGGCGTTTTGTAGAACGATGGCAATTTGGGTAACCTCCTGATGTCTCCCGATGGATCGGGATCTTCGATGTTATCTATGAACTATGAACTATCCATAGTTAGATGCATTATACCATATTTCGAGTTTGATTTCAAGTAGATTTGAAAAAAATCTCCGAGACTCGGCACTGTGTTCTGGACGCTCGTTAGTGAAGAGTGAGCTAAAGTGAACTAAAGTGCCTAAAGTGAGCTAAAGTTGGATTCTCGATGCTGGATTCTGGATTCTCGATGCTGGATGAAGGGGAAGGTTAGGCTGTTCAAGGTTGTCGCTTAAATGAGGTTTACCGGGAAAGAGAACGCAACCTATAGGCAACTGGTTTGTCGAATTGCCCAAAATTAAGTGATAATCCAAGGATTAAAACGGTTGAGTACGCCGTTGCCTAAGTCAAATCACTGTATTAAGAGCCTATCCAAATAACCCGCTCTATCCCCAAGGGAAGCCCGATGCCTGCGTTGTCGGCCAAAAACGTTCTCAACGTGGCGAAACCATGCCTCCGAGCCTTTTTGACCTGCCGCCTTGGCCTCGAACTTTTCGCTCGACCTCATAACGATCCGGTTATCCGGAGAGGTCCTATTCGTTAGCCTTCTGGCTAATATAGGTGTATTATAACATATTTTCAACGGAAAACGGCTAAAAAAGAGTTTTTTGCTCGCAATTATTACTATTGAAATACGGAACTCAATCACGTATAATTTCCCTAAAGTGAGCGGAATTACTTGCCTTGTTTGGAAATGGCAGTTCTGGATTGTGTGTGGTTATAAAGAACAGAAAAATAGATGGCTGTCCCTTATTAGTATATTTCAGTGAAAACTGGAGTTTTACACTCAGACTATGGAACCAGAACAAGTTGTAAAGAAAAGCAAGTCAGCATGGAGGATGTTATTTGTTGGTTTTTTATTTGGGTTGTTGGCAAGTTTTCTGGTGTTGGTTATCATCACTTTCAAGCGGGGACCCCGCGGTGAAAGTACCCAAGTGGATTTATATTCCGGAAATTTAATAACAAATAAGTTTTTTCTCGGGAAACATTCACAAATCTCCGGACCAGCGGCTCCGCATGTCCGGTGGGCGATTCAGCATCAAAATCCTGTAAGAAGTTGGTATATTGTTGCTTCCAGCATATCAAGAGCGAGATGGTTTGGAAAAATGTTGGCGGTTGACTACAATACGCGAGAATACGTTTATGAAATTTACTCTTTAAAAATACCGGAAGAAGAAAAGATTAAGCTGCTGCATCAGTACCATAAGGACCTGGATGCTTTGAAATTGAAGGAGCAGGAACGCTTGAAATCATTTGATTTCATGGAATCTTTCTACATGGATTGGGAGCAGAAGCTGGAAAAAATAAAAAATGATAAAAAATAGGTGGCTGTCCCTAATTTTCAAAAATAGGTGGCTGTCCCTAATTTTCATAATTTTCATTCTTCATGGACTGAAATCATTGCTCATGTTGACGAGCGCTACCGCGATCTCGGCTACGTGCAAGTAGTCCACCTGCTGTCCGGAGATCACTTCATCCACTGCGTTGACCAACATTTGCGCCTTCAACTTGAGCCTGTCGAAATCATCGGGCGATGTGAGATGTCCCTTCCATTTAGTCGCAGAAAGCCAATCGGCGGAAGTCGCTAGCTTGTTCTGGTAAGATGCGTTTTTCCATTCTGAAACAGTGGCTTTATGAAGATTTCCACCTTGAAACCACTGAGTTGAAGATGAGCCACGCGGTCTAGTGGGTCTAGTCGAACCCCCAGATTCGCCAGAATCATCCACGCTGCCAACAGCTATGAATACAAAAAGAAGCAACCCGAGTAATGACACGACATGGCGTATCATTTTTTGTTTGTTCATGATAATGCCTCTCTATTCAAATATATTTGCTGGTTTTCGGAAAAAAGACTACATGCGGAAGGAATGATCCAATCAGACATAGTATGATATCTGTCGGATCGAAGGTTCCTATAACTACTCCAAATGCTTGCCCAATTTCACCGCCCAATGCAAGTAATGGGCCAATAGATACCCAGAAGAAACTGCTTCTTGATAACTTCCTTCCCCAAACGAGTAACATGAAAGCTGTCAATGAATACACCCATAGTCCATCAGGTAGCGAGTAAAAAAACCAATGAGAATTATCTATTGAGAATGTTGCGCAGTAGGCACGCATATAATCCAGATACGGCTCTAAGCCAATCGCGCATGCCCAGCGGAACATTAGCAAAGATTTGGCTCTAAATAGCAGATAGATAAGGCCTCCGAATGCAATCGGCATGATAACATGCATGAAAAATGACAATGAGTTTGAGAGCGGACGTTTCATAGGCTATTTCTCATACACTACAGCACCGCCATGACGGTATTGCTGGGTTGCCCTTCGCTGGCTTTGTTGACGGCGATGATGGTAAAAATACCCGATGTAATTATCTGTTTCATTTTCTATTGCTTAAAAATGCTTATACAGTCTGTATAAAACGGAAAACACAGAGAAGATTCTGCATGTATAAGAAATCCCCGATGCTTCTTCCGCTAATGAGAAGAATATGCAAATTGTGGGCCGATGTCAAGCGCGATTTTTCGGATTTGGGCGAAAAATTTCTTGTCGGTGAAGTACGGGATCTGGATTCCCGCCTTCGCGGGAATGACAATTGGTGGGGCAAGCCCCACCCTACCAATTTCAAGAGATTGCCATACCCGCTCCCCGCTCGGAGTCGAGGACAGGCTTCGCGCGGGGCACGCATAAGGGATTGCGTCGCCGTGCCGGCGACGGCTAAACTGCGCCGAGGATATCTGGTAAATTTCTCTTGTTTACTATTTACTGTTCTTGGCAGCTACGCTACTATATGAGAAAGTTTTTTGTGGTCCATTTTGTGTATTTAGGAGTCAGAAGATGAATCAAAAGAGAGTCCGTTTTAGCGAAACAATGGTCTTGATTGTTTTTGGAGTTTTGCTGCTGGTAAACGCAGGTGCGGCTTTGGCTGATGTTAAGGTAGCCGCGGTAATAAGTGATAATATGGTTCTACAGGGTAACAAAAAGGTCTCTATCTGGGGTTGGGCAGAGCCGGGGGAGGAGGTTATTGTCAGCGTTAGCTGGCATAATATGATGTGGGCGGTTACCGCAGGCAAAAATGGCAAGTGGATGTTTAAAATGAATTCGCCGAAGATGGGCGGGCCTTACGAAATGACTATCAGCGGCAAGAATACGATAACAATTAAGAATATTCTGGTCGGCGAGGTCTGGGTCTGTTCAGGCCAGTCAAATATGCAGATGTCGGTGCAGGCCTCGGCTAACGCCAAGGAAGAAATATCGGCGGCGAACTATCCGAATATTCGGTTGTTTACAGTTGCACGGAAGGTGGCGACTGAACCCCAGTCGGATTGTGTCGGCAATTGGACATCGTGCAGTTCGCAGACGATTCCCGCTTTTTCAGCGGTGGCCTATTATTTCGGCAGAGAGCTGCACGAAGAGCTTGATGTGCCGATTGGTTTGATTCATACATCCTGGGGCGGGACACCGGCCGAGGCGTGGACAAGACGAGGAATACTCAAAGAAGAAAGTAATTTTGCGCCGATTTTGGAGCGGTATGATGATGCGGTTGCGAAATACCCGCAAGCAAAGAAAGAATACGAGCAGAAGCTTATTGAGTGGAAGGAGGCTGCTGAAAAAGCCAAGGCCGAAGGTGAGAAAACGCCACGCAGACCGGGTGCACCGCGTGGGCCTGAACATCCTCACTCGCCGGCAGGGTTGTATAATGCTATGATTGCTCCGCTGATTCCGTATGGGATTGGTGGGGCTATATGGTACCAGGGGGAATCAAACGCCAGCCGGGCCTATCAGTATCGCAAGCTCTTTCCTGCAATGATTCAAAACTGGCGTAAAGATTGGGGGCAGGATAAGTTTCCTTTCCTTTTCGTGCAGTTAGCTAATTTTATGGCAGTCAAACCTGAGCCGGCTGACAGTGCCTGGGCGGAGCTGCGCGAGGCTCAGTTGATGACATTGGCTTTGCCGAATACGGGAATGGCGGTGATTATAGACATTGGCGAGGCCGATGATATACACCCGAAAAATAAGCAGGATGTTGGTAAGCGTCTGGCATTATGGGCTTTGGCCGGGAGCTATGGAAAAGAATTGGTGTATTCCGGGCCTATCTACAAATCGATGAAAATCAAGGGTAACAAGATTATCCTGTATTTCGACCATGTTGGCGGAGGCCTTATTGCCGGTGGAGACGAGCCATTGAAAGGTTTCGCCATTGCCGGAACGGATCGCCAGTCGGGGCTTGGCCCCGCCGAGACAGGCAAGTTCGTCTGGGCCGATGCAAAGATAGATGGTGATAGCATTGTAGTTAGCAGCGACGAAGTTTCCACGCCTGCTGCTGTGCGTTACGGCTGGGCGGACAATCCTGTATGCAATCTTTATAACGAGGAGGGGCTGCCGGCTTCTCCGTTCCGCACCGATGATTGGCCCGGCATTACCGTTGACAATAAATAAGGCTCCACAAATTGCTTTTTCCCAACCGGCACGGGGCCTAAAGTTAAAAGTACCTAAAAGTGCAGTTTTCGTTTAAGGTTGTCGATGCTTGTATCGATGCTTGTCATAGAAGCTTGACCCGCCAACGGCGGGTTTCAATTGGAACCCAGCGTTGCTGGGTCGCTTTTCCTCGAGCATCCAACGTCGAGCTTCCAGTCCGATACCAGCTTCGACACCGACAAACAAGCTTCTACAACTGGGCAACTTTTGCTCACTTTAGCTCACTTTAGGCACTTTAGTTCACTTAACATTGTTGTTTTTTTGCATTTTCAGATTGTGATAATGAACGAATTGTTTGCGAACATCTCGGCACAGAGCGAACAGGTCAATGTTATACTGCTGATAGGAATTGCCATTTTCGCCGGGACGGTAGGGGCCAGGATAATCCAAAAACTTCACATCCCGCAGATAATCGGCTACATAACTATCGGCGTAATCCTGGGGCCTTTGCTGGGCGTTATTTCACCACAGACAGTAGAGACACTCGAACCATTCAACCTGTTTGCACTGGGGGTTATCGGTTTTTTAATTGGCGGCGAGCTTAAACGTGACATCTTTGTAAAGTTCGGCAGACAGGTTATGGCGATATTGCTGTTTGAGGGTCTGGCGGCATTTCTGCTGGTGGGGTTTGCTTGTTTTCTTGTGCTTTGTTGCTTCTATGACTGGCACACGGCATTGGCGGTTGGCGTGGTGTTCGGTGCTATCTGTGCGGCGACAGACCCTGCTTCGACTATGAATGTTTTGTGGGAATACAAGACGCGGGGACCGCTTACGACGATGCTGACGGCAATTGTCGCGCTTGATGATGCGCTTGCTCTGGTGCTGTACATCGCCAGCATCAGTTTGGCGAGCTTTCTTACCGGCCATAAGGAAGTCGGTTTTTTGAGAATGATATTTCATTCATTTTATGAAGTGATAGGCTCTTTAGGACTGGGGCTGGCAGTGGGGCTGATATTGCGATGGATTATAAAGCAGATTGATGATGACGAGAAAATTTTGATTTTTGCAATCAGTCTTATAGTGCTGACTATCGGCCTGGCCATAAGATTAAAGTTCGATGTGATTCTGTCATCTATGGCTTGTGGCACGACTTTGATAAATCTTGCACCTCGGCGAAGTCTTAGAAGTTTTGAGATTGTACGCAAATTTTCACCGCCGATTTATGTCCTGTTTTTTGTAATTATTGGTGCCAGAATGAACGTCAGTATGACCAGACAAATCTGGCTGTTGGCTGTTGTTTACGTTGTTAGCAGTATTGTCGGCAAAACGACAGGGTCATATTGGGGTGCGGCCTATTCCAAAGCTGTGCCGACGGTAAGGAAATATCTGGGTTTTTGTTTATATCAACAGGGCACAATCGCCATCGCTTTATTGATTATGGCAAGTCACCGGTTTGAAGGGCAAGTCAAAGACATGATGCTGTCGGTGATAATAGTTGGTGTATTTATACTCCAGCTCGTCGGCCCGTTATTTACGAAAAGTGGCGTTAAAAAAGCCGGTGAAGTAGGGATGAATATCACTGAAGAGGACCTTATTAAGACGCACAGTGTCGGCGATGTGATGGATGCAAAAGTGCCGGTTATTTCGGCAGGTATGTCACTGGGTGAGGTTGTCAAAGTGGTCAGCAGTACCGACAGCTTTTATTATTCTGTTGTTGACAATGATAAAAAGCTGATAGGTGCAGTTACATTAGACGGTATCAGAACTACTTTCGCAACGCAGGAGTTAAACGATTGGCTGGTGGCGCTTGATATTATGGAGCCGATAATTGCTAAGGTAACGCCGGATATGGCATTGTCAGTTGCATTCGAGAGAGCAAAACGCCTTGATATCGAACACCTGCCGGTTGTAGTTTCAAGTGAAGATGACGGATTTGTGGGTGTTTTGGACCGTCGTGCGGTTCACCGGTCGCTCAGCGCCGAGGTATTGTCACGGCAGCAAAGGGCTGATAATATATAGTGCCCGGCATGCTTAGTTTTGATTGGTTTTGAAGATGGAGTTTATGATTCATTCGGTTGTTATTGCAAGCAATGGTGGTTCCGGTCAATTCAATTTAAACGTGGTTTTACTGTTCGGACTGATTGTTTTGAGTGGTGCGTTCGGCGCTCGTCTTTTTCAAAGACTTCATATCCCACAGGTCGTAGGTTGTATCGTAGTCGGGATACTTCTGGGTGATGTCCTTGGTGTGATAACTCCGCACATTATCGACAAGCTCGAACCTTTCATGATGTTTGCCTTAGGTATCATCGGTTTTATGATTGGGGCGGAACTTCGCGGTGAGGTCTTCAGGAAGTACGGCAGACAGTTTTTCATCATACTTTTCTCACAGGGGATGGGTGCCTTTGTTCTGGCTACGATTGGCGGGTCCGTGGTAGCGTGGTTTATAACCGGCAGCGTCCTCGAATCGATTGCGGTAGGGCTGGTGCTCGGCGCTATTGCCTCTGCTACTGCACCGGCGGCGACGGTAAACGTGTTGTGGGAGTATAAGACCAGAGGAGCTTTGACAACCGCCGTGCTGGCTATCGTGGCGCTTGATGACGCTTTGGCATTGCTGCTGTATCGCGCTGCGGCAACAGGAGCAAAGGCACTGATTGGCACTGGCCAGGGTTCCGTCCTAGGCACGACACTTATATTGTTAGGCGAAATTGCTGGTGCGATAGTCTTGGGGTGTCTGGCAGGCGTATTGCTGTACTTTCTCTTGAAGTTTGTCAAGGCCGACGATAAAGTACTTGATTTTGCACTGGCGTCCCTTTTGCTTGTTGTAGGTATTTCAATGATACCGGGAATCGACCCGATTTTGCCCGCAATGACATTAGGTATCACGGTGGCCAATCTTATGCCTCGCCAGAGCAAGGCCACTTTTGAGCTTGTCAAGAAGTTTGCTCCTCCGATTTACATTTCGTTTTTTGTTCTTGCCGGTGCCCACATGGA
>Ga0209979_1000815_pt1 | contig 37978 bp, 37 predicted proteins | sample AnhtaG_FD_183114 | JGI IMG/M metagenome (GOLD analysis project Ga0209979, IMG submission 183114) | Deep subsurface microbial communities from Anholt, Denmark to uncover new lineages of life (NeLLi) - Anholt_01485 metaG (SPAdes) (version 2) | ecosystem: Environmental > Aquatic > Marine > Oceanic...
ACCGTAGGTGTGGGCGTTCCGCTGGGTGTGCTGTCGGGGGCGCGGAAGGACGGCTGGCTCGACTACGTCAGCCGTGTGTTTGCTGTGATGTGCGTCTCCACCCCGGTCTTTTGGCTGGCCCTCGTTCTTCAATTGGTCTTCTTCCGCCACCTTGAGTTGCTGCCCATTGGGGGTCGCGTCAGCCGCGAGATCGCTTTGTTCAACCCGATAGAGCAGATCACCGGGTTCTACCTCGTGGACTCCGCTCTGACCGGGAACTGGGAAGCCTTCCGCGATGCACTGACTCACATTATTCTACCGGCGATTGCTATCTCCAGCTACGGAATCGGGCTCAGCATCCGCATGACCCGTGCCAGCATGGTAGAGGTGCTGGAGCAGAAGTACATCACCGCCGCTCGCGCAGCAGGGCTTAGCAGTCGAACCGTGTACTTCAGGCTGGCTCTCAAGAACGCTATCGTACCGACACTGATGGTTCTGGGGCTTTCGTTTGTCTACCAGGTGAGCGGCGCGATGTTGGTGGAGATCATCTTCCTGTGGCCTGGGTTGGGGACATACCTGCTGAGCGCCGTCCGAAACATCGATTTTCCGGTGGTGGTGTCGGTGGCGTTGGTCGTGACCGTTTTCTACGTTATCACCAATCTTGGTCTCGATTCTTTGCAAGCCGTGATCGATCCCCGGGTGAGCCTGGAGTAGAGGTTCGGCCAATAGATAGGACCACGGCGACACTGCAAATGGAAACCTCGGACAGACGATTGGTTGCTTGGCGAGCTCGATTCGAGGAATACGGCCTGATGTGGCGGGCCTTGCGGCGCGATCGTCTCGCTTTGATCAGCCTCTTCATCATCCTCGCCATCGTCTTGGCGGCGATGTTGGCCCCTTGGTTGGCACCCTATCCTAAGCAGGCTAGAGGGGCTTCGAACCTGAGCGAGAGGCTGAGTCCGCCTAGCCGCACACACCTATTGGGCACCGATGACATCGGTCGCGACATACTGTCTCGAATGCTGTACGGCAGTCGCCCTTCACTGAGCATTGGCTTCCTGGTCGTCGGCATGGCCATCACCATCGGGATGCCCCTAGGGGCGATCGCAGGGTTCTTTGGCGGGTGGATGGATCAAACCATCATGCGCATCACCGACGTATTCCTCTCTTTCCCCGCCTTGCTCCTTGCCATAGCTATCAGTGCAGCACTGGGCCCTGGACTTCGCAACGTCATGATCGCCATTGGCTTGACCTGGTGGCCCTGGTACACGCGCTTGGCACGGGCGCAGGCGGTGTCCTTGAGGGAACAGACCTTTGTTGAGGCCGCCCGGGCCATAGGAGTGCGAAACATGACCATCGTCCGTCAGCACATACTGCCCAACGTTCTGACACCATGCCTAGTTCAAGCCACAACGGACGTTGGGTCTGCCATCCTCATGGGGACGGCCCTCAGCTTCATTGGGCTGGGTGTACAACTGCCCCATGCTGATTGGGGCAACATGCTTACCGTCGCTCGCATGTACTTCGCCGAAGCCCCGTGGTTTGCCATCTTCCCGGGTCTTGCCATTCTGATCGTCGCCATGTCCTTCAACTTGCTGGGCGATGGCGTGCGGGACGTCTTCGACCCCCGTACCAGGAGGAGAGGCTAGGTGGATCAACCGGTCATCACGGTCCGGGATCTGCACCTCCACTTCCGCACGTACGCGGGTGTTGTTCACGCCCTCAACGGGATAGACCTTGAGGTCTATGAGCAGGAGATCCTGGGGCTGGTCGGGGAGACTGGCTGCGGTAAGTCCATGACCGGGCTCTCCATCTTGGGGCTGATCCCTCAAGGGGGAGAGATCGTTTCCGGCGACATCATATTCAAGGGCGAGGAGTTGCTTGGAAAACCTGAGTCATACATGCAGAACGTCAGGGGCAGGCGCATCGCCATGATCTTCCAGGACCCCGGCGCGTCTCTGAACCCCCTGTTCACCGTGGGCCAGCAGATAGAGATGGTGATGCAGAGGCACCAGCGGGCCAGCAAGCAAGAGATGCGTGAAAGGGCCGTGGAGATGCTGGGTATGGTCGAGTTGCCGGATCCTCCCCGTATCCTGCGCACATACCCTCACGAGCTAAGCGGCGGTATGAAACAGCGGGTGAGCATAGCCATGGCGCTGTCCTGCGGGGCGGAGCTCCTGATCGCCGACGAGGCTACCACGGACCTCGACGTCACCGTACAAGCTCAAATCCTGGACCTACTGCACAGGCTGAGGGACACTCAGGGCGTGGCGATATTGATGATTACCCACGACCTCGCGGTGGTGGCTGAGACGTGTCAGAGAGTGGCTGTGCTGTACGCCGGGCAGGTCGTGGAGGACGGGCCCGTGGATCAGGTACTGTACGACTCGAAGCACCCTTACACTCAGGGTTTGCTGCAGGCAAGCCCCCGACGGGATGCCAAAGGTAAGCCCCTGCGAGCCATCGCCGGCACGGTGCCAAGTGGACTGGCCCCTCCAGAGGGGTGCTCCTTCAGGCCTCGGTGCTCGTACGCCATGGAGATCTGTGCCCAACCTCCCCCGAGATCGTCGGTGGGACCCTTGCACACAGCTGTTTGCTTCCTGTACGTGAATCAGGAGTCGAAATGAACCAGTCTGGCCGCACGGACGAGCCGGAGGACACACACGTGCGGGTCAGAGATCTCACCAAGCACTTCGTTCAGAGCGTGGGGCTCATCCGGCGCAGGACGAGAGTCGTTCGAGCCTTGGAGGGCGTATCGCTGGATGTCGACCGGAACCGCACCCTTGGCGTGGTGGGAGAGTCTGGCTGCGGGAAGACGACGCTAGGCCGCTGCATTCTACGGCTGGTAGAGCCCACGGCGGGAGAGGTGTACTTCGATGGCGTGGACATCTTGAAGGTGCCGCTCGGCCAGCTAAGGGCGCACCGGCGGGACATGCAGATTGTTTTCCAGAACCCTTACCTGTCTCTCGATCCGCGGATGAGTGTCCTCGGGATCGTGGGCCAGCCGCTGCATACCCACACCTCGATGGACCACGGTCAAGTCAGGGATCGGGTTGTGGAATTACTGGAACGGGTGGGCCTGGCTGCTGACCACTTGTATCGCTACCCCCACGAGTTCTCCGGTGGACAGATGCAGCGTATCGCTATTGCCCGCGCGTTGGCACTTGAGCCGAGGTTCCTTGTGTTGGATGAGCCCACAGCGGCGTTGGACGTGTCGGTTCAGGCCCAGATCATGACTCTATTCTCGGAACTGCAACGAGAGCTGGAGCTTACCTACCTGTTCATCTCCCACAACCTCACGTTGGTCCACTATGTGAGTGACACCATAGCGGTGATATACCTGGGCAAGGTTATCGAGCTCGGCGGCGCCGCCCAGATCTTCGACAATCCTCTCCATCCCTACACAGAGGCGCTCCTATCATCCACACCTGCGTTGGACCCCGACCTGCGCCAACGGCGCATCATCTTGAGCGGTGGCGTTCCCGACCCCGCCAATCCACCGTCAGGTTGCGCTTTCCATCCACGGTGTGCCAAAGCGACGGACGATTGCAGCAGGGTTGAGCCTCACTTGGTGGATGTAGGAGGCGGTCACTTGGTGTCCTGCCACCTCTGATCTCCGGGAGAATTGGTGTCGCACTCAGGCTCGCTCTACTTACGCCTGGGCACCCGGATGCGTCGAAGCCCCAGTCAGAATGAGCAAGTCAATTGTCGACTCTGATGGTCATCGGCAACGGCGACTCAGGTCGCCTGAGAAAACCGGCGCGAGGCAGAAAAGCTGAATACCCTCGTCCGTCCATCGGAGTGCGTTGAAGGACGAAATCACAAGAGACCTCCCCGAAAGATGGCGTCCCCAACCGGCCCATGTATGGCAGCAGCGCCAGACCTGACCCGCGACGGGACACCTGTGGGGCGAGAGAACAGCCTGGCCTGTCCGTCGGCCAGCCGCGGATGTTGAAATCAAGGAGGGTGTGACTATGGAACTAATGGAGGCGCTGCGCACTCGGCGGAGTGTGCGCCGGTGGACAGCAGACCCTGTCCCCGACGAGGATTTGAAGAGTTTGGTAGAAGCTGCGGCCAGAGCGCCGAGCGGCGGCAATACCCAGCCGTGGGCCTTCGTCGTCATTAGGGATCAAGCTAGGCTGAAGCGGCTGCGCGCGGCTGCCCCGGGGATAGCCGGGCGAGCGACCGCCGTTGTTCTCATCTGTTTAGACAAACAACGAGCAGATGCGGAGGCGGGCACAGCGGAGTACGACATGGTACACATGACTCTGGGAGCAGCTATGCAGAACATGCTTCTGGCGGCGCACGGCCAGGGCCTCGGCGCGTGCGCGATTGGCTCCTTCCACCTCGCGTCACTCCGGTCGATCGTATCGCTGCCCGCTCATCTGGAGTTGAAATTGCTGGTTGCCCTGGGCTACCCGGTCAGTCAGCCAAAGGCGCCCCCGCTTCGTCCTTTGAGTGAGGTGTGCTACTTCGAGGAGGTAGGATCGAACCGTGACCACTGAAGTTCTGAGAGATGAGCTACTCCTTCTGGTTGGGTTTATGCTCACGAGCGCCCGTGGCCTTGTGGAGGAGCCAAAGAGCTATGGTCCGTCTCGGCTTCTGGATGCCGCAGGTCGAGTACTGGACACGATGGACGAACAAAGCATGCTCGATCAGTCGCTCCAGGAGATCAAAGCCCAGATCGATGATGAGCGGTTTGGCCCCATGGACGATGAGGGTTTCGTGGCTAGACTCGACGACCTAGCAGTGAATTGGACCGAGTCAATCGCTGACAAGTTCTGAGGGGGATTCTCTTGCGGCCCGTGTGCCCATCCGCGCTGGCGCACGGAAAGAGGATGTCTTGTCCCGCTGAGGTTGGGTAGACTCAACTTCACACCAGGCGCATTGTCGCCACAGACAAGGAACGCCGATTCTCCTAGCCAGGCTGTGGACCCCGAGACTGTAGGCGGGAGAGAAACAGGCCGTAGGCACCGTCTGCGGCCAGCATGTCGCGACACGCTGCCCCTCCAGCTTTGATAAGCAAAGCCGTCTGCGCGACCCGCTTACCCAGGCTCTCCGCTGCGGCTACTGCTACCTTGGCGTCTGCCTCTCCGCTTTCGTACAGGTCTCGCAGGCTGTTTTCACCCAAGTCCTGGCGAGTCCATCCCGCGGCCCCCAGGTAGGACTGCCACGGGTCGCCGGCAACGGGGATACAGCCCATCAGTACGGCGTGGTTGATCAGCGCGCTCATCACCTGTTCCTGGCCCGAGAAGAGGCAATCTCCCTGCGCTGCAACGCCCACAACCTTAAGGAGCTTGGACACACCGCCCCCTTCTTCGACACAGAGAGTGTTGCCTAGCCTGTCGATGAAACACTTCAGTTGTCCTGGAATGCCCATGTGGTAGACAGGTACCGAATAAATGATGGCATCTGCGGCCAGCCACGCGTCACGCAACTCCTGGAAGTCATCCCTTATCGCACAGTCGCCTAGATCCTCACATCGAAAGCATGAGACACAAGGGGCGATGTTCTTCCCTGCAAAGGAGTATAGATCGGTCTCCACCCGTCCGGCAGCGGCAGCATCCGTCGCGGCGAGCGCACGCTCCAGCAGATACCGGCTGTTGCCACGTTTCCTCGGGCTGCCACTGATACCCAAGAGCTTCACCGTCTGCATGATATCTCTCCTCTGAAGTAGGCGCGTCTTCGACGGAAACCCGCCCGCAGTCGGTCCGCAGGGTAACCCTGGCGCGTGAGCTTGCCTTCCGGTGCGGCATTCACGCGCTGTGTCACCGAGGTTGCTTCTTTCGTCCGATGCGCCAGTCCTTGAGATCGGAACACAGCGATTTGAGCCCCAGGGCGGCTAGCACGTCGTTCGTAGGGCACCCTGTCTCCACGTCCCAACCGTGCAGGCTGTAATACTCATCCAGCATACGATCCATCTCCGCAGGCGAGGTGACGCGACCGGCGTTGGGCCCCTCCTTGAGGGGTTCATGCATCATACGCCAAGGCAGGTGTTGCTCTTTGCTGCGCTCGGCCCCCTGCCGCACGTTGAAGCAACGCTCCAGGGTCACGATCCGGCGGCCTGCTCGCATCAGCTCCTCAGAATCGATCTCGATCCCCCATGTTGCACTCAATAACGCAGCCATCCTGTCGGGAGTCATCATGTATGGACCCACTGTAACCTGCATACATACGCCCAGCGCATCGGAGACCGCCTGACAGTCCTCGTGCCAACGCACCAACTCAGCCTTCTTGTCGGACGAGTATGGCACAGCGTATCGCTCGTCGCCGCATACTTCTTTCACCACAGCACGAGCCTCGGGGGTTTCGCCAAACTCAGCCATGGGCTGTGCCGCCAAATGATCCGGGCCACGCGGGTTGATGGCGAAGCCCAGCGCATATCCTTTTGCCGATCGAGCATCAGGGCTGGACTGCTCCAGCCCCCGGGCCTGCATGGCCCACTTCCACGAGTCTCCGCCAACCTCCGACGCCGCCCGCTGGGTCCCCTCGGCAAGAAGATCGCCCAGAAGGCCCTCTCTTCGTGCAATGCGACCGATGAGTTCGAGGAGCACTTCCGCGTTTCCCCATTCCAGCTCGAGCCCGTCGGCCTGCGCGGGACTGATCAATCCCTTCTCGTAGCACTCCATGGCCCAGGCGATGCTGAAGCCCGTCGATAGCGCATCGAGCCCAAGGTCATCACACAAGGCGCTTGCCCTGAGCACAGCGTCGGTATCCGTGACGCCACACTGTGTCCCCAACCCGATCAGAGGCTCCGCCTCCGGCAAGCTGGCCCGCAGCGGTCCGTAGGGGCTGGCGTCGTTGCTGAGGAAGTGGCGACATCCGATGCCACACGCGCTGCAGGCGAGGCCAGCGCGGAAGTAGCCCAGCTTTGCCATGTGCTGCCCGCTAAGCTGCTCCGCCTCTTCCACGGCGATACGTCGAAAGTTGTACGCACCGACTTCCCCTGCGCGGACCCACTCCGGCATCATGCCCGGGATGCCATACTCCCTGGTGAGAATGGCCGTTTCGTCAGCTACTACCTCATCGCAGACCGCCTTGGCCACGCCAACGAACCGGGCCACATCGGCCACGGGAATGCCTCCAGAACCCCGCACGGCGATGGCTTTCAGTTTCTTGGCGCCCATCACTGTGCCAATGCCGCCGCGACCCGCCGTGTTGAAGCGCCCCAGAAGGATCGCCCCGTACAGAACGCCGTTCTCGGAGGCGGGACCCACGACCGCGGTCTGTATCGCTTCGTCGTCCAGCTCAGCCTTGAGAGCATCCTCGGTCTCTACGGTCCCTTTGCCCCACAGTGACCTGGCGTCTCGTATCTGCACGCGGTCCCCGTCTATCCACAGGTACACCGGGTGGTCCGACGCGCCGGTGACCACTACATGGTCGTATCCCGCATACCGCAGCTCCGCACCCCAGTGACCGCCTGCATTGCATTTCAGATACCGATCCGTGGCCGGGCTCTTGGAGGTGATCGTAGTACGTGCGGCGGCCGGCGCCATCGTGCCTGTAAGCACCCCAGGGCTGAAGATCAGCAGGTTACTTGGGCCCAAGGGAGCGGTGCGTGGCGTCACCCGCTCGTAGAGAAGCTTGGCCGCGATCCCGCGGCCACCTACGAACTGACGCGCTTCTTCGGCAACCACATGTTCGAGGTCTATGCGGCCAGAGCTAAGATCAACCACAAGCACCACCTGCTCAGCAGGGAGCGTCATCTACTCTTCCTTTCCTAGATGTCCGGCCTAGCCGCATCGAAGTACCAACCGAACCCCACCTAGTAGCCGATGATCTCTTTCTCTGGGGGATAGGGGTAGGTTCTCTTGCTGTGAGAGAGTCCCATGCCGGCCAGCGCCTCAGCGAACTTGAAGGCCAGCATGCCGGGGTCGATCACCGGGACGTCAGCAACGCCTTGTGCCCTCAAGCCTTCTTCAACGTCCCTGGCCAGGCCAGCCATGCCGGTGCAGCCGAAGATGATCACGTGGGCCCCATCTTCCCTCACCGCCTTCAGCGCCTGCTCCACCAACGCACCAACCAGCCTGTCCCGGTCGTCTTCCAACTCGAGTACCGGGATGTTCACCGCCCTGACCGACGCCATCTGTCCCGCCAGACCCGCGTTGGCCGCATGGTCGTAGAACGGCGGGGCATCTGTGTCAAGAACCCCTACCACCGAGAACCTGTGTCCCAGCATCGTAGCGATGTGCATGGAAGTCTGTGCAGGCCCGATCACGGGGATGGAGACCATCTCCCGGGCTGCCTCGACACCAGGATCATCCATGCAGTTGGAGACCACAGCGTCCATGCCATCTTTCTCCGCCTCTACAACCTTCCGTACCACATCGGGCGCTGCCAAGGCCGCCTCGTATCTTGATTCGATAGAAGCTGGGCCTTGGTCCAAGTGGACTACACTCAACTCTGTGTCCGGTGACGCCACCCTCGAGAACTCCTCTATGGTCGTCGCGTCAAGCTCTTCGGTAGTGACTGGTTCTATCACTCGAATCTTCATAGTGATTCCCTATGTCCTTTCTGTCTGGGCGCTGCAGTTGCTCAGATCACCTAGCGTGCTTGCCAACGGGTTCTCAACCGCCGTCTACACGCCTATCACGGCTCACCACCGACGTGCGGCGCGCAACGCCCCAGGGTACGTTCCGATCTGTTGCCGAGATGCGCGATGAATGCCGTGGCGATACCCTTGAACTGCTATGCGCCCTTCTAATACCCCACAATCTCCTTCTCGGGCGGGTTCGGATAGGTCCTCTTGCTGTGGGAAAGCCCCATGTCTACGAGGCCCTCAGCAACCTTCACGGCCAGGATGGCTGGGTCGATGACCGGCACATCGAAGATGCCCTGTTCCTCCAGGCCCTTCTTCACTTCTTCAGCCAGACCAGCCATGCCCGTGCAGCCAAAAACGATCACGTGAGCCCCGTCTTCTCGCACCGCCATGGCGGACTGCTCTATCAGGGCCTTGACTACCCTCTCGGTATCGCCCATCTCCAGCACTGGTATGTTGACGGCCCGCAGCGATGCTATTTGCCTCGAGAGACCTGTCTTAGGTCCATGACGCTCGAAACGAGGGATAGCTCTGTCAAGGACTGTAATGACCGAGAATCTGTGTCCTAGCATCGATGCCACGTGCATTGCCGGCGCCGCTGGCCCGATCACGGGAATGGAAACAACCTCGCGAGCCGCTTCAACACCTGGCTCAGCCATGCAGTCGACGATTACTGCATCCACGCCTTCTCTCTCAGCCTCTACGATTTTCCCTACTATGTCCGGCACCGCAATCGTCTCGTCGTAGCGCGACTCGATGGAGGCTGGTCCTTTGTCCAACAGGGTCACGCTAATCTCCGTGTCGGAACGAGCGCCTGGTGAGTACTGTTCCAGGCCCATGGCCTCGAACTCCTTAGTGATGCTGGGTATTACGACTCGGATCTTCATACTGACTGTGCTCCTTCTTTGGGACTGCTGAACCACCGCACGACGGGTGGGAGCTGGCAAACACAACAGTCCCAAGTCTAGTGGCTGTCTACCACCCCCAGCGGTCGGCACGCACGCCGCCCACCGCTCGATCGTCAGATCACCATTCTCTCCCCGTAGCCAGTCAAGGGAATACGAAATCGAACCTAGCACACGTTGAGCATTCCGCCCCTAGTATCCGACGATCTCCTTCTCGGGAGGAAGTGGATAGGTCCTCTTGCTGTGGGAAAGCCCCATATCAGCGAGGGCCTCAGCAACTTTCACGGCCAGGATTGCCGGGTCGATCACCGGGACACCGGCGATACCGAGATCCTCCAGGCCCTTCTTCACGTCGCCGGCCAGGCCAATCATGCCTGTGCAGCCGAAGACGATCAAGTGGGCCCCGTCATGTGTCACCGCCATGGCCGACTGCTCGGTCAGTGCCTTGATTACCCTCTCAGTGTCACCTAGCTCCAGCACTGGTATGTTCACGGCTCGAACCGACGCTAGCCGCTCAGCGACTCCCGTCCTGGCCGCATGGCGATCGAACATAGGGGCAGCGCTGTCCAGCACGGTGACTACCGAGAATCTGTGTGCCAGCATCGCCGCGACGTGCATCGCCGTCTCGCCTGGGCCGATCACCGGTATGGAGACCATCTCGCGAGCTGCCTCCAAACCCGGGTCGGCCATGCAGTCGATGATCACCGCATCGACGCCATCTTTCTCCGCCTCCACGGCCTTCCTCACCACGTCCGGCACGGCCACCATCTCATCATACCGTGACTCGATAGAGGCTGGTCCCTTGTCCAAGAGGGCTACGCTGAGCTCCGTATCCGGGCGAGCGCCCGGCGAATACTGCTCGAGGCCCAAGGCGTCAAACTCCTTCGTGATACTCGGTACAACCACTCGGATCTTCATATTAGCTTCATCCTTTCACCTGGTGTGTCACGGCGTGCTCACCGACCTGACAGGCACCATAGTGCCACGTCCCCTGTCTACGTGCAACCCCAAGGGGGGCTCCATTCCCGCCCACGGACCTCCCGATGGGTGGTGCAGCTCTTTGTTGCGAGGTCACATACCACGATCGGCAGATGGACCTCTCTGAATGATATGCGCTTCACCCTTAGTAGCCGACTCTCTCCTTCTCTGGCGGGTTTGGATAGCTCCTCTTGCTGTGGGAAAGCCCCATACCTGCCAGGGCCTCCGCAATCTTGAAGGCCAGTGTCGCCGGATCGATCACCGGGACGTCGGTGATACCTTCCTTCCTCAAGCCCTCTTCCACATCCTGGGCCATGCCGGCCATGCCAGTGCAGCCAAAGATGAGGATATGAGCCCCATCCTCTCTCACCGCGCTGACTGATTGCTCCACGAGGGATCTCACGGTCCTATCGCGATCTTTCAGTTCGAGGACCGGTATGTTGATGGCTCTCACCGACGCCAACCGACTCGCCAAGCCAGCCTTGGTGGCGTGATCAAAAAAGGGTCGCTCATCGGCCTCGAGTACGCTGATCACCGAGAACCTGTGCCCGAGCATGGCTGCCATGTGCATGGAAGTCTCCGCTGGCCCGATGACCGGAATGGAGACCATTTCACGAGCCGCTTCCACTCCGGGATCATCCATGCAGTTGGCGACCACAGCGTGCACTCCGTCCTGCTCTGCCTCTACTATCTTGGCCACCACGCCGATCGCCGCCAAGGCCGACTCGTACGTAGACTCGATAGAGGCTGGTCCCTTGTCCAAAGAGACCGTGCTTATCTCCGTGTCGGGACTGGCCACTGCAGACAATTCCTCCAGTGACTCATCCTCAGCCGCCAGCCCGATGACTGGTCTTATTACTCGGATCTTCATGCCTCGTTTCCCTCCAATTGTCCAGGCGCTCTGTCACCACAAAGAACCTATCAGGATGGCAGTCCCCTGCGAGCCGAACGTTGCACTCATCCCATACCGAGCGCCGAACGCTGCTAGCGTTGCCCGCCAGCGGGCAGGAGCCGCCGGGCCTCGAGGTCAACAGCCGAAGCGCACACAGTCCCCACCGCGGGTAGATCCCCTCGGGCGCGCGCTGCCGCCGTCCACACGAGGCCCTCCGATGTCAGATTTGCGATAGCGGGATGACAGACCAAAGCCCAAGGAGCGATTCCTGCAATGCCGCACGCGCCCCTATCTCTCTCTCATCAAGTCTTCGATGGGCACATAGTCGATATCGAACCCAAAGTAGCGCGGACCGGACGCACGGTCGAGGCCAAACTCGGTGCGGAACACCTCTAACCCTTTGATGCCTACCGCTACCACCTCATCACCTTCTTTGATCTGCGTGTTGGTGATCCCTTCGCCGCTTTCCTTATTCGCCAGAGTGACCAGGTCAGGGCTGCATATCCACGGCTTTCGGTTCAGCCACGAGACGTGGTTCTCATTCTTGAACCAAACGTCCAGTGTTTGCCCCTCGTAGTCTCCAGTGCCCTTGACGTGGTTGGTGCCGAACATGTAGCCATCCCGGTCCTCCCACTCCTTGCCGGAAACAACGCCCTCGAAGAGTCGCCAGCCTCCCGTGATCTCCACCGCCCGGTCGATGGGGTCATCGCCCTTCTCCCGTGCCTCGCGGATCGCTCGCCCGAGGGCAAGGCACTTGGTCAGAGTACCATGAACGAGTACCTCTTTCATTTCAGGGGCGGGCAAGGGTGTGCCAGCCTGGGTAGTGCTCCCGAAGGCCGCCACTGCCAGCATCTTTCCAAGTCGTTCCAGCATGTAGGAGTCGACCGTGTACTTGATAATCGCGATATTGCCCCATCGATCAACATTGGCAACCGGCCAACTGTGTTTGCCGTGGATGAAGGGCGTGCCTTGCAGCTCTTCAGGGACGGCGCGACCCGCGTAGTCCCCGTCAACCACAGGGATACCCATCCGCGCGCCGGTCACCAGCGGCGCCGCCGAGTTCCCTCCCCCCAACTCCGCGCACACCAGGCACCCAATCGGCTGGCCCAGGTAGTTGCCCAGCTCCTTGACAGCCTCTTCCATCGAGGTATCGCCCAGTTTGTCCTCCAGACCCATCTCCTCGATCTTGTCCAGCGTTTCCTGCGTGAGAGGGGCGATAGATCCCATCCCGTAGGGCGTCACTGTCCATACGTCGTCTGGTATGTCATCGGCATCCACCCACTCCAGGGTCAGCCCCTCGTCCAGGGCCGACCTAAGCATTCTCTCACCCCATTCCGGACCGCCTCCGCCGCCCGTTCCCATGAATACACAGCCTCGTATAAAGTCCTCGCAGTCCTGCCAAGTCTGTAATTGCACGCTGCCCATTTCACCCTCCTTAGGTTGTATTATCGGCTTGTCGACGACTCAGAAACGGAAGACGTCCCCCGCCTCTCAAGCACGGCTGGACGCCATGCTGACTGATCATCACTCGTCTCGGCGAGATGGGTTGTGACTCCGTCGAGCAGATCTCTCCGACACATCTGTACTCCTCGATTCTGCACGTTCATCTGCGAACTCCCTCAAAGGCCCAGTTCCTCGATCTTGTCCTCGATGGGCACGTAGTCGAGATCAAAACCGAAGTGACGTGGCCCGAACACGTCAAGCCCTTCCTGGGAGCGGAACCCTTCCCAGGCCCTGCGTCCCACAACCGCCACCCGATCCCCTACAGAGAAATCGAAGCTGAGGGCGGGTTCGCCCGGCTCCAAGTCCACGATGACCATCGAATCGGGACTGCTGACGAAGGGATTACCATCCAGCCAACTAACGTGGTACTCATTCTTGTACCAGACTTTGAAGGCATGGCCCTCGAAGCTTCCCAGGCCCTCCAGCTCATGCGTTCCGACGCCGAAGGCATACGATTGCTCGTCCGCTATCTCCGTGGCGGTGATCTCGCCTTCGAAGAGCAGCCAGCCATCTACCGCTTTCACCGCCTCTGCCACGGGGTCAGCGCCCTTCTCGCGTGCCTCGCGAATCACCTTCCCCAAGTGGAAAGCCTTGCTCAGCGTGCCGTCGACCAACAGCCCCCTGGCCTGCTTCATGGGTAAGAGGTCCCAGCACGCGCCCACTGCCCCGTAGGAGGCGAGCGTCATCATCCGACTGATGCGGTCCGCCATGGCCAGGCTAACAGTCTCTTTGACGATCACCACGTCACCCCATCGCGTCACCAGAGCCATCGGGCAGAACGGCACTCCACGAAACTCCGGTATCCCCTGGTCCACCTCAGGGACGGCCCGACCCCCAGCGTAGTCCCCATCCACCACCGGAACCCCGAGTTCCAGTCCCACTGCTATGGCTATGTTCACTGCGAGGGCCCCGGTCTCTCCAGGCACGATGGCCTCCACGCGCACTCCCTCGGACTCCTGCAGGGCCCGAACGGCAGCCACGGTCGCCCCCATCTCGTCGTATTTGTCCTCGAGACAACCCAGCGCAGCCAACTCCTCCGCCGTCCCACCCTGATCGAGTCTTCCCCCGATGCCGCAGGTCATGACCGTCCACGCATCATCCGAGAGGCTGGCCGGATCCACCCAGCCGATGGGCTGACCCACCTCGAACCGATCCAGGAGTATCCTCAGCCCCAACCTCGGATCTCCACCGCCACCAGTAGCCTCGAAGCATAGACCACGCGTGAAATCCTCGCATTCCTGCTGGTTACGTAGTACTGTGTCGCCCATTCAACCTCCTCAAGCCATGCTTGTCATTCTCGACCGCCTATCCACACGATGGGCCCTCGATCCTCACACCGAGCGGCGCAGACGAGAAGCGCCACAGCTTTCTCCTCAGCCTCTAGAATACCGTGTAGGTGCTGTCTCTGATTATCTCTTCGGTCGTGCTGTCCTCGTACTCCAGCACCAGACTGGAGATCTCGATGGGGCCTCCCTTCGCGTACACAATGTCGTCATGCACCACGTGACTTGGATCGCTGAAACTGTCCACGCCTACCGTTCCCCCCAGGTGCTCGCTGCGGCCGTAGGCCCAGTGCATACCCAGAACTTTCTCGTCCTCCAGGACGTTGCCGCAGATGACCGCCTTGTCGTTGCAGCCCAATCCCAACTCAGCGATGTTGCGGCGCGCGTCATCTACCGCCAAGTAGTCCCTCATGCGAGCCGCCTCTGGTCCTTCTCCCATTACATCCACGATTAGGTTCTCGCGCACCTTGAACACGACCAACTCGTCATCGTACATCGCAGGGATGTTGCGCTCGGTCCGGCTGGGCCGATCTTCCACTTCTCCCTCGTACGGGGCGATGCAGATCTCACCCGAAGGCAGATTGATGATGCGTATGCCCTCCCGGTCAGGGTGAGCCTGCCCGTCATCGGCATCAGGCACCCGATCTCGCAGGTCGAAGTACAGCCGATGGCCGGTCGAGAACTCCACCCTCGCGCCCACCGCTGGGCCTACCTTCTCGGCCAAGATGCGGCACTTGCGCGCCACCTCGGAGTAGTCCGCCGTCAGAGCTGTTCGCTGCATACCCCTGGTGACCCCCGGCAGAGTAGCACCCCGGAGAGTGGGCACTCGCTCGCTAGTCTCAATCAAGGGAGCAGTAGGAGAGAACTCTGCGAAGGCCACGACTATACTGGTCTCGGCCAAGACCTCCTGCAGCAGAAGCCGCTCACCGCCCATCTCACCCTCATTGGGGAGGACGCCATTATTGGTCCCTGTAGCCAGATAGGTCAGGAGAGGACGCCATTATTGGTCCCTGTAGCCAGATAGGTCAGGAGAGGACGCACGGTGAATCCTGTGCTGCTGCCCAGCCGGCGAAACGCCGCGTGCCAGTCGACGGCCATCTCCCGCCGCTCCTCCCATTGCTCGTTGTCGCTCCATTCCCCGTGAGGCAGATCGGTCATCACCAAGACTCTCTCCCCCGGTTGGGGTGCGAATACGTCAATCAGCAGCTTTTCCAGATCGAAGCCCTTGTCCACGCCAATCCTCCATACCGAACGCTATATGCACAGCTATCTCAAACCTTGAATTCCTTCACCCTGTCCTCGATGGGCACGTAGTCCAGATCGAAGCCAAAATGACGCGGTCCCAGCACCTCGATCCCCTCCAGTGTGCGGTGGATCCGATGGCCCTTGCGTCCGATCACGGCCACTCGATGTTGCGCCCCGCCTCCAACTGATCTAGAAGCGCCTTCAAGCCCACCTCGGGGCTTCCACCTCCTCCAGTTCCCATGAAGCAAAGGCCGCGCACGAAATCCTCGCACTCTTGACGAGTCCCTAAGACCACGTTGCCCATCTTGACCTCCCGAAATCGTCTCGTCCGTTTAGATGCCCAGAGAACTGCTGGCGTGCCACAACGCCATGGAACCTGGCAGAGGTACCGAACCATCGAGGACAACTGGGGGCCGGCACCGCTGCCTTGCACCTCACGGGCAGTCGTGCCGTCTTGATCAACCACACTACGATGCAACTGAGGACCGTTTCACCCAATGGGCTTGGCATCGCCTTGAGCAATGCTCGACAAAGAGTTCGTCGGCTCTCTTGCGGGGAGGAATCGTGCACCATCACTGCCTTGCATGGGCGCCAGGCCGATGTCTCTGCTGCTTGGTCTGCGCATAGGAATGCACTCTCGCTCTGGAGCTTCCCGCCCAAGCGGTTGGAGAAGCGGCGATCGTTCGGGATGAGAGCAGCGGAGCCGAAAGATCGCACCGTTGCGGCTGTCGGCACCCCTGCGGAGAATTGAGGAGCATAAGCCATTCGAGCCTGCGTCCCACGTGGTTCACTTGGCGCCGTGCAGCGTTGCAGCCGCAGAGCCAGCTCTGATACAATGCAGTATACCAATACTCGCAGCAAGAATATACCACAGATCGTCCCTTTCTCACAAGTCTGCATGGGAGGATTCGTCCCGGAGGACCAGCTATCACACCACGAGTGCCCCACGCCGGCCTATGCCCATCGAGATCATGATGGACCCACTGTGGACGCGAACTTGGAGGTGCGTATATGGCGCATGAGGTGGAACGGCCCACCTACGAAGTCGTGGGCCCCATACAGCGTTACGACGAGCGGGACAACGTCTTCTCCCGGGAGTCACTGCTGCCAGGGAGCTCAGAGGAGAGGGAGTATCACGCTAACCACCCAGAACTGGAGAAGATAGACAACCGTCTGGCAAGTACTTCTTCGATGAGGCTGAGGCGAGCAGTGTGATAGCCGAGAATGCCCCGAGCGAAGCGCTGCCAGAGAGCACCTTCCGAGCAGTCTCCGCGCTAGCGCTGCCCGATGCCGTGGATGGTCCTATCGCCCCGCGTAAGGTACGAGTGGCCCCCGCCGAGATGGCTCGCAACATCAAGGCCATCGCCAGACGCCTTGGTGCAGCGCAGGTACGAATCGGTCCTCTGAATCCAGCGTGGGTCTATACGCATCGAGGCGTGTGGCCTTTCTTCTCCGACTACCGACCCAATCCCCCTGCCTTCGACGGCGTGCCGGATGGGTATCAGGGTCTGAACTATGGGGACCCCATCGAGCTCGGTCACCGCTACGCGATCAGTATGGCCTTCCCCCAGGATCCTGACCCGATCGGCAGCAGCCCTTCCAAGGCCTCCAGCTTCGAGATCGGGCGCGTGTACGCTTCCAGTGCCCTGGCCGCTGTGGAACTGGCGAATTACATCCGTGCCCTCGGATATCCAGCTCGGGCCCATCATCTGAGAAACTACGGCGTTCTACTCGTACCTGTGGCGGTAGATTCCGGTTTGGGAGAACTGGGTCGCTGTGGCTACTTGATTAGCAAGGAACTGGGGGCCAACTTTCGGCTGGCCTGTGTAACCACTGATCTCCCCCTGGCGACGGACAAGCCGGTGGATCTAGGCATCCAAGAGTTCTGTGAGAAGTGCCTGAAATGTGCGAAGAACTGCCCGGTCAGAGCGATTCCAACGGGCGACAAGGTCGTAGTGAGAGGTGTGGAGAAGTGGCAACTGGACGCGGAGAAATGCTTGCTCTACTGGGGTAGTCAGGGCGGGGCGTGCGCCATCTGCCAGGTAGTCTGTCCCTGGAGCAAGCCCCCCACCCGGTTCCATAGCGATCACTGCTCCATCGTCGCTCCGGAGCTCCTCACGACCGGAAGGTCAGGGCTTATCCGGGGCCAACGGTTGCGGTTCCATACTGACTGTGGTAAAATGACCCGAAGCGGGATCACGTTTCCGTTGACACCTGGAGGGGCCGTGATGGGCGCAGGGCTCTCACCGTATGGAGTGCGACCGTGGTGGGTTTTCCGGAGGATCGGATGATACTCGCGGGCCGCTCTCTCAAGGACATCTCGCTGGACGACATCCGGGCACTGGTTGAGGATGGGGTGCGCGAAGGACCGGATCTCGAGTACAAGGAAACCGCGTATAGCGGTCGCCCCCAGGATGTTCGCGAAATGCTGCGGGACATCACGGCGCTTGCTAACGGACAAGGTGGCTACTTAGTGATGGGTGTCGAGGAGGACGGTGGCGGACGCGCCATGGCACTCAGGCCTATTGACAATCCGCAACGCGCGGCTCAGGCCATGCACCAAGCTTGTCTCGATTGTATACGTGACCGCATCGAGGGCCTGGAGTTTCAGATCTATGATACAGGATTCAACCAGGGAATCATCGTCGTCCGAGTGCCATCTAGCGAGCAGAGTCCCCACATGATGACGCGTGACAAGCGCACCGAATTTTACCGGCGCTACGGAACGGACAGGCGGCCGATGACCATGGCCGAAATCCGCGAGATGATTCTAGCCAGTCCTAGGTGCCGGGAGTTGGTCGAATTGAGGCCGCGGATCAGGCGGATGCTGACCGCCGAGCAGGGGGCCTTGGGAGAGCAGGTGCCGCCGCATGGCGCGCAAGTCACCGACCAATCGGAGGACCAGGCGGCCCAGCCACGCACAGTGACTCAGCCGGTGGCGGGCACGGTGCCGCCTTACGCTCAGATCATCACTGAGCGGCCAGTAGAGAGGTTCCTCTACCGCTATCTAATGGGTGGGATAGCGGCGCAAGCGATGGTCATTGTCAGTCCTTTCATTGGAGAGCTTGCGGGGACACCGTTCGACTTACAGAACGTCACTCGGAAAGCAGCAGCCGACCGGACCCGGCTCTATGTGATCACTCGGAAGCCTGGTGAACCATATCATGAAGCTGGCGTAGCGATACTCCAGGAATGCCCCCTAGTAGAGATTCGCTACAATCCCAATATCCACGCTAAGTTGTACGTCGTTTGGAGCCGAGACGAAGAAGAGAGTTATGCTCTGTTTGGATCCGGCAACCTTACCGAGGCGGGGCTCTGCCACAACATCGAGCTCGGGATGATGATCTTTCCCAGAGGATATGGGAGAACTATCTTGCGCGATCTGTACCAGTGGAGCTGCTACACACTGCGCACCATGAGCCCCCGGGTCAAAGCTATTGACGCCATCCATTAGATCAAGAGAGAGGGAGGAGTAGGAGATGAGCGAATTCCCGGAATGGTTCTGCCTCAAAGACCGCCCCAACTTCACCATCGATGCGCAGATCAATCCCGACGATGCGCGCTACTACTTCGGCCGGGACGACATCAAGGGGCGCCTGCAGCGCCAAGTGCGACGATCTTTCATAGCACCGGGTGTGCCGAAGCTAATGGTGTGGGGGCCCTACGGCTCAGGCAAGACCCAGACGCTCTTCTACCTGGAGCACTATCTCAAGACCGAGACACCCAGTGCGTGCAAGGGCAGACCGCACATCCTGTACGTCGCTGCCGAGATGCGCAGCAATTCAGCGGCCAACCATCTACACATGCAGTTGATGGAAGCGTTGGGCAAAGAGACGGTAGCTGGGTGGGTGCGTGAGTTGTTCGACCAGGCTACGGATCTGGACACTGCCCTGCAGGAGTTGGCCGAAGATTTGAATATCGCCCTGGCGCTGAAAGAACTGCGCGCAGCTGGGCCTTCTAGCTTCACCGCGTGGCGGTGGCTCACTGGGCAACCTCTCAGGACCACAGAAATCACCGGCCTCTCACTCACCCGCAACCTGGGAGAAGTTGGTGCAGGCGACCTGGTCAACGCGCTTGTGGCTGTGGGGAGCCTGGCTAGCCGCGTCGGCAAGAAGCTTATCTTTCTCATAGACGAGCTTGAAGAACTGACCAACGTGCGCGCTGGAGATGCGGCGGAGTCCATTCACCAGTACTTCCGGCGTCTGGGCGAGCCGGCCAATGACAGTGTCGGGTTGCTGGTGGGTTTCAAGGCCGATGTCTTTGATGATGCGCCGCGGATCCTACAGCGCGGTGACATAGTGGGGCGTGTTGGAACTAGTAACTACATAAACATTCCCCCGCTCCCTGCTGTACAGGACGTCAAGACATTCCTGACGGAACTACTCAGCAACCTGATTCTCCATGACAAGGCGCAAGCTCTCATCACAGCGCACAACCTCGACACTGAGTTCGGTGTCTATCCTTTCGAGCGCAGCGCCTCTGAATTGTTGGCCGACTATGCGACCCAAGACATATCGCGTGCTCTGCCCCGATACATCATCAATGCTGTCAACGAATGCGCCATCCAGGGATGGGATGAGCAGAAGTACCTGATAGACGAGGGCATCGTCAACACCGTGGCCCAATTCCTGTTTGTCTGATGAAGAAGTTCACTGTCGCACCGCGACTCCTCGGCCGAAGGGAGATCATCGTTGGCGATCCGGAAAACGAGGGTGCGGCCTGGCTTTACCTGGGACGCCTGGCCGAAACGGGGCAATTGACTGACGTGCGGTTCGATGCCGCCCACCCCCACGTTATCGCTATCTTCGGCAAGCGGGGCTCCGGCAAGTCGTACACCATGGGCTCAATGCTGGAAGGCCTCTGCACGCGCCAAGTTGAAAGCAGCATCTCTCATATCGGACGCGACAGAGCTGTTCTGCTGTTCGATACGCTGGGCATCTTCCAGTGGACTGACATTGGCCTGGCGGAAGCCACGGAAGGGCCGGTCATCGAGCGGCAACGCGCCGTGTGGCGGGGGTGGGATCTTCAACCAGAACCCCTGGACGTGCAGGTCTGGATCCCGCGTGGCACTCGCACTGCCGTCACGCCGAGGACTCACAGAAACTTCTCGGTGCGGACAGCAGACTTCTCTGCTGCGGACTGGGGCTACCTCTTGGACCTTGACATCTACCAGGATCGCATGGGCCAATTGCTGAATGACGCCTACCTCAAAGTCACCGTTGAGGGTTGGCAAGGCGAGGGTGAACGGCGAGCCCCCAAATCTGCATACTCGCTCGACGACCTGCTTGGGTGTGTTAGACTCGATGCCGAGATCCAAAGCAGCTATCAGTCGGAGACCCGTCGTGCGGTATCGCAGCAGTTGACCACCTTTCGACGCAACGACCTCTTTCACGACGAGGGTACACCGTTGACCGATCTACTGACGCCGGGCCGTATGAATGTGCTGGTGATGAATCGCATGTCGGGCCCTCTACGCCTGGTCGTTCTCAGCGCGCTGATCCGTCGTCTGCTCGACGGTCGCATGCAAGCCTCGGAGGCGGAGAAACACCTCCAGATTCGCGGTAATCTGTCGGTGGAGGGCCGCGCCCGAGTCGAGTCCAATCTTGCCATGACAGTGCCTCCCACTTGGGTGGCTCTGGATGAGGCGCAGAATGTGCTGCCGCCAGAGCGCCGAACCGCGGCCGGCGAAATGTTGGTCCGATTTGTGCGCGAGGGTCGCAACTATGGTCTGTCGTTCATGGTAGCGACCCAGCAACCCTCTGCGCTAGACAACCGCCTGCTCGCCCAAGTTGACACGCTGATTGCTCACAAGCTAACGGTACAGAGGGACATTGACTACGTGCGACGGAACCTGAAATCGAGCTTGCCCGACGAGGTGAAGCACGCGAACCGAGTATTGCAGCTCGACGACCTACTGCGCAGCCTGGATGTGGGCCAGGCGTTGGTCTCGAACACCGAAGCTGAACGCGCCATCATTGTCAACATCCGCCCTCGCGTCAGCGTTCACGGGGGATTCTGACCGGTGGCAGAGATTCGGGCTCTCCGGAGAACTGCGCGCCCTATGCAACGACTGGGCTACCTCAAACATGTGGCCCGCCGAGTGGTCGCGCTAGACACATCCAGCCTGGACAACCTAGGCACGGACCTGATTCAGACTGTGGCACGCAAGCAACGTGTCCGCCTCACCGATGAGCGCGCGTCATACATCCAGCGGCGGCTCTACGACCGAGCGTATGACGCGACAAAAAAGCAGGCCGCGCTCTGGCACGAAGGCGAGGAGAGAACCGTAGCCATGGAATTGCAGGATCTCTACCTGGCCGACACGACCTTGCCCTCCCAGACCGGGAAGCTCGTACGCGAGGACTGGCGCAAGTATCCACGCCTAGGTGTTGCACTCGGTCTGATCCGCGCCGGCACGTACTCGCCCAACACGCGTGCTCTTTCGTTGCTTCACCTGACACCAGAGCGGGAAATTCAAGCTTTCCTGCACTACCTGCCCGAGGCCAACCCATTCCGTTTGACCCAGGCACAGGGTCTGCTCCTTCTCTATGCGTTGCTTGAAAACGATGGCGAAGTGATCGCCCCGTTGCTCAGTCAACTGGCCGGCCTAGCGGCGGACGGTTTCAGCGATCGACAGGCGGGTGATCGGCTACCGCAGATCTATCGCGACCTCATAAAGCGTCACCGCAGTCGCGGGCTTTCCGCCGAGGAGCGGGACCGACTGCAAGTCCTCTCCAAAGCAGCAGACAGCATCGAGAAGTGGCGGGAGCGCCGGTACACGGGGGGAGGGGCCAATGTCGAGACAAGCAGGCCTCGCGTGGAGCCCTACGCGGACATCGGCCTTTTGCACAAGCCTGACCCCTACCGCTACAGGTATGGCTTCACCCCGGCTGGCGTGGTCTGGGCCGAGGCGTTGAGTGGCATAGAAACCGATGCGCAGGTCTCCGAGTTCCTCACGCAGCAGTTCTTCGCAACAGCGGCTAGGGCGTCGAAAGTGCCCGCCATGCCCATTGGCGACAGAGATGCCGTCGTGACCCAGTCGTACCGAGCCTGGCAAGCCATTCGCAGCACAGGCGGCTACGCACCCATCGAGGAGATCGCCCTGGTGGCCGGGATCCAGGCTCTGTGCACAGATCGCCTCATTCTCGAACCTGCGGCGGTGCGGGATGCCATCATCTGGTACCAGAAAGATCATCCCTACCAAGTGCGCTTCAGTGTGAACAGGCTAGGGGCGCTAGCGCACGCGCGTTTCTTGCAACAGCCTGGATAGCCACCAGGTCAAACACAATCCCCATGACCTCTAACACCGCTCATCTTGATGAGGCGTTTGCCATCTTTCGCGACCGGCTGGGCACAGCGAGGCACTTGGCCCTACGCGTCGATGAGCCGCTGACAGCGGATAACCCTATTGGGATCGGCGGGCCGTTGCGTGCGCTCACTGTCAAGACGCACAACGAGCCATTCGCACTCCTCGGTGTCACGACGCCGGCCGTCGCTGTCGAGAATGCCACGCTTCTCGAGTATTTCGCGCGGCGCGCTCGCGCCAGGCGGATTCCCTACCTGGTTATCAGCAACATGCGTGATTCCCAAATCCTGCCCACGCCCGCTCGACCAGGAGACGTCCGCACTCCGCTCAAACGCTATCCTCGTCTCCACCAGATAGGGCCTCAGGCCATTGACCGCATGTCTCCCCGTGAACGTATCGCCCTTTCAAGCCGTGCCGATGACATCGCCGCCGACCTGGCTGCGCTGCACCGCAATGGATCCCTGGATCTAGTGATCCCCGATGCCGACTTCTTCGCTGAACGGCTGATTCGCGCCGTCGGGGTCCTCAACCCGAGGATCAAGCAAGCCGTGCGCACCAAGCTACAGATGGACCCTTCCTTTCGTCAGGAACTCACCGAATGGTCGGTCCGCCAAGGGATCCCCGCCAACGTGCGCTCTGACGATTTCGTTGAGTCCGTCGCACGGCAAGCCATCTACCGTCTACTGGGCAAGATCATCTTCTACCAGAGCCTGAGGCGCGCCGCACCTGAGTTACCGGAGATGGATTTCGGTGACCTCGACACGGGCCAGATACTGCCGCGACTGCGCGACTGCTTCGGTGCGGCGCACAGGATCGACTACCACGCCGTATTCCGTGAGGACGTAGTCGATCGCCTGCCTTTCCCCGCCCAGGCCTCGGCCGAGTTACGCGATCTGGTGGGCGACCTGAACACACGCGACTTCGCTCACCTGCCCCAGGATGTGGTGGGAGTCGTCTTCGAGCGGCTCATACCGCCAGAAGAGCGTCACGCCCTCGGCCAGTACTTCACACCGGAACGGCTCGTGGACCTCATTGTTGCCTTCTGTGTGCGTACTCCTGACGACTCAGTTCTGGACCCCACCTGTGGGACAGGCACTTTCCTCATACGCGCTTATGACCGGCTCCGCACGCGTCTTGGCGTACACGACCACAATCGGTTGCTGGGCCACCTATGGGGTGTGGATATCGCGCCTTTTCCAGCCGAATTGGCCACGATCAACCTCTTCCGCCAGCGGATTGGCGACCCAGGGAACTTCCCGCGTATCCTCAACGACGACTTCTTCGACGTAGTACCGGGCGGCTCCTACCGCTTTCCCCCATTGAAGTCGCCCGAACAGTCGGCTCCGGGGACGCAGGGGACGCCAGAGAAGAGGCAGGCTGTGTGGGTAGATGAGCCGATCTCTGCCTTCGACGCCGCTGTTGGCAACTTCCCGTACATCAGCGCCGATCGGATTGAACGCACCGTCAAGGGCTACCGCGAGACTGTGGCCCGCCGCCTGACCCGCGACTGGTTCCAATCCTACCCGGATGGCTTCACGTTCAAGGGCAAGACAGACGAGAAGCAATACAAGCTTGCCCGCGAGAACGGCCTCCCTTTGGAAACGTTTCTGGAGAGAGCTAATCCCATTATCTCGACCTACGCTGACATCTACGTGTCCCTTTTCTGGCACGCCGCTGCGTTCATCAAGGAAGGCGGGCGCATGGGTTTCGTCACCTCGAACGCTTGGCTGGACGTCGGCTACGGCTACGCTTTGCAGCGTTTCCTCCTGGACCACTTCAAGATCGTCGCCGTCCTGGAGAGTCGCTCCGAGCCGTGGTTTGTGCAAGCATCCGTGAACACTGTCGTGACTGTCGTCGAACGGTGCTCGGACCCGCTGGAACGTGGCGCTCATGCCGCCCGCTTCGTGCAGGTCAAACGTCCCTTGCCCGAAGTCATTCCATGGGACCTCCACCTGGAAGGTCTGAACCGCTGGGTGGGGTTGGACGGGCTTGTCAAGAGGATCGAGGCGGTGCACGAGGCGAGCGATGACCTGCAAGACCCGAAAGTGCATGAGGATCAGGACTTCCGGCTCCGGGCCATCCGACAAGGGGCGTTGGGCGCGCAAGTCGAAAAGGCCAAGCAGATGGTCAAGTGGGGACCCTATCTGCGTGCTCCGGCCGTCTACTTCGCCTTCCTCCGCGAGGCCTGTGATAAGTTGGCCCTGCTGCGCGACGTGGCGCCACCCGCTCGCGGCGGCACCACGCGAATCAACGAGTTCTTCTACCTCGACGAAGAGAGCATACAGCGATGGGGGATCGAGGCGGAATTCTACTGGCCGCTGATCAAGTCGCCGAGCGACAGCAATACTATTCGCATCGATCCGGACCGACTTGGACTAAGGGTGTTTGTTTGCCGGAAGTCGAGAGTCGAACTCGTAAGGGAAGGCAAGCTGGGCGCACTCCAGTATATTGAGTGGGGCGAGCGGCAGGAGTACAAGCGAGGCGTGCAAGAGGGCATGAAGTGGCCCGACGGCCCCTGGGTCAAGAATCGTCAGCCGGGTTGGTATGCGTTACCGAAGAGTGAAACCCATTTCAGCCGACTGTTCTTTGCCAGCGCCTATGGAGACCGACACATTCAAAGGCTCAGCCCCAGCCCGCTGATTGCTGACAAACGGCTGTACTTCCTGTCGCCGAGTGAGGGCGTCTCCCACGAACTGGTGGCCGCCTTGATGAACAGCAGCCTGGTTGCCCTCTTCACCGAGCTAGCTGGACGCGTAACGTTCGGTGACGGGGCGTTGGAGCTGACGGTCGAAGATGCCCGAGACTATCTGAGGATCCCAGATGTGCGGCTGTTCCACCAGGCCGACCGGCAGGCCATATTGCGAGGCTTTCAGCCGCTGCTCGCGCGGCCCACCGGTTCCGTGTTTGAGGAAGTCCAGAAGGCTGATCGGCAGGCTCTGGATGCTGCGGTCCTCACGGCCATGGGCCTGGAGCCAGACCACTGGCTCCCACTTCTATATGAAGGTCTGACGAGGCTAGTACGGGAGCGTGTGCAGTTAGGCGAGATGCGTGGCCAGGAGCGACGGCGGCGCCGGCATCGTGCCGCCAGCCGTGTGGCCGATGAGGTACTCAACGAACTGCTGCCCAACGGGCCCGAGCGGTTTCCGGATGATTTCCTGTCCCGCGCGGCCCGCTCCGGTGCCTTCAACGAGATTCCACTGCCCAGCGGGCAGCTGCGTTATGCTGGCCCTCACTTCGGCCAAGAGCAGCTCACAACGGAGAAGGGCCAAACCCTGACCGTAGACAACAGGTTGCAGGTGCGTTACATGCTATTTGCTCAAGCGGCGGGCCACACTGTGATCCGCGTGCCGGAGAGGCTGGTCGAGGTGTCACGTGCTGTCAACAACTACGTTCAGTACCTGCGAGACCTTCGCGCTCGCCTGCACGACTCCTGCTTCAAGCGTACCCTGGATCAGGCAGCAGCGGAGCGTTTCGTGGACGACACATGGCGTAAGTTCAAGCTGCCTGAGGTGGAGGAGTAGTCGCAGTGTACGAGCATCTCAACCTGAACGCTTGGCCCTTTCAGGTGGTCCCTGACCCTCAGTTCGCTACTGTCTGGGCTGGCCGTCCCGAGACCAAGCAGGAGTTGGAGCGTCTCCTGTGGAAGATGCAGTTTGCGCCGAAGTCCAGTTTGCACCTTTTGTGGGCCAACTTCGGCATGGGGAAGACGCATACACTGCTGCACTTGCGCCACTTGTGCCAGCACACAGAGGGCGCACTCGTCCCTGTCTATGCTGTCATGGCCAAACGTGCCAGGGGTTTCCTCGAAGTGTACCGAGCCATTGCCTCCGAACTCCCGTATCGCTTCTTAGGGGACCAGTTGGTCAAAGTAGGCAATAGCTACTCAGGAAGCCTCCAGCTTCACGCCCTGTTCTCCAGATCCCCTGGAGTGGTGAACGCCATACTTGCGATCCGCAGCGGAGATGCAGAGAGAGGCACTATCGCCCGCCAGTGGCTGCTTGGTCAGCCAGGGCTCCTCGCCAGGCACCTTCGGGCCGTAGATGTTAGCTACCGTATCAAAACCCCTGAAGACGGTATAAGCGCGCTCTCGGTGCTGACGGGCCTCGCAACCTTCGGATCGGATCCCCCAGCCAAGCTCGTCATAATGTTGGACGAATACCAACGTATCGGGGAGCTTAAGCCGCGCGCAATGAACGAGATCAACGCCAGCTTGCACACTTACTACAATGAGCACCCCAAGGGGCTCGAACTGATCCTCTCCTTCGCCTTTGGCCGCGAGGAGAACGTTGCGTACCTGCTGAGCGATGAACTCAAGAGCCGCGCAGAGCCACAGGGGATTAGGTTGGACGTACTCAGCAAAGCGGAAGCCATGGACTTCCTGCGTGATCTCCTCGAACAGTTTCGCATCCGGGACGACGGGCGCTGGGCATACCCGTTTTCCCCTGAAGCCCTGGAGGTACTGGTTGACTACATCGCCACTCGCAAGAGACTAACACCGCGGCGGTTGATGCTGTACGCCAATCACGTGCTGCAGGAGAGCCAAGCGTGCAGTGACTCGGAGACCACAGGCCCCATGACCAAGGAGGAGGTGCTCCAGCACGTGGCAGACCCTCGGCTGGGTCAAATCGACACTGACGAACCCGGGATGACGCCCTGAGCGCCGAGCTCGTATAGCCAACTACAGAGTTGCGGTGAACGACCTCTGGTCCGGCGAACCTGAAGACGAAGAACCTGCACTGCCCGTGCCTGGGATGGGCTACCGCAAGGTCTACGTTCGCATCGACGGTGTTTCCATCCGGCTCTATGACCATCCGCCCTGCGTAGACTACGATGAATCCGACTGCTCTCAGTGTGACTTCTTTACACCTCAAACGTGCCGACTACGGCGCGATCCAACCCTAGTGCAGGACATCAGAGCACTATTCCGCCTGCATCGTCAGCGTCTAGCGGTCTACAGCAAACTTCGACAGAAGCTCATCCGTGCCATGCATTTTGAGTTGCGGCAACATGGCCGTGCCCTGCACTACACGGTGGTCGCACGGATGGTGAAGGATCGCTATCCCGAATTCCAGGTGACTGCCAAACGGATCCTGCTGATCATGGCCGCTCACCCCAAGGAGTTCGAGAAGGTGAGGCAGGGAGTGTACCGTTCTCGAGTCTCGCCCCGCTCCTAGCCCAGTGCGCCTCGCCCCCTGCATCCCTCAGGACCTCCCCCACTAGCCGTGAGGCAGCTTGGGATGCCCTGTCACCACTGGATCGGCTCGGTCCAAGAGAAAACGGCCCCAAGGCTGGTAAGCCGCCGAGGGAGTCTCCCCGTCAACTGATGTGCCCGGCTTGGCATGGCCCAGATCTGTGCAACAGCCGTCGCAATTCCGATCATCCTGCTCTTTTGGTGCCCATCGAGACACATTGTGTGCTGGCTGTCGGCGACCCAGTGGCACAGCTCTCACTGGTAACTTGGACGGTGTATCACAGCTCCTGTGAGCTGAGCGCTTGGCTGCCCATCACAGTCTCAACCCACTGAAGAGGCTGTCAACCTGGGCCTGCGCTTCCAAGGGCCTGTCCTTGTCAATCTCGATGGGGACTCGTGGGAACAGGTAGTACACGATAACCTTTGGCGATTTCTCCAAGGCCTCTTCAATGCCTGCCTGGTGAAGCCCGAGTTGAACGAGATACTCATCCGTTTTCTTGGCAACGTCCTCCGCATTGATTCCATCGGTCTTGAAGTCCACCAGGAACCATTCTCCCGAGCACGACTGATAGAGAGCGTGCACGAACACACGGATCACTCTACCGTCCAGGGTGAAGGCGAAAGGCACCTCGTGTCTACGACTTCGTGCAGCAGCCATCTCTGCGAAGAGATCGCTGGCGTTGAATCGATCCAGGAGACCCAGCAAGACCTCTGAGGTCTCCGCTGCGATGACAGAATGCCTTTGGTGAGGATCGCCCACTGGTCTGGCCGGCTGGCGTTGAGGAAAGCTTGCAGCCTATCGTGGGGCGACTACAAGAGGAGCGTTCGCCCAACCGCCGAAGAAAGGCTTCCAAGGTGGTAGATGTTACTGCTTCCATTGACTTTCCATCTCCCAGTGGCGTATCAACTGTCGGGCCACGTGCTCGTACGTGCCCACCCAATTCACTATCGCCCGTGACCGACGCTGGTGTTCGCGTCCGAGTGCGGCCAATCTCTCGGCAGGCGTTCCTTCGTCCGGTACATTCAGTTCAGTGGTGACTTCCCGCAGAAGCGGGAGTCGCCGCCACTCTGTTTTCATAAAGGCACGCAAGCGCTCGGCGTGTTCTTGCTGGAGGAGCATGGCTGCCACATAGAACGACTGAAGGGTCAATCGCTCCAAAGGCCGTAGCCGCTCCAGGGCAGCGGGCACGGCGTCGGCGTACTCGGGGCGAGCAAGCAGGACGGCGATCGCGGCGGCCCGGACACGGGCGCTGGGCTGCCTGACCAGGTCCGCCAGCAAAGTTGCTGGTGGACGCACACGGCTGGCCTGGTAGGATGACTCGCGCGACAGATAGCGGACGCTCAGCAATTCCAGTTCCGCTACCAATTCCTCTTCTGTCTCCCTGTCGCGTTCTGAACTCTCGTTCATTGGCTTGCTCTCACTTCTATCCCACCAGTGGATAAGGCGCTCTGCCGTGCTGGCGGAAGCCAGGCTGGTGAGTATTCTGGGTCAAGGGGTGCTGATCAACCCACCGGATGTGGTGGTGTGAGTGATTGGCTCGGCGATGATTTCGTCTACCGCGGGTAGAACACCGTACCGCGAGCATATCGAAGCTCCCAGGTGACAGGTCGTCAATCCCCTGGAGCCATTCGGGCGTTTGTGTACGCAAACGGCCCGCCCTCAAATGCAAGGCGAGCCTGATGGAAGAAGAGATGAAGCCGGGGTGCTCGTCCTGCATCCTACACGCGTACATTATAGCACGGATGGACGGGTCTGCCAATACGGTGACACGAAGTCCTTGTCAGGTCCCGACAATTCGGCTGCCAATGGCCGACGTTGCTCACCGCTCGTCGTCGAACCAGGTATGCCTTCCTCAGTGCTTCGAGCGCTTGCGCGTCTGCCAGCGGGACCTTCAGCCCGCTCCGCCCCGCGGCCCGCCTGGCACCCTTTCTTCCTCTCTCGTTTGTTATGTCAGAATGTCGTCGTCCTCTTACTGGCGAGGGGCGGAGCCATCTTGTTCACGCGTCGGATGCATCCTTCGACGAACTGCGTCTCGATCGGCTGGCCTGATCTTGCGCATCGTTCTAATCATGACCGTTCAAGCTATTGGGAGAAGTCACGCCGGTCGAGTCCTCAGTTTGGCCTGGTGCTTGACGCAAAAGGCGCGGCTCTTGATGTCGGTATCTGCGACGGAGTTGGAGAAACGCATCACACAGTGGAGGTCGGGACAATGCGCCAGGCGATGTGTATGTCCGATCTCGTGAACCGCTTCCTTGACGGCCCGCTCTTGGAAGAGGGCTTCGTCAGGCGGCAGGTCATAGAACTCCTGCCGCAAGCGAGGGAGGCCGATGATGGCTACACGTCCGCCTACGTCGGCCTGGCCGAAGACGAAGTTCAAGTCGGGGACGAAGAGGTCCAGATCTGCCACTGCCAATAGCCGATAGGTGTGTGGGAGCTTCATCACTTCCACTTGACGCAGAATCCAGTCAGACCGATACTGCTTTCTGCGTCTGTCGTACGCGTAGGAGGGACAGGGCAAGGACGGCGCGACCTGGCACGGTTTGCCGAAGCTGTCTTGCAGCTCGCGGCAGAGAAAGGTCAGGATGTCTTCGTCAACGTCTCCAACAGGTATCAGGTACAGTATCTGTGCCACAGGCGTCTCCCTCCCCATGTTACTATTCTATCCCGTGAGGGGTCGTTTTTCAAGAGAGCGGCAGGAATGCCGGAGTTCGACACACAGGCGTTCACAGGGTATAATTGACGCGGCCAGTGTGACCGTGGGAGGTCAAGATGATGCGAAAGCGATACTCGGTGCCCTACGATAAGGGAGAGATAGAGTTTAGCCTGCCCGAGGGGTTCGGGGAGCCGGTGGTGGCGGAACATCAGCGCATGCCACCGCTTCGTGATGTTGGCGCCGCCATCCGCGCGGCGCTGAGAAGCCCCACAGGGTCTGCCCCGTTGCGTGACTTGGCCGCTCCTGGGGATAAGGTCTGCATCGTGGTGACCGACATGACTCGGCCCTGTCCGGATCACCTACTGGTGCCGCCCTTGCTGGAGGAGCTTCGTGCCGCCGGAGTGAGTGGACAGGACATCACGCTTGTGATCGGCGTGGGCATGCATCGGCCCAGTACCGCCAAAGAGAAGGCGGCCAAGCTGGGAGCCGAGGTGGCTGGCAGGTATGCCGTCCTGGATGCGGACCCCTTGGACCAGAGCAGGCTGGTGGACTTGGGGCTGACGACGAACGGGGTTCCAGCAGTGGTGAATAGAGAGACTGTTGAGGCTGACCTGCTGATAGCGACCGGCGTTGTGGAGCCCCATCTCTACGCCGGATACAGCGGTGGGCGGAAGACGGTGGCCATCGGAGCAGCAGGGGAACGCACGATAGAGGTCACGCACGGCCCACAGATGCTGGACGAGCCAGGCACACGGCTAGGACGAATCGAGGGCAACCCCTTTCATCAGGCGGTGACAGAGATCGCCCAGAAGGCTGGTCTCCGCTTCATCCTCAACGTGGTGCTCGATGAGGACAGAGACGTAGTGGCCCTGGAGGCCGGGGAACCGGAGGTGGCCTTCGAGCGCCTGGTCGAGGTGGCGAGGGATCTCTATGAGGTGGACCTCCCACGACGGTTCGACGTGGTCATCGGCGGGGTGGGGTACCCCAAGGATGTGAACTTGTACCAGACCTCTCGTGCCCCCACATACCTCCACTTCGCGCCGCAGCCGGTGGTCAAGAAGGGCGGCACGATGATCATCCCCGCCCGGTGCCAGGAAGGCGTGGGGCAAGGCCTCGGCGAGCAGCGGTTCTACGAGATCATGAGATCTGCCAGGGATGCGACGGAGATAATAGAAGACGCGCGCAGACGGGGATACCCGGCGGGTGGCCAGCGGGCTTACGTGGTGGCCAAGGTACTGCGGGAGTGTGATGTGGTCATTGTGGGGTCGGAACATCCACGATTGGTCGAGGAGATGAAGATGATCCCGGCGGCGGACATGGCCGAAGCGCTAGGCTTCGTGGAGGGGAAGCATGGCAAGGGCGCCGAGTTGCTAATAATTCCCCATGCGCTCCACACCCTGCCGGTGGTGAAGGGGTAGCCTGTCAGTAGGGCATCTTGGTCAGGACGCCGACAACGGTTTCGACTATTTCCTCTGTGGACATGGAGCGATCAGGGCGACGGAGACATTCCAGGGCGTGGCTTCGTACCAACATCAGGCTCGCTTGATAGGCGGCAGAGCGGATAGCCATCAATTGTGGCAGGATCTCCTGGCAGTCTCGCCCTTCGTCGAGCATGTTCTGTACGCCTCGCGCCTGACCCTCTATGCGACTCAGTCTGTTTCGGAGATCTTTCCTGACCGAGGGCGAGACTTCCGGCATGGTTCCCTTCCCCCATGACTGAGATGTGCGAGAGCCCACGGCTCTCGAATGGTCAGATGCCTCAGCCTGTGGGCTGGCATGAATCCCTTGACGATGACGTGAAGTTGGGTGTGGTGCTGAAGCCGCTGGTTCCAAAGAGGGACATGAGTTTCTCTGCCTGTTTGCTGCCGCAATTGGGGCAGATCAACTCAGCCTGATCGGTGCTGCTGCGCACGAGTTTGTCGAACTTCTCACCGCAATCCTGACAACGATACTCGTAGATGGGCATGAACTGCTGACCTCCTAGACGGTCTCTCTAGATGGGGACACTGGCCCGTTGTGCCGTGATAGCACTGAAGGGACAGGCCGGAATGCACAAGCGACAGTCAAAGCGGCGACTGATGTCTATCCACGGGACTTCCTCTGGATCCACCTGAACAACGGCCCTGCCCTTGCAGACCTTGCGAGCCACACACTTGCGGCACACCTGGCACGACTCCTCATCGATACTGATCGCTGCTTGGTAGTGCACGTCAGCGGCACCTACTTGACAGCCTTTCGCCCCCGTGATATGTTATACCCTTGGGGGGTATCTACTCTATTATGACTCACCATCACACCTGTTGTCAAGTCATGACCAGTAGAAGCCGGCAAACGGATAGGATCCGAGAATTGAACTCGAGAATTGCTGAACTGAAGGCGCGCCTGCCGCGCCATTCCGTTCTGCCTGCGATGTTGATGGAGCTGGAGGACCTGGAGGAGGAATTGGCTCAGTTGGTGTCTCGAGATAACGCCGTGGACGCCCAACCCGGCCCCGGCGACCATGGATAGGGGAGAGATCCACCCTCCTGTCATCGGCGAAGGGGAGAGACGGCTGCTTCGACGCAAGTTGCCCATTGTCGTCCTCGTGGTGTCCGTAGGATTGCTGGTCGTCTTGCTTCCCCAGCATAGAGTACTGTGGGCGGCGTTCGTCCCCGAAATCGGTCTCGCAGCCCATGCGCAACCGATGGCCGAGGTGGGAGGCTCCGTGAGCTACAGTGTGACCCTCGGCAATTGGGGCTTTGGCGAGGCGGCCAATGTAGTCGTCACCCACACACTGCCGGCGGGATTCAGCTATCAGGCGGGCTCGACCGAGGTCAAGCTGGACGGCGAAGGGATCTCCTCCGCCGAACCGAATGTGGACGGCCAACACCTGACGTGGGGACCGTTTGCGCTGCCAGCAGCCACCGGCACCTTTGACAACCACTACGGGATTCACACCTTCGTTCAGGATTTATGCGTCGAGTCCTACGTTGATTTCCAGTTGGACAGGGCACTGGAACTGGCCTACGTGGGCGGTCATGTAACACAGCTTCTCTATCCGGTGACTCCATCGAGCACAGGACCCCACCCCTGTTGGGTATATTTCGTGGACGGTGCCTATGACCGCAACCTGGTGCCCATCGTGCGACTCCAAGGTGTATGGGGAGGGGACTATTGGATCAAGCCGGAGCCGGATAGCCCAGGAGACTACACCTCCATCGCCCAAGCATACAAGAGGGTGGTTCAAGGTCTGCCACGACGGGATGGGCGCGTCCTGTACGTTCAGGTGTGGAACGAACCGGATCTGCCGCTGGAATGGAGTGGCGAGCCGGATGCGCGGGAGTACGGCAACTTCTTTGTGGATGTGGCCGCAGCGATACACAGCATAGGGGATCCACGTATTCAGGTGCTCAATGGCGGCTTGACGCCAGGGAATGTCTCCTTCACTAGGCAGATGCTCGCGGTGCCCGGTTTTGCGCAGTCCTTCGATCTTTGGGCTTCCCATTGTTACCCTCTCAATCACCCGCCAGCGTACAACATCCACAACGGTACGGCTCGATATCCTCAGTACACCATCGACTGCTATCTGTTGGAACTACAGGAGCTAGCTACCCGTGGAGGACGTACGGGCGTCAAGGTCATGCTGACCGAGACGGGGTACGGGTTGTACGATAGCACCTTCCGGTTCGAAGGCTATCCCCCCATCAATGAGGACAATCGAGCATACTACATCAAGGGGGCCTTCCGAGACTTCTGGGCTTCGTGGCCCGAGGTTGTCGGGGTGACGCCCTTCGAGCTGGTTGATCCCTACTCCACCTGGGACCAGTGGGACTGGCTCTATGCTGGCACAGACTTGCCCCACAAGCAGTTCACCGTGGTGAAGGCGTTACCCAAGCCGGACCCCACACAAGTCACCCCGGCGGTTCTCACCATTAGCTTCCAAGCTCAGGCCGCGGGCTCGCCGGGCACTTACTACAGCGATGTGTTGGCCAGTGCGGACGACACCACGATCTCCCCGCTGAACGGAGTGGCTGCGGTGATGGTGGTGGATGAGTTGCACCGCAGGCATTTCCCACTGGCCGCCAGGGGTGCGCAACCAGGCGTTCACCCTGAAACAGTGGGCGGAAGCGAGGATCTGGCGGGCCAAGTGGAGGTGTTGCTGCCAGAGCCTGCGCCGCGTTTGGAGCGAGTGGTACTCTTGAGCCTGGCAACTCAAGCGAGGGAAGCACCCACCATTCTGGACATCGTAGAGGTGGGCTCCAATCCCCAGGGGATTGCGCTCGATTCAAGCGCGCAGAGGGCATACGTGACTCTTGCGGATGGCGTCCTGGTGGTCATAGACACCACTGACCACCGTGTCATCTGCACCGCACGCACAGGCCGTGAACCGCAGGCGGTGGCGGTCAATCCTTCAACGGGCGTGGCCTACGTGGCCAATAGCGGTGAAGGCAGTGTGTCGGTCGTGGACGGGGCCAACTGCCGCTTGCTGGGCACCATCTATGGATTCATCAGACCTCGCGGTCTGGCGGTGGACCAGGCGGCCAATCGAATCTATGTGACCGATGCCGAGGCAGCGAATCTAGTGGTGGTTGAGGGAGAGAAACACGAGGTCGTGGCCAGTGTTCCCCTCGGCTCATATCCTGACTCAGTGGCCTACGATGCCGGCGCGGCCCGCTTGTATGTTACCGACGCAGGTGAGGGCACGCTTTCGATGATTGACGTGACAAGCCTGGAAGTCATCTCCACCATAAGCCTCGGGCCTGGCCCGCTGCTTGGCATGGCGATAGATGGGAAAGCTGGCCGCGGCTATGTTGTGCAGTTGGCCACCCCTCTGAGGCGTGGGATAGCTGTCGTTGACCTTCAAGAGGCTAGAGTCGATTTCGTGCTGGTCGGAGACGAGGAGCGCCCTCTCAACTCGGCCTACGCTGTGGCTGTAGACGGGCAGAGGGGATCACTGTACATTGCTGATGGGTCCGAGTTGCTGGTTGTGGACCCGTGGCGCGAGGAGTTCAGCACCAGCTTGGCTCTCAAGACCGTCACCTACAACTTCGGCCTGGCGGCTGACTCTACCAGGCGGAGGGTGTACTTGCTCGACAGTGCAAGCGGGAGGCTCTTCGTCATCGGTGACTAGACGGAGAACCCGCCAGATTTGCGTTGGTTCGCTCTTGTTGGTATACTGATTGGGTTAGCTTCTCGCAATCTCTTGACATCTCCGGAAGTGAGGTTATCCTAGCGTGGCAAGGAACTGGGAGGCCATTGCCCCCCACGGAGGCACGCTTGTTGATCGCGTGATCAGAGGCGTGTTGAAGGAAGCGGTCCTGGAGCGGGCAGCAACTCTAAGGGTGGTGCGCCTGAATCCCACGGCCGTATCTGACCTGGAACTCATCGCCATAGGGGCCTTCAGTCCCTTGACGGGTTTCATGGGCAGAGCGGACTACGACGGCGTGCTAGAGGAGATGCGCCTCAGCAACGGCTTGGTATGGACCATTCCCATCACGCTGCCGGTCTCTCGCGAGGTAGCAGACGGGCTGAAAGAGGGCGAGGAAGTCGCCCTCGTAGAGGGAGAACGCATCCTGGGCATCATGGAAGTGGCCGAACGGTTCGAGTACGACAAGGTGAGAGAGGCTGAACTGGTCTATCGTACCACGGAGGAGGCGCATCCCGGGGTGGCCCGGCTCTACCGTCAGGGAGAAGTCCTCTTGGGTGGAGATATCCATCTGCTGGACCGCCCTGCAGACCAGTCGTTTGCGCAGTTCCGTCACGACCCCGCTCAAACGCGTCGGATGTTCGCTCAGAGGGGTTGGCACCGCATCGTTGCTTTCCAGACCCGGAATCCAATCCATCGCGCGCACGAAGCCATTCAGAAGACGGCGCTGGAGATCTGCGATGGTCTTCTGTTGCACCCTCTGGTGGGCCAGACGAAGCCCGACGACATCCCGGCGGATGTGCGGATGATGAGTTACCAGGCCCTGCTGAGGGACTACTATCCGCCCGAAAGGGTGATCCTGGGGGTGTTCCCGGCGGCCATGAGATATGCAGGGCCTCGTGAGGCGATTCTTCACGCGCTGGCGCGAAAAAACTACGGATGCACCCACTTCATCGTGGGGCGCGATCATGCTGGTGTGGGCGGTTACTATGGCACCTATGACGCGCAGCTTATCTTCGATGACTTCGACGTTGATGACGTCGCAATCACTCCGCTGTTCTTCGAGCACGTGTTCTATTGTCGCAAGTGTGGGGGGCTGGTCTCTGTCAAGACGTGTCCCCATGATCCTTCGAACCACGTGGTGATGAGCGGCACCGAAGTCCGGCAGATGGTGAGTCGTGGCGAGATGCTGCCCGAGGAGTTCACACGACCGGAGGTGAGCAAGGTCCTCATCGAGGGCATGAGGAGGAAGCGGGAGGGCAGGGAAGGTGGAGTGAAGCCCTCACAGGGGCGACGCAGGGTGCTGGTAATTGGCCTGGATTGCGCCACCCCCCAACTCGTTTTCGACAAATGGCGGGACGAGTTGCCCAACCTCAAGAGGCTCATGGAAGGCGGCACGTACGGCGAATTGGAAAGTACTATCCCGCCCATCACCGTCCCGGCATGGATGTCGATGATGACCAGCAAGGACCCTGGGCAGCTTGGTTTCTACGGTTTTCGCAATCGGGCCGACTACTCGTATGACCGGATGCGGATTGCCAGTTCCAAGTTGGTCGTGGAGGACACGGTCTGGGATATCCTATCGCGGGCAGGTAAGAAAGTCATCCTGGTGGGTGTGCCTCAAACCTACCCCGTCAAACCTACCAATGGTTACGTGATCAGTTCTTTTCTTACGCCCAGTACTCGGAGCCAGTACACGTATCCTGCGGAACTCAGGGAAGAGGTGGAAGCCCTGGTGGGGGACTACATGCTCGATGTGGAGAACTTCCGCACCGACGATAAGGATGACCTCATCCGACAGATCTACGAGATGACCCAGAAGCGGTTCACGGTGGTGAAGTACCTGCTCAACGAGAAGGAGTGGGATTTCTTCATGATGGTGGAGATGGGCGTGGACCGGATCCATCACGGCTTCTGGAAGTTCTTCGATTCTGAGCATCATAAGTACGAACCGAACTCTCCATATCAGAACGTGATAGAAGACTACTATCGCTACCTGGATGGTGAGATTGGCGAGGTCCTCGAGCGGCTAGACAAGGACACAGTGGTTCTCGTCGTATCTGATCATGGGGCGAAGCACATGGAGGGCGGCATTTGCATCAACGAGTGGTTGAGGCGGGAAGGGTATCTGACTGTGAAAGAGGAGCCCCAGGAGATCGTGCCCCTCGAGAAGGTCGAGATCGACTGGGGCCGTACCGTGGCCTGGGGAGCAGGGGGATACTACGGCCGTCTCTTCTTGAACGTCCAGGGGAGAGAGCCCCAAGGCTGCATCCCAGCGGAAGATTACGAAAGGGTGAGGGATGAGATCGCCCACAAGCTGACGCAAATCACCGATGAGGATGGGGTGAATATCGGTACCTTGGCTTACAAGCCCCAAG
>Ga0209979_1000818_pt1 | contig 37865 bp, 39 predicted proteins | sample AnhtaG_FD_183114 | JGI IMG/M metagenome (GOLD analysis project Ga0209979, IMG submission 183114) | Deep subsurface microbial communities from Anholt, Denmark to uncover new lineages of life (NeLLi) - Anholt_01485 metaG (SPAdes) (version 2) | ecosystem: Environmental > Aquatic > Marine > Oceanic...
TAAGAGCAAAAGATTGATAAAAAAGGAATTAAGAGATAAAAAAGTAGCCGCAGAAATCATTGAACAAGTGACCAAGGACATAGATGACGAGGAGATTGCTTATAAGCTAGGCTCTAGCCGGATGCCGACCCTTGCCCATTTAGATTATCCAGACTTTTACCGACGCCTATCAAGTTACCTTGCTTACCGCGGTTTTAATTACGAAATCATAAAGCATACAGCGGCTCTTGTCTGGCAGGAAAGGGAACAAGGCTAAGATGATAGACTGGACTTCAGTAATAAACATTGCTTTTTGGGGTTTCCTATCAACTCTCCTCATCCTGGCGATTCTCTGCATTGTAGTCTGGCTGATAGGGCTTGTGGTACGAAGAAGAGCCCCAAGGGACAATGGCTGAATTTAATTGATCGAGGTATAACTTAAGATGTTTGGCTTATACGAAATGGCTTTTAGCGGGTTAACCTGGGGCAACATCCTCATGCTCTGCATCGGGGGTGGCCTCATCTATCTTGGCGTAGCCAAGAAAATGGAGCCCGTTTTATTAGTACCCATAGGCATAGGCATCATGATGGTTAATATACCCCTTGCTGGATTAATGGTTTATGCCCCGGCAGAGCCCGGTGCTATCCCACTGCCAGCCTCAGGCGGACTGAAGGAGATAGCCGAAGGGAAAATAGGACTGTTAAACTTGCTTTACCAGTATGGATTAGAGAGCGCAGTAATCCCCTTGCTTATCTTCCTCGGGATTGGTGCCCTGTCGGATTTCTCCCCAGCTATAGCTCGTCCCTTGTCTTTTATGTTCGGGGCTACGGCACAGCTAGGAGTTTTCATTGTATTCCTTATTGCTTACCTTACAGGATGGTTCACCATCAACGAAGCCATCTGTGTTGGTATTATCGGGGGCTCCGATGGTCCTCCTACGGTTTACCTTACCGTAGCTAAGGCGCCCCAGTTGCTGGGCCCTATTACGCTAGTAGCTTATTCTTACATGGCGCTGGTACCCATACTCCAGCCACCGGTAATAAGACTGCTTACCTCGAAAAAGGAGCGCCAGATATATATGAAGCCCCAGATGCGAGAGGTTTCCAGGTTAGAGAAGGTCATATTCCCCATAGCCGTCTTCGTGGTGTCCGCTTTACTTGTCCCTGCCTCAGCACCTCTTATCGGCATGCTCATGTTTGGCAATTTACTTTCTGTTACCGGCGTTACTGATAGGTTAGCAGCATCGGCAGGTGGCTTATTCGTAGATGTACTAACATTTTTGTTAGGGCTGACCGTTGGGGCACTGATGCCGGCGGCGGTATTCTTGAATCCCAAGACTTTGATAATTATCGGCCTGGCTGTAGTAGCCTTTGCCTTTGGTACTGCCGGTGGCATCTGGGGAGCGAAAATAGCCAATTTATTCTTAAAAGAGAAGATAAATCCGTTGATTGGTGCAGCAGGTGTCTCCGCGATTCCCATGGCAGCCAGGGTAGCTCAGGTACAGGGGCAAAAGGCGAACCCCAGAAACTTCTTGCTGATGCATGCCATGGGGCCTAACATGGCGGGTGCCATCGCTACCTCAGTGGTTGCTGGAATATTCATGTCCATGGTTTAGCTAGCTTGACAGTCGCTTCCCATAAGGGCTATATTTTAACTGCTAAGGGCCATTAGCTCAGTTGGTTAGAGCACGGTCCTGATAAGACCGGGGTCTGTGGTTCGAGTCCACAATGGCCCATTTTTTACTTGCCAAATTTGGCAAATTAGGCTCATTTAAACACGCTATTGACAAACTAAAGGACAAGGTTTATATTTTAAATAATTAAATATGGGGAAAGGCTGAGAACAGGACTAGTACAGCTTAAGGCGGAGTTCAGAGAGTCGGGGAAGGTGTGAGCCGATATTTGCGCGAGGCTGGAATGGACCTGGGAGCCGCAAACCGAAAGGTTAACATCGAGTAGGCTTTGCCGCAGGGGCAGCGTTATCAGAGTCCAGGGTATCGCCAAATTGGGCTGTACCTGAAAAGAGATGGCCGAAAAGGCCGAAAAAGGGTGGCACCGCGAAGGTTAAACCTCTCGCCCCTTGGCGAGAGGTTTTTTTTTATTGTGAAGTGATATGTATTATCCAACACTGGAAGAGGTTCGCCAACTGAAGCAGTATGGCAATTTGGTACCAGTTTGCCGTGACATTCAGGCTGACTTGGAGACACCAGTATCTGCTTACCTCAAGATAGCCTGCGGCAATTACTCCTTCCTTCTAGAAAGTGTTGAGGGTGGTGAGCGACTAGCCCGCTATAGCTTCATTGGCACCGAGCCTTCTCTTGTCATAAGGACAGGAAATGAGAATCCTGTTGACCCATTGAAGCTGGTGGAAAGGGAGTTAGCTCAATTTCGTCCCGTGCCCATTGCCAACCTTCCCAGATTCCACGGCGGCATGGTTGGCTACTTGAGTTACGAAGTTGCCCGCTACTTTGAGAGACTGCCCTGTCCCGACCAGGACCCTCAAGGACTCCCCGAGTCTGTACTGATGCTGGCAGATACCTTGCTTGTTTTCGACCATGTTACCCACAAAATCAAGGTTGTCTCTCACGCACACCTAGATGGGGATGTTGACACAGCGTATCGGGAGGCAACTTGTAAAATCGACGACCTGGTGAACAGGTTGGAACAGCCGATGAATTCTAAGATTCTTAAGAATGCGCCGCCAGATAAGTCTGAAGTGTCATCAAACTTTTCCCCGGCAGAGTTCGAGGCTATAGTGTCTCAAGCCAAGGAATATATCTATGCCGGCGATATAATTCAGGCTGTCTTATCACAGCGGTTGGCAAGACCTACTTATGCCAGTCCCTTCGCCATATATCGGGCATTGCGCTCTGTTAACCCTTCTCCCTACATGTACTACCTCCACTTAGGTGATTTCTATATTGTAGGAGCTTCCCCCGAGCTTCTGGTCCGAGTCGAGGATGGCATAGTATCCAATCACCCCATCGCCGGCACTCGCCGTCGGGGTAAGGATGTCACCGAAGACCTGGCTCTTGAAGAAGAGCTCAGGCACGATAAAAAGGAGTGCGCTGAGCATATCATGCTCGTTGACCTGGGGCGTAATGACATCGGGAGAATTAGCGAGCCGGGCACAGTCGAGGTAACTCAGCTTATGGATATAGAACGCTATTCGCATGTTATGCATTTGGTATCACATGTTCAGGGTAAGCTCAGGGCTGGACTTTCCCAGTTTGATGCTCTCCGCTCCTGCTTTCCCGCCGGTACTGTTTCCGGCGCTCCCAAAATTCGGGCTATGGAAATCATTGCCGAACTGGAAAGAGAAAAAAGGGGGCCCTATGCCGGCGCAGTGGGCTACTTCGACTTCTCGGGCAACCTGGATACTGCTATCGCCATACGTACCCTTATTATCAAGAATAACATCGCTTATATCCAGGCGGGTGCTGGCATCGTCGCCGATAGTATCCCTGAGCGCGAATACCAGGAAAGCCTGGCAAAGGCCCAGGCATTGCTCTCCGCTATTGATCAGGCAGAGGCTGACCAGTATGCCTTCATGCATTCAGCTTCGCCCTGAATTAATTATGACCGACGCGGGAAAGGTTTGTTGAAGAATTTTCTAAAACAAGGAGTACAGCGATGATTAGAGAAGCCATTGAAACTGTGGTCAACGGTCGCTCGCTGACCTTTGAGCAGGCGGCAGCCGTAATGGAGGAGATAATGATTGGCGAGGCCACGCCAGCCCAGTTTGCCGCTTTCGTCACCGCCCTGCGCATTAAAGGTGAGACGGTGGATGAGATTGCTGGCCTAGCCAGCGTCATGCAGGCTAAGGCAACGCCGGTCCAGGTCACTTCACCAGTGGTTGACACTTGCGGGACAGGGGGCGATGGCTCTTCCAGCTTTAATATCTCCACAACCGCCGCCTTCATTGTCGCCGGCGCAGGACTCAAAGTGGCCAAGCATGGCAACCGGGCAATGTCCAGCCACTGCGGTAGCGCCGATGTCCTGGAGGCGCTGGGGGTGAAGATTGACCTTGATGCTGAGGCTGTCGCTCAATGTCTGGAGACAGTGGGCATCGGTTTTATGTTTGCTCCCAGCTTTCACCCAGCGATGAAATATGCCGCTGCCCCCCGACGCGAAATCGGAATTCGTACTGTGTTTAATATTCTCGGTCCCCTTACTAACCCTGCCAAAGCCAAGTTTCAGGTCATCGGTGTTCCCTCTAAGGAACTGGGAGAGAAGATTGCCTTCGTTCTCCACCGCCTGGGCACAGAGCATTCCCTGGTGGTACATGGCATAGATGGCATGGATGAAATTTCCATCAGTAGGAAATCTCTGGTGTGGGATGTCAATCAACACAGGGTATTGCCACCTTATGAAGTTTCTCCTGATGATTTGGGGTTTATGAAGGCAAGCATGACCCAAATTAAGGGAGGAACAGTCCGGCAAAATGCTAAGATACTGCGCGGCATATTAAGCGGAGAGGTGGGAGCTAGGCGGAACATAGTTATCATGAATGCCGCTGCCGCGCTGGTGGCTGGCAACCAGGCATCAGACCTCAAGGAAGGTGCCTGCGTTGCTGAGAAGACGCTCGACAGTGGAAAAGCTCTGGCTAAACTTGACGAGCTAATCAAGCTCAGCCAGAGCCTGAATAAAAAATAGCCAGCATTCGGCGTTTAGTGGGTAACCGATTGCTGGAAACTGGGAAAGGAAAATGTTGGATAAAATTATCGCCCAAAAAAGGGAAGAGGTTGAGCAAAGAAAGAAGGTAGCTACCATAACTTATTTGCAAGAGCGCATTGCCCGGCAGAAGCCGCCGCTTGACCTCGCCCTGGCTCTCAAGGGCGACCACATTCGACTGATTGCCGAGGTGAAGCAAGCCTCCCCATCACGGGGGATGCTAAATCCCAACTTCAACCCCATCGAATTAGCCCAGAGCTATGCCGAAGGTGGCGCTGCTGCTATTTCAGTGCTCACTGAGGCAAACTATTTTATGGGCAGCATTGAATACCTAGCAGCAATCAAAGAAGTTGTTGGGCTTCCATTGCTGAGAAAGGATTTCATCTTCGACTCTTATCAGGTATATGAGTCTCGGGCTTATGGTGCTGATGCCTTGTTGTTAATAGTAGCCATCCTGAGCCAGAAACAGCTTAAGGAATTCGTCTCGCTGAGTCACAGCCTTGGTTTAAGATGCCTGGTCGAAGTGCACAATAAAGGCGAGGTGGGAAGAGCAGTTCTCAGCGAAGCGGAAATCATCGGAATTAATAATCGAGACCTCAATACCTTTGCCGTTGATATTACTACAACCCGTCGATTGCGGCCTCTCATTCCCAAGGAGCGGATTGTAATTAGCGAGAGCGGCATTAAAAGCAAAAGAGATATTGAAAAGCTCGGGAAATGGGGAGTTGATGCTGTGCTTGTTGGCGAGGCTCTGGTTACCGCCGGTGATGTCCTGGTCAAGATGAAGGAGTTGCTAAGATGAAGGAATTTTCATCATCTACACGTGTCAAGATTTGCGGGATTAGAGATAAGAACCATGCCCTAGCAGCGGTTGAGGCCGGTGCTGATTTTATCGGGTTGGTCTTCGCTCCCAGTAAACGACAGGTAAGTCCTGCCAAGGCATGTGATATAGCCAGTGCTGTCAAGAAAAGCAGCGATGCCACAAAAGTGGTCGGCGTCTTTGTCAATGTACTAGCTTCCGATGTGAATACGATCGCCGATTTCTGTGCTTTAGATTGGGTTCAGTTAAGTGGCGATGAATCCTGGGAATATTGCCGCGAGGTTGTTAAACCGGTTATCAAGGCAATTCGAATAGACCAGCAATCCCCCGAGGAGCTCTATGCTGAGTTATCCACTGGAGGCAAATTGCTTCCCCCACAAAGATTTATCACCCTTCTTGACTCCCAAGTTGAAGGCAAATATGGCGGGACAGGAGAAAGATTCAACTGGCACTTAGCTCAGCGAGTAGCTAAAAAGTTTCCGGTCATTATTGCCGGTGGACTTGACCCAAAGAATGTAGCTAAGCTAATCGAGACAGTAAGACCCTGGGGAGTGGATGTCTCCTCCGGGGTAGAGACGGGAGGGGTCAAAGATATAGCCAAAATAAGAACGTTCATCGAAGAGGTAAGGAAAGTTGATGAAAGAAGACAAGCAGCTACCTGATTCTCACGGTTATTTCGAGCAGTTCGGCGGCAAGTTCGTGCCTGAGACTCTTATGCCGGCCTTGGACGAACTGGAAACAGCTTACGAAGAGGCGAAGCGTGATTCGTCCTTCTGGGCTGAATTCGATTCTTTGTCCCGTGACTATTCGGGAAGACCGACACCACTTTATTTCGCTGAAAGGCTCACCAGGCAGTGCGGGGGGGCGCAAATCTTCCTTAAAAGGGAGGACCTCCTTCATACCGGAGCCCATAAGATAAACAACGCTCTGGGGCAAGGCCTCCTCGCCAGGAGGATGAAAAAACAAAGGATTATCGCTGAGACTGGCGCTGGCCAGCATGGGGTAGCCGCTGCCACCATATGTGCCAAGTTTGGACTGGATTGTATTGTCTATATGGGTGAAGAAGATGTGCAACGTCAAGCTCTCAACGTCTTCCGTATGAAGCTGCTTGGTGCTGAGCTGCGTCCTGTTTCCTCAGGTACCAGAACACTGAAAGATGCCATCAATGAGGCTATCAGAGATTGGGTGACTAACGTCAGAAATACCTATTACCTCCTGGGCTCGGCAGTAGGTCCTCATCCCTACCCGGTAATGGTGCGCGATTTTCAATCAATCATAGGCAAAGAAACCAGAGAGCAAATTTTAGCTAAGCGCAGTCGTTTGCCCGACTATGTCATCGCCTGTGTGGGCGGAGGGAGCAACGCCATCGGGATTTTCCACCCCTTTGTGAACGATAAAGATGTCAAGTTTATCGGAGTAGAAGCGGCAGGAAGAGGAATCAGGACAGGGAAACACGCTGCCTCCCTGGTTGCCGGTACAGTAGGGGTTTTGCATGGGACGAAATCCTATGTCCTTCAGGACGATGCTGGGCAGATTCTAGGGACCCACAGCATTTCTGCCGGGCTGGATTATCCTGGCGTAGGGCCTGAACATAGTTACTACAAGAGTATTGGACGTGCCACCTATGTCGCAGTGGATGATAAAGATACGCTGGAGGCCTTCCAGCTTCTCTGCCGGACCGAAGGCATTATTCCGGCCCTTGAGCCAGCCCACGCCATATCCTATGCCGCCAAAATGGCAGGCTCCCTAGATAAGGAACAAATTATTGTAGTCAACTTGAGTGGGCATGGCGATAAGGATATGGACATTGTAGTCAAGGCACTGGGGGTGAAGCTTTGAGCCGCATTGCCTCTGTTTTCGCCCGAGTAAACCATACTGCTCTCATTCCCTACATCACAGTAGGTTACCCCAATGTTGAAACAACCTTGAAAGTGGTGCCTCTTCTCGCCAGCAGCGGATGTGACATCATCGAGCTTGGCATCCCCTTTTCCGACCCCCTGGCTGACGGTGCCACCATCCAGCGAGCAAGTTATGAAGCGCTCAGGCAAGGGGTTACCCCCAAACTCTGTTTTGAACTGGTTCAAGAGCTAAGGCAGCGAGTAGAAATTCCCCTGGTGTTTATGACTTATTACAACCCGGTGCTGAAGTTCGGGTTGGAGCAATTCTGCTCGAAGTGTGCCGAGGTGGGGATTGACGGGTTGATTATACCTGACCTCCCACCCGAGGAAGGAAAGGAATTGGAACAATCGACTGGAAGGTATGGACTTGACCTTATTTATCTTCTCAGCCCGGCTAGCACCGAAGAGCGCATCAGGCTAGTGACCAGCAGGTCAAGCGGCTTTATCTACTTAGTTTCGCTGACCGGTGTCACTGGCGCCAGGGCTAAACTCCCCGAGGAACTGGAAAGCTTCGTAGCCAGGGTGAGAGAAAGGACTGAAAAGCCTCTTTGCGTTGGCTTTGGAGTCTCCACTCCCGAGCAAGCCCGAAGAATTGCCAAGATAGCCGATGGGGTCATTGTGGGCAGCCGCATCATACAGTTAATTAAGGAGGATAACTCGCTCAAGAATCTCTGCTCGTTTGTTAAAGGCCTGAGGGATGCTCTCTTGTAAAAGGAGGTTGATATGTAGCAAGCTAACTTACTCTTAAACGTAGCCAATCGCAAAAGAAAGGAGAACAAAATGGAGAAAGGAATGTATTTTCTTGACCAAAAGGATATGCCCACCAAGTGGTACAACATTATGGCCGATATGCCCGGGGATATGCCACACGTGCTGCACCCGGGAACGGGAAAGCCGGCAACTGTAGATGATGCAGCCGGGCTATTTGCCAGGGCATGTGCCGAGCAGGAACTCAACAGGAAAGACCGCTGGATTGAAATCCCTGAGGAACTGCAGGCCGTTTACCGTACCTGGAGACCAACCGTGTTGCACCGGGCGTATCGGCTGGAGAAAGCCTTGGATACGCCAGCCAAGATTTTCTACAAGTATGAAGGGACAAACCAGGCTGGTAGCCACAAGCCCAATACAGCGACGGCTCAGGCATACTATGCCAAGAAACAAGGGCTCAAGGGCTTAAGTACTGAGACCGGTGCCGGGCAGTGGGGCAGTGCCCTGAGTTTGGCGGGGGCATTCTTCGATCTGGAGATCAAGGTGTTTATGGTCAGGATTAGCTATGACCAGAAGCCCTATCGCCGCATCGCCATGGAGACCTGGGGGGCCAACTGTGTCCCCAGCCCCAGTACAGAGACCAAGTCAGGGCAAGCTATGCTGGAAAAATGGCCTGATTGTCCCGGCAGCTTAGGTTTGGCTATTAGCGAGGCAATAGAGTACATGGCAAGCCGTCCAGACTATAGGTATTCGATTGGCAGCGTGCTTAACCATGTCCTGCTTCATCAGACCATCGTCGGGGAGGAATGCCGGAAGCAAATGGAGATGGCAGACGCTTACCCTGATATTATTGTCGGCTGCATTGGCGGTGGCTCAAACTTCGCCGGGCAATTCTTCCCCTGGATTCGAGATAAGATTAGCGGTAAGAAGCCAGACATGCGCATCATCTGTTGTGAGCCGGAAAGCTGCCCCAGTGTGACCAAGGGACTTTATGCCTATGATTTTGGTGACATGGTCGGGATGACTCCCCTGATTAAAATGTATACCCTGGGGCATGGCTTTGTGCCGCCACCAATTCATGCCGGCGGACTGCGCTATCATGGGATGGCACCTACTATATGTCACCTCCACAAACTGGGCTTGGTTGAAGCTGTAGCTGTGCCTCAAACTGCCGCTTTTGCGGGAGGGGTACAGTTTGCCCGCACCGAGGGCATTATCAGCGGTCCTGAGCCATGCCACAATATCAGGGTAGCTATTGATGAAGCCCTCAAGTGTAAGAAAGAGGGTAAATCAAAGACCATCTTGATAGCTCACAGTGGACACGGGCACTTCGACCTGGCTGCCTATGATGCCTACCTATCTGGTAAACTTCAGGACTATGCCTATCCTGAGGAAGAAGTAAGGAAGGCCCAGCTTGAACTGCCCAAGGTAGCCTGAAGAAAATAGCTGGCGCCGTAGCATGGGTTACTATGGCGCCAGCTACAAATATTTGCCAGTAGAAAAGAATGACGGTGACCTTGTGGAGACGATTACAAGGTAATTTTCATGTCTTCATAGCCCAGGCTTATATCTGCTTCTAGTTCCTGAGCTACTTGAGCTACTTCTTCCTTAATCTCCTGCTCAAAGGGATTCCCGATATGGATAACGATGACGCGAGGTAAATACCCTTTAAGTTGGCGAAACTGCATGAGCTCCTCTCTTAGAAACCCGGCACAAAGATGACCAGCCTTCTTGAGCCAGTCTCCATACTTATTAGGTCCGGCAACTTCAGTAATAAGCAACTGAGGGAAAATATGCTGCCAACAATCAGATATTCCCACTGTGGTATCGCCAGTGTAAAACAAGCTTTTATCATCCGAAGAGGTGATTTGATAGCCAACAGCAGGTACGGAATGTTTTACCGGCACTACTAAAACATCATAACCAGCAATGGTTTTTCTGCTATAAGGTTCAATGGCCTCGAGTATGAGAGTCGGTTTCTCTTTACTGGGATATTTAAGAAAATCGGCATATATCTTGCCATCAAGAAGACAGGTAGTGACAATATCAAGCGTGTAGCGCAGGGCGTAAACTATTAGTTGCCCTCGCCAATAGTAAGCAGCGTTAGCAGCCAGAGTAACTAGATCTCGAGTATGGTCAAAGTGGTGATGGGTAAGCAAAACGGTTTTTATCTTTTCCTGTTCGGGTAGAGAAAGGGCAGAGGTAAGTCCACCAGCATCTACAACCAAAACACCATCAATTAATAAAGAAGTTAACCGTGCCCCTTTTTGTTCAGCTAAATGGGCCCCTAGGATTTGGATTTTCACTTCACTGGCTGTCTATAACTCTGTCGGTAGCGCCAAGAAACTGCTCCCATTGAGCTAATTCTTCAGCCAGAATTTGACGACCTTTTTCGGTCAATTCATAACATCGGCGCTTTTGCTTAGCAATGTACTGCCACGAGCTTGACACAAGTCCTCTGCTCTCCAAACGGCGTAATGCGGAGTAAAGGGTGCTTGCCGTAAGATCAAAGTAGCCTTCGCTCCTCCGCTCCAGTTCTCTGGCAATCTCATAGCCATGTATGGGTAATTCGCCTATAATAAAGAGCAACAAAGGCTCCACGACACCCCGTAATAATAGGCGAACATAAGATTGAGCCATAGTCCCTTTAGTATATCATTTTCAAAAGATTAAAACACCCTGCGATTTAAGTCACAAAAAATCTAACCGAAAAACTTAAAAATATAACTCGGTTATTACTATTGTGAAGGGGGTTAAACGGGGCTCTGAAAAGGATAAATATGCATTCAACTCAAGTAATGTGTTATAGGGTTGGTTATAGTGCAACTACTAAGCGCCCCCCTTTCCTTCCTGGCTGCAAAACCTGATGATCTCAGCAAAATTATTGATTCTCGTAAGGTTGGTGCTTTCCACAAAGCCGTCATAGGTGAGGTTAATCCAGGGCTTGCGATACAAGGCACTGAACTTCTCTGACATCGCAGCCACAATTCCACCGGGCATGCAGCCATGAGGCATTACCGATATCACACCAGCAAACTCGGGATTCTCCATCCATTCGACTCCACCACCTATACTGAGAACTGCCTCACTTCCGCATTTTGGGGAAAGCCACTGGCTTGTCCATCTCAGTACCTCTTCCGTTGAGGGCTCCCTCACATCAACCAGGTCCTGGAAATGTTTGACTACCTTGTGCTCGTCATGCTCCCAGACACGCTTTATCACGTAGCTAATCAATGCCTTCAGGAATTTGCGGTCCCTGACAGCATCCTCAACATGCCGATAGAAGATATATTTCATCCACTCCCCGATAGAAGCAACGACGACCTCCAGCCCAGCCTTTTCACACTCCCTGACCAGGTCCTGGTTGCTAAATCTGTTGGAACGCAGGAAGATTTCGCCATTAATGCCCACCAGAGGCTTGCGGGGCAGTTCAGGGTCAATGAGAGACCTGAAATCATAATTTACCTGACGCAGGATATCATCGAAACTTTCCTTCTTACGGACGCTACCGACAATTCTGCCGAGATATTCGTCAAACAGCTCATCTGCCGAGCCTGGCTTCTTTTCATAAGGACGAGTGCGCCAAAGCGATCTTTGGAGATAGTCAATAGCAACGCAGCCCTTCCAGGCGAGGCGGGCAAAACGAGGGCTAATCTCTGTATCCCGATAAGCATTGTTCGACACAGTGGTCCGTATGGGAAGGTCAATGCCCACATCCCTAAATACCTTGATTTGTTCCAGGGCATATTTCCCAAAGCGGCAGGGACCGTACGCCCCGGCCATAACTGCCTCGACGTTTTTCAAGTCGGTGCCATCTTCATAACAGAACTTCAGAAAGTCACCCAGGGTTACCCGATAAGGCAAACATTCCACGCCCGACGTTAACTTATCGGCATAGAATAGATTGCGTTCATTAGCCTCAGGAAGCACAACTGCTCTGAAGCCGCTGCCCTCTAGAAGAGCACCTACAAGCTCAATGTGCGGCGCCATCCTGGGAATGATAAAGGTCTTCGTGGTGTCAATGACGGGCGGAAATGCTCTCCGATAGATATCTTCTTTATGTGGCGCTTCCTGCTCCCCGGCAGAATGGGCAAATCCTTGAATGGTGTCGACGAAGGCTTCGAGGCGGGTAACGATACCAGCCTCAGCGGCATGCTCGTCTATTTCCAACTGTCCCAGAGGCTTGCCCCCCATGATATCTTCTACAATGTGGATTATGAAGGAGTTCGGGCCGCACCCGAAGTTTGTCAGCCACAACCCATAAAGCTGGGGGTCTGAGACAGTTATAGCAGCGCCGGCTATATATTTGTTCTCATAGAACCAGTAAGGACGGTCGGAGTAATCCTTGGCATTCACCGACTCCAGAGGCAAAAAGTCCAGTGGTATAGGCACCACCCCAAGCTGAGCGAGCTTCTCCGCTATGCCCAGATTTGCCCCGGCATCCTGCGACATATAAGACCTGGCGAAGAGGACCACGCCCAACTGGTCGCTTTGGCGCAGTTGCTCCAATAGTTCCCTGCCCAGCGCTGCTTGGTCAGCCTCGAACCTCCGCTGAGATTCAATGCCGGCCAGGGCTGCCTTCTTGCCTTTACTTCTGCTGAACCCCATCTTCACGGCGACATCCGCGAGGTTCTTTATCACATCGGCATCGCCTCGACTAAAATCAAGTATGGGTATCAGTATCCGCTCTCCCAGGTCAACTGTCTGGCGAATTATGAACGGGGAGGCCTGAACTAAGGGACAGGAGTATTTTTGGTTCGCATCCCCATCTTTTCTACCCAGGCGAATGGCGCAGGGGTAGAGGATGTAATCCGCATCCTTAAGCATTGCCGCGTGCCCGTGGAGAAGCTTCATGGGAAAACAACTGTCGGTGTAGCTCAACTCGATAGCCTGGTCCATGATTGCGTTGTTGGTCTGGCTGGAAAGGACAACCCTGGCGTCGAGGGCATTGAGAAAACCGATAATCAGCGGAGCATAGTCATAGACCAGCAATGCCTTGGGAATGCCCACCGAAGGCCCCGTGCCGGAATCCTTCTTGTACTCTCGAAAGAGCAATTGTTCCCGCTTATCGAAGAAGGTCTCTCTCTTGGCATGGCTGGCTATGGCGTCGTACTTGTCGCACCTGCTGCCGTAGAAAGTAGGCTCTTCACCGGGCATCTCCATCCGGGTAATGGTGCAGTTGTTGTCGCACCCTTTGCACACGAATGTAGTAAGCTTACACTCTCTATCCACAACCTCCTGAAAGCCCTTGAACTTCGATTCCTGGCCGACCATGGCCTCTCTTGCCAGGAGGGCTGCACCTATGGCGCCGCTGACCTCTTTGTGCTCCGGCACAGTCAATGTTTTACCTTCAAGCTGCTGGTGGAAGGCAGATACTACGGCCTTGTTGTAGAATACCGCACCAGTGAGGATAACCTTGTCGCCCAGTTTTCTGTGTTCCAGCACCTTGGAGAGATAGTTCTTGGCTATGGAGTTAGCCAGACTGGCCGTGATTATTTCCAGGGGCACGCCTTCCTGCTGTGCCGAGGCCACCGCCTGACCCATAAAGGCAGCACATCTCGTCCCCAGCTCAATGGTATGGGGGGCGGCAAATGCCAGGTCGGCAAACTCACCGTTGGTCACGGAAATGCCGAGCATCTCGGCCAGCTCGTCAATGAAGCTTCCTGTCCCCGCGGCACAGGCTTTGTTCATGTGATAGTCCACGACCACGCCTTTTCTCTTGATGACCAGCTTGGAGTCCTGCCCGCCGATCTCAATGATGTCTGCTTCAGGGTCCATCTCGGCGGCAGCTCTGGTCTGTGCCGTTATCTCGTTCTTAATCAGGTCTGCCCCGGTGAAGCCACCCACCAGATATCTGCCCGAGCCGGTAACACCAGCGCCAGCTATCTTGACCTTGCCTGCACCATCCCGAAGCAAGTTCCTGAAGACCTGCCTGACAGCCTCAACTGGTCTTCCCGCAGTCATCAGGTAGTTTTTCCCCAGCAATCTTGTGCCCGATTCATCCATTATCACTGCCTTGGTGCTGGTGGAGCCAACGTCAACCCCGAGATAGCCAACGCATTGTTCTTCTATCCTCTGACCACCCTTCCCGTCCTGAACGGCGACAATTTCCAGCTTGGGCATTTCAAAATGGCGCTGCCTGGCGTCCGTTCCTGACAGCATAACGCCCTGGGAAGTTTTCCCTATGGAAAGTAATGCCGAACCCAGGGACTCCATGTGAAGGTAGTTTTCGGGAATGATTACCTCGACGGGATGCCCGTTCCTGGCAGAAATCATATCATTAAGGGATTTGGCCACGGCAGGATTGGCGGCAACGCCGCCCACAAAATAGACCGGCTCCTGGAAAGTCCCTTTCTTCAAAGAGGCGACCATCCGGGCCACGCTTTCGCAGAGTGCGTAGAGCATGGCGTCCAGCGGAGCGCCCTTCTGCTGGAGGTGGATGAGGTCGGTCTTGGCAAAGACGCTGCACCGGGCGGCTATTCTGGGGGGAGTGCCTTTACATTTCAGGGCCAGGCTGGCGAAGTCCTCCATGCTGATGCCAATCCTGTATGCCTGCTGCTCCAAGAACCTTCCCGTGCCCGCAGCGCAGAGGGGATTGGATTCCACCTTCCACGGCTTTTTCAAGCCATCTTCCAGCTCTATCACCAGGGTGCTCTGGCCGCCGATTTGTATGACAGTTTTAACGTCGGGGTAACGGTGAAGCAGCCCGGAAGCAATCGCCAGTGAACCGCTGTATTCCGTCCAACCCAGCTCTTTGGGAATAACTCCCCTTCCGGAACCGGATACGCCGGCAGCGACAATTTCTTTGAGATTGAATCTCCCGCCCAGCCTGGCGATAAGTGAACTGACGGCGGCCCTGGGGCTGGAGATTACCTTCTCGGTATCAAACTCAACGACCCCGCCGTTCTCATCTATGAGCGCCAGCTTGGCATTGACAGAGCCAATATCTACGCCCAGGAAATAACTCATTGCTCGGTGGACAATTATAGCAAAAAACGGACTTTCTTAAAAGGGGCATCTCCTCTCCCTTGATGGGAGAGGATTAAAGTGGGGTGAACAAAGCATGGCAATTACATTCCTTTATTTCGCAATTGCAGAGCACTGCCAGGGTCGTGGAGGTATTACAGCAGGCAAATGGACAATTTCACCCTTAGGTATACTCTGGGCCTTTATCTCGCCGCTTCATCGCCCATACAGCCAGTGCCACTGAGACCAGCACCAACAAGCCTACTATGGCTGTCTTCTCGGCAGGAGTAGCATTGACGGCTACGGTGCTCATGGCCACAGCAGGCAACAGCCCAGCCCTCACTATCGGCTTCAGGCCGGGATGCTCAGTTATGAATTCAGCTACTGGTGGGCTGACCCTGTAATAGAGGTCTACCAAGGTTTGCCCCACAATATTGGTCAGCAGGTATTCATCTCTGAACTGACGGAGAATCTGTATTTCCTCGGCCATTGGGGTGCCGTAGGCTGCGGTGGCGATGAAGCACCGCGAGCCAGCCCCAGTAAAATTGGCTATGATGGAGTAGGAGCTGTCCATGGTGATGATGGTGTTGGCATCGTTAACATCGGCAATGGTGTCCACATCGCCCGACCAGTTGGTAAACCGGTAGCCACTCACTGCCTCAGCCACAAGGCTGACGTCGGTGCCGAGAGGACACGAGAATGTCCCCTCACCGGGGGTGGTTACCGAGCCGCCAGTGGTGCTGGATACCGTCAATAGCACCATGACGGGTTCGGGGTGCGACGTCTTAAAAGTGGCGGTGATGGAGTAGGAATCGTCCATGGTGATGTTGGTCGAGGCAGCATAGACATCGGCGATGGTACTTACATTGCCAGTCCACTTCAAAAACTGGTAGCCTACGTTAGGCTCAGCAACAAGGGCGACCGTCGTGTTAGCGGCATGGACAGAAATCCCCTCACCGGGAGTGGTTACCGAGCCGCCTTCGGTGCTGGAGATGGTGAGGCTATACCAACCTTCGTCTAGTTCAAAGTTGGCGGTTATGGAGTAGGAGTCGTGCATGGTAATGTTGGTCGAGGCAGCATAGACATCGGCGATGGTACTTACATCGCCAGTCCAGTTGCCAAAGTGGTAATGTTCGTCAGGCTCAGCGACAAGGTCGACCGTCGTGTTAGCGGCATGGACAGAAGTCCCCTCACCGGGAGTGGTTACCGAACCGCCTTCGGTGCTGGAGATGGTGAGGCTACGCCAATCTGGGTCTAGTTCGAAGTTGGCGGTGATGGAGTAGGAGCTGTCCATGGTGATGGTGGTGGTGTCATCATGAACATCGGCGATGGTACTAACATCGCCAGTCCATTCCATAAAGTGGTAGTGTAGGTCAGCCTCGGCGACAAGGTCGACCACTTCCTCGGCATCGTAGATATACATTCCCTCACCGGGGGTGGTTACCTCACCGCCAGGGGTACTGGAGATGAAGAGGCTATACTGACCCTCCAGAGGCTCAACAGCGATACCAAGCCCATTAATAATGTGCTCTGCCTTGTTAATCCACGCGTAGTCCTGGGAGCCAGCAAAAACCAGCCCCACGAACTCTCCATCTTTATCCACCGCGGAGCCTGAATCACCGTGCCCTGAGAAGGACCAATTCACTTGCTCTACTATAATTTGGTCCACGAAATGAGCTACTTGGTCGCCGTATTCAACCCAGACAGAGCCATTGGTGTTAATCACCTCGCCGGTGGTTACTCCAGTCGTGCGCCCAGATTTTCGTACGATATCTCCCGTAGAGACCTCGGTCCACCCTTCAACCCAGTAATTACCTCCTTCATCAAATTGCTCACCGTAGGACGCATCAACACCCTCATCAATACTGCCTATAGCCGCGTCGGCGTAGTTTTCCGCCTCAGGGTTAAAGTCAATAGGTATGTAGTCCTCGAGTCCCCCCACCCGATCTCCCATATTCCCTCCGTCGCCGCTTCCGGGCTGGATGACGTCTGTTCCTATGTCGAGAAACTCATACGTATCCGGATCCATAGCGATAACGTGGGCATTAGACAGAATCTTGTCGTCATAGGTGACCATGCCCAGGGTGCCGGAATAATACAGGCCCGGGACGTAGGCTGACAGGCTTATCCCGCCGACCAGAGGGCTGACCTCTTCTTTCCTCTCCTCGCTAACATCGATTAGGGGCTCCGCTACCTGAGTAGAAAATACTTGTATTTTCCCGGTAACTTCCGTCCGCACCGCGTAGCCTTCAAAGGAGCGAGGCACTCTTTGCTTCGTCTGTTCATCCTCGACAAAGACGGTGACTTCGCCCTCAGCTTCCGAATGGGCGATGCCAACAAAGCCGGCTCCCGCCAGAGGCAAAAGTTCTTGTTCCAGGGCCTTTCTGGCTTCCACCAGTGACTTTCCACGACCAGGATTTTCACCGGCCAAAGCCGGGACAGAGCCAAAAAGCAGCACACCAACAAGAACCAGTGCTAAGAACAATAGAAGCTTTTTCTCTTTCTTCATCTCTAACAATACCCCAAACCGCTTATATCATATCACCCCCACACTGTCAAATTTTTTGGGATTCTTCCCAGAATTTCATCCGCGTTCGGTAAAAAGTCGGCAAATTATAAGTGGCGGTTTAAATCACCTAAAATCTAACCGAGATTTATGATTTGGCCTGGTTAAACCTTCAGACCGTTTAATTGTCGCCTGACCCTGAGTGAAACGAAGGGGAAGGTCTCTAGATTCTTCGGTTGCCCAAGGCGACCTCAGAATGACAGAGGGGATTATTAAGCAAGCTCAACTTTAGAAAGAGATAAAGCCAAACTATGAATAAGGTTGACACCATAATAAAACCGGGGCCACATCAAGAGATAAACAATTAGCGGGATGCAGCCCCAGTTTGATTTAAGCCAATTAAGTCAAACCTGCGTTTCTTATCAGATATTCCCTTTCTTCAACGTCTCAGTGGGCTCGAACACTTTGACACCAAACTTTTGGGCAAGGTCTTCACATATTTTGGCTAATTTATCATACCCTATCCCCTTGGCAAGCTGAAAGGGACCAATCACCGAACCGCCTCCATTAACCATCGCCTTGTCAATTTCGTCCGGACTCTTGACTACTCCTGCCTCGAGCAACTTTGTCGCCTCGTTAACCTGAAGGGCAATCAAGTCAGCAGGGTCGAAGTCCTCTTTTGCCTTGGATAAGTCTATCTCCGGCCTGCCTTTAGACCAGTCAAAAATGCCCTTTCCTGTCTTCTTCCCCAGCGTACCAGCGTCAATCTTAGCTTTGAGCCAGCTGGGCGGCGCGTAGTCCCGAGAGAGTTTGTCAGCAAAATAAAGAGCGCTGTGATAAGCGACATCCAGCCCCACATAGTCCATCAGCTCATATGGCCCCATAGGCATACCTATCTTTCTCATCTTGGCATCGATTTCCATCGGGGCAGCCACGCCTTTTTCTAACATGAGGTTAACTAGGAGTCCAATCGGCGCGTTGACCCGATTATAAACAAATCCGATAGAGTCTTTCTCAACCCTGACCGGCACCTTGTTCATCTTCAGCGCCAGATTATATGCCACCTGCATTGTCTCCTCGGTTGTCTTTCCTCCCTTTGTGACCTCGACAAGCTTCATCAGGACAGCCGGGTTAAAGAAATGCATGCCGACGACCTGCTCTGGCCTCTTCGTAACCGAGGCAATCTCCGTGATGCTCATATTGGATGTATTCGAAGCCAGTATGGCATGTTTTGGAGCGGCTGCATCCAGCGCCTGGGAAACCTGCTTCTTGAGGTCCATAACCTCGGGAACTGCCTCAATAACAAAATCAGCGTCCTTAACAGCCTCGGCAATATCAACAAAAGTCTTGATATTAGCCAGCATCGCCTTTTTATTCTCTTCAGTGATTTTCTGCTTTTCTGTGAGCTTATCCAGGCTCTCCTTGATTCTGGAAAGCCCCCTGTCAACAAACCTCTGCTCGATGTCCCGCAGTGCTACTTTGTAGCCCGCAAGCAGCGCCACCTCGGCAATGCCATGTCCCATGTCACCAGCCCCCATAACCGCAATCTTCTTGACGTCTTCAACTTTCATACCAGAAAACCTCCTTTTATTTTTTACTTTCGCCCCAGAAAGCTATTCTCCCGTGAAGACCGGCTCTCGTTTCTCGATAAACGCCATCGCGCCTTCCATGGCGTCCTTCGTTTTGCTTACTCGCTGTGAGCCTTCCAGTTCTATTTTCACGCCCTGGTCAGTGGTGGTCTCAAGTCCTCGGGTCATTGCGTCGAGGATTACCTGCATAGCAACCGGGGCTTTTTTCGCCAGCGCCCTGGCGAGTTCCTTAGCATCATTCATCAACTGCCCTGGCTGAGACACCCTGGTTATAAGCCCGATGTTCAAAGCCTCGGGGGCGTTGATTCTGGTGCCGAGTAGAAGCATTTCAAGCGCTTTGGTCTTACCCACCAGCCTGGGCAACCGCTGGGTGCCACCCCAGCCAGGTATAATGCCCCGGTCAATCTCGGGCTGCCCCATCACTACACGCTCAGAGTTGAGCATTATCCTGAAGTGGCAGGACATTGCCAGTTCACAACCACCACCAAGGGCAAAGCCATTTATAGCGGCGATTACCGGCTTGGGATACTTTTCGATTTGGCTGAACACCTCTTGCCCCCGTGACATAGACTTCTCCCCTTCCGGCGTCCCGGCCGTTTTTAAATCAAAACCGGCCGAAAATCCTCTTTCGCCGGCTCCGGTGATGATTATGGCTCTCAGTGCTTTATCCTTTTCCCACTCGGTCAGAACCATATCCAGTTCATTAAGCACAGCCAGATTTATCGGATTTGCCGGCGGCCGGTTCAAGGTGATTATGCCGACATTCTCTTCCTGCTCCACAACTAAATTTTCATAAGCCATGAGTTCCTCCTTGTTTTGAGATTTTTCAACGGCGCCATGATTTCCTTAATATCGCTATACCACTTCCCTTCAGTCGAGCAGCTCACAAAGCGCCGCGCCCGTAGAAACAGTGAGATGTTAACACCCACAACAGTGACTTGTCAACGGTTAAAAGCTAACAGTTTAGCTTTTCCCAAATCCCAGCCTACAACTTATCCCCCTACACGGTCAAGCCACCAAGAAGCGGGTTGTGTCAATTAGTTTGGAGGAAAAGTCTTGTTGCCAAAAGGCGTGAAATGAGAATAGAATACTCACAAAAGCAAGCATGGTCGAAAGTTATGGGCTATGGACAGCAGATGAACGGTACGATAGTCCTTGGCATCGGCAATCGGCTGGGCGGCGATGACGCCGCCGGTACCTGTGTGGTGGACATGCTCAACCAGAGGCGACACAAAGCCAAGGCTCTCCTCCCCACTGAGATTATGGCCATAGACGCCGGCACTGCTCCGGAAAGCTATACCTCGGTTATCCGCCGGCACCGGCCTGACTTATTGATACTGGTAGATGCCGCCGATATGGGTTTACCCCCCGGTGCCCTGCGCACAATCACGCCAGAGAAAATAAGCATTTTGTCCTTTTCCACACACCACATGCCCCTCTCCATGTTTATATCTTATGTAGAGGAATTTTGCGGGAAGGTCCTGCTTGTCGGCGTGCAGCCTGAACGGACAGAGACGGGCAGGGGCATTTCAAAAGCGGTGCGCAAAAGCGTGAAAAGACTGGCTGAGGCTATTCTGGAAGGACGGATAGCTGAAATTCCGCTGCTGGGGTAAAGGAGCTAGCTCTGCTCGGCTGGCTTCTCTGCGGCTCCGGCGGCTGGTTTCTCTTTCTTCACCGAGCCCTGTAGCTCGCCGCTGTCCACGACTACTAGGTCGTCGGCGTACTTGTCATAGTTGGCTAGCAGAAACACTTCCGTCATGGAGAGCACCCCGGGTGGGCAGATATCAACACACTGAGCACAGAAGCAACATCTGGAGACGAATATTTTCACCTTTTTCTCTTCGGGTATAAATTCTATGGCTTTTGTCGGACAGACACTGATGCACAACCTGCATCCGGTACACCCCCCCTTATTAAGTGCGATTTTTCCCCGAAATTTAGACGGTACCGGCACTGGCGGAATCATCTTCAATTCGCCTTTTGTAACACTATTTAGGAATTGAATGGTTGATGCTGGAGCATATTTTGCCGGAAACTTATTTGTCGCTGGTTTTAGAAAGAGCTGCTTTAATATCGTTCTTGCTGCTTCAAACATTTCATCACACCATCAAATCGACTGCTATCAGTATCAGACCGACGAGACTAATGAGGGTCATGGCTATTATGTAGACCCAGCTTACCTGAGTTATCTTGAATCGTGCCATTGCCGTGCGCATCACCGATATACTAATGAACATCACGGCAAAGACCTTGACCAGAAAGAATAAGCCATCCACTATGCCGGCGAGGACTGGCGTGCCAATTCCAACCAAAGGGGAGAGGTTATATGGAATGAATAGAGCCACTACTAATGATGCCATGGCAAAAGCCTTTATTATATCAGCGAGGTAGAACAAACACAGGTTTCTGCCCGAATATTCAACCAGTATTCCGCCAGCGATTTCAGTTTCAGCCTCGGCTACATCAAATGGCACCTTGGCACCTTTACCTGATGTAACCACCATGAGGGTAAATACCAGAATCAGCGAGCCGACTATTCCTAGCGGGCCAACCAAACTCCATATAGGATATTCGGCAATCGTAGAAAACATAAATGGATTAGCGGCGGTAGCGTGACCGATGCGCCAGCCGAGAGAAACTATAGCTACTGCCAGAGGGAATTCATAGCTCATCAGGACGACCATCTCCCGCTGTGCCCCCACGGTGGCATATGGTGAACTGGAGGCAAAACCACCTACGGCAAAAGCAAGAGACGGTAGTATCAACAGGTATACTACTAATAGGGCATCACCAAATCCACCTAAAAGCGCTTGCAGCCCAAACAAAGGTATGTAAAGCAGTAGCAAAGCCGAAGTTATCAGACAAATAAATGGGGCTGCCTTGAACAGCCAGGCGACAGCACCATCAGGTATGATGCTCTCTTTCATCAGCAGCTTTTGCACGTCTCGGAAGGGCTGCACTATGGGCGGCCCCACCCTCCCCTGCATATGCGCCACCAGCTTGCGGTCAATGCCGCGGTAGAGCATGCCGAAAGCGCCGCCGATGAACACCAGTACGGCAGAGCCAACAATGATAATCACGCCGTTTATCCAGATATTTGCTCCCAGTAAGTTCATCGCGGCAACTCCTTCGTCTTTTCTACAGAAAGCCGGTGGAGTTCCTCATAGTCCATCACCGACCTCCGGCCGATGGCTCTGTCTGTTACCACAACTCGGTTGGTGCAGGACATACAAGGGTCAAGGGAAGCAAAGGTAATAGGCACATCGGCAATCTGCATGCCTTTGAGTATAGTGGGAACCGACATCAGGTTAACATAGGTGGGTGCCCTAACCTTCCAGGTAGCCAGGGTGCTCTGCCCAGCCTCCATGCGAACATAATGTATGACTTCACCTCTAGGCGCTTCGGCTCGCCCGATACCTTCACCTTCTACTTGGGTCAGCGTCTTTAAAAGCACCGCTGTCTTTGGTTGTGCCAGTATCGGACCGGGTGGCATTTTCTCCAAACACTGCTCAATGATTTCAATCGCCTGCTTAACCTCCAGTAATCGAACGATAATCCGGTCATACACATCGCCGACTACAGTCCCGGTGACCATGTCTGGAGTCATGGCTTTGATATCCAAATCGGCATAGGCAGCGTAAGGCTGGTCCTGCCTCACATCTTTGGGGACGCCGCTTGCCCTGGCTGATGGTCCAACCGTGAGCAATTTCAAAGCATCTTCCCTCTTTAGGACGCCTACATTCTTTGTCCGCATCCGTATCGTCCTATCGTCTAAGAATACCCTTTTTAGCTGGTCAAATATGCTCTTATAGTAATCCAAGGATTGTCTAATCCTGGGAAATTGCTCTTCAGTAATGTCTCTCCGCACCCCACCAATTTGGAACATAGCCTTGGTAATCCGGTTTCCGGTCACGTATTCAATTAAATCCATTATTTCTTCCCTGACCCGCCAAGCAAGATAGAAAACGGTGTCAAAGCCAATCTCGTGAGCGGCAACCCCAGCCCACAGTAGATGGGAATGTATGCGCTCCATTTCAGCGGTAATCGTCCTTATATATTCAGCACGCGGCGGTGGAGTGATTCCAGCAGCGTGCTCAACAGCCATAACAAATGCGAACGGATGACATATATTGCAGATACCACATATCCGTTCCGCTAGGTATATGCTCTGGACAGGGTTATTTCTATTCATACCAAGCCACTCGATACCGCGGTGAACCTGTCCCGCAAAGATATCCACATCCACAATCTCTTCACCATCAACGCTAAGAGCAAGCCGAATCGGTTCCTTCAGCGCCGGATGAATTGGCCCTACTGGGATGGTATAAGTTGCCTTTTTCGTCTCTTCCTGTATCATTTTTGCTCCCTTCCCGGCAGCACCCTGAGCATGTCATTCGGTGGACCCTTCTCATCTTTTCTCCAGGGATAAACACCTTCGGGAAAATCCTCGGGCAGGAATAATCGTCTTTTATCCGGGATACCGACCACCTCTACTCCCATCATTTCCTGGGTTTCACGCTCGGTAAATAGTGCCCCGGGGATGAGGTCGGTAATCGTTGGTATCTTCAGGTCACTCTTGGGCAGCTTTACCCGCAGCCCCAGGCTCAACTCCTCCAGGTGATGGCCATAGTAAATGGTGAAGTGGTAGATGAGCTCTACCTCAGCGCCCAGGTCGCTCGAGGAGATAATGGCCAGGTGGGGGTATTTCTGGAGGCGGCAGATATGCTCAACAGCGTGACGGAAGGCGCCCTTTTTCACCTCGACCCAGAGGCTGCGGAACTTATTCTTCTTGACGGCAACCTCGCGCTCGTAGACCGAGCCAGCGAAAAAGCCATCGCCCAGTTCTTCAACGAAACTATCGATGATGGCCTGCGGGGTAAGCCTCTCCACTAAGCCACCTCCTGCTTGACCAGGTTTTCCAGCTTCACCCAGGCCATGACCACACCGTGAATAATGGCCTCCGGCCGCGGCGGGCACCCCAGGACATACACATCCACCGGTATAATCTGGTCTATCGGTCCCGCCAAACTATACGATTCGTAGAATACCCCCCCTTCTGTGCCGCAGTTACCAACTACCATGACCAGCTTGGGGTCAGGTGTTTGTTCGTATATGCGCTTGACTCGCGGCACCATCTGCTTAACCACCGGACCTGTCACCAGTAATACATCGGCATGGCGGGGTGAGCCCACCAGCTTGATGCCAAAGCGCTCGACATCGTAGCGGGGGGTAAGCACGGCTAGAATCTCGATATCGCATCCATTGCACGAGCCGGTGTTAAGGTGGTAGACCCACAATGCTCTTTTAAATGCCTTTAAGCTCAAATATCTCTCCTATACTAATAGATTACTTAGCTAGCCCGGCAATAAGGAGTACTATGACACTTATCGCCGTAACAGCTACGAACCAGAGTATATAGTCATTTATTATTCCAGTATGGGGTCTTAGGACCTGGTTATAGTATTCCTTAAGAGTTTCAAAGAATCCCCAGTATATATTGCCTACTCTTATATGGCGCTGCCCTGCTTCGGGAACCTCTTCCCCGCATAGGAAGATCCGTGCTTGAGCCGTATCCTTCTTATATTGTTTCTGTCCCCGCCTTCTGAAGAAGTAGACTATTACCATCACTACTACAAAAGCAATGATCCAGATGATAGGGTTCCAAAAAGCGTAGCCAGATTCTAGAATTGACGTCATGGTACAGCTCCCGTAACTGCGTTGATATATGCTCCCTGGTCTATTAAAGCATCGGCAGCAGGGTGAATTGCCCAATCAACAATTAGCGATGGAAACAGAGTAATGAAGACAATGCCCGCGGCCAGTATCATCATGGCGATTATCATTGACTTCGGAACCTCTTTCCCTTCTTTATACTCGGGCAGTTCCGCTCCCATGAATGCCGAATGGAAAGCCTTGGTGAAGGATGCCAGAGTCAAGATCGAGACTATTATACCTATTATAGTAAGGATTGGATTGAAACGGAACACAGATTCATAAATTAGTATTTTCGATGAAAATCCGTTGAGAGGAGGGATACCGGAAATGGACAGGGTTCCAATTATGTACAGTATAGTAGTCCACTTCATCTTGTGGGCTAAGCCACCCATTTTGGTAAGGTCCCTAGTACCGGTGTAGTGGAACAGAGCACCACCAGTAAAGAATAGAAGTGGCTTATACATGGCATGATTCAAGATATGGAAAATACCTCCGCTAATAGCGTCTCTACCATAGGTGGCTAAAAGTGCCGGGTTGCCCAAAACAGCCAGCCCCACACCCACTCCAACCCACATATACCCAAGCTGAGATATAGCATGGTAGGACATGAAGCGCATGACGTCTTTTTGATAGACAGCCATGGTAACTCCAACAAACATAGTTAGTAGCCCAAAGACTATTAGTATCCAACCCACCACAGGCGCGTCTATCACACCTCCATACAGAGTAAAACAAACTCTGAATGCGGCATACATGCAAGCGTGGCTTGTTATTACCAGCATACCGGTTATGCTCGCCGGGGCAACGGAATAGGCATCAGGAAACCACAGGTGTAAGGGCACCATCCCCGTTTTCATAGCAAACGCTATTAGTAACAGGGCTAAGGCTATCTTGTCTAACGTTGTATATTGAATTACCTGGGCGAGAGCCCCTATATTGAGCAAGTTATACTGGGCATAAAGTAGACCAATAGCAAATAAAACCATCAGCCCGGCGATGGCAGATACGACTATGTACTTGAATCCGCCTTCTTGGGTGTCGGCAGACCTGGTTCTGAAAGCTATCAGCGCTGCCCCAGAAATAGAAGCTATTTCTAAAAACACGAACAAATTGAATAAGTCGCCAGTGAACATCATTCCGAAACCGCCGGTCACCATAAGCAATAAAAGGGTATAGAACCTGTTCTGCCCTGTCTCACTTGCTATATGAGAAAGAGAATATATAGCTGCAGCTAAGGAAACTATCGACCAAATTATGCCCATAAGTATGGACATGCCATCTACTTCCAGAATTATCCGCACCGGCACCATGAATCCCGTGGGGGTAGTAAGGTCGGGGGAAGTGGCACCAAGAGTATAAATGTGGATTCCATTGATGGAGATATCCCTAGCCAGAGCAAAAACCAGAAATGCTACAAATGTCAGGCTAACTATTACAAGTGCATTTCTGGCTTTTTTGCTTGCCATACCTATTGGTAGTGTTAAAAATGCTGCCAGCAGAGGTATGGCTATAATCAAGATGGGGGAGTGAGTTATCAGAGCAGCCAAATCACTATCCTTTCATCTTTCTAGACTTTTCTGAATCTAGGCTTCCGGTATGGCGGTAAATGTGTATCACCATGGTCAGCATCAAGGCCAACACTGCAACGTTGATGACAATGCTGGTCAGGGTGAGTGCTTGGGGTACAGGCATGACCATGGGTCCTTCGGTCACATTGGTATAGATAGGAGCGGCCCCTCCTGCCCGGAAGCCCAGCGACACCAGAAACAGATTGACCCCCGCCGCCAGGATGGCAACGCCCATAATGAGCTTAATCAAATTCTTTTTGAATATGATTATATAAAAAGATACCCCCACCAGCAGCGCTGCCGCTAGAAAGGGGAAATTGAAAGGGATGTGATCCATTATTCTTCTATCTCCTCACCACTGGAAAATAGCGCCATAGCCAGGACCACTGCTGAAAGGCCGGCTATCACCTTAAGGCCCACAGCGAAGTTCATCAGGGGAATGACCCCACCCGTCCAGATATCCCCCGGGTTAGGACCGGTGGCAGGAATCCTGCCGAAGATTGGCGTGCCTACTAGAAAGTTATAGAAAAAGGCAGCGCCTATCCCGGCAAAGGCTAAGGCAATAAAAATTAAAGCCCCGGTGCTTTCCATTATTGATAAAGCACGCTCATGCAGTGTTTTTTTAAGTTCCTGAGAGTTGAAGGCCACCAGCAACATGACCACACCGGAAACGATGACAGCACCACCCTGAAAGCCTCCACCCGGGGTAAGATGTCCATGGGCAATAATATAGAAGCCGAAGACAAGGATAAACAGCATAAACTCGTTGGTCACAGTGCGCACAATCTTTGACAGCATCAGGAACCTTCCTTCCTGCGTTTCTCTGTTCGTAACAAAAGCAATACCCCGGTCACCGCTGTGAACAGTATCGTGGCCTCCCCCAGCGTATCAAATCCGCGGTAGTCAAAGACCACCGACGTTACCACGTTGTTGCTCCCGGTTTCTTCCTGGGCGTTCTGAATTATGTAATCGTCCATATCAGAGGCATCCGGGTAGCCAAAGGGGTGGATGAGCAGCACCCCCCACACCAGAAAGGCTACCAGAACAAGCAATAAAATCAGGCCTACAACCTTTCTCATATTCACTCCATACGCTTGGTGGCTCTGATGGTGATGATAAAGATAGCTGCGGTCACAGCTGCCCCGATTCCCGCTTCGGCCATGGCTACGTCTGGGGCTTTCATAATATAAAACTGAAAGGCTAGCAACAGACTCAGCACAGCCAGCGCCACGACTGAATATAGCAGGTCCCGAAATACAGCCACAAATATAGCACAGACAACCAGTGCCAGCGGTATAATGATATGCAGAACTCCCGCTTCAATCATGCTGTTTTCTTTCCAGGTCATCCACCACCGCTCTGGCGGGCTTTTCTCCGCTGCGATGTGCCGCCCGGGCTATGGCATGCGCGCTTGTGGCGTTGGTGACCACCAGCGCCACAAGCGCCAGCACCACATGTATGCACATTACAATCTGAGAGGAATCCCCTTCCAGTGCCCAGATTCCCGCGGACTGCACAATTACTGCTAAGATGAGGAATATGGAGCCAAAGGTGGTGCATTTGGTAGCGGCATGCAATCTGGTATACACGTCGGGAAGGCGGTGGAGACCGAAGGACCCGACTAAGTTGAAGAAAAGGCCAATTCCTATGAATACATAGGTTAGTGTGTTCAGCGAAGCCACTAAAACTTATCCCCCTGAATGTATTTGGCCACAAACAGCGTCAAGACATATGAAAGCAAAGCATACACAATGGCCACATCAATGTAAAACGGACGATTGCCCGTCATCATTGCCACAATGACCATACTGGCCACCACCAGAGTGTTGGTGGTGTCAAAAGCCACCAGCCTCGTCGGCGCCCCCGGCCCTATAATGATGCGTGCCACAGCGATGATAATACACACCGCCATGACTATGATTGCCGGAAACCAGTTCATCCCGCAATCCTCCTCGCCCAGTCAGGAAAACTGTCGCATATCGGGTGATAGTCTCTCGGCATGTCCTTGAGCACCTTCGGGTCAATATTTATCCAGTGCACGTACAGTTCGTTGGTTTCCGGGTCAATGTCCACGCTCAGTGTTCCAGGCGTCAGGGTGATGGAAGTGGCCAAGAGGGTAATTGCCAGGCTGCGGTCCAGGTTGGGATTTATCTTCACGATGGCTGGATTAATCCGCCCGGTGATGACGCGGTAGGCCACATCAAAGTTGGCTCTGGCCATGGCAAAGAAAAAAGGGAACAGGTAAACGAGGAAGGTAAACCACCGCACCGGGTTCACCATGCGCAGGTTTTTGCCGATGAAACGGTTCCCCCACACAGCACCGACCACCACAGCGAGTACTGCTCCGATGATGAGCTCGGCAGTACTCCATAAAAAAACGGTGCCGCTACCAATGGTGAGAAGGAGATAAGCCACATAAGCGACAACCGTTGTAATTAGAAACTTCATGCTTTACCGCATAAACAGTTTTTCTGCCGAGAGGGATTCTATTTCAGAGATGGCTACCTTAGCTGCAATAGCTTAGTTTCCTTAAAATCTTTGCATGGATTATATATTATCCGCCAGAAATTATCAACCCCCCTATTTTTCACCTTTGCACGGAGGCAGAATATCGGTTAATTGCCCTGGCATCGACCTCCTCAAGATGATGAGGTTTACCAGGTATGTGAAACTTCTACCGCTTTACGGCATTGGTTTCTACTTGTTCTAATACCCAGGAGCACCATCTTTCTATCCCCTCGCTGGTCTTGCAGGAGAGTTGAAAAACCTCGACTTTAGGATTTAGTCCTTCGATGGAACGGCGAAAGGCGGCAATATCAAAATCAACATGGGGAAGAAGGTCCATCTTATTTATTATCACAGCGTCTGCATCGATAAAGATCAGGGGATATTTAATTGGTTTATCATCCCCTTCAGGCAGGCTGGAAATCACCACTCGTTTGTGTTCTCCCAGGGTAAATTCGGAGGGGCAAATGAGATTGCCCACATTTTCGATTAAGAGTAGGTCTATGTTATCCAAGGGCATGTCCTTTAGAGCTGACTCAATCATGGCAGCCATTAATGAGCAACTTTCCGGCATATTTCGGGTATTTATCTGAACTACTGCTTTTGCCTCGCTCTGCACTTTCTCAGCATCTACTGTGGAAGCAACATCGCCTTCGATAACAGCCACGTTCAGCCTGCCTTTCAGCCTCGCCAGAGTTTGTAGAATAAGACTCGTCTTGCCAGCACCTGGAGCTGACATAATGTTGAGAGCAAAAACTTTGTGCCTATCCAGTAGCTGTTGATTTCGGTTAGCTATGGTCTCATTAGCCTCCAGGACATTCTGGATAACTTCTATTTTTTTCATTCTACTTCCATGCTTTCGATATAGAGCTCTCGTCCCTTGAATATTTCTACGCTCTGGCCCTCGCATTCAGGGCAAGACCACAGGGTATCTTGGGGTTTGAAAATCGTGGAACAATTCCGACAACGCAACTGAGCTGGCACTAATTCGAAGTGGAGTACTGCTCCCTGAACAATTGTATCTTTGCTAAGAGAATCGAAATAAAACTGAATACAATCGGGGACAAATCCTGACATCTCGCCAATTACTAAGTTAATTTGGATGACCTTGTTAGCTTGCGCCTCACCGGCTTTGGCTAAAGTAATATTAACTATGTTTTCAGTTATTCCAAGTTCATGCATTTGGTGCAACAAAGTAAGCCATCATATTGTAAACTACTTCGTCCTTTAATTTCAATCCAGCGAAAGATTCCAGTTTGGATATCGCCAGTGTACCAGAAGTGGTGGTACGAATAGCTTCACATAAGCTTTTACGGTTAAACTGCAATGCTATCGGTTACGATAAAACCTGTTATTTTCCTAACTTTATATATTCTTAGATTTCGATTCTCCAATCGTGGGAGTATATGTTAAACCTTTTTGAACTGGCAAATCCTATGAGTGTTATCCCGTATTTATTGGCTTCTTTTACAGCTAGGTCCGTGGGGGCAGCGATGCTTACAACTATTGGTATTTCGGAAAAGATCGCCTTTCTTATTGTGGAAGCCGTTTGTCGGCACGAGCTAACCAGGGAACTGTTCGCTAAGTTGATTCCGTCTCCAATTGCTAGGCCGATGGCTTTATCTATGGCGCAATGTCTACTTATATCCTCGACAAAAATCTCCTTATCCTCACAGATTCCGATGACATGTGTGCAGCCAGTCTTTTGGTATAAGAAACTGTTTTCGTTTAGCGCTTCTATCAAATCAAAAACTTCGCTTTTGGTTAACTGTTTCCTGGAATCACAGTTTCTGGGGGTCTTAACTAATTCTTCGAGAACATTTACCTCAAACTCATTGCTGCCGAGCTTCTCGATTCGGGACAAAGAAGGGTCTATGCCTCTTGATTTCAAATTGCCAGTTATCATCTCTTCTAGGTCAACGGGAATGCAGTAGAATTTATGAATTTCTCCATTGAGCTTAACGATAATCTCTTCTTCGTGGACAAGCTCATCTGTCTGCTTCAGCTTACCATCTCTGGAAATCCCTAAAATTCCTATTTCGGTACTTCTTTTCCCCATGATTTGTGGAAGTCCTTTATATCGTCTATTATGCTTCTGCAAGCATCGAAAGCTGGCTCTCTGTGAGAGGCGGAAACTGCTACTAATACAATGTTCTCTGATATGCCTAAGAAACCCACTCGATGTATTATTGCTACATCCTCGACATCAAATTTGTCGATTGCTCTTTTTTCTATCTCCTCTAGTTTCCGGACAGCGTGGTTATCGTCCTCAAATTCCAGTCCAAGTCCTCCAGGGAATTCACGTACAGTGCCTAGATAAATTGATATCGCCCCTATTTTGGGGTCCTTCATCTTCTTGATTATCTCATCGCCGGAGAAGTCTTCTCTTCTTATCTCAATCATCTCATCTCACCAATATGATTACATGTTTGGGATTTATTTTCACAGGCCGAGCATTTGGTATTCTCTTAATTTGGGCTCTTTGCGGTTTCTTGCTGAGGGAGTTATATCTGGCAGGTGTCACAACTTGTGGCAGAGCATGAGCTACAAGAGGAACTTCCCCCAATCGGGGCAGATGGCCCTTCACCGCTTTTAGAAAAAGAGGCGAAAGAGGAGAATATCCGTTCAGCGCCATTGTGACAACGGGGGCAAGGGGCACTTTCATTCAATTGAGTTTGGTGGCGAAGCAATTCAAACTTAAAGTTACAATCAGGGCAAAAATATTCATAGATGGGCATTTTTAATCCTTTCCTTCCTCAAAAGCTTTTAAGAATACATCAGGGACTTGAGGAACCTGGGTATCCGTCCATCTTTTGAGGCAAATCGAGGAGCAAAAATTATAATGCTCAACTGCTCTTGGACCCTTCCATCGTGAAACCATGAGCCAACCATTGAGCACCTGGCAAGGTCGCTCCTCTTCTGTATGTTCTACCGTTTTACCACAAGAGTGGCAGATAAAGTATCCCTGGGGCATTTAAGTCTCCAGCCTGATTCGCTTCTGTCCTCCTTTTGAAATGCTGCCGCAGGTTAGACAGCCACTACCTCCTTAACTTCGGGCACCTGTTCCTTGAGCACCCGTTCAATCCCATCCCTCAATGTCATAGTTGACATGGGGCAGCCACTGCAGGCACCAGTTAGCTTTAATGTCACAACTCCATCTTTGACATCTATTAGTTGGACATCCCCTCCATCGGCTAACAACGCCGGTCTCACTTGTTCCAGGGCTGCTTGTACCTTTTCTCGCATTCTTACCTCCTTACTTTGTTAAAATATAGAGCTAAAGTCGCCAATTGTCAACTTAAGTTGAACTTGAGACACTGGCCTGCATAGATAGAAACAGCAATGGAAGTTGGTATGGTGAGTTGAGATAATTTATAATGCCCTTGTGGAGTTTACCGCATGATCTCTGTGGAAGAAGCCTTCGAGAAGATTTTGAGCTATGTTGAGGTTCTTGAGCCCGAGCGGAAGCCTATTCTGGACTGCCTGGGGCAGGTTCTGGCCGAGGATGTCTATTCCACTATAGATATTCCCCCGCTGGATAATTCCGCTATGGATGGTTATGCCCTGCGAGCTGAAGATACTCGTGGGGCCGGTGAAACATCATATAGATATTTAGCCGTAGTCGGAGAGGTTGCTGCCGGGTCTATGCCCACAAAAAAGGTCAGGCCGGGGACGGCTATCCGCATTATGACGGGAGCGCCATTGCCTGAAGGGGCTGATGCTGTAGTTCGATTTGAGGACACCGATGAAGTAAACCGCAAATCATCCGGTGGTGACCTTTCGCAAATCGGTATACTGTGCCAGGCGAAGAAGGGATTGAATGTCCGGGGTAGAGGCGAGGACATTGCCAAGGGAAATTTAATTCTTAAAAAAGGAAAGGTGCTTCGTCCCCAAGAGATAGGGGTGCTGGCCTCCCTGGGGCGCTCCACTGCGCTGGTTATCCGTCGGCCGATTGTGGCTATTCTAGCTACGGGAGACGAGCTTATCGGTGTTGACCAGCCGTTGGCTCCCGGTAAGATTCATGATAGCAATAACTATACCATTGCCGCTGAAGTCTCTCGCTACGGTGGGATCCCCAAAATCCTGGGCATAGGGCGCGATTCGGTCCAGTCTCTAACCGAGAAGATCGATGAGGGTTTGGATGCGGATCTGCTTATTACCTCCGGGGGTGTGTCCAAGGGAGACTACGACATAGTAAAGGATGTACTGGCAGAGCATGGGGAGGTTGGCTTCTGGACGGTTCGTATGAAGCCCGGAAAACCGCTTGCCTTTGGGATTATTAAAAAGACAGAAGGAGGGAGGGAGAAGAAGTTGCCTCATTTGGGATTGCCTGGCAATCCTGTCAGCTCCATGATTACCTTTGAACAATTCGCCCGCCCCGCAATATTAAAAATGATGGGTAAGAAAATTCTGGCAAAGCCAGCTATCCGAGCTATTATCGAGGATGATGTTGTGGATACTGATGGGCGCCGCCTCTTTGCCAGGGTAAGTGTAACCAGGCGTGGTGGTCAATATCGTGCCTCTGTCACCGGTCCCCAGGGCTCGGGAATCCTTACATCCATGGCCAAGGCCAATGGGTTGGCTGTTATCCCCGAAAATAGCAAGGGGGTTAAGGCCGGAGACATGGTCGAGGTGCAGATGTTGGATTGGGGAGAGGAACAAGGCGAGGTGGAGACGTTGCCGATTGTTTCAATCGTAGGCAAATCGCAATCTGGTAAAACAGTGCTTATGGAGCAACTTATTGCCGAGTTTAAAAGGAGAGGATACAAAGTCGCCGCTTTAAAGCACAGTCACGGCGGGATGGAAATAGACCACCCCGGAAAAGATAGCTGGAGGTTTGCTCAAGCGGGCAGCGATGCTGTGTGTGTTAGCTCGCCTGATAAGCTCGCCTTCATTAAGAATTTAAACCATGACCTTAATATTGAGGAAATTATGCCCATCGTTGGCCCTGAATTCGACCTCATTCTTGCCGAAGGATTTCGGAAAAGCAAAATTCCCAAAATCGAAGTGCACAGAAAAGAACTCGGAGATGACTTATTATGTTCCCCCAAGGAACTTTCGGCCATTGTCACTGATGGGTCATTGGATACTGATAGAGCTCAGCTTCCATGGGGTGATATAGTGGCGGTAACTGACTTCATAGAAAAGAATTTTGTGTTGAAAGCCAGAACGGTGCCTTCTACTCCACGAGGGAAGAAGGTTAAGTAAAGAAAATGTTTACCGTAGGGATATTGACCATCAGCGACAAAGGCTCAAGAGGGGAGCGTCAGGATAAGAGTGGGGAGGCTATTCGCGAAATCCTTTCCAGTATGAATGTGCGCATTGTAAATTATGACATCGTCCCTGATGAAAAGGAGCTTATTGCTCAAGAGTTAATTAGCTGGGCTGACAAAAATAATTTAGACGTGATTCTTACAACGGGAGGAACAGGGCTCACTCCTAGAGACGTTACTCCAGAAGCAACTCTTGCCGTGGTGGATAGAATTGTTCCCGGTTTTGCCGAGGCAATGAGGACTGAGAGCCTCAAGAAAACTCCTATGGCCATGCTCAGTCGAGCAGTCGTGGGCACTCGCGGGAAATGCTTAATTATCAACCTGCCGGGAAGCCCCAAGGCAGTACGCGAATGTCTTGAAGTGGTATTACCAGCTCTGCCTCATGCTGTGGAAACACTTAAAGGCCAAGCAGGCGAGTGCGGTGCAGTTGAAACCTAAGTTCAAGATAGCCTATCCGCTCCTGAGGCTGCGGATAATTTCCCCAAATTTTGGTCTTTTCCCGTACATGAGCAGGTAAATCCTGAAAGCCTTGACGGATAATAATAAAGCCCCGATGATGGAAAACACCATCACGGCTAAACTGGTCGCCAGTTCCCAGGCGGCAATACCAGCTACGCCCAGCCTCAGCATTACTTCTATGGGAGCCGTGATAGGAAAAATAGTCAGCACTGTCCAGATTGGATTGTCCGGGAATATAAACAGCAAGGATGCAAACCAGAGGGGGACAAAGACGAGAAGCGCATAAATCATGGCCAGTGGTTGTCCCTCACGAGCGCTGGAGCTGATGGCGCCGACGCCCGCCGAGAGGGCGGCGAACAATAAATAACCCAGAATGAAATAGACTATCCCCAGCACCAGGAAGTTGGCCGGTAGTTGTATCGTGCTGAAAAAGCCGCCTATAGTAGATGAGGCCAGGTTTAAAAGGAGTGGTAATGAGGCCAGCCATATGACCACCTGCACCAACCCGGCGGCACCCAGTCCCAAAACCTTGCCGGTGAGTAGCTGCCGGGGGGAAACTGAGGAGAGCAATACCTCGATAAGGCGGCTCTCTTTCTCATCTCCCAACCCTTCCACCAGGTACATGGAAGAGGCCTGCAGAGAGAGGGCCAGCAGAAGGCCGAAAATAGCGGGGATGATAACATTCCCATATCCGCCCTGCTCGGTAGCCACCTCCCCCGTTTCGGTAAGTCTGGTCGTGACCAGGTCTAAGGGGGTTTCTATCCGGTATACCGTTTCGGGAGGTACTTTGCCGGCTAACATATTACTGGTGAGGAAATTCTTAATGACGGTGGCGATGGTCGAGGGCGTTTCCAGCTGTCTCTCCAGGGTATAACGGTTAATTACCCCGGTTGAGAGATAATCCGATGGAATGACGAAATACTCGGAAACATCACCGTTAATCAGGGCAGCCGTGGCATCACCAGGCGTATCAAAGTGGACTAGCTCTATATATCCCTGAGTAGTATATTGGTCGAATCCGCCGGCTTCATCGACATAGCCGATGGTGGTTGTTTCTACTACCGATGGTTCACCGGGTGATACGAGCTGGAAAACACCTATGCCTATGAGAGCTAAGACCGGCACGATAAGGGTCAAAATGATAAAACCCTTCCTCTTTATCATGTGCAGGAATTCGTGCCGGAATATCAATAGCGTCTTGTTCATGATTTTTTACCCACCTCCTTCAGGAATATTTCGTTAAGTGAAGGAGTGGCTACTTCGAAGCGGTTGATTACCATACCACGGCTTATCAAATGCGCCAGAACCTGCTGGGGGGTTGTCTTGCCGTCCAGCATCAGCTCAGTGTAGCCTTTGTGGGTTCGCTTATCGGTCACTCCCGGTATTTCTCCCAGTTCACCCACAACATCCAGCAGCACCGAATTACCTCTGTATCTTGCCTTGATTTCACTTAAGTCTCCATAGAGGATGTTCTGCCCGTTGTTTATCATCAAGATGCGGTCGCATAGTTCCTCCACCTGGTTCATCTGGTGTGTGCTCAGGACTAAAGCTTTACCTTGATTCCTCAGGTCAAAGAGCATCCCTTTCAATAACTCGGTGTTGACCGGGTCGAGCCCGGCAAAGGGTTCGTCCAGAACAACCAGTTCTGGGTCGTGGATGATACTGACAATGAACTGGATAATCTGTCCCATGCCCCGGCTCAACTCCTCAATCTTTTTTCCTTTGTGGTGCAGCATACCTGTCTGATTGAGCAGTTCGTTAGCTTTTTCCTCGGCTGAGCGCCTGTCCATACCCTTGAGGGAGGCAAGATAGATGATAGAGTCGAGGACCCTCAGCTTTTTGTACAGTCCTCTTTCCTCAGGCAGGTAGCCAAGCTTATTCTTGGTAGATTCACTCAACTTCTCGCCGAGGATTGTCACATCGCCCGAGTCCGGCTTGATGATGTCCATCATCATCCTGATGGTGGTAGTCTTGCCGGCACCATTAGGACCAATAAGACCAAATATCTCGCCTTGAGCGACAGAGAAAGAGAGGTCGTTAACCACGACCTTATCTACAAAGGACTTGACTATATTGCTGACTTCAACTGCCGGCATAGTAACAGTTCTTTCTTAATTCGCATTTTAGCACAGCGTCAGTAGTGTTAGTCACTTTATAACAAGGCGTGAAGATGTTTAAGACTTGCCTCCAATACCGACTGAGTAAATGCCTTGGGCTGTCTCGAGGCTCGATAATTACCGTAGGCCTGAGTGATTTAATGGCGGAAGGAAAGTAACCTCGCCCATCAACTCGTCGCGATAACTCGCAGGCTTCAATACAAGCCCGCAGGCGCTCTTAATCGGTCACCGCTGGAAGGATGCAACCTGCTTTTACTAAGGCATCATGAGTTTCCTTAGCAATATTTATCATGGACTCAACTTTCTTGCGCAATTCCTGACGGCTGATTTTTACCGAGGCAATTCCTTCCTTCTGAGCTTCCATTCCTACATCTACTGCTTCCTGAACGTAAGCTGCTGGCTCCCCCATTGTTGGTACGATGTTATCTTCATTCATGCCGCGCTCCTCGGCATATTTTGCTAATGACTGGGCAGCGACAACGCACATATCATCAGTGATAGTCTTTGCCCCGACATCGAGAACGCCACGAAATATAGCGGGAAAGCCTATGGAATTATTTATCTGGTTGGGGAAATCGGATCTGCCAGTGGCTACAATTTTAGCTCCTGCCTCCTTAGCTTCCCAGGGCCAGATTTCAGGTATAGGATTGGCACAAATGAAACATATAGCATCCTTTGCCATTAACTTGACTTGCTCAGGCGAAATTACTCCAGGCCCTGACTTGGAATAGGAGATAAGTACATCAGCACCTTTCAATGCCTCAGTTAGGCCGCCAGTCCTTTTCTCACCATTAGTAGTTTGGCAAAACTGCCACTTATTGGCATATTCTCCTTTCTTCTCCGCTATATCTTTTCGTCCGGGATGAAGGATGCCTTTGCTATCAACTACTATAGTAGTTTCAGGCCTGGCTCCGCAGGCGAAAAGAAGTCTGGCAGAAGCCACGTTGGCTGCCCCCGAACCGTTGAGGACAATCCTCACCTCGCTTATCTTCTTGCCCACAATCTTCAAAGCGTTTATCAACCCGGCAAGCATTACTGTAGCTGTTCCTTGCTGGTCATCATGCCATACAGGAATCTCAGCTTCGGCC
>Ga0209979_1000819_pt1 | contig 37853 bp, 40 predicted proteins | sample AnhtaG_FD_183114 | JGI IMG/M metagenome (GOLD analysis project Ga0209979, IMG submission 183114) | Deep subsurface microbial communities from Anholt, Denmark to uncover new lineages of life (NeLLi) - Anholt_01485 metaG (SPAdes) (version 2) | ecosystem: Environmental > Aquatic > Marine > Oceanic...
GCCTTTACTCGGAGTAAAGTGCGTATCGCTTCGGCTACCCGACCTTGTCTACCGATAACCCTGCCTTTATCCTCCGGAGCGACTTCCAATTTGATCAATAAGCCTATATCACTATTTTCTTCAGTAATGTTTACCTTGTCTGGCTCTGCCACGATGGATTTAACAATGTATTCTACTAACTCCTTCATTTTGTCTCCTTAACAGCTAATTTTGGTTTGAGATTTGCTGTTGCTTAAATTTATCCATAATACCTAATTTGCGCAATAAGCTATAAACAGTATCTGTGGGCTGAGCCCCGCAGTTAAGCCATTTTAATGCTTTTTCCTCGTTAATATCAACAGTAGCAGGGTCGGTTAAAGGATTGTAATGTCCAATGGTCTCGATAAATTTGCCATCACGAGGTGACCGGCTATTAGCTACTACCACTCGGTAGATTGGTTTATGTTTCCTTCCTACCCGGCGTAATCTGATTTTAACCACTTAACTATTATCCCTTAAGCAATTGTAATTGTCAATGGTTTTGTGTTTTGTGGCTTTAAGGTTTGCCATTGGGGAAGAATGCTTTATAATTCAATAAGATTATGAAAGTAAACAAATTGCATGGGTGGGATATGAACTTTGCTCAAGCTAAGGAGATACAATTGAGCTTGGCAAGAAAAGTAGTGACTAAGAACCAGGGCATTAATCCACATCTTGTTGCCGGCGTTGATATATCTTCTCCCAACTCTCAAGGCATAGCTCGAGGAGCGGCGGTGGTCATTAGCTATCCTGAGCTTAATATGGTGGAAGTTGAAATTGCTGAAAGCAAGATTACTTTCCCCTACATACCAGGCCTATTATCCTTTCGGGAGTGCCCTTTAATACTGGCTGCTTGTGAAAAGCTATGTAATACCCCTGACTTTGTTCTAGTTGATGGTCAAGGGATTGCTCATCCCAGGCGATTAGGGCTTGCCTCACATTTGGGACTTTTTCTCGATGTGCCCACCATAGGTTGTGCTAAATCTATTCTTTGCGGCAGGCATGAGTTTGTGGGGGAGGAAGTTGGTTGCCATGCTGAGCTGGTTGATAATGGAGAGACTGTTGGAGCAGCACTAAGAACTAAAATTGGAACGAAACCGATATACATCTCTGTGGGTCACAAGATTGACCTTGCTTCGGCTGTCTACTGGGTGATGAAGTGTTGCCGCGGCTATCGTCTCCCTGAGCCTACTCGTTTAGCTCACCTCGCTGCTAGTGGCAACCTAGTCTTTGAGCCAAGTTATCAAGGGAAGTTATTTAGTTGATATAAGGAGGATAAATGGAGGAAGAAAGGGAAAATTTAGAAGCTTTACGCCGCCGAATCTCAGATATAATGGTGCATCTTTGACGTCCCTGGTAAAGAGAAGGAAATTGCCCGGATAGAGGCAGAATCAGCTAGTCCCGATTTCTGGCGTGACTCGGCTAAAGCTCAAGCCATTATGCGTCAGCTCGGGGTGAAGAAAGATTTAGTTCATAATTGGCGCCAGCTGGAGAAGGAAGTCGCTGACCTTTACAGTATGACTGTTTTAACTATTGAGGAAGGCGATTATTCCCTTAAAGCGGAGATACAATGGGAGCTGAAGAAATTGACCTCTCGGTTTGAGCGGTTAGAGAGCCAGTTAATTTTCAGTGGTGATTACGATGCCAGAAATGCTATGCTTGCTTTTCATGCTGGTGCTGGTGGAACGGAGTCTCAGGATTGGGTAAATATGTTGCTCCGGATGTATCTCAGGTGGGCAGAGCGGCATGATTATCAAGCTGAAATTTTGGATGTCTCTCCTGGTGAGGAAGCTGGCATCAAGAGCGCCATCGTGGAAGTTAAAGGGGATTACGCCTATGGCTATCTTAAATGTGAGCATGGAGTTCATAGGTTGGTTCGCCTTTCTCCCTTTGATGCTGATCATGCTCGGCATACCTCTTTTGCCTTAGTAGAAGTTCTCCCTGAAGCAGAGAAGGAACTGGATATACAAATCAGTCCAGAAGATTTGAGAATAGATACTTTTAGGTCGAGTGGTCCGGGTGGGCAACATATGCAGAAGACGAGCAGCGCTGTTAGGATAACTCACTTGCCTACCGGGTTAGTAGCTGCCTGTCAGAGTCAGAGGTCTCAACATCAGAATAAGGAGACTGCCTTGAGAATCCTTTATACTCGACTCCTCGAGCTAGAGCGCGTGAAGAAAGGGGAGGAAAGGGCTAAACTTAAAGGTAAGCGTGTCGAGGCTGAGTGGGGGAGCCAGATTAGAAGCTATGTCCTTCATCCCTATAAAATGGTAAAAGACCATCGCACTAACTATGAGGTAGCCAATGCTGAGGCTGTATTGGATGGAGATTTGGATGGATTTATCACTGCCTATCTTCGTTCCAAAGTAGGCGAAGAGAAATGATTAAGCGTATTAGCTTAGTAGCTCTACTTCTTTTCTTACTACTGAGCCCCTCCCTTGTCCAAGCTGATAACGACATTCTGGGCAATCTTATCTGTCATTCTGAGGGAGCGGAGCGACCGAAGAATCTAGCTCAGGACAGGCTCCGCGAAGAACCCTTCGTCATGCTCAGGGCGGCGTCTGAAGACCCTTCGCTGGACTCTTCCTCTTCACTTCGTTCGGAGTCAGAGCTTCGGCTCAGGGTGACAAATAAACAGGCTGATAGTGGCATCGCAGTCTTGGATAGCAGCGTGGAGGTGCATTTTCCCATTGCGCTTGTCTTCACTATCGAAGCTGAGAGTGAGGCTGATATTGTTGATGCGCGCCTTCATTATCAGGTGGATAAGATGAATTACGCCCAGGTTACCAGCGAGGGTTGGCCTGACTTTGCTCCGGCAACCAGAGTGGAAACTAGTTGGGTTTGGGATATGAGAAAATCGAGCTTGCCTCCTGGGGCGGCTATATCATATTGGTGGACGATACGAGATGCTGCTGGAAATAAGCTTGAAACTCCTCCAGCCGAAGTGCATTTTGATGATGGCCGCTATGATTGGCAAAGCCTAAATAAGAGTGATTTAACCCTTTTCTGGTATGAAGGAGACGATTCTTTTGCTCAGGAATTAATAGATGTTTGTGAGCAAGGGCTTGCCAGATTGAAGCCCATCAGTCATTGTGAGGCGCACAGTGACGAAGCAATCTCGAAGCCTATTAGGATATATATCTATGCTTCAGCCGGAGACCTGCAAGGAGCCATGATTTTCCCCCGGGAGTGGACCGGAGGTGTCGCTTTTACTGAGTTTGGCACAATTGCCATCGGCATTTCACCGAATCAACTTGATTGGGGCAAAAAAGCTTTAGTTCATGAACTGACCCATTTAGTCGTTCACCAGGCAACTTTCAGTCCCTATGGCGAACTGCCCACCTGGCTTGATGAGGGCTTAGCTATGTATAACGAGGGGGAGCTCGACCCTTATTTCCGAGCCTACTTGGGCAAGGCTATCTCTGAGGGTAAGCTAATTTCTGTCCGCAGCTTGTGCAGCCCGTTTTCCGCTGAACCAGAAAAAGCTTATCTCTCCTATGCTCAGAGTTATAGCCTGGTGGAATACCTTCTCCGCAATTATGGCGAAAATAAAATGCTCAATCTATTAACCCTCTTCAAGGAAGGTGACACCTACGATGGAGCTTTAACCCAGGTTTATGGGTTTGACATAGACGGGTTTGATAGCCGCTGGCGAGAAACACTGATAGCCCCTACAGTCCAAGCTGGAAGGGTATGGCTACATCCTGCCTTAATTGCTGTGTTATCAGCTTTGGCCGCATCACTGGCTTTAGCCGGTGCTTTAGCTCTAGAAGAATGGACTTGGCGAAGGGCGTGTGGGCAAGGTTAGCTTGTTCCTTTCTTGGTCTTCAGTTAACACCCTAGCGTAGATTGCTGTTCTTATTTGCCCGTTTCTTTTCTGTCTGTGGCTTGTGCTCATGAATCAGCTCTAGTTTGCTACCGCATTTCGGGCATATGCGCTCCTCTAATTTGACTAACGCCCAGCCGTAACAGTGATAGCCACACTTGGGACATCTTGCCTCTAGCATGGTTCACCTTCCAATAGGTGTCAGCCAAGATTTTAATTAAAAAGGGTTTTTTTGTCAACTATTAGTTGAACCTTTGCTCACAATGACTAATGGTGCTAAAATTTGAGTTTTTCTTCCCTTTTAAGGAGATGCAAAATGAGAGATAAAGATGATTTACTGGGCATAGGCCAAAGGATCAGAAAAAGGCGTCAAGAACTAAATCTTACTCAGCAAGACTTGGCGGATGCCCTTGGTTTGACTCCACAACACATCTCACTGATAGAGCAAGGTAAACGAATTCCATCTTTGCTCTCGCTAGTAAAATTAGCTGAGGAACTGGGGGTAATCGTTGGATACCTGGCCACTGGCAAAGTGGGGCTGGTTATAGGTGCCATGCCAGCAATCAAGGCTGATCAGAAGCTCAGTCTTAAAGCGAAGAAAGCTCTAATAAAGTTGATAGAAGAGCTATATAGGGCTGAAGAGGCGAATGAAAGTCATACTGATAGGGAGTCATAGGTTACGTAGTTACTGGAGAAGGACTGATTTCCACTATTCGAAACAGGGCAAGTTCCCTTCTTAGTCTTGAAGATAGTGATGGATTGTAGGGGGATGCTTTGCTAGAATAGGCTTATGAGAGATTCCTTTACCGTTCATGACTTGCCTCTTGGTGAGCGTCCCCGGGAGAGGCTGCTTAAGCTGGGTAGCGAAGCTCTTTCGGCTCAGGAGATTTTAGCTTTAATCTTAGGTCGAGGAATTAGTGGTGAATCAGTCATGGTAACTGCTCAAAGGCTATTGAGCCGATTTGGCAACCTCAAAGGGGTTGCTAATGCCTCTATTGAGGAATTGACTGAAATAAGGGGGATTGGTCCAGCCAAGGCAGCCCAGATTAAAGCTGCTTTTGAATTAAGCAAGCGGCTGGAAGGTCCTGTTGATGAAAGAGAAAAACCGGTAGTCAAATCTCCAGAGGACGTAGTTAGCATAGTAAAGAGCCAATTGAAAGGCAAGAAGAAGGAGCACTTTTTGGTTCTTTGTTTAGATACTAGAAACAATGTTATAAATTGCCGGGCGATCTCTATGGGCAGCCTGGATACTAGCATTGTCCACCCTCGCGAGGTATTCAAGGAAGCTATCTCCTCCAGCGCTGCCTCGGTAATCTTGGTGCACAATCATCCTTCAGGCGACCCAGAGCCATCAAAAGAGGATATCGAGTTAACTAAGCGGCTGGCCAAGGCTGGTGAAATAATGGGCATTGAAGTCCTGGACCATATTATTGTCTGTGATAAAAGCTATTCGAGCCTAAAGGCCAAGAATTTATTTTGAGATTCGGGAGCAGAGATGTCAAATTATTGAGGAGGCAAAAAGAAAGGTAGAAAGCATAGTTGTGGGGGTTCAAGCCAACAAGCCTGAGAATATATCACGCAAGACTTTGAGGTTATAGGTAATTATGCTATGCTTAAAATAGCATGTCATTTAAAGTCTACGTAAGTCATAGTGTGTCACCAGGGGAGCTGGCAGCCGTTTACTCTCTAGCAGAGCAAGTTTCTCGACTAGGGATGGAAGCCTTTGTTCCGGACAGGCTCTGGAGCCCCCATCAACCTCTACCAGCAAGAATATCTCCGCATTTGAGGAATGCTCAGGGTATGGTAGTATTTGCCACTTCATTGGGTTCACATATGGATTGGGTAAACCAAGAACTCAGTGAAGGAGGCCGAGGTAAGCAAACTCTCGCTGTTATTGACCAAGGGATTTTAGTCTCAGGTTTTCCAGAGGAGGGGCTAGTATACATAGACCGTGGGGATATCACTGCTACAATGTCGGAAGTTGCTAGCAAACTTGCTAGCCTTAAATTGAAAAAGGAGCACAGAGAAGCCGTAGGCTGGCTGGCATTAGGTAGTCTATTATTGTTCTCGCTTTTAGCGTCGCAAAAGAAGTGAAAGGAAAATGCAGTTTGTTTCCACACCTCGACTATTAAAGGATGCGAAGGCTCAGAAAGAGTTTGAAAAAGCTTATCAAGACTTCAACGCAGATTTTTGGCTACCTCTCAGCCCTGAGATACGGAAAATTTTGAATACCTTCTCAATAACGGGGGAGCAAATTTTGCCGCTACTTGCCTTTCTGCTTCGTCATAAATTCCTAATCCCCATCTTATCAGAAGCGCCAGAGCATATCAGAGACATTTTTGGTTATGAGACAAAGCTTTCTCTTGATCTAGACCGGGATCCAGAGGGTAAGTTTGAGGAACTATTTGTGGTGGTAAAAACCGTGGGGTCGACCGAAGAAGCGATTGACCTTTTAGGCAAGCTAGACGAGGCATGGTTTCTAAAGGTTTTGCCAAAGACACGCAACCAACTTAACATAACTGTTGAAATCCAAGGAAAAACAAGATGAGCTTTAACTGGCTTTTTTATTTGAACGTGGCTAACTATTTGCTTTCCCAAAGAAGTGAGGAGTACTGGCGTTCTGCGATTAGCCGTGCTTACTATGCCGTATTTGGTGCAGTGAGAGGAATTCTTCAAAGTCAGGGAACCCAGTTCAAATCAGATAACATACATAGACAAGTAATAAACCAGATGAAAAGACATAAAAATCCTACTGCTCAGCAAATTGGGGTTAGTTTGGATCGGCTAAGAAGAGAGCGTAATAAGGCTGATTACGATGACGGCATAAGCATAAGCTATAACGAAGCATTCATGGCCCTCGCTGTGGCACAGAAAATACAAAGAGATTTACCTGCACTATAAGGTTGGTTAAATTAGAAGAAGCAGAACCTCCACCTTTTAATCCAAAGATGGCCATTACCAAAACCGGAGAAATCCTAGGTATTGAAGTCCTGGATCACATTATTGTCGGTGATAGAAGGTTCTTAAGCTTGAAGGCCAAGAATTTATTCTAGAAATGAAAAGAATCTGGCAATTTGTATTATTACCCCTCCTTATTTGTGCCTTATTGCTTTTGCCCTCGGTTGGCTGCCAGCCCTGGGAGTTGTCTTCCGGCCAAGATATTCTTAACCTTTGGGATATTGGTCCCATAACGCTTGACCCAGCGATCTCCAGCGAAATGACCTCTCATACCTATGTGATGCAAATCTTCAGTGGTTTAGTTCGCCTCGATGATGAATTGGAGGTAGTGCCTGACATCGCTGAGCGGTGGCAGAAAAGCGAGGATGGCAGAACATACACCTTTTACCTTCGCCACGGGGTAAAGTTTCATGATGGCAAGGAGGTTAAGGCTGCCGATTTCAAATACTCTTGGGAGCGAGCCTGTGACCCGGCCACCAGCTCTCAGACGGCAGCCACTTATCTGGGTGACATCGTTGGCGCTAAGGACATGCTGGCAGGCAGAGCGAAGGAAATTTCAGGAATCAGAGTTCTTGATGATTACACACTCGAAGTCACTATCGATGCGCCCAAGGCTTATTTCCTGTGCAAGCTGACATATCCTACTGCCTTTGTGGTTGACCGCACTAATGTGGAATTTGTGAAGAACTGGTGGCATCAGCCAAATGGAACAGGTCCTTTCAAGTTAAAGGAATGGGAACAAGGACAACTTTTGATTTTGGAGCGTAGCCAGGTTTATTATGGTCAACCGGCTAAGGTAAAGCAGGTCGTTTTTCATCTTCTAGCTGGTATGCCTATGGCTATGTATGAAAAAGGCGAAATTGATGTCACTCCCCTTTTCCGGAATTATATTGACCTGGCAGAGGATGAGGCTAGCCCATTCCATCGGGAATTAGCCGTAACGCCTGAGCTCAGCCTTTATTATATTGGCTTTGACACCACCAAGCCTCCCTTTGACGATGTCAACATCCGCCGCGCCTTTTGCCACGCTGTGAATAAGGAGCGCATTGCTAGGTTGATATTGAGGGGTATGTTGGCTGAAGCTAAGGGGATTCTACCTCCAGGTATGCCTGGCTATAACGAAGAGCTGCAAGGGCTTAACTACGATGTGGGGAGGGCGAAGGAGCTTATTGCCGCCTCAAAGTATGGAGATGTTTCCAATTTACCACCGATTGCTCTCACCGTTTCCGGTTATGGCAATAATATTCCAGATTACCTGGGAGCCATCATTGAGGAATGGCGGGAGAATCTTGGAGTTGAGGTGTCGGTGAGGCAACTAGAGCCAGAAGATTTTCTTTATCATTTAAAGCAGGAAAGGGATGAGATGTTCATGCTTGGCTGGGTAGCTGATTACCCTGACCCCCACAATTTCCTGGATAACCTTTTCTATACTGGAAGTGAGAACAATATCTTTGGCTATAGCAATCCCGGGGTAGATAGCTTGCTTGACCAAGCTGCCATTGAGCCAGACACAGTCCTGAGCGATAGCGAAGGATCTACTCGCCTATCTATGTATCAGCAAGCTGAGCAGAAGATAGTGGACGAAGCTCCCTGCCTGCCCTTATGGCTTGGTATCAATCATATCTTGGTTAAACCTTACGTCAAAGGTTATCAGCTCAATGCTTTAGGCATTCCTGACTTGAGCCAAGTACATATAGAGCAAGATTAGTCTGGTAACGGGCTTAGCCTATATTAAGTTTATGCCAAAGCTCAGTTACTTTGGCTTCAAGCTGGGGTATATCGCCATCGTTGTAAATTACTTCATCGGCATATTTCATCTTTTCCTCTGCTGGCATCTGTGCCTTGAGGCGAGTCAAAGTTTGAGCTTCGTTGATTCCTTCATGTTGGGTGAGCCTTTGGATTGCTACATTCTCTGGAGCTACTACTAACCAGACCTTATTCACCAAATCTGTCCACCCTGCTTCAATGAGCAAAGTAGCTTCTGCGACAATGGCTTTAGCCCCCTGACGGCGGTAATCTTCGATTTTTTCTTGAGCCATACGATATGCTCTAGGGTGCACTATCTGATTCAGCTTGGCTAAGGCATCGGGGTGAGAAAAAACTATCTGCCCTAATTTTTGGCGGTCAATTTCTTCATTGGCTTTAAGTATATCTTTACCAAAGGTATTGATTAGCTCTTGCCAGGCCTGGCTATGTGGCTTGTAAGTCTCGTGTGCCAGTTCATCAGCATCAATAATGGTGACACCAAGCTTGGCTAAAATTCGGCATACCGTGCTTTTGCCGCTGCCTATATTGCCAGTCACGCCAATGATAATCATTTCTCCTGAATTATAGTATGTGGCGTGAATTAGTGCACGGTGCCAGGATATTCCTGTAGTGCGACCCTTCGGGGTCGTGCTTATCTGGCGCGAGGCTAAAGCCTCGCACTACAAGTGGCGCTTGTTAGCTGCGGTGAGCCGAAGCCCTGGGTGTAACGAATGGGCAGTGTGGCAATCTTGGTGGAGGGATATTCTTAGAGATTGCGGAGCTTGTTCCGAGCGTAAGCGAGGAATCCCCACTCCGAGTTTGCTTCGGCTACGCCTCGCAATGACATAGTGAACTCACCTCCGCAAGGTACTGTAGTTATATTGAGATAAGCCGTGGTGATATAATACCGCATAATGGAAAGAGAAGCGATGCTTTATGAGAAACTCTCGGGTGGCAGGGTGAGATGCCACGTTTGCCAATGGAGGTGCATTATCAACCCGGGCAAGATGGGCGTCTGCCGCATGCGCCTCAATCGGAATGGCACCTTATATACCATGAATTATGCTGAAGTCTCTTCAGTAGCCGCTGACCATATTGAAAAGAAGCCCTTATTTCACTTTTTCCCAGGGACTTATGCCTTTTCCTTGGGCACCTGGGGGTGCAACTTCCACTGCCAGCATTGTCAAAACTGGGAGATTTCCTGTGTTGATATTCCTGATGCTTCACAGCAACTATTGCCTGAGAGGGAGATAGAGTTAACTAAGCGGTATAATTGTGCCGGCATTGCCTGGACTTATAATGAACCTACGGTATGGTTTGAGTATACTTTAGATTCCGCCAAGCTGGCTAAGGAAAATGGTCTATATACCGTTTATGTTACCAATGGCTATATCACTCCTGAGGCTTTGGATACTATCGGTCCTTACCTCGATGCCTGGAGGGTTGATGTCAAGGGCTTTAGCGATGGTTTTTATCGTCGGCTATCAAAAATCTCTCACTGGCGTGGTATTCTGGATGTAGCCAAGCGTGCTAAGGAGAAATGGGGTATGTGGGTTGAGGTGGTAACCAATGTCATTCCCACTATGAATGATGATGAGGAGCAGCTCAGTGGCATCGCTACCTGGATTCGAGATAACTTAGGTGAACTTACTCCGTGGCATATAACTCGCTTTTGCCCCATGCATAATTTGAATTATCTGCCACCCACCCCGGTATCCACTCTGGAGAAGGCTTACAAAATTGGCAAGAAAGCAGGGTTAAAGTTTGTCTATCTGGGCAATGTTCCCGGGCATGAGTATGAGAATACCGTTTGCTATTCTTGTGGCAAGACAGTCGTTCGCCGCATTGGTTATGATACTCAGGTAGTGGGACTGGATGATTCTAAATGCAAGTTTTGTGGCAGTGAGCTTAATTTCAGAGTAAGGCTGAAGTAGAGTGTTTAAAAACGTAGTGCGAGGCTTTAGCCTCGTGCACGACCCTAAAGGGTCGCACTACAAAAATCTTAGGCCTGCAGGTTATTAAACCGGGCGGGGTGAATCTAGTTTTGAACCTGAGGCAAAATTAAATGGCTGTTAAAATAGTAGGGAGGTATTTATGAAAGAGGGACTTCATCCCATAGTGAAATTGGCTAGGGAAACGGTGGAAAGCTATATCCGTGAGGGTAAAATACCTCAGCCGAGAGAACTGACTCCTGAGATGAGAGAACGAGCGGGCGTTTTTGTTTCCATTCACAAGCAAGGCGAGTTAAGAGGCTGCATTGGCACTTTTGAGCCGACTAAAGCCAGTGTAGCTGAGGAGATTATGACCAATGCTATTAGCTCGGCTACCAGAGACCCTCGTTTCCCGCCAATAGCGGCATCCGAGCTTGGTGACCTGGAATATAGCGTGGATATTCTTGCTAAGCCTGAGCCTGTAGGCGATGTAAGTCAACTGAATCCGAAAAAGTATGGGGTGATTGTGGAGAGTGGTTTCCGGCGAGGGCTTTTGCTGCCTGACCTGGAGGGTGTGGACACAGTTGAGAGGCAGATCGAGATTTGCCGACTCAAGGCCGGGATATCCTTTGACGAACCTGTTAGCCTCTATCGTTTTGAGGTAAAGAGATACAAATAGCCGGCTGGTTGACATTATGACATATATCTGTTATAGTGAGCAAAGATAATTAAGCTATAGGAGTTAAGCATGAAAAAAACTATGGTTTATATTAGTGAGGAGAGTCACCAAGGGCTGAAGAAATTAGCTTTTGAGAATAATGTTTCTATTGCTGAGCTCATTCGGAGGGCTATTGATATCGTCTACGGAGAGGATATTGAAGACATTAAAGATATGGAGGAGGAATTAGCCCGATATCAAAGCCAACCTGGCTCGGCAATAGAGTTGGAAGAGTATCTGAGCCGGAAGAAGGCATGTGCACAAGGTTGAGCTTACTCCTAGGGCCCAGCATGAATTAGATAAGCTTGGCAGGGTAGAGTTTGAGCGTATAGTTGCCGCTATTCGTGCGCTGGAGGCTAATCCTCGCCCTTTAGGAGTAAGAAAGCTCAGGGGACCTATTTATCGAATTCGTGTTGGCGATTGGCGTATTATTTACGCTGTGTTTGATAAGGATCGACTGGTGATTGTCGGTAAGATAGCTAGACGTTCCGAAGATACTAATTCCTTATAATTCTTCCTCCGCTGGCGGGAGGGAGTTAGAGGGAGGGGGATTAAAAGCAGGGGATGAAAACAAACCTTGCCCGTGAGCTTCGCCGAAGAGAGACTAACGCCGAAAAGGCCTTGTGGGCGAGATTGAGGAAGAGCCAATTGGAAGGCGTAAAGTTCCGAAGGCAGCAGCCTATAGGCCCTTATATTGTTGATTTTGCCAGTTTTGAGAAGAGGGTTATAGTTGAAATTGATGGTGGTCAACATAATGAGAGCGAGGTAAGGGGGAGGGATGAGGAGCGGGCAGAGTGGCTAAAAGAGAAAGGTTATCATGTTCTAAGGTTCTGGAACAATGAAGTTCTGGTGAATATGGAGGGGGTTTTGGAAGTGATAAGACAGGCTTTGAGGTGAGTTTTCACCCTCACCTTAATCCTCTCCCGTCAAGGGAGAGGGATATTACACAAAGTTATGTGGAGGACTGTAAAGGGAAGTTTCATTTAGTTTCTTGCAAGGCGAAAAGCTTGCTACCACGGCGACTATGGCATATCTTTGGTGGCTTATCTCTCCTCATCGCTGGTTTATTGGTGCCGAAAAATATATTTTTACCTGTGCTTATTTCCGTCACGATAGTTTTCCTTATTTTTGAGCTAATCAGGCTCAAGTTTCCATGGTTGAATCGCTGTTTTTTGACTTGTTTTCGTGCCCTACTTCGGGAGAGAGAGGCTTCCACACTTACGGCCAGTGCTTACCTTCTTATCGCCGCCTCCATTGTTTTTATTTTGTGTGACCAATCCATCGCTGCTCTAGCTCTGACTTTCGTCGCCGTGGGCGACCCAGTAGCTGGTATGATTGGTGAACTATGGGTGGCTCCCCCACAAAATCTAAGATTTCCTGAGTTAAAAGTAAAGAGAAAGAGCTTGAGAGCCAGTGCCGTCTGCTTTGTCGTTTGTGTTGCGGCCGGTGCTATTTTAGCCTCCGTGACTCATGTTGCTTTATGGTTGATGGCAGTAGGAGCAGTGTGCGCCACCTTAATAGAATTCCTTTCTTTACCGCTTAATGATAATTTGACTAGCCCCTTAGTCTCAGCCGGGGTAATGAGCTTGGTTAAGTTATTATGTTTTTAGGGTTTCCCCCTCCCGCTAACTCCCAGAGTGTTTAATTTTGTTCTAGCTTTGGATTCAGTTTTGTCTCGATTATCGGGGGGATTTTCCACCTCCAAATTTTGTAGTGCGACCCTTTAGGGTCGTGCAGCACGAGGCTACCCCGTGTAGTAATCTTCGCTACTACACAGGGCTAAAGCCTCGCACTACGTTTTTAAAAAGCCTCACTCCCTCCCGCCAGGGGAGGGAGGAATTGTGAGCAATTTTGCCATTGACTACAAGCGACTTCTCATAATAAGGTGTGCTATGATATACTGCAAGGTAGAAATAAAAGAGCGCCCTCGTCCACCCATCCCCTTATCTGGCGAGGGAGTGGAGTTATATTTTGGTTAAGTTCCTAATAACGCCCAGAGATACCAAGTTTTATGACTTGTTCGAACAGGACACTGCTAATCTAGTCACGGCGGCAGAAAAGCTAGTTGACTTCTTTGAGAACTACGAAGATGTTGAAGTGAAAGCAAAGCAACTCAAGGATTTGGAGCACCAGGGTGACATCATCACTCACGAGATAATACAGAGGTTGCATCGCACTTTCGTGACTCCCATTGATAGGGAAGATATTGCTCTCCTGGCCCAAACCTTGGACGATGTCATGGATTTCATCGAGGCTGCTGGTAGAACAGCCTTCCTTTACCACATTACCCAGCCCACGGAAAGGGCACGACAGCTAACCTTAATCGTAGCTAAGGTGGCCTATCAGTTGAACGAGGTAATGCCTCGCTTACGCCACCGTAACCAGTTCCCCCGGATTCTGGAGCAGTGTGTGGAGATCAATAGTCTGGAAAACGAGGCTGATGATGTGCTTCATGCTGCCTTAGCTGAGCTATTTGATAACCCGATGGATGCATGTGAGATAATCAAATGGCGCGAAATCTACCAACATTTGGAAGACGCTACCGATCGAGGCGAAGATGTAGCCAATGTTCTCGAAGGTATAGTATTGAAGCATGCCTGATCCCCTGGCACTGCTAATCCTGGTGATTACAGCGGCCATTGGCTTCGCCATTGTGAACGGGGTTAATGATGCTGCTAATGCCATCGCTACAGTGATTGGTACTCGTAGCCTCTCTCCTCGGGCAGCCATAATTATGGCTGCCTTTCTTAATTTCGCTGGGGCAGCCACAGGCACTGCCGTGGCCCTAACCATTGGCAAAGGGATTGTTTACTCTGAAGCCTTGACTACGAGTATTGTGCTTGCTGGAAGTGGGGCAATTATTATCTGGGCTGTTGTTGCCACACGCTATGGCATGCCCATAAGTTTGACCCATGGGTTGGTGGCGGGATTGGTAGGGGCTGGCATTGCTACTTCGGGTAGTAAAATCATCGTTTGGGGGGTTCTGGTGAAAGTGCTTTCTGCCGTCGGCATCGCCCCTCTCTTAGGCCTTAGCGGTGGTTTTTTGACCATGGTGGCTATAATGTGGCTTTTCCGAAGAGCCGCGCCGGAAAAGATGCGAGGTCTGTTCAGCAACCTGCAGATCCTTTCGGCAGCCTTCCTGGCTTATAGTCACGGCAAGAATGATGGTCAGATGCCTATTGGCTTAATCGCCATGGCTTTGATGGTCTATCATGGATACGGCGAATTCTATATCCCCTTCTGGGCTGTGGTAGTTTCCGCAGCTTCAATTAGCTTTGGCACTCTTATTGGTGGGTGGCGAGTTATCAAAACACTGGGATTAAAGGTGACCACCTTGCGTCCCGTCCATGGATTTGCCGCTGAGGCATCGGCGGCTACTGTGATTGAGGTTGCCTCACACTTCGGTATTCCAGTAAGCACCACACACTGTATCACCACGGCGATCATGGGGGTAGGGGCTACAAGACGTCTTTCCGCAGTGCGGTGGGGGATAGCCAGAAATATTGTCTTAACCTGGATTTTGACCTTTCCCGCCTGTGCTATCCTCGGCTGGATTATAGCCTTTGTCTTGAAAATCGCTTTTTGAGGCGGGGATAAACCCCGCCACTACGAAGTGAGATTGCCACGCTGAGTCTGTCCTGAGCGCTACGAGATTGCTTCACTTCGTTCGCAATGACAAGAAGTGAAGGGCCCGCAATGACAATGACAGAGAAGCCCCGTCCGTTTCCCATGTCATTGCGAGGGGCGTATAGCCCCGAAGCAATCTCGCAGGGTCGGGGACAAGCCCCGACCCTGTTGGGCGACAGAATCCTCTTGCCTTTATGGAACATCAGTGCTAAGATGGGGTTTTGCCTCACCGGGCAATAAGAGCTCTAGGGTGTTTAAAAACGTAGTGCGAGGCTTTAAGCCTCGTGCACGACCCTAAAGGGTCGCACTACGAGAATCCGGATGGGCAAATCTAGCTTTGAACCTGGGGCAAAATTAAACAGCTTGGGCTTTAGTAGGAAGAAAATGAAATTGTTGCAGATAGCTTTAGAGAAGCAAGATTATACCCTGGCAGCGCATGTCCTCGTCTACGGGCTGATAAAGGCGCGAGTAGATCCATCTCCCGCGACTCATTCCCCAAGAATTCACTGAATTCTTGGGGACCCCATAAATGTCATGGCAGGAAGAGCAAACCACAGCAGAAGGAATAACCCACGAGGATTCTACAGTCGAGCACTGGGTGAGGCGGAAAGGCTTGAGCTTGAGTAGGCTTCACAGATTGAGGGAATTGACGAGGAAATTGCGCTACTGCGGGTCAAGCTCAAGGAACTGGTGGAAAAGCAGCCAGATAGGATTGACCTGCACTTCGAGGCTGCCAATACCATAGCCAGGTTGGTGAAAACCCGCTATCAAATGACCAAAGAGCAGAAGAAGTCTCTCAAAGAGGCCATCGCTAAGGTGCTAACCGAGGTTGCTGTGCCGTTGGGGATTGGGGTGGGCATTAAAGTAGCCAGCAAATAAAAAGGAGCATCCAGCGGTCAGCATTCAGCAATTAGCCAAGAGCTGAAGGCTGAAAACTGATAGCTGATAGCTGATAGCTGATAGCTAGTTATGAAGCTAAGACCATACCAGCAGGAAGTAGCCAAATATAACCTGGAATACCGCCAGTTCGTTGAAGCAGAAAAAGGTAGGTTGGGAGAAAATCATCCGCTTTTCAGAACGCAGTACGCGCTGCTTCCTATTAGCGGTAGCGGGGTTTTCTTATCACGAGCAAATCGCTTTGCTGCTCGGCACGCACCAGAGGCTTAGCCAACCACACGCTTGTCCTGAGCGTAGCGAAGGAACTCAGTGCTACATCGCTGGCATAGACCTGGCGGGAGAAAGGGAAGTCGTTAGTCCAGAGTCCCAAGTCATGAGGCTAAAGACTGCTGACTATCGACTGCCGACTCATTCGCAGGATTCAACTGTTATCACCATTGCCGCGTGTAGCGAACAGCGGGTAGCCTGTAACGACTACCATCTAGACGCTACCCACTACCCGCTAGTCAGAGTGGTGGAGCAATATCAATGGAGGGGAATACCTCACCCACAGCTTTATCCCCAGATGGTGGGCATCCTTAAGAGGTGGAATTGTCGCCGGATAGTGGTTGACGCCACCGGCATCGGTCAGCCAGTGGCTAGCTTTCTGAGAGCCCAGCTGGGAAGCAAGGTAAAGCCATTCACCTTCACCCAGAAGAGCAAGTCCGATATGGGTTTTGAGCTGCTATCGTTTATCAATTCTGGTAGGTTAAAGCTATATAAGCAGGATGGCTCCCAGGAGTATCGGGAGACGATGTTTGAGCTAGAGAAAGCCAAAGTACAATATCGGCCCAATCAGATGGTGAACTTCTATGTTGATAGCTCAGAGGGGCATGACGATTTCCTTATGAGTCTGGCTTTGCTTGTTATCGGCGCCAAGGACTTCAGTCCTCGTCAAGCTAAAGGCTTCAATCAAAAAATGTAGTTGCCCAATTTATTGGGCAGGTCAGCCTGATGAATCAGGCAACTACAAGCATAAATAGGTCAAAGGCTTGCTTACTATAAGTTAGGCAATTCCTTGCCCAAGTCAGCTAAGGCCTGGATTCTCTTCTGTGTTTCCTCTATCTGTCCTTTGTGTTCCTGTCCGTATTGAACTGCGGTTTCATAAAGGTCTTTTATCTTGGGCACGAAAGACAACTGGGACAATATCAAGGTGACATCAATGAAATGCTTTTCTCCGGGGAAATCGCCACCTCTGATTACGGCATTGGGGGCAATTTCACTGATGTAATCGCTCACGCTCTTGACCATATCCATATTCATTTCTCTAGCTGGTCCACACATAATATACAAAGCTTTGGCGGCATCTTTAGGACTACAGGTAATGGAAAGGTCGGATACGGTGGCATCCAGGGCCTGCGACCCTCTGAAGCTTTCCACAGCCTTCTCGCGGAAATGTTTCTTTCTTATCTCCCAGGGAAAGCGAAGGGTAGGAAGCTCAGTTCTGCCGATGCCAATGGTTGTCCAGCCTTCCAGAGAGGCGATTAAATCCCCGGCATCTATAGTTCTGGCTCCGACGTACTTACGCTTGGTTACCTCCCCAGCGCACATAAGGTCATAGAATGGCTCGGCGACCATCCGGTTTATCCTTTCCATGTTGTTAACCAGGCTGGCGTCTTTTCTGACATATCTCTGGTTGTCAGCCAGAAAGACGGCATCCACCAGGTCATAAGTAGATTTGAGGCAGGTAGCGGCATTGTAAACACTTCTGGCCTCGGTGAACTGCTCATGTTCAAAGGGCAAGATGACAAGGGCGTAGACTGGCTTGTTGAGGTATCTCTCCTTAATCATCCTGGCAATTACTGGTATTCCACCTGAGCCTGTGCCACCGGCAGCGCCAGCGATGAGCAAAAAGGCGTGCGTCTCATAAAACCGCGGTTCAGCTTTCATGGCATCCATCACCTTATCGCCATCCTCCCGGGCTAACTCAGCACCCAGTTCGTTTATCTTGCCCACCCCATGCCCTAAAGTCTGGCGCAAGCCCATGAGTATGCGGTGCATGTAATCCTTTTTGATATACCTCAGCCCGGTTAAATCTGCCTGGTCGGTGTTTACGGCAATAACAATAGGAGCTATGGTTGTCTTGCGCTCGGCATGTGCTTTAAGGTCGAGCCGGGCGAAGTGGTCAGCAATCCGACAGCCACATTGTCCTAGTCCAATAACTGCTAATTTCATTTTTCCTCCTTAATTTTAAGTTATTCTTCCTATTCCAAACGTAGCAGCGAGGCTTTAGCCTCGATGGGCGACCTGAAGGGTCGCCTCTACAGGGTATTTTTTACTCAATCATACCCTCCTCTTTTTCTGATGCCAAAGACAAAAACCAGGGCGCCGATGAGCACCACTATTAGAGTCACAATAACAATAAACGCCCATAAAGGCAAGAGCGCAGACTTAAAGGAATAAGCGGTAGTCCAGCCGCTATCGTTTTGCGCTCCATCTATGGCCTTTACTCTCCAGTAATAGGTACCATAGCTTAAAGCCTCTGCACCGGTTAAGGTATAGGTGACCTCAGTTAACCCTGTCTTAGATATTAAAACCTGGGCAAAATCGGCACTGGTTCCTATCTGAAGACTGTAGCTTACCCCGCTGTCATCTGTCACCGCCGACCACTCGAATGTGGCAGTTTGCTTGCCAAAGAGTCCCACTCTGCTGTCATTGGCTGGTGAGCTGAGCGTAGGCTTAGCTGGTGCAAGTGATTCCATAATGAACTTGGTGCTAAGTGTAGTAGTATCATAGGTAGCTACTACAGGATGTTCTACAGTGTGCGTTGTCTGGGTATGCGTGGCTTCAAAGCTAATACCGGAAAAGCTGCCTTTGCTATTGGTGGTGGCGCTGCCTTTGCTCACTCCATCGTAGCTGATGGTTACCGATTTATTAGCTAGGAAGCCGCCGCCGCTGATGGTCAGCATTGTGCCCACATGCCCCTCAGTGGGAGATAGCACCAATCCCGGCACTACCTCAAATTCCACCTCCTCGATGTCTTCTTTATCGGTCTTTCTTCCCTCAGCCGTCACATCATATGTGCCCTTGGCAGCCTCGGGCACCTCGAAAGTTCCCTCCCATATGCCATCATCATCAGCCTCGATATTATCCTTTACTACGTCGCCATCGAACAGTATCTCAATATCCTTCTCATCTTCTTCAAATCCGCTGCCAGTCACGGTTATAGTTTCACCAAAACCGCCAGATTCTTTATCCAGGCTTATTCCCGGCAGGACCTCAAATTCTACCCCCATGATCTCATCATCCTCAATATCATCAGACTCATCTCCCACGGCATATATCCAGTGGTCTCCCTTACTGGCCGGGGGGACCTCGAAGGTAACATCTTCCCAGGTGCCATAGTCATCAACCTCGATATCCCCACTCTCGCCCTCTACAGGCCATACCACCTCATACAGGTCATCGTCGTCGTAGTCATCATCAGGGTCTTCCAGATAAAACCTTATCTCGATTTCCGACTCATTCTCATCCCAGCCAAACCCCGTTACCCCAACCTCAGTCCCGGCAGCTCCTTCACTTTCATCTATCTCTATTGAGGGATAAACGGTGAATTTCAGGGTAGCAACATCCTCATCGGGGTCATCCTCATCGCAGATTAAGATGTCGTGTTCCCCCCTGCAGCTTTCTGGTATCTCAAAATCGTAGTCAAAATAGTAGATGCCTTCCGTCTCTTCCCAGTCATCATAGCTTACCTTCTTATAAGGCCAATCCTCCTCATCTTCATTATATAATTCGTAATAGATGTAGATATACCGGCCATGAGTATCATCCCACGAACCAGATATCGTTACCTCATCCCATACATAGCCCTCGTCCCTGTCAAGCCCTGTATAGCTCGTGGTGTTTCTAAGGCTGAAGCCTGGATTGGCCTCTACCGGAGTGGCCATTATGGGAATGGCCATAAGGCAGATAGCCAGAGCGATAATTAGTCGAGATAATAACTTCATTTACTAATTCCTCCTATTTAATTTTTCTTTCCTAAGTGATTCCTTATTATCCATTTAGCGAAGCTAAATCTTACTCTCCTGTCATTCCTTTGTCATTCTGAGCCAAAGGCGAGGAATCTGCGAGACCCTTCGCTGCGCTCAGGGTGACAGAAGGGGCTGTCATTGCGACCTCTCTTTTTGTCATTGCAAGCATACACCATTGTAGGGTCGGGGCTTGTCCCCGACCGAGGCGGAGATAAACTCCGCCACTACGATTACCCCTTCCTACATTCCGTGGTCATTTGTCAGCTTCCCCACCTGTCATTGCGAGCGAAGCGTGGCAATCCCGGTGGCAGAGATTCATGGAGATTGCTTCGGCGAGTTCCTTCGCTCCACTCATAAAATTTCGTAGTGCGACCCTTTAGGGTCGTGCCCTTTTACATTTGCCATCCTGCACGAGGCTAAAGCCTCGCACTACATTTTTAACCTCCTCTATTATAAACGAAAACACCCCCAAAAAGTAAATGGTAAAAATTGCCTTTTCTGGGATAAAGTGGCAAAGGGGCCAAACAAGATTACCTGATGCGGATTGAATTCCTTTACTATTTCTCGGCAATATTGTTCTATTTGCTTAGCAATCTCTCCACGTTTTTCAAGAGCGATGTTGCATATTTTAGACATTTGTTAGCTACTTCATAAGTGTAGTATTCAGAGGCAGAGCTGTAGGGTCGGGGCTTGTCCCCGACCAAGCCGTGAGGCGGGGATAAACCCCGCCACTACGATTTTTGATACAGCCACCTGCGGCCTTCCTCAAGGTTCTGGGACATATAGGCTATAAGCTTAACATAGCTACGCTGTGGGGTCAAATGAACTATTGTCCCATTACTGGTTGTCCGTTACCACGTCATTGCCAGCCATTTTCCTCTCTTGTAAGGAAAAGAGCCATGGGGCATAATGTGCCCTGAGGCGGGGATGAACCCCGCCACTACGTTACATTCGTATCGGTAAAGGCCGGTGAACCATCGTAAGAAAATTCGTTTGAACCCAGAGGTATACCGAATTGTCGGCATGCCTTGTTCTATCACCATAGCTACAAAAGGAAAACAGAAAATCTTTTCTAATCAATGCATGGCCCATAATTTCGTAGCCTTATTGAAAAGCGCTTGTGCAGAAAGCAGCATCCCATTATATGCCTATTGCATCATGCCTGACCATGTCCATCTCTTGATAAGTGCCTCGGATAAGAAAGGCATTGTTGAGTTTGTTAGGGAGACAAAGAGCCTATCTACCAAGATGGCGTGGCAGCATGATTATAATGGAACCATTTGGCAAAGAAGTTTTTACGACCATTTCCTGCGGAAGGACGAAGACTGCAGAATAGTGGCCAATTATATTATTCGCAACCCAGTGAGGGCGGGTATTGTTGAACATTGGAAGGATTATCCATTTTGTGGCTCATTGGTCTACGAACTGTAGGGTCGGGGCTTGTCCCCGACCGAGGTATAGGGGCATAATACGCCATATGGCGGGGGTGAACCCCGCCACTACGATTATAGGGAGAAAGAAAAAGGGGCGGCTTTTAGCCGCCCCTTTTTGTAGTCCCCTTTCCTCTCCCTTCAAGGGAGAGGATTGAGGTGAGGGTGTAATTACACCCGCCGTGTTCTGAAGATGAGCACTATGACCACAATCACCAGAACAGCGCCGAGGCCGATAACTACCCACACCCAGGCTGGAGTTACTGGAGCCGGAACGGGAGGAATCACAGGAGGAGGTACTGGCTCAGGTGCGGTAGTGAAGGTGCTAATGTCGCTCTCGGAGAAGACACTGCCATCCTTCATCGCCGTTAGCCGCCAGAAGTAAGTGGTGTTGGTGTTCAGCGTTCCAGTGTAGGTGTAAGCGGTGTCAGTCAGCCCGGTCTTGGTTTCCACCGGACTGGACAGGTCGGCATTGGCTGATAAGACCCAATCATAGCTGCTAGCATCAGCAACCGATGACCAGGTGAAGCCGATACCGGTTAAAGGCAGGTTGGTGGCGCCAGCGTCGGGAGAAGTGAGGTCAATGGCGCCAGTGGGAGCTTCAACCGTGAAGCTCCAGGTGTCAGACCACCAGCTGGCGATTTCCTCGTCAGTTTCAGCGTAGTGAGCTCTCACTCTCCAGTAGTAGGTGGTGCTGCAGTCTATGTCGCCTTGACCTATTACCACGCTGGGGGTTTCGCCCTTGGGTGGCTTGTAGTAGTAGTCCCATGTTCCGGTGAGGTAGTCGGTCTCGTCAGCGACTATCTGGGTGAAATCCTCATCCAGGGAGATGTCGAATTCGTATTCGCAGGCGTTGCACAGGCGCTCCCATGTGAGGACGAACTTATCATTGGCGCAGATACAGGGGTCGGAAGCCACGGTATCGCCATCGCCAACGGCAGTGAGGTCTATGCCAAACTTGGCAAAGCAGTCCTCGTAGGTCCACAGGCGGCCCATATCGCTGTCCAGGAACTTAGCGTCGGCCAAGTCGTAGTCGTTATAGTAATCGTTGTTGTCAATGGCCCACAGTTCACTGTTGGTATCCTTGCTCAGACAGCCGCAGATCTTGAGCGAGCTGGGCTCACGGGTGAATTCTTCGTCGCCGGTTAGCTTGGCAAAGAGGCAGTCCCAGGACTCATCGTCGCAGCAGGGTGTGCTGGCTGGAGTGAGACATCGAGCCACACCACTGGTGTCGCCGTCGTAGAAAGCGGCATAGAGAACGCCACCAGTATCCTCATCGGTCTTGCGGTTGCCATCCTTGGTGTCCAGAACTATGCCGAAGTAATCTTTGTCTTCGGCGCAACCGTTGCTGATTTCCTTCCAGCTAGTGCTGTCGTCAATCACCCATCGCCAGACGCCTTGGTCGCCCAAGTTGACCGCACCGTAAACGGTGTCGTTGTCCTCGAAGTAGCTATCAAAGGCAACATGGACCTCGCCATTGCTGCCTAGCTCGGCTTTGTCACCCAGTCTGCTGAAGCCGTCACCAGCATCATCGGAGTAGCCGACACGGCCAGTACGACCGCCGACCAGGATATTGTCGCCCAGCACGGCGATGGTATGACCCTTGGATGCCTTGTGGTCTTCTTCGGAAGTCCAGTCACCCTTAGACTCAGTCCACTTGACCAGGTCCTCGCCATCGTTGATGACGTAGAGGGTGTCGTCGTCGGCTAAGGCAAAGTCTTGAATGTCAATGGTAGGGGCATCTTTCGTACTCCACTTGCAGATACCCTTACTGGTTGCCCAGTAGAGGTCCGCAGTGTCCATGGCGCCCCAGTAAACCACATCGCCCTCATCGTGTTCTGGTGACAGGCGGAGAATACCGTCGCCGTCAAGGGCTTTGTGGTAGATTCTCTGCCACACGCCGTCGTAATAGTCAGCGTTCTCATCCTTCGCCCAGACGCTGTCACAGTTGCACACCTGGTCACCTTCGTCATCGTTCATGCTGGAGAGGTAGGTGACGGAGCAGTCGAGTGAGACAGCGATATCGGAGAGATAGTCTATGTCGGTGTCAATCAGGCCCAGCTGGTTCCAGCACTTACCCTTGTCCAGGCTGACGGAGAAGGCGCTCTCATCGCATGGGTCTACGCCTTCACCTGCGCCTACAGTGGTGGCATAAGCCCTCTTGCCGTCGGGGGTGAAAGCCACCAGGGCGTAGGCTTGTCCTGAGGGTTTCTTGCTGGCTCCACTCCAGTCAGGGCAGCAGACATCTAGCTCGTCATTGCGCCAGACCTGGACTCCAGCACAGCAAGCTGTGAATTCTTGGGTGTCGGGGGCACCGTCGCACAGCATGCCAAGCATGACGTCACCGGCATCGTGGTCGCCGTAGTAGGCAATGCTGCCAAGCCAGGGGTAGCCGGTAGGACCGCAGGGGACGCTCAGCGTGGTGCTGTCAATGCGGAAGTAGTAGCCACCCATAGGATCCAGATCCTCAGTGTCTACATAGGCGTAGATGCGGCGCAGGGATGACTCGCGGCCGTTGTAGTCTGAGGGTAGAGCTATACCGGTAACTCCAGTGTAAGCTGTCGGCAGCCCTAGGCTAGGAGACTTAGGCGTTAAGGAGTTAGTATCCACCATAAACTCCACGGCCTTAGCTCGGTCTACTACGCTACCCCAGCCTTTGGTTGTCCCCCACTTGGCTGACTGCAGCCAGGTCTTACCAAGGGTAAAATCAGCGCTGATAGTCAGCACCGTCTTCTCGGCAGACCAACTGGGGGAGAAAATTACTGAAGTAACGACATCAGATGTTTTCCAGCCGGGATAAGTAGCAGCGGCAGTAGCATCTGCCCATGTGCTGCCCCAGTAAGTTCCGGCTTCGTAGCGCCAGACCTTGCCGGCATCGGTGCCAATGGCAACGTTGTAGATATCTTCTATACCCCGGGAGATATCCAGGCAGATGATTTTCTCAGCCACACCTAGCTTGGTATCTGCGCCGGTGTTGTAGAACTTGGTAGCGCCGTTAGTAGAGCCAACTACCATTGGTAGGCCAGCAGCATCCATCCCGGCGACAGTGACGAAGTCCTCATCGTTGGGAGACACAGCTACCTGGCTAAGGACGGCAAACTCAGAGGGAAGGTCAAGCTTAACATTATCCTGCAGCAGGTTTTCCGTCTTGTCCGACCACTTTGCGCCGCCGCTGGTGGACTTCCACAGGGCAATACCATTGGGATGGTCGTCATCTGGCGGCACTTTACCAATGACGTAGATGGTGTCGCCATCAGGCCCAACGGCCAAGTCGTAGAGGTCAGCGCCCTGGATGATTTTCCCGTCAGACTCGGTTGGCGTGGTCACCTTGCTCCATTTGGTCAGGCCAGGGTCAGCAGCGGTCTTAGGTACTGCTACTAACACCAGGCTCAAGGCCAATGCCAGGGCAATAAATATGTAAGTTACCCTAGCAGGCCAACTTATTGTTTTACTCATTTGATTTAGTTCTCCTTTCAAATTTTTACTTATTCTAACCTCAACCTAAAATCGACCTTCTTCAGGTTCAGGTTTTTAGGTTTGTTTCTTAGCAAACTTAAGGTTATTTAAAGCCCGCCTTATTTCAGGCTGCCCCTTTGTTTAGCCCCGGGACCAGGGTTTTTCCTCTCCCCCTCAGCAAAAAGCTTTGGGAATGTTTCATAGGCATCACCTCCTTCAAGTCCTATTTAATTACATAAACGCATATTAAACCAAAAGGTTTAGACAACCTTACACCTTAACCTATATTTTTGTCAATAGGTAAATAATCCAAAATCGGGACAAAGGCTAAATTATATTTAACTTTTTGCTTTATTCCTATTATATCAGCCAGGTTTGCTTTGTCAATATACCTATTACTACGAGGTATAATTGTTGACATCTAAACTCTAAATTCGAATATCTGAATCCTAAACAAATCCAAACAAATATCAAAAATCAAAGATAAAAAATTAAAATTACAGATTCAAATGCAAAATTTTTTACTGTTGCTTTGTCATTTTGCATTTTTACTTTTGCCTTTTGATTTTCCTTTAGGATTTCCCTTGTGTAGTGGTCGGGTTCATCCCCGCCGCCACGAGCAAACAAATGTAGTGCGACCCTTTAGGGTCGTGCCGCACGAGGCTAAAGCCTCGCACTACGGAGTAAAAGGAGAGCCTTGCACTACGAGGTTCTTTCTGAGTGTAGCGCCAAGGTTTATCCTCAGTGACAAGGAAAAGCAAGAGGGAGATATGGAAGTTGCCAGCCCAGCTTGGTGGGGGACAAGCCCCGACCCCTTCCATCAACCCAGCTACTAAAAATTTACCACAACACCCGTTTTCCTAAGGGCATTTACCGGCCGGTCGCCTTTTACCTGGGGTAGTTTTGGCATCTTTTTGGTTTAGCATAAGAGGCTGTTTGAAAATGTAGTTGCCCAATTTATTGGGTAATAAGAGCCTGATAAATCAGGCAACTACGAAATTTTGGGGAAACATCGAAATTTTTGGGCGGGAAACATCTCTAAATTGCCAGAATTTGTCATGGCGCTCAGGACGCCTCGCAATGACAAAAAGGGGAGATGCCTCACGATAACAAGAGAAAAGTGTGTCTTGCAACGACAGGTGAGGAACAGGCTATTCCCGGCTGATGGAGACCAGGCCTTTCTTTATGGCTATCACTACTGCGTGAGTGCGAGCATTGGCATTGAGCTTGCGGAGAATAGAGGTTATGTGATTTTTGATGGTCTGCTCGCTGACACTTAGCACCTCAGCGATTTGTTTATTGAGGTAGCCCTGAGCCATATAATTGAGAATCTCTGTTTCTCTGGGGGTGAGCGGTGAGATGAAAGTGGCAGCCTCTCTTTCCCTGGAGAGCTCCTGAAACTGCTGTAGTATCTGCTCGGCCACCTTTGGTCGGTCGGCAAGGTTTTCATTTATGGGGTGCTCGCCGCGGGCGCATCGTCTGATAGCTTGCGTCAGCTCATTGGCATTGACATCCCGGCTCAGGTAAGCCGAAACCTGGGCTTTGATTGCCAGGAAAAGCTGCTTGTCTTCTGGCTGTGGAGTGAGGATGATAGTAGCCACACTGGGCAGGCGTTGTTTTATGGCACGACATAGTTCTAAGCTATCGAGAAAGGCAGCATTGATACCCAAGAGCACCACATCGGGGGGCGAAGTCTCAATCGTGGAGAGTATTTCTTCATTGGCATCAGCCTCCCCTGATATCTCTATATCCGTCGTGTGGGAAAGCGAGACACGTATGCCCTGGCGGAACAAGGGTTGTTGGTCAATTATGAATACCTTAGTCATTTTATCCTCTTTCTGCTTAATTCCCCGTTATCCTTATAGTTCCTATGTCCTCTTACTTTAGTTTAGCACATCTGGCGTAGAATGCAAATCTATCTGGGCAGGTTATTACGAGGAGCGAGATTCCTCGCTTAAGCTCGGAACAAGCTCCGCAATCTCTAGTATAATGAGGCGGTCTAATTTTCCCGCAGATTCAAAGCTAGGTTTGCCTCATCCGGGTTCTTGTGGTGCGACCCTTCAGGGTCGTGCACGAGGCTAAAGCCTCGCACTACATTTTCAAACACCCTCATAATGTAGCCATGGATAAGCAATACTATGTCTATATAATGAACGGAGGATGGCGTGATTTGTATGAGGAGTTGGGAGAGATTGCCACGCTGCCCCCTCGCGGAGTTTACCCTGAGCGAGATTCTTCAGTCGCTGTCCCTTCGCTATACTCAGGGCTTCGGCTCACCCCTCAGAATGACAGGAAGCGAAGGGCTCGGGGTTTCAGCTCGCAATGACAGAGGGATTGCTAGCGGAGGCTAACCTGAGGAAATGCTATTAATTAGCTCCTGTTTGAGGCTATCAAGCCTTGGTTCAAGAGGTTCGGTTAATAGGTGCCAGCTTTGTTGCCACTGAGGTGTGGCCTCGATATTGATATTGCCCACCGCTGTTCCTGAGATTCTCAGTTGATGCAAGGTTTCCCGACATTTGATTTCTATGGCTCGCCTTGTCTTATCTGCCAGCTGCTCATATTCTTGAACTAGCTCTCTTATTCGTTCTATGATTGACTCTGATTTTGGCTCGACTGCGGCTATTCCCTGGATAATTCTCTCCAGGCGGGGATAAATCCCGCCACTACGATTATTATACTTTGTAGGGTCGGGGCTCGTCCCCGACCAGCTCTTTAAATCGATAGCTTGTGTCAGGTGAGTTAGGGTTGCTTGTCTCACCAGGTCCTTTTTCTCTTGGTACTTGTTTAGCTCTATGGCTAAACTTAGCGACTCGGGATTATCAAGATATCTTTGGGCTATTGCCCGGCCAATTTGACGGCATTCTTGCTCCCTTTGCCGCTGCATTTCCTCGGGCGATAGCTTGCCCAGCCGGTCAGCTTTTTCTTGGGCAATTTCCCAGGCGCTCTTTAGCTTACCCATAGAACCTAAAACCCTAAACTATATTAAAAGTTAAAGATAAAAAATCAAAATTACAGTTCAAAAGGCAAAAATACTTCATTTCCTTCCTTTCAGAGTCAATACACTGGTGGCGAGGATGTTGGCAATCTCTGTGGCTTCTTTTAGAAGTTTATTAACGGTCTCTTTGTCACCTCTGTTGGAATCTCTGAGCAGTCCTAACCAAAACTTGCACTCATTTGCGGATTTCAGTGCATATGTGAAGAAATTGGCATAATCCTTTCTTGAGGAGGCTGCGTGAGCCTCAATCACGTTAGCGCCAATACTAGTAGCGCTTCGCAAAAGCTGGTCACTAAGGATCCTCGAGGTTTGCTCCGCTGACAGCCGATCCACAAATCCGATTACATCCAGTGCAAATCTATAGACACGCCTCTTGAATTCATCTTTGAATTTTGCCTTGTCATTTTGCATTTTTACCTTTGCTCTTTTATCGAATTTCCCTTAGGTGGCATTTTAGCCTATAATATTGAAAGGGTCAAAAGGTGGGTGCCCTCACCACCTTGCCCTTTACTTTGTAGTGCGAGGCTTTAGCCTCGTGCACGACCCTGAAGGGTCGCACTACGATTGCGAGGTAGGGAGGTTAAAATTTTGATTTATCATAAAACTGTAAGGTTGGCGGAGAACTTTTACTGCTATGTCTGGGCCGGAAGGGGAAATAACTGCAATGCCAGCCTTTTGTGTCATGTTTTACGGGGAGAGCGACCTCACGTATTGGTTGACCCGGGGCACATCAAGGACGAACTTGGGGAGACTTGCTTCGATTCCTTGACCAAAGCTATGGAGAAGGATGGCTTCAGGGTAGAAGAGGTGGGCTTGGTAATCGGCACTCATAGTCATCCGGACCATTTTGAGGCTGTTGAGCTGGTAGTGGAGAGAAGCGGTGCTTTAATGACTTTATCCCTTGAGGAGGACGAATTTTATGCTAACATGGGGAAGCATTTCTATGATGTGTTTGGGAGTAAGGCACCAGCCATCAAGCCCTTCTTCTACCTCAAGGAAGGTGATTTAAGCCTGGGTGCTAAGAATAACTTAGCTATCAAGGTTTTGCTTACCCCGGGACATACTCCGGGTTCAATTTCCCTTTACCTGGAGGAGGAGAAGATATTGATAAGTGGTGATGTGGTCTTTGCTGGTAGCATTGGCAGGACAGATTTTCCCGGCGGCAGTCCTTCTTTATTAAGGAAAAGCATTGACAGGCTATCTCAGCTTGACGTGGAATACCTGGTTCCTGGTCATAGTACCGAGCCAGGCAGCATAATTGCTGGCAAGGAAAAGGTGGCGCGTAATTTTCACCTGGTCAAGATGTTTATTTAAGCTGGAGCGGTCATCACGTAGTACGAGGCTTTAGCCTCGTGCACGACCCTGAAGGGTCGCACTACGATAGGGTGAGAACATATGCAACTCCGTAGAGGGCATGAGGCGGGGATGAACCCCGCCACTACGAAGTGAGATTGCCACGCCTTCGGCTCGCAATGACATGGTGGGGCTATGAATATGGATGAAAGAATTAGATATGCTGTGGAGCACACTGAGCTAATCCGGCCTCCGCAGCAGCACCTGGCTACTTTTGGCAGCACCACTATGAATTACTATGTGGTCACCGGGTTGGCGGAAAATCTCAGTGTGGTCCGGGATGGGAAGGTGATCGCGGAAAAACCAAGGATTGTTACTCCTTCTTATCTGGTTAAGTTGGAAGGCTTCAGCGAGGAGTCGAGAAAATACCTTAGCATTATGGCTAGAGAGTATCCCGATGAGCCGGGCGTTTTCTACCGCTATAAGAATCAACCTAAGGAGATGAACGTTGTCTCCGAATCTCTGAGGCAGGTGATAAGCAAGCTCAATGCCCAGCTAGAGGAGGAGACTGACCCGTTGAGCGCCATAATTAAGGGAGTGGAAGAATTATGGGATGTATCGCTCCTTATGTTTATCTATCACCTAACTAGCCGGTCTATTCACACCAATGTAGCTGAGTTTCGCCGCAGAGGCTTTCTCAATATAGATGCCAGCGGGGTGCCCAAAGATGCCCGAAATCACATTGAGGAGCTTTTTGCCCAGGTGAGGAGAGACGTTTCTCGTGCCCCGGAATTGGTGGCAGAGTTAAATAGGTGGGGGCTGTTTCCGGAATATCAAGATAAGTTTTTTGCTCTGTTCCAAGGGAGATAACTAGACTAGCTTTCTTAGCAACTCCACTAGCTCTTTTACTGCCTCGCCGTAGTCAATTACCATCTCGGCAGGAAGCCAGTTCTCATAAAAGTTCTGGTGAAGAGCCGAAGCCAGCCCGAAGAGTCTGATAAGCTCCCGATTATTTAGTTCCTGGCTGAGCTTGGTGGCAAATCGGTAAAGTTCACCGTGAGACCTTAGGTCAATTCCTCTTTTGGCTGCTACAGCCTTGACCATCTCAGCGGCTGCTCTCCAAAATTTCTCCGATGCCTGAACATAATCGCCTTGTCTGACTAAGGTGTCAGCTTCCCTTAGATACTTATTATTCAGGCCGACATAATTATTTACCTTTTCCATCTTATTCCCCTTAGTATAATTATAGTATATCCGCCTTTGTCATTGCGAAGAGTGTTACCTCTGAAGCAGTGCTCTTACATAAGCCCCAGATACCAGTTAAGTATGCTGCTTCCCCATAGCAGGGTGACTAAAGTAGCCAGGGAGAGGAAAGGACCAAAGGGTATTGCTTCCTTGCGTCCTCTCTTTTTGGCTATCAATAAGGCTACAGCTACCAGGCCGCCTATGATAGCTCCTATAAGCAGGGCAAGCAATACCAGGGGAAAGCCGGTGGCTAAGCCGATGAGGGCTGCCAGCTTGACATCTCCCCATCCCATTCCCCCGCGGGAGATAATAGCTATTAGCAGGAGTAGCGCGAAGCCAATGCTGCCACCAACCGCGAAGTTGGCTATGCCATGGAATTTTAGCTGTGTAATCCAGGGCTGGGGTAGAAATAAAGCAAAGAGCAAAGCTACCGCCATTCCGGGATAAACTACCTTGTTTAGGATAAGCCCCTGCTCTAGGTCAACTACGAAGATGATAATAAATAGGCAACTATAGAAAGCCATAACACCAAGTTTTGGGGTCAAGCCATAGCTAGCATAGAGGAAAGCGAACATGCCACCGGTGGCGAGCTCCACCCAAGGAAGGCGCTTGGGTATGGGAGCCTGACAATAGCGGCAGTGGCCACGGAGCCAGAGATAGCTGAATATGGGGATAAGATCCTTAGCGGCTAAGCGGTGGTGGCAGGCCTGGCAGTGTGATGGCGGGTTTAGGATGGACTCGCCTCGCGGCAGGCGGTCAAGGCACACGTTGAGGAAGCTTCCCACAGTAAATCCCAAAAGGGCAAAAACGATTGTGTAAATGATCACCATAAGTCCCCACCAAATAAAGGGGTGGACGAGGGTCCCCCGTCTCTCATTGTGGCTATTTGGTAGCCTTAAGTCAATAGGCCTCAACTTTGTCGTACGAGGCTTGTAGTGTGAGGCTTTAGTCCTGTGTAGTAGCGAAGATTACTACACGGGGTAGCCTCGTGCGGTGGGCACGACCCTAAAGGGACGCACTACGATAGGTTGAGAATGTGGGACGCACTACCCACACTATTGACATTTACCAGGGAAAATGGCTACACTTGGACTGGATTTAGCCTTAAAAAATCACGGGAAAATGGCAGCAGAATATCCAGCTAAAGCACGGCATAGTGAGACCACAGCAAAGTTCTTGGAGGCCATGCTCCAGGAGAGCATCCTGGAGATAAAGCCGCAGCTTAATCCACAATCTGAGCTGGGCTTTTCCTTTCCCACTGTAAATCAGCTTCTTAACACCAGCGATAAGGAATCAGTGGCAATCCTGGAGTCTTTGGCTGGGGAGGGCATACTGGTAAGGAAGTTTTTCGATAAGTTTCTCCATTGCCCTCAATGCAGGTCAATGAATCTCAGGCCGGTTTACTGCTGTGGTAAATGCGGCTCAGGAAACATCATCCGAGGTCGGGTGCTGGAGCATCTGGTGTGCAAATATGCCGGCACAGAGGAGGAGTTCTTTCTCAAGGGCAGGCTGGTATGTCCCAAATGCAAGCAGGAATTATATACCTTGGGCACTGATTACCGCAGCCTGGGGGTGTTATACAAATGTCGTGACTGTGGTGAAATATTTAATCAGCCAACAATAAACTGGCGCTGCCTCAAGTGCTCCTCCATCACTGTCGGGGGTAAAATCACTGAGGTAGATGCCTACTCCTATTCTTTAAACGAAGAGAAGAGGAACTGGCTACAATTTGAGCTCAAGCCCAGATCGAAGCTTCTTCAATTCATTCAAGGTCGGGGCTACGAAGTAAGGGAAAATGTCAGGGTGAAAGGCAGGTCAGGGGCAGAGCATACCTTCGACCTTTTGGCTACCAGAGATGATAACATCGTGGTGCATAACATCGCTGTCGGCATTGAAATATCGGCCCAGCCCATAGGGCTGAGCAGGGTATTTAGCTTTGATGACAAAGCCTACGATACTGGCCTCTATGATAAGGTGTTGATTGCCATTCCAGGAGTCACTCCGGAAGCAAGGCAGTTTGCTGCCAGGCAGCGGATAAGAGTTCTGGAATCGGCGGATTTGGAGGCATTCTTAGCTAGAGATATCTTTCCCGCTCCACTTCCTGAAGTGGAAGTCGAGATGGAAAGGAAACCTTTTCAGTTCAAATCCAAGTCAGAGCTGGCTAGTTGTCTCCGCAGCCGCGGCTACGAAGTAAAGGAAGGTGCCAGGATAACAGGCAGGTCGGAAGCGGAACATACTATAGACATCTTGGCTACCAGAGATGATGGCATTATGGTGCATAATATCATCATTGGCATCGAAGTATCAGATAAGCCCATAGGCATAGATAAAGTGTTTGACTTTGATGACAAAGCCTATGACATTGGCATTCACGACAAGATTCTAGTTGCTGTCCCGGGCTTGAGCCGAGAGGCCATGAGGTTTGCCCAACGCCAAAGAATAAAGGTCTTTGAAGCCGAGACGCTGGAGCCAGAATAATCCCTGTCTCGCTGTTACTGTGAGCTTCCCTCTGTCATTGCGAGGCACAGAGTGCCGAAGCAATCTCTTACAGTTCTTCATACAGGTCAGGCCATTCTCTGTTCATACCGTCGAGTAATTCAATTTTCTTTTGCCTTGAGCCAGCCTTGATTTGCTTCTCCCTCCAAATGGCATTTTCTATGTCCTCGAAGAGTTCATAATATAGTAGTTTGATAATGTTGTATTTTGTGGTAAATCCGCTAGCCAGTTTTTCTTTGTGCTCCTAGATACTTCTTTTCAGATTGTCAGGCCGTTTAATTTTGCCCCAGATTCAAAACTAGATTTGCCTCATTTAGTTTTAGTAATCTTCACCCCCAAATTTTTGTAGTTGCCTGATTTATCAGGCACAGTCGCCCAATAAATTGGGCAACTACATTTTTAAACGGCCTCTGCTATCCCAAAGCAATCTATACTGATGCTCCCTCCCCTGGTGGGAGGGAGTTAGAGAGGGAGGGGGATTTTGCCTGAAGATTGCCACGCGGAGCCTGTCCTGAGCGAGATTCTTCGGTCGCGGAGTTTATCCTGAGCTGTATCGGATTCTTCCCCTTCACTTCGTTCAGGGCTTCGGCTCACACGCTCAGAATGACAGCAAGCGAAGGGCTCCCTCAGAATGACAAGTAGCGAAGGACTCGCAATGACGTACAGACTTGTGGTACCTCCCGTGATGAACATGTGGTGAAACAGCGCCTACCTATGACCTTTTTCTTATGTAAAGTATTACTAAAAGGCTATTGAATTCTATTGACTTGGGGGTGTTGACAAATGATAATGCTAATAAGTGTCGTGCGAGGCTTTAGCCTGCGCTAAGTTTGTCATTCTGAGCATAGCGAAGAATCCCGAGACCCTTCACCTTGTTCAGGGTGACAAAATAAAACGAAAGGAGGTAGAAATGCCAAAGACAAAATATCCCATATTTAAGAGCCTGCACCGTGGAGAAAAGGGTTTCACCCTGATTGAGCTACTCATCGTGGTTGCCATCTTGGGCGTTATTGCCGCTGTGGTGGCGCTCAATATCGGTAGCTTCATGGGAACAGGCACGGAAGAGGCAGCCAATACCGAGGCACACCAGGTTCAGACAGCTGTCATCGCCTATATGACAAATGAGGGCGAGCCGACTTGGAGTGGGACGGTCGGCCCCCCCGGGACTAGCGGCGGGCCAGCGGATTACCTTATGAACCCAGGCTTGCTACAGGCAGACTACACTGTCAGCGATGGTGAAATAACAGCGGCAAACACTACAGCAGACAGCAAATGGACAGACTGCGTGTTCGCCAACGGCCAATGGACTTGCTAGAAGCCAGCAACCAGGGTGAGCCTTTCCGCTAGGTAGCAGCCCGAGATTCAAAGTAGAACCGGAAGCCCGGCGGCGAGAGAATTTTGCCGTCGGGCTTTACTCCCAGAGGGCGAGGCGATATAATTAGTCAGTTAGTCGATAGTCATTAGTCGATAGTCGGCAGCTATCAGTCGCTAGTCGTTCTTTGTCATTGCGAGACGTCCTGACCCTGACTCTGAGCGTAGCGAAGAGGAAGGGGAAGGATCATGCCGAAGCAATCTGTTAGAGATTGCTTCACTTCGTTCGCAACAAGGATTGCCACGCCTTCGGCTCGTAATGACGGGGGGAGTTCGCAATGACAGTAAAAAAACCGAGGCCTGGTGGTGAAGGGACTTTGTCACCAGGCTCTTAATTTTTGCCTCGCATCAAACAACTTCGGCATGCTCCTTTGACAGCGCTTACCAGCTATATTACAATTGGCGTGGAGGGTAGTTATGCTGACAGAATATATTGAAGCAGCTATGAGGAAGGCAAAATACGAAATCCTTCCTGCTGACAATACATTTTACGGATACATCCCCGGGTTTGATGGTGTTTACGCCAATGCAGATGATTTAGAAACATGCCACAATGAGCTGAAAGAAGTCCTAGAGGAATGGATTATGCTTAGCATATCTCGCCATTTGCCATTACCTGCTGTTGAGGGAATGGAGCTGACAATAAAGGAAGCAGTTTAGTGCCTCGCTTTGGGCCTATAAAAAGAGTCGAGCTAATCAGATATTTACGGATTTCAGGTTTTGAAGGCCCTTATTCTGGTGGGAAACACCAATTTATGATCAAAGGTTTAATTCGCTTGCGGCTTCCTAATCCGCAGCGGACAGACGTTGGGAAGGAATTGCTTTCCAGGATTCTTAAACAGGCAGGAATAGATAAGGATGCTTGGGAGAAGCTATAACCTCCTAACCACCAATTTATACGGGCGAGGCAGTGTAATTAGTCGATAGTCGGCAGTCCTTTAGTCTTTAGCGAGTCGTAGTGGCGGAGTTTATCGCTACCTCGGTGGGGGCCAAGCCCTGACTGTAGAAGGCACGACCCTTTAGGGTCGCGCTACACTTTTTATTGCGGTAGGTGAGGTGCCAGCGATGGGAGGCCAATCTCTAGGTTTGGGCTTGTCTTATCTGGCAAGGGACGGCACCCGGCCCACCATGTCCTCTACTGCGTCCCTGTCCTGGCAGTATTTGACCAAGCTCTCGCCGCTGATGATTCCCTTGAGATAATGGCTGACCAGCGATTGGTCCAATGTCTCCATGCCCTCCTGATTGGTAGTGCTGATGACGTTGTGGAGTTGATAAATTTTGCCCTCCCGGATGAGGTTTCTCACTGCCGGACTGCCCAGCATTATCTCCACAGCAGCTATCCTTCCTGAGCCGTCAGCTCGCGGCACCAGCGTCTGACACAGAACACCGATAATAAGGGAGGCTAACCTTGCCTGGGCGAGGTACCTCTCATGGGGCGGGAATAAGTCTATTACTCTTTCTATAGCCTGTGCCGCGCTGGGGGCATGACCGGTGGTGAGCACCAGGTGCCCCGTTTCCGCCACAGTAAGCACAGCAGCGGCGGTCTCCAGGTCCCTCATCTCGCCGACGAGGATGACATCGGGGTCCTGTCTCAGGATATGTTTTAGGGCTCTATCAAAAGACAAGGTATCAGTGCCCAGCTCCCGCTGAGTGATGGCTGACTTGAGGTTAGGGTGGTTGTATTCCACGGGGTCTTCAATGGTAACTGCATGGCAGGTGCAATTAGTATTGATGTAATGCATCATGGCTGCCAGAGTGGTAGTTTTGCCGCTTCCTGTGGGTCCAGAAACTATCACCAAGCCTCTGGGCCGCAAGGCTAATTCCTTGCATACCTGAGGCAACTCCAATTCATCTATGGTGGGAATCACGGGTGGCAAGAGACGCAGGGCAAAGCTAATTGCTCCGCGCTGTTGAGCCACATTGCAGCGAAGGCGGCCCACGCCAGGTAGGGTATAGCCGAAATCAAGCTCTAAGGTGTGCTGGAACTCCTCCCTTTGCGCCGGTGTAGTTAGCTGGATAAAAGCTTCGCTTATTTCCTCAGGGGACAGTGGCGGCATTCCATCTACAGAGCCTAGGGAGCCATTGATGCGCAACATAGGCGGGGAACCAACCATGAGATGCAAATCTGAGGCGTTTTGCCCCTTAGCCAGCCGAAGCAAGTCAATGATATTTTCCATATAGCTTATAGTAAGTGCCTACGACCTGTAATGCAATAGCCTTTTAGTCCTGGTAGCGGGTGTATTTTGGTACTAGGTGCGATACGGGAAATTCTAAATCCTAAGCACTACAGAAATTTAAAATGGATTTGTTTAGGATTTCTAAGTTCTAAGTCCACAGGATATCGAGAAATTACCTTTATTTGGTAAGCATTAAGGTGAAGCCTAGCCGGTGCTCTTCCGTGTGCATCTCGGTGATGACCACGAGGGTAAACCTGCCGGTGGCTCTCAAATCTTCGGCATAGCGGAAAACAGCATCTTTAGCATCTTTATCACTAAATAAACCTTTTACTGTCAAAGTATCGCTGCTATGAGTTACGCTGAGAAGCCTATTATACTCTTGGGTGCCATATAAAAAGCTATTTATCTGGCCCAAGTCGTCATTGATTTCATCTCTACCAGAGGTGAAGTTGTCGAGCGTGGTGGCGAAAGCAGCGGCAGTGGCTTCCAGGGAAGAAACCTGTTTGCTCAGGGCAATTACATCCTTGGCTTGAACGTGTTTAGAGATGGTCATCTGATTTATGTTTGCCAGCTCAGCACGCAAATAAGGTGTATGCTCTAAGGCGGTGATGTTAGCGAAAACCCCCAAAGTCACCAGGGCAATGCCAGCGATAATAACGGGCACGAAGAGAACCTCGGATATGGGGCGAGGCTTAGGGATATAAACTTCGGGAAGAGCATTGAAATTGACCAGCAAATAAGCAACGGCTTCTTTCTTTGAGACCGGCACCTCCTTGAGAGCCAAGCCAATATTGGTCATGTATTGGCTTGCTGGGAAACCCTCGGGGGTCTCCATAGGTGAGGGCAATGCCTGAGTAGGGCGTTCCAGCCTCCCCGTTAGCAGCTTCCAGGCATCCTGTTGCTCAGCAAGCTCCCCGCTGACCAGCAAAGGCACACCGGCTTCGATAGGCTTATCCATATGACTGGAATTATAGAAAGTGATGGTCCTATCCAGCTCCTCTTTGATGACGGACATCTTTTCCTTCAGCGGGCTTTCCGAGGGTAAGGACAGGCTGCGCACCACCTGGGGGATTCCTTCCGTCCGAACCACGATGTCAAAACCGGCGGGCTGGACATCAATTATGATAGCTCGGGACTCAGTGGCAGTTCTGGCTAGAGCTAGAGGCTTTAAGTCCATAAGATAGGGATTTAATCCTGCCTTACGCAATGTCGAGATTAGGGCATCTACAGAATTTCTAGGCGAGGCCGCCAAGTAGACCAGCGTCTCTCCTCTCAAAGTAGGCAGAATTTGCCAGGAGAGATAAAGCTGCTCTAGGGGAACTCCTAAAACCCTGGCTGCCTCTCTCCTTACCGCCTCAGGCAATATGCCTTTGGGCAGTTCGGGAAGGGTAATTAGACGATAAAGGCAATTAATGCCACTGATACCAGCGATTACTCGTCTGGTGCTTATTTTTTGACTTCGCCAAAGTTCCTTGACCTTGCTGGCTACGGCATCCTGGTCACGGACAACTCCATCCATAACCAGGCCAGCTTCCAGAGGCGTGCTGGCCCATTTTCGTGCTTGCTTTCCTCTGGCTACCAGCACCCAGATAGCAGAGTTATCTATGTATATGGTGGTTGCTTCTCTAGCCATTATTACTTTCCTGTTTTGTCATT
>Ga0209979_1000820_pt1 | contig 37846 bp, 29 predicted proteins | sample AnhtaG_FD_183114 | JGI IMG/M metagenome (GOLD analysis project Ga0209979, IMG submission 183114) | Deep subsurface microbial communities from Anholt, Denmark to uncover new lineages of life (NeLLi) - Anholt_01485 metaG (SPAdes) (version 2) | ecosystem: Environmental > Aquatic > Marine > Oceanic...
CTTGCTCCTGAACCACTCTTGCCCCAACAAACAACTCGATGGCTTGGATCAACTGGACATCGCTTTTTTTGCCATAATTTGGCTCCAAACTGAAAACGTTTTCAGTTTTAGGTCCAATCTATGGCATATTATCAACTAAATCTAACCTTTTTACCAACACGAAACTTCCATTAAACCTTGTTTCTTTACAAAAAATGTGGTGGAGGCGACTAAAAGCACACCTGTCACAATGTTTGACTCGAAGAACTTACAAAATCATCAAACATTTCTACTATAGATTTTCCGCTAAAAACCACATAAAGAGTCGGCACCTCATTTTCAATTTGAATGTCACAATAATAATCATACTGCAAGTGATGATATCTAAAAGCAGCTGCCAGAAACACCAGCGAGGTTATATACTCGCCCCTTGCAGAAAGAACCACATGACTTTTATCAAATAAAATATCAGAAAAACTCTTATAAAGCTCATGTCGTTTCGCATAAGAAGACTCATACGCTGGGGGTGCGATTTCGATATTCGCCCCCTCAGTTAGCTTAAGCAAAAAAGCTCTTTTTTGCTCTGGAAGTGTCTTGTCTCCGGCTATGTTCCACAACTCAACCCACAATTTCCCAGCCTTGGCTTCTTCGAACTTGTGCATCGCAAAGTCAACTCTCTTAATAACCCAAGAAGGCATTTCCTTTAGAAATACAGAAGCTACCTCAACGGCCTTTTCTGTCCAAACCCCTCTCGCTTCTAACACGAGACATTCTAACTTTCGACTCTCGACATGTTCTCTCTTCAATTTGGCCACATAATCGTTCACTTCTTTGTCTCCAATGAAAATCATATTCCCTTGCAACTCTCGTTTAACATTGTAGAAATAGTCATCAAGGGTAGAACATTTGGAATCATCATTACCCTCTGCACTATCTAAGCGTCGTATTTCTGGTATTATTAAATGATTCAGTCGATCATTCAGGTACAAATCTGTAATTTCTTCAACCTGACCCTTAAACCCGTTTGGCAAGTTTTGTTTGAGTTTTTCTATTGTTTTGATCGCTTTGTCCTTTTGCTCCGTCTCTTCTCTCGTTTCTTCCTTTGCAGACAACGCCGAAACCGTGAATAAAAGAGCCCTTTTAAAATCACTGTCTAACCATCTTATTTCCCCAAACTCTTTTTCTACTGCATCCCGAAGGATGGCAAATTCAATAGCTTCAATTTCGTTCTGCCTCTTTTTTGGAAAAAGACTTGCAAATCTTTCATCCTTTTTTGCAATCGATATAGTCTGAGGACCAATAAATACAGTTTGCCGACCTTGGAAAATAATGGGTTGTTTTCCTCTTATATCTCCGATGTTTTGGTATATATCTGTTTCTATCTTCCGGGAATATTTATCTTTCAGCTTTTGTTGCTTTTTAAAATAGTAATGTCCGACCCAAAAGGAAAACCCCCCGGCTATAAGCAATCCTAAAATCCAGCCGAGGGGTGACATTATAAAATCCCCGAAACTATTGAATGGAAACAACCCTATTACTCCTTGGCACTGACTGTCTCGAAATATCCTTCAACGCATTTTGGGCTGTCACATATAAAGTCGAAGGAGCCATTATTGGGCACAATAACACGAAGGGTTTTCCAGCTTATGACACTATGGCACTGAGGACAGCGTATAGACTTTTTGTCAAACTCTTCTTCCTTTTTTATACTTGACAGAAGATCTCTGAGCAAATCTTTCGTGAAAAGAAAGTAATCTGGGACTATCCCCTTCTTAGTGCTTTTTCCGTTTCCGCCGTTACCGTTTGGAAACAGACCTGGCGAGACCCGAAATACTCGATTTTCCATGTTATCCCTCTTTCTGCTGTCTTTTAGGTTTTAGACCGACTACCTTTACTTGCCTTCACCCTAACAATGTTCTTCACTGCCCAACATTCTGGGGTAAATAAGAATTTCTGTTAAGTATTTCGGGAACGATCTACTAAAACTTCGCTCGTGAAAAAGAGCGCAGGATAAAATATAACCCTTCTCGATATTTTGCCTACGCTCTAAATTCTTAAAAATATAAATGCTTTAAATTCTTTAAAATAATATCTCGTAAGCTCTACTAAATAAATCGGCTTCTTTCCAATTTTCTTTAAATCCGCGACCTACTTATTAATATACGCACAAAAATGTTTTGTCAAGTAAAAAATTAAAATTTTTTTAAAAAAGATCAATCTTAACGTAAGTGACTCCTTTTCCTTGGCTTGGGAAGATAGAATAAGCATGATTTTCAAAAATAGCCTACCTCGGGGAAAATTCGTTATCTCCCTACCACTATCGTCCCTTATTTTTCACCACAAAATTTAAGGTAAAATTGCTCCTCTCCCCAACGAAAAGCCATTGACTTTTGGCATTAGGTCAAAGACACCAACCACCCCCCAACAGAAAGCAAGCTCAAACCCTGCTATCTTTACAAGACATGTGGTGGAGGCAACCAAATGCGCTTTTGTCACAGGGTCAATGCCCTAAAAATTAGCGCTTTAAAGACGCGCCTATCACAAAGGATTTCCCAAGGTATTTTCAATACCGACGATCCTACCTCCACCACGTGTTTAGTTATTGGTTCATAGTGGGTGGTTCATAGTATCCCCACAACACGACCCCCACCTAATTCAGTCTCAGTCTCATTTCTCAGTCTATACTCTCAGTCTCAATCTCAGTCTTAGATTTTCTGGTATTTTTTCACTCCCTCCTGGAAAAGATTTCCACCATGGCAATCCTGAACCACTATCGCCGGAAAGTCCTTCACCGTATATTTTCTGATTGCCTCGGCACCCAACTCCTCCCAGGCGACCAGTTCATTTCCCACTATGGACTTGGCAATCAAAGCGGCTGCCCCGCCGATTGCAGCAAAATATGCACCGGTGTATTTCTTCAACGCATCCTGAACCCCAGGACCCATCACTCCTTTTCCGATCATACCTTTGGATCCGGCTTCCAACATACGGGGAGCATACGGGTTCATTCGACCTGAAGTGGTAGGTCCGGCTGACCCAATCACATTTCCCGGTCGGGCGGGTGAAGGACCCACATAGTAGATCAACTGCCCGCCTATGTCAAAGGGAAGCTTCTCACCCTTGTCTAAAAGCTCAACCATCCTCTTGTGAGCCGCATCCCTGGCGGTGTAAATATCCCCAGTTATCAAAACATTATCACCAATTTTTAAATCTTTTACCACCTCATCCGTGAGAGGGGTGTTTATCTTTTTCTGTGCCATTTCCTAATCCTCCAAATTTAATCTTTTTTCTCTGTCTGTAATTCGCGTAGCCAAGGGTTCACCCCTTGGCGCCCCGCCTAAGGCGGGGCTACGCAAGTCATTTTTTTTCAAATCTTACAAAAAACTCAACTGCCCAATGCCGTGTAGCGAAGGGTTTTCCCCTTTGCAGAACCATAAAGGTTCTGCTACGCAACAAAAGATTCCGATTATAACACTGCCTCTTTATGTCTGGCCACGTGGCAGTTGATGTTCACAGCTGCCGGGAAGCTGGCGATGTGACAGGGATAGGTTTTGATAAAAACTGCCAGTGCTGTTTGAGTTCCTCCAAAGCCCTGGGGACCGACGCCCAGCTTGTTTACCTCCTCCAGAAGCTCTGCCTCCAGCTTGGCATAAAATGGATCGGGGTGCTTTGATCCAATGGTTCGCAAGAGCGCTCGTTTTGCCATCTCAGCACATTTCTCGAAGGTTCCCCCAATCCCCACTCCTACTATGATGGGAGGACAGGGGTTACTTCCTGATCTTTTGACCTTGTCGATCACAAATTCCTTTACCCCTTCCACCCCATCTGCCGGCTTCATCATCTTCACCTCAGACATGTTCTCGCTCCCACCGCCCTTGGGGGCACACACAATCTTCAGTTTATCGCCCTTCACAATATCCAAGTGAATGACCGCCGGGGTATTATCACCGGTGTTTTTCCTCTCGATGGGATCTGCTAAGATTGACTTTCTCAAATAGCCATCCTTATAACCTTGCCTGACCCCTTGGTTGATGGCTTCAAAAAGGTTCCCATCCTTAATACAAAGCTCGTCTCCCATCTCCACGAAGAAGACGGCGGTGCCAGTGTCCTGACACATGGGAAACTCTCCCTGCTGGGAGATCTCGAAGTTGTCGATAATCTGCTTCAGGGTGGCTTTTCCCACCGGGGACCCTTCTTTCTCATACGCTTTCCGAAGCGCATCCTGCACATCCTCGCCCAAATTATAATTGGCGTCAATGCAGAGTTCTTTTACCGCTTTGGTTATATCTTTGCTGGAAATCTCACGCATATCTCCTCCTAACTTGTTTTTGGTGTGGTAAGCTCCAAAACTCCACTAATCAGATTTTCAAGGCTTGAAGCCAACTCCACAGGTTTGAGTTTCAAAAGACTTGCCGGGGTGGAGACCACCCTGTGTTCTGAATCCATCACCGCTTCCGTTCCCCTAGAGAGAACGTGAACTGCACCCATTTCCTCTATCTGCTTGATCAACTCCGGGTCCTTTCCGATGGTCAGAGTCAAAGGGGTATCCAAAATATCTCTTAAGGCAGAAGCAACCAGAAGGATGGCAAGTCCACAAACTCCTATTGGCTTCTTTCTTCGGTAAATTTCCCTTATGATTCTTTGAAGTTCTGGTTTGGGCTTTAGATACTCATTTTCAGGCTCGCCAAAAAGATCAGCCAGATTCTTAACCGATCCGTATCCGCTAGGGAGAATAAGTCCGTCCACATCCCTTCCGGATAAAGCCCTTATTTCTTTAATCCCTCCCCAAGCGATGCGGGCAGATTCCTTTAAAACATTCCTCATCTCCGGAGCAGTGGTTTGTGTCACATGGTCCACCACCTCTTTTTGCTCCGCATCCGGAGCAAAAAAGATCGGATTTCCCCCTCTTCGGCTCAGATAATACGAGATCAAGACAACCTCCCATACATCCGAGCCGTCCAAGCTCCCGCATCCGCTTAAGATCACCGCAAAGTTGCTCATGTCATTTTAGAGAAAAAATCTAATTTTCAAAGAACAAGTGAATGACGTTCATCACCCACCATCTCATTTATTCTGAATGTTACATCAAATCAGCTATATCACACATCTATTTTCTTTTATTTTATGATGCATCGGGAATAGAAATTCTCTACGTTTGTTCCCTTGAGCATCGGCATTTCCTTCAGGATGAATCCCTCGGGACGAGCCCTAATGCCGATGTATCAAAGAACGCTCTGGGGCACGCTCGATCTACTTTGCAGCATCTATAAAACTAAAAATGTCCTGACATAAGTGGATTGATCCGGGAATGTTTTGGGGTTACCCGTTAAGATCTTTCTCCATCCCCAACCTTCTGCAGAGAAAAGGCAGGAATGGTCTGAAATCAAACTTGTCTGGGCAAGGATTCATCCTGAAGGAAGATTCCTCAGAAGGTATCAATAAACGCCAACTACTTTTTTACCTCTCCCCTTCGGTTCAAACTTGACCACTCCGTCCACTAAGGCGAAAAGGGTATCATCCTTTCCTTTGCCCACGTTGGTTCCTGGATGTATCTTGGTTCCTCTCTGTCGCACAATAATAGTGCCAGCCAGAATCGCCTCTCCGGCAAATCTTTTCACACCCAGCCTCTGTCCTTGCGAATCCCTTCCGTTTCGTGAACTTCCCACTCCCTTTTTGTGTGCCATAAAAATCTACCTTCCTTCTACTTCACTTAGGTTACCTTTCTCTGTTTCCATCAAACCCAAAAATTGCAACTTCCGCATCTGCAATCTTGGGCTATAAAAGATAATTTATTCTTCTTTTTTGGCAAGTGGAATTTTTCTCTAAGTTAAGGATTTCTCCGGGGCGGCTTTCCGTTTCTCCTTTCCCTTGGCTCTTATATCGAATATTAGCTTTTCCTCCCCCTCCTTTCTGGACACGGTCACCTCACACTCGCCAGAGAACTGTCCTTTCAATATCTCCTCGGCTAAAGGATCCTCCACGTGTTTCTGAATGGCTCTTCTCAAAGGTCGGGCTCCGAAAGCCGCACTGTATCCCTTTTCCGCCAGGAACTCTTTGGCTTGAGAGGTTAGCTCAAAGGTGACTCCTTTCTCTTCTAATCTCTTGGATACATCAAAGAGAAGTATGTCGATGATCTGCATAACCTCCTTCATGCCCAGAGCATGGAATACTACGGTTTCATCAATACGATTCAAGAACTCGGGATTGAAGGTTTTTCTGGTCTCCTCCAAAAGCTTCTGTTTCATCTGTTCGTAGGAGGAGGTCAAGTCCCCTTTCTGAAAGCCTAAGGTCTTTCCTCCCTTGATCTCCCTTGCTCCCAAATTCGAGGTCATAATCACCACGGTATTTCTGAAGTCAACTCTTCTGCCAAAGCTATCGGTCAGGGCGCCATCGTCGAACATCTGAAGAAGTATGTTAAAGACGTCCGGGTGAGCTTTCTCTATCTCATCTAAGAGGACCACCGAATAAGGTTTTCGCCTCACCTTCTCGGTAAGCTGTCCTCCCTCCTCATAACCCACATATCCGGGTGGAGCGCCAATCAGACGAGAGACGGAGAATTTCTCCATATATTCGGACATATCGATTCTTACCAAAGAGTTCTCATCTTCGAACAGTGATGCCGCCAAAGCCCGGGCTAACTCGGTTTTGCCCACTCCGGTTGGTCCCAGGAAGATGAAAGATCCGATGGGTCTTCGGGGATCTCCTAAACCTGCCCGATTTCGCCGGATGGCTTTGGAGATGACCCCTATGGCTTCCTCCTGCCCCACAATCCTTTTCTTCAGCTCCTCCTCCATTCGCAGAAGCTTCTTTGACTCTTTCTCCTCTAACTTGAACAGGGGAATTCCGGTCATCTTGGAGACCACGCAGGATACATCCTCAGCGGTCAAGGTGACCCGCTCCCTTCCCTTCCCTTCCTCCCAATCTCTTTTCATCTGCTCCAATTTTTCTCTTTTGATCTTCAGCTCATCCCGCAGTTGAGCCGCCCTCTCGAACTCCTGGTTTTTCACCGCCTTCTCTTTTTCCCGCTGAACTCCAACTATCTCCTGTTCTGTCTTTTCAAAAATCTCCGGGCGGGTGCAGGTGGCAAGATGGATCCGGGAGCCAGCTTCATCGATCACATCGATAGCCTTATCCGGCTGAAACTTTCCAGTGATATATCTGTCCGACAATTTCACCGCCGCCTCACTAGCCTCATCCGATATCTTTATCTTATGGTGTGCCTCATACCTGCTTCTTAACCCTTTTAGAATTTTTCTGGTATCCTCGGTGGATGGTGGATCTACCATGATGGTCTGGAAACGCCGCTCTAAAGCTCCATCCTTCTCGATGTATTTTCGGTATTCATTCAAGGTGGTGGCACCGATGCACTGGATCTCCCCCCGGGAAAGGGAGGGTTTGAATATGTTGGAGGCATCCAGGGAGCCTTCCGCTCCTCCTGCCCCCACGATGGTATGCAATTCATCCAGAAAGAGGATCACATCCTTGCAGTTGGCGATTTCGTTCATCACCGCTTTCATCCTCTCCTCGAACTGCCCCCGGTATTTAGTTCCTGCCACCAAAGCAGCCATATCCAGACAAACGATTCTTTTATTCTCCAGGGTTTGAGGGACTTTGCCGGCTACTATCCTCTGCGCCAGACCTTCGGCTATGGCGGTTTTGCCCACTCCCGGCTCACCGATTAGAACCGGATTGTTTTTCTTTCTCCGGGAGAGTATCTGAGAGACCCTTTCAATTTCGTTGTCCCGACCGATGATGGGGTCCAGCTTCCCCCGGCGAGCCATCTCAGTTAGATCTCTTCCAAAATGGTCCAAAGCAGGGGTTTTGCTTTTCTTTCTTTTCCTGGCATAAGAGGATGGCTTTCCACTGTCTATGTTTTTCAGCTCCTCATTCACTTCCTTGTAATCCAAATCATACATGGAAAGAACCTGAGCCGCCACCCCCTCCTCATCCCTCAGTATGGCTAAAAGAAGATGCTCGGTATCGATATCTTTTGATCTTAACGCGCGTGCCTCCTGGGCGGAGACCTCCAAAAGCTTTTTTGCCCTGGCGGTCAAGGGGAGCTGACCCATTGCCATGGTTCCACCGGAGGGCTGAACCACATCCTCCACCGACTGCCGCAACTCGTTTAAATCTATCCCTATGTTGACCAGAGTCTCAACCGCCTTCCCCTCTCCCAGGCGCAAAAGCCCTAAGAGAAGGTGCTCTGTGCCGATGTAGTCATGCTTAAGCCTGGCGGCTTCATCCCGGGCATATTCTATGGCCTTTCGTGCCCTCTCTGTAAACATCTCGTTCATGGAAAACCTCCGCTCCGATTTCTACGTTGATCTATCCAGCCAAAAAACCTCTCCGAGCCGACCTGACCCACTCCATCTCCCTTCACCCTCTCTTAATACATTACGCAAAAAGACTCAAAATGTCAACTGCTTTGGGAAAAGCAACTATAAAAACTCTTCGGTCGGTTCAATGTGCTTTTGTTATATACCCAGACTCACCTGTTTTTTTGCCAAATGAGTATTTAAGGAAATTCATCCCCCCAGTTTTGATCTAACCAACTCTGCCCTCACTCGATCCCGCTCACCAGGTTCCATTCTCTTTTTAAAATATTTCTGCAAATGAGCAGGTTGAGTCAAAGCCAAAATCTCATTTACCTGAGAGAGGCTTACCATCTCCAAAACACTCATTCCGATTCCCAACCTTATGGCGGAAAGCATATTTAAGACCTCCTCGGAGGTTAAGGTTCGAGCATATTTTAAGATCCCATAGGCTCGCCAGATTTTGTCCTCTATCTGTTCCTTAGCCTCGCTGAACAGTCGCTTTCGGGCATTCTCCTCATATTCTATCATCTGCCGGGTAACCCTGTCTAAGCTCTCCACGATATCCTCCTCAGACCTTCCCAGGGTGGTCTGATTGGAGACCTGAAACAGATTTCCACACACATCCGAACCTTCTCCGTAAAAGCCTCTTACCACCAAACCCAGCTTGCTGATCTGGGAGATCACCTTCTCGATCTCCCGGGTCAATGCCAGTCCGGGCAGATGGATCAAGACCGAAGCCCTCATTCCGGTTCCTGTATTGGTGGGGCAGGAGGTAAGATAGCCAAAGGCGGGATCGAAGGCGAACTCCAGTGATTTGGACAGCTCATCGTCTATATGATTCGCTATCTGAGATGCCTCTCTTATCTCCAGCCCCGAAGCCAGAGCCTGAATCCTTAAGTGATCCTCCTCATTGACCATCACGCTCACGTTTTCTTTCTCTCCGATCAAAAGTGCGGAGAGGTCTCTTAAGCCAGTGAACTCCAGGCTGACTAAGTGTCTTTCCACCAGAAAGGAGCGATCCAGATCATCCAGTTGGCTGCAATTCACAAATGTCCCTCGACTCAAATTTGCGCTTTTTTTCACAGCGTTTCTGACAAAAGAGAGAGTCCTTTCCCGCTTATCTGTATCGGCTCTGGAGGGAAAGGGTGAGTTAGCAATATTACGCGCCAGCCTCACCCTGGAGGATAGGACTACCTGCGAGTTGGAACCCTCCCCGGAAAGCCACACCGCTGGTTTTTTCGCCATCTGTTCGAACATATTCACTCACCTTTATCTTTTTGAACAAATTTTATTTTTTGGTGGTCAAAGCCTTTATTCGATCTCTGATCTGTGCCGCTCTTTCGAAATCTTCTTCCTCGATAGCTTTCCTCAACTCCTCCTGAAGCTTTGTTTCCTCCCACAAAGGTTTCATCACATCCCTGGTGGTGTGAGGGAATTTCCCCCGATGCTGGGTGGAGCCGTGGACCTTTCTTAAAAGATCGTTAAGCTGGCTTCTGAAGGTTAGGTAACAGTTTCCACATCCCAGGCGTCCTGTTTTGGCGAAATCGGAGAAGCTCATCCCGCAGGCAGAGCAGGCAACCTCCGGTTCTTTGCTGGGCTTCTCCCTCTGAGCCTGACTGAGCATGCTGGATAAAAACTCAGCCAAGGGGAAGGGCACTCCCTCCAGAGGATTGCGAAATCCCCTCTTTTCTGCACATTCCTGGCAAAGATTCAGCTCAACCTTCTTGTTGTTGATCACCTGAGTCAGATGAACCGTGGCTTCTCTTTTTCCACAATCCTGACACACCATCTTCTTCGTCTTTCACCTCATGATTTTAGATGTCTCTGAAAAAATCACTTTAAAGGGACAAATTGGAGTGTTCACCTTTAGGTGAACCAAGTTAAAATGCTTTGTTCCCTTGTTGGGGCGGGGGTTGTACCCCCGCCCCTCTATGCGGACAGGGGTGCAACCCCTGTCCGATCTGACATTTTCTTCGTCTTTCACCTCATGTTTTATTTCTCTTGTGCCTTCAACTTTTCTTTTGAACTTGGCATCGCCTTGCCCTCAACCAAGGTGATTATCCGGTGAGCTCTTTGCGCCAAAAGTTGATTGTGGGTGGCGATGATGAAGGTCTGTCCCTTCTCTTGGTTCAGCGCGGATATAAGGTCATGTAGCTCCTCTCCGGTTGCCCTGTCTAAGTTTCCGGAGGGTTCATCTGCAATTACTATCTGGGGCTCATTTATCAATGCCCGCGCCACCGCCACTCTCTGCTGCTCACCTCCGGACAGCTCTCCCGGTTTGTGGTGGGCTCTATCGGCAAGCCCCACCTCGGAAAGTATATGTTCTGCCTTCTCTTTGATTAAGCTTTTCTCCTCTCCGGCGATAAGTTGGGGCATCATCACGTTCTCCAGAGCGGAAAACTCCGGCAGAAGATGATGAAACTGGAACACAAACCCTATGGTCTTATTTCTGAAATGTGCCAACTTTTTGTCGCTTAGGGCAAAGACATCGGTGGAGTCCAATCTCACCTTTCCTTTTGTGGGACGGTCCAATGCTCCAAGGATGTGAAGGAGAGTGCTTTTCCCCACGCCCGATGCGCCCACCACGGATACGATCTCACCACGTCTTATCCCGATGTCCACTCCCTTTAATACGTGAAGTGTTTCAGCGCCCGTTTGAAAGCTCTTGTGAATGTCTATTCCTTCTAATACGATATCGTCTTCTCTCAACCTTTCCACAACCTCGTTATATTTTTATTTTCGCCATTTTTTTCAATTCATTAACCAAACACTCCAAACATTGGCTCTTTAATAGCATTTTACTTTGAAAAATGGATTTGTCAACTAAAAAGTTTGGCCTCTTTCGTAGGCCGGGGTCCGAGCCTTTCCAAAGTCTTTTTGGAATCTTCTGAGCCGGTTTTTTACCTCACCCCCTCTCTTTCCCCCTCTTCATCCTTCCAAAAGCTCAGGACAGTGACAGTTCGATTTCGCTCACTGTCCCTGAGCAAGGTCGAAGGGAGCGAAGTCGAACCGTAAAATGGGGAGGGGATTAAGGGGGAGAGGTCCAGAAACTTTCAACCCGATAGGCACCGAAATCATCGCAAAAAGTTGTTGATTTTTGTGAGAAAATCGCTAAGTTAAGAGCCATCCGGGGGTAACCACGCCTCAAAGGGCGTAGAGACTTTTGGCGCTCTTATTAAGAATTCCGAACCCCGCCCTGTGGAGCGGGATAGAATATATCTTGAGTTTAGAAGAATTCATGAAAAGGGTTTTAGATGTTCGGTTAACGTTGGCGATGCTGGTATCGATGCTGGAGGCTCGAAGTTGGAAGCTGAAACACCTAATTGGACAAAGAAATCTTCGAGTGTCGAGCTTCGAAAGACAAACTTCGTTACGAGTCTCGACAACAACATCCGAGCATCGAGCCTTATCAAAGGAGGTGATTAAAATATGCCAACCATAGTTCATTTTGAAATTCCGGCAGACGACCCTGAACGGGCAAAGAAATTCTACACCGATCTTTTTGGCTGGAAAATCGAAAAAACACCAGAAATGGATTACTGAATGATTGCCACCAGCGGTGAAAAGGCAGTGGATGGTGGTATGATGAAGAGACAAGAACCGCATCAACCAATTACCAACTACATTGATGTCCCTTCCATAGATGAATATGCCGCCAAAGTTGAAAAGCTCGGTGGTAAAGTAGTCGTTCCCAAAATGGCTGTGCCAAATTATGGATACTTCGCCGTATGTCTTGATACCGAGAATAACGTTTTTGCCCTCTGGCAATCGGACAAAAGCGCAAAGTAACATCCAGCGGGGTTCGGAAACATTAGTGTGCTCAAGATTCAAGGATTGAACCGTGAGCTTTAGAATAACAGTTTATCGACGCTCGTTTGGCGGTGGCGAAACTGGTTTCGGGATTCGAAGCTCGGTGATCGAAGCTGGAAAGCTTCTAAATGCTCCCTGTGGATGTTATCCCAGACGGGTCTCCGTCATCCACAGAGGAGAATTCGGGGATGATAACATTACCGAGGAGCAAAGCAGACCGACAAAAATGCAAAGTAAAGGCTCGGCGGGGTTCGGAAAATCGAAGGTTGCCTGCCAAGCTTACCCTTGAAGCCATATAGCTCGGCGTAAAAGAGTATTCTTCCCTCTTCACCTGTGTTGAACCTTCTCGCAGGGTGGGGAGTCCTGCCTACGGAGTAGAAGTTTTCACTTCCGCGTAGGTCGGGCACCCTTGCCCGACCAGAAGTTTTCGTAGTTGTTCGATTTATTGAAAATCCCGCCTTGTCGGAGATTGAGCCATCAAAAAGCCCGATGAATCGGGCAACTACAAATGCGGCACGTTGGACATTCAGGGAAACCTCCTCCACGAATATTCCGTAAGAAAGATGTAAGGCGTAAAAGGTCATTTCAAGATGAGATTTCCAAGAGTTAGCAGATTGGAGGTAACTTTAATGAAAAGATTGAACTGGATTTTTATGGCTAAGATATTGGTGCTTCTTGCTATTTCTTGCTCCGCCCCACAAGTTGAGGAGGTAGACAAGACAACTGAGGAAAACAAGTTGGCTGAGTGGAGAAAGGGCGTATGGCTTCTGGCGGATGGAAGTTACGCAATCTATACCGACACTCACTATTTCGTTGTGATGGTCAGCGGAGATACCAGTTCGCCAAACATCTATTGCGGCGCCTCACAGGTCAAGTTCCACCGGAAGGGAATGGCAAGAAAGCAGGTTATCCGGGTTCGGCAGTTCCCCGGCGGCGAGCTAACGAGCTTCAAGGAGAACGTGTTGGGTCACAACGCCGAGATTCCCCTGGAGATAGACACCACTCAATTTGCCCCCAATACCTGTAACATCAAAGATGGAATCATCTACGATTCAATCACAGAGATGACGGACGAATATATCCTTCTCACAACCTGCAATGGTGACCATGAGAAGATTTTCTCCAACGGTGTTGCAGTATATCTTCCCGCAGGCGGGGGCGAAGCTTATTCCCTTCGGATTGAAAGTTTCTGACCTCTCCCCCTCTGTCTCCCTCTCCATCCTTCGACAGGCTCAGTTTTGTAGGTCAAGCATGGCGTAGCCTGCTTGACAAACCCTTATTTGTCAACCAGCCCTTCGGGCATGGTTGACCTACATGACTGTCCCCCTCTCCGTGAAATGGAGAGGTGGATTAAGGGGGTGAGGTAGAAAAGCCGGTTTTTCATGCTACCGTGGTAATCGAATAGGTAAACTTGACTTTCTAACTCAAGCGATTTATCTTTGTCGAAGATACTTACCTGGAGGATTACAAAACGTGCAAATGTACGAGATAATCAGCAAAAAGAGAGACAAAAAGAAACTCACCCAAGAGGAGATAGAGTATTTCGTCTCAGGTTATACTAAAGATCAAATTCCCGACTATCAGGCGTCCGCGCTTCTGATGGCTATTTTCTTAAATGGCATGGATACGGAGGAGACCTTCCACTTAACCTTATCCATGATGAAGTCCGGCAAGGTGCTCGATTTGAGTTCTGTTCCCGGGGTGAAGGTTGACAAGCACAGCACAGGGGGAGTGGGCGATAAGGTCTCTTTGATACTTGCACCACTGGTCGCCTCATGCGGGGTTAAGGTTCCCATGATCTCCGGAAGGGGATTGGGTCACACCGGAGGAACTTTGGATAAACTGGAGTCCATTCCCGGATTCCGCACAGATTTGTCCTTGAGGAGATTTAGAAAAATCCTTTCGGATGTAGGGGTATGCATGATTGGCCAGACAAAAGAGATCGCTCCTGCCGACAGAAAGATGTATGCTTTAAGAGACGTGACCGCCACGGTCAACTGCATACCTTTGATTGCCTCCAGCATTATGAGCAAAAAGATTGCTGAGGGAGCGGACGCTTTCATCTTCGATGTCAAGGTGGGAAACGGTGCCTTCATGCAAGAACAAGATGAAGCTATGCTTCTGGCTGAGAATTTGATCCAGATAGCAAAAAGATTTAAAAAGAAGGCAGTGGCTTTGATAACAGATATGAATGAACCGCTAGGCGAGGCGGTGGGCAATTCCATTGAGGTGGTGGAAGCCATCCAGGCTTTAAAGGGAAAAGCTCCCTCAGATCTTATGAAAGTTACTCTTGCCTTAAGCGCCCACATGCTCATCTTAGGGAAAAAAGCAAAGAATCTGAAAGAGGCGCAAAAAAAGTTACAAAAGGCGATAAAAAACGAGCAGGCGCTTCAGAAGTTTAAGGAAATGATTAAAAGACAGGGGGGAAATCCGAAAGTGCTGGATGATTATCGCCTTCTCCCTTGGGGACGACATAAGCTTGTGGTAAACTCAGACAAAGACGGATATGTTCAATCCATAGACACTCGGAGGATCGGACTTTGTGCCGTGAAGTTGGGTGCTGGCAGAGAGAAGATGCACAGTCCAATTGATCCAGGCGTGGGTTTTTTAATTAGGAAAAAGGTGGGAGATACAGTTAAAAAAGGTGAGACTTTGGTTTTAGTCTTTGCAAATAATATCAATAAAGGGAAGCTGGCAGGCAAAGAAATAAAAGAGGCTTATCGAATCGGGAAAAGAAAAACAAGCAGATTGAAAAAGATTTTATTATTTGTTGATGAAAAAGGGGCCAGGAAGCTGAACTGCGCTTTTTAGTTATCATGAACCAGAACCTAACTTAAGTTAGGTTCTGGTTCTTTTCCCCCTTTATATTTCCCGCGTTTTTCTGTAAAGGAATCTTCTCGTAGGGACGGGGCTTGTCCCCGTTCGGTTCCTTTGCTGGGTGGAGTTGAAGCTCCACCCCTACACCTTGTTAATGTCCAAATTTGAAGCAAATCATTAAATTGTCAAAATAAAAGTCCGAAATTCTTATGGAAAGTTAAAAAAATCTGCAACGTCTCACTATTTACATCGTATATTACTCTAAGTTAGAATAGTATAGTTTATAATATCAATATTGAGAGCGACTCTATGACCAAAAATGAGCTTGTGGTATTGGGGCTTTTGAAGGAGATGCCCATGCACGGCTATCAGCTCTATCATGAGATAGAGAAAAGAAACATGGAAGCCTGGGCTCAGGTCAATTTGGCATCGGTCTATAATACCCTGGATCGACTGCGTCGGGCAAAGATGGTGGAAGCTAAGAAGGAAAAGCCGGGGAAGATGCCGGAAAGAGAGGTTTTTCACATCACTCGTAAAGGGAAACAGAAGCTTGCAACCTTAGTGGAGGAGGCGATAACAGACGATCGAATGCCGGAAAATAATTTTTGCGTAGGGGTAGCTTTCCTTTCCGGACTCTCCAAAAGGAAAGCTTTGGAATGTCTGGAGCTAAAAAAGAAACGGTTAAGAAAAGTTGCTGAACATTTGGAGAACTTGAAGAATGATTCAAGCCGCCGACAGTCCTTAAACTGGAAGTTTCTCCTCCGCTATGGAATAGAACACGTGCAACTGGATATAAAGAAGATCGAAGAGCTTAAGAGAAAAATCTCCAAACTTGAAAGCTGGTCTTAGGACGCTTGCAAGGGGAAAAAATGAAGAAATTTATTCTTATCCTGGTAGTCTTCGTAGTTGTGATTTTGATCGTTTACCGGGCAAAGGTGGTGCTTGAACGAACCCGCCTGGAGGAAACCCGAATAGAAAAAAGAATCACACCTGTTGAGGTCGAATTGGTTAAAAAAGGGAGCCTGGCCCTTTCTCTAAATTTCGTGGGGGATGTGAAGGGAAAAGAAGAGGTGGATATCTTTCCCAAAGCCTCCGGGAAACTTTCGGACGTGAAAGTGAAAGAAGGCGATCGGGTGAAAAGAGACCAGGTGGTGGCTTTAGTGGATCGGGATGTGGATGGGATGAGGTTTGAGCTGCTTGAGGTGATCTCGCCGATGGACGGCATCGTTGGGATGGTTTATTTAGATGAAGGAGTGGAGGTCAGTCCTCCATCGCCTGGTCCAGGCATGGGCACCGTGATAATGAAAATAGTAAACATGGATCAGGTGAAGGTAGTAGTGAACGTGGTAGAGGAAGACCTGGGGAAGATTAGCGTTGGACAAAATGCAACCATAAAGGTGGATACCTATCCGGACACTACCTTCTCTGGAAAAGTAATCCTGATCAGCCCGATGGTTAATCCGCTTACCAGAACCGCCTCGCTTGAGATTTCTCTGTCCAACCCGAAACATCTTTTAAAACCAGGCATGTTCGCCTATGTGGAGATATTGCTGGGCAAAAAGGAAGACCTCATTCTGATTCCTGCCCACACCATTGTAGAGGAGACCGGAAAGAAGAAGGTCTTTGTGGTGATGGATGGGAAAGCGATTTCCCGCATGGTGGAAACCGGTATCTCCCAGGGCGGCTGGGTCCAGATAAAAAGCGGGCTAGTCGAAAACGATTCCCTGATCGTGACAGGACAATATCTGGTTAAGGAGAATGAGCCGGTGAAGATAGTTTCTCAGAAGGGAGGAGAGAAGTAATGATCCTGCCTGATCTATCCATCCGCAGACCGGTCTTCATCGTCATGCAGGTGCTGGCTGTCATGGTTCTGGGGTGGATTTCCTATACCCGCATCCCCATCGATCTGATGCCGGACGTCGAATTCCCTTTCATATCCATTACCACCATCTATCCGGGAGCGGGGGCCAAGGAGATAGAGAATCAGGTGACGGAAAAGCTGGAAGAAGGAATGAGCTCTATCTCCGGATTGAAAAACATCTACTCCACCTCCGCCGAGGGATTCTCACAGGTTTTCCTTGAGTTTCATCTGGATGTTGATGTTAGAGAAGCGAATCAGGATGTGAGGGAACAGATGTACAAAATAAGGCGCGATCTGCCTTCGGGCGTGGAAGAGCCGACCATAGTTCGCTTCGACGTCTCCGCAACTCCGGTCATGATCTTCGCTTTTTCCAGCGATATGCCTTTGGACCAGTTGAGGAATTTAGCTGAAGATAAAGTGAAGAATAGAATTGAGCAGACCGAGGGAGTTGCCGGGGTCGAACTGGTTGGTGGATGGGAAAGGGAAATAAAGGTGGAGCTGGACTGCCGCAAGCTGGAAGCCTATAACATCCCCATCCAAAGGGTGACAGAGGTTCTGGCTTCGGAAAACCTCAATGTTCCCGGAGGACGAATAGATCAGGAACCCCGGGAGATCATCCTGCGCACCACCGGTGAATTCCAGACCGCCGACCAGATCAACGACTTAATAGTAGTTGCTCGTCAAGGGGTTCCGATTTATATCAGGCACATCGCCAGGGTTAAAGATAGCTTCAAGGAACAAAGGGAGATAGCCAAGCTGAATGGCAGGCCTTCGGTATCCTTCATCGTGCGAAAGCAATCCGGTGGAAATACGGTCAAGGTATGCGATAATCTGAAAAAGACGTTAGGGAAACTGGAGAAAGAGCTTCCCTCCGGAACGACCATAGAGATTGCCGCGGATCAATCCAGATACATCCGGCGATCGGTTGCCGACACCATGCGCACTTTATTTCTGGGTGCGCTGTTTGTTACCATCGTTGTATTCCTCTTTTTGGGGAATGTCCGATCAACCCTCATTGCCGCTTTAGCCATCCCCACATCCATTTTCGCCACCTTCATGTTGATGTATACTTTAGGCTACAGCATAAACCTGATGACCTTGATGGGGCTTTCTCTGGCTGTGGGGATCTTGATTGATGATGCCATCGTGGTGCGGGAAAATATCTTCCGGCATATCGAAGAGGGAATGGAGCCGGAGAAGGCGGCCAGCTTTGGAACCTCGGAGGTGGGGCTGGCGGTTATGGCTTGTACCTTCTCCATCGCGGCGGTGTTCCTGCCGGTAGCTTACATGGGGGGGATCGTGGGAAAGTTCTTTGAGGCTTTTGCATTCACCGTTACTTTTGCAGTAATGTATTCTTTGTGGGATTCATTCACCATGGCACCCATGCTCTCCGCCAGATTCTTAGGAAAACAAAGGGACAAGGAGAGTCTTTTGAAAAAGCTCTTTCGTCCTTTTGAAAGGTTTTATGGCAGGGTCAATCAAGGGTATCGCAGAATGCTGGCCTGGTCGCTTAATCATAAAGCCGTGGTCTTGACCTTGGCTGGAGTACTGTTCCTGTTGAGTCTTAGCTTAATTCCTTTCATTGGCAAAGAGATGTTTCCTGAAGGAGACAGAGGAGAGTTCAGAGTAGAAATAGAAACTGCAGTGGGCAGTTCCATCTCCAATACCGAAAAAATCACTGCCCAACTGGAAGACATGCTGTTGGCATACCCGGAGGTAAAAGCAGTTTTCACCACCGTGGGGCTGAACATGGGAGCAGCCAATCAGACGGCTTTGAGGGTGGAGTTGGTTCCCCCGGATGAGAGAGAGAAACTTACCCACCAGGTGGAGGATGAGATCCGAGGAGGGCTGGCTGAGATTCCCGGGATAAAATCCAAGGTCTCCATGATCGGGATGTTTGAGGGAGAGGAACAGCTTCCGATAGAGCTTTACATCAAGGGTCCAAACATTGAGGTCTTGGATTTGCTTTCTCAAAGGGTTCTCCAGATAGTGGAAAATACACCCGGAGCGGTGGATATTGACAGATCCTTAAGGGGAGGAAAGCCGGAGGTGCAGGTGGTGATCGACCGAGGTCAGGCAAATCGGTTAGGTATCTCCACCGGCCAGATCGCATCCACTCTTCGTTCGCTGGTGGATGGAACGGTTGCCACCAAGTTAAGGCAGGGGGATAAGGAGGTGGACGTGCGGGTGAACTTGACCCCTTCGCAGATGAGATCCAGAGGATCGCGTTAGAAGGCATTGAACCTCGCAGCGTTAACCTTGCCCAAGAGGTGTTGGACAAAGTAGCGAATAACCTCGAAGAGAGAGTAGACGTTCATAAGGAGTAGTTGTATCGACAATGTATGTGCAGGCAACCCAGTCCGTTCACGCATAACCAGAAGAGGAGGAAAACATGAAGAGGGCACTACCGTTACTGGTCGTTTGGATGCTTTGTGCTGTACTTCTGAGCAGTTGCGGCTCGCAGAGGGAGGATGCGAAAAGCATGGAGCGGATCTATTCCGAGGAGGGGGTGCCGGTCAGAACCGAGAAGGTAAGGCTAACCAGCTTTGAAGACAGGCGCAGCTACAATGCGGTGCTGAGTGGAATAGAAGAATCATCGGCCTATGCTATGATCTCAGACAAGATTGAGAGAGTCTATGCAAAGGTTGGGGATTCCGTTAGGAAAGATGACGTAATAGTCTCCTTCCCCACCGACAACCCGGCGGCTCAATACTATCAGGCCAAGGTGTCGTTCGAGAACGCTGCCGCCAGCTACCGAAGAATGGAGGATCTTTATGCCACCGGCGGGATCTCCCAGCAGGAGCTGGACAATGCTCGAACATCCTATCAGGTGGCCCAGGCGAACTGGGATGCGGTTCAGCAGTCTGTTCTGGTGAGAGCTCCCATCAGCGGCGTTTTAACCAAGGTGGATGTTCGTGAATCGGATAATGTGCACCCGGATGACGAACTCTTCACCGTCTCTCGGGTAGACAAGCTTAAGGCAAAGTTATGGATTTCGGATAAAGAGATTCGCCGCTTCAGGAAGGGACTGCCCGCGTCCGCCACCTGGAATGGCATTGAGATATTCGGAAGGGTCGTCCAGGTGGATATGTCGATCAACAAAGATATGCAGGCTTTTGGCGTGACGGTTGAACTTGACAACCCGGCCAAGATTCCGCTGACCGGCGTGGTGGCCGCGGTGAACGTCGATTTATACTCAAATCCTGAAGCCGTCGTGGTGGAAAGGAAAAACATCTTCAAGGAAGGCGACAAGACATATGTCTTTGTGGCCAGCGGGGGGGCTGCGCAGAAAAGGTACGTCACACTGGGAGACAGTCACGGACCTGATGTGGAGGTGGTTGAGGGCCTTAGTCCCGGAGATGAGCTGATTGTCGAGGGACAGATGCATCTGGAAGACGGCGCAAAAATCCGAATGATCAGTGATCCTGATGTGAGCGTCTCCAATTAGGGACGACTCCTTAAGGGAGTAACATAACAAAGGTCTCTACCAGACATGTTTCTTATCATGCCAGAAATCAAAGGAAAAACGTAGGCTATGTTTCTATCTAATCTATCCATAAAAAGGCCGGTGATGACCAGCATGGTGCTGGCAACTTTGCTCCTCTTCGGAGTTTTAGCATATATGGGGCTGAGCCTGCAGTTATTCCCGGATGTAGACTTCCCCGCAGTCACCGTGGAAACGGTTTATCCCGGAGCCGGACCTAAGGAGATGGAGACCCAGATCACCAAACCGATCGAGGATGCCGTTTCCACCATCAGCAGAATTGACGAAATCCAGTCTTATTCTATGGACGGGTTTTCCTTCGTGGTTATCATTTTTAAGCTGGGCAAGGATGTGGATATCGCCAACCAGGAGGTGAAGGACAAGGTTGATGCCATCTTAAACGATTTACCGGATGAGAGCAACCGCCCCATCATCCAGAAATTCGACATCGGAGATGTATCGGTGGTCGATTTAGTACTTTCCGGTGATCTGGAGATAACCGAGCTTTATGAAATTGGGGACAAAAGGCTTAAGGACCGGTTCTCCCAGATAGAGGGTGTGGCCCAAGTGGACTTATCCGGCGGCCAGGAGCGGGAGATCCGGGTGGAGTTGGACAACCGCACAGTGTTTCAGAATTCCATCTCCCTTTCCCAGTTAAGCCAGATTCTCGGAGCCCAAAACCTGGATATGCCCGGCGGACAGTTTCAGCAGCGCTCCCAGGAATATTCCGTCCGTTTGAAAGGTGAATTCGAAGACATTCAAGCCATCGAAGAACTGGAGATCCCCACAGCCTATGGGACAAAGAAGATCGCTGATATCGCAACTGTCAGGGACCTGGGGGCTGAGGTGCGAGAACGAACCTCGTTTTTTGACAATATCGAAAAAACCGGAAGCGATAACGTGGTCCTCCTCAGCCTGTATAAAACGGCTGAAGGGAATACGGTCAAGATCGCTGAGGCGGTCAGAAAGACGTTACCTCAAATAAACTCCGAACTCCCCGCTGGGTGCAAACTCACTCTGGCAACGGACAATTCCATCTTCACCCAGGCCACTGTCGATGATACGCTGACCAACATCATCCTGGGAGTAATCCTGACCGCTCTGGTGATGCTATTGTTCCTTCACGATGCCCGATCCACCATCATCGTCGCACTATCCATGCCCATGTCCATTCTTTCCACTTTTTTACTGCTGCAGGTTTCAGGGTATACCCTGAATCTGATGACCCTGATGGGTCTATCAACGGCGGTCGGGATTCTGGTAGTGAATTCGGTGGTGGTACTGGAGAACATATTCCGACACAAACAGATGGGGGGTGGCAGTAAGGAATCGGCCTCAACAGGCACGGCCGAAGTGGTCGCGGCAGTGATCGCCGCTACCCTAACCAATGTAGTGGTGTTTCTTCCACTGGCTAATATGGGCGGCATTGTCGGAGTGATTCTTAAGGAATTTGCCCTGACGGTGGTCTATGCCACCATGTTCTCGCTTCTGATGTCCTTCACCCTCACCCCCATGATGGCCTCCCTGATTCTGCCCGAAAGCAGCAAAAAGGGAAACAGCATAGCCAAAAAGTTAGAATCGGTGTTTCGCTCCTGGGAAATAGGATATCAGAAGCTTTTGGCCGCGATCTTCGAAAAGAAAAGGCGAGGCATCCTGGTGATCGCCGGATCGTTCCTTCTTCTTCTGCTCAGTCTGGGCGTCGCTTCAACCATCGGCTTTGAATTCATGTCGGAGATGGACGAGGGTGACATCCAAATTGAGGTGGAGCTGCCGCTGGGATACAGGCTGGATGAAACCGCTCAGGTGACCGGCGAAATCGAGCGCAGGCTAAAGGGACACCAGGAAGTGAAACACATCATCATCACCGTGGGCAAGCTCAGCGCCACCGACCAGGGTACTAACCTGGCACTGATTAAGGTGAAGCTTATCGATGCCGGGGCAAGAGAGCGTTCCACCCACCAGATGGCAAATCTGTTCGTTAAGGAGCTTTCGGATATTCCCAACGCCCAGATTCGGGCGGCTGCCATGTCTTCAGCCGGACCGGGGGGGCTTCCTGTCGAATTCGATCTGCTGGGTCAGGATACCGACACACTTGAAGTTTACAAAGACGGGATACTCAGCAGGATAAAAGATATTGATGGCCTGGTGAACGTCAATACCAGCTCCCGACCCGGCAAGCCGGAAATAGCCGTGAAGCCGGATAGGAAGAAACTGGTGGATGCCGGATTGACCGTCTTTGATCTGGCCACTGCGTTGCGCAGCGCGGTGGAGGGGGTTGTGACCACGCGTTATAGAGACCGCGGCGAGGAGTATGATATGCGGGTGATGATGGAGGATGAGTCCGTGGACAGTCCGGAAAAAGTGGGCAACATCACCGTGGTGGCGCCCACCGGAACCTACCGGCTCTCCCAGTTAACCGACATTGAGTTCTCCGAAGGATACAGTAAGATCTTGCACAGGGATAGATATAAGTGGATCGCGTTTGAGGGTGGAGTGGCACCGGGGTATGTGTTGGGCGATATCCGGTCGGAAATCGATCGCAGGGTGGAGGATCTAAGGCTTCCGTCTGGCTACCGACTGAGCTGGTCTGGCGACGTGGAGATGATGGAGGAGACAACCGCAGATATGTTGACCACTTTCCTGTTGGCTTTAATTCTCACCTACATGCTTCTGGCTGCCATTCTGGAAAGCCTCACCCAGCCGCTCATTATCCTGGGAACCGTGCCTCTGGCGCTTATCGGGGTTTTCTGGGGCCTGGCCCTAACCGGCTTGTCCATGAATACCATCTCCATGATGGCCATAGTGATGCTTCTGGGGATTGTGGTCAACAATGCCATCCTGCTGCTTGATTATACCAACCTGCTGGTCAGAAAGCAGGGCAAGGACGTCAAAACCGCGCTTTTGGAAGCCTGCCCTACAAAACTGAAGCCGATCATCATGTCCTCCACCGCCATCATCCTGGGAATGCTTCCCATGGCTTCGGGCCTAGGAGCTGCAGGGAGTGAAATAAGACAGCCCATGGGGGTGGTGGCCATAGGCGGATTGATTGCTTCCACCGTTCTGGCACTGGTGGTTATTCCCGTTCTGTATAATCTAACCGTGAAAGCCAAACGCAAGTGAACCAGACCGTGCAACAAATTCTGAACGAAAGGTAGGGAAATGAAAAAGATAGCCATATTGTTTTTGGGCTTGCTGCTGATGATCAGCACTGCTGCGGCAGCGGACAACTATAACCTGCAAGAGTTTCTCTCCCTGGTAAGGGAAAACAGCAAGGAGTTGAAGACTGCCCAGAAAGAGCTGGATCTGGCCGACGCCACTAAAAAGGAGGCCCTATCCACAGCACTTCCCAAACTGATGTTGGACGCCACGTATAATCGCAACCTTTCGGATTATTACATGTATGTCGATCTTTCAGCACCTGGTGACGACGAAGATGGCGGAACGCAAAAATTCAAAATCAATCGGAATAACGAATACGGCCTGAGCGTGGTTCTCAGCCAAACCCTGTTCAGTCTGAACGTGCTCAATGCCATCAAGGCTGCCGGGCAGTACCAGAAACTGACGGATTTCTTATACGATGCCAGCTATCAAGAGATAGTGACGTTTGCCAAGAAGGGCTTCTATCAGACGTTATTGCTGAAAGCCGTCTGGGAGGTGACTGAAAAGTCCGAGCAGAATGCTCATGAGAATTACCTGAACATGAAAGACAAGTTCGATCAAGGCCTGGTATCTCAGTTCGCTCTCCTGCAAGCGGAGGTGCACTGGAAGGACATGGTTCCTCAGACCATCGGGGCTAAGAGGAATTATGAGTTGGCATTGATCAGCCTGAAGAACTTAGCCGGCATTTCGGTGGAGGACCGGATTACTCTGGAGGGTGCTCTGGATAGTTATCCGGACATGCCGGAGGCTCTCGGATTTGAGGAGTTAGTGGAGGCCAGACCGGGTTACAAAGCCCTTCTTTGGGAGGAGAAGCTCAGACGCACCGCGGTGAACGCGGAGCGCTCCGGGTACTTCCCCACTCTGACCGGCAGCTTCATCTACAATTTCTCCTCGCAGTCGGATGAGTGGCAGTTGGATGACAAAAACGACAATTTCATCGTGGGGTTGAATCTCTCCGTGCCGCTCTTCACCGGTGGGTACACCAGAGCCAAGGTCAATCAGGCCCGAATAGAGCTGGACAAGACCCGGATAAGAGTCGACCAGACCAGGGACAATATCCACAAAGAGATAACGGACATAAGGCTGCGTCTCAACGGGGCGAAAGATCGAATTCTCGCTGCCGAGGCGACCCGGGAGACAGCAGAGAGGGCTTTTCAGATGGCACAAACATCCGCCAAAAGTGGACTGGCAACTCAGCTTGAGTTGAAGGACGCCAGAGTCGCTCTTGACCAAGCACAACTAACTCATTACGTCGCAATCTACGAGTATCTTTCTGCCTATTTCGACTGGGAAAAGGCTATTGGCAAGGTAGATTAAGGTAGGAATAGATCCCCCCAGGTCAAGAGACAAAAAAAGAATTGATGATACGATTGTGAAAAAACCAGGTGGACGCAAAAGCGGAGAGACTGGGATTCGAATCGGGGCGTTTCTATAAGTTACTGTCCAGCACTGAATTACGACCTAAGTCATGTAGGTCAACCATGCCCGAAGGGCTGGTTGATCCATATGGATCAACCAGGCTACGCCATGCTTGACCTACAAAACTACAAAACTTTACCCTGATAAACCTAATGGTTATCAACTTTTTAACGTGACAAATTTTTAGCAATGTTGGGAGAAACAATCTTTTACAATCCCCCTCAACCCATATGGATAAAGGGGGATTTATGGTAATCAACCAAATATTTAGATGTGCCCGCACTTAGGCACGATTAAGATATGCTCATAGCAATTAAGGCGTTACCCTTTTATTTACCAGAATGGACTCTTCAATCTGTTAACTTATTTAGTTGAAGACCTAAAGGTTTATACTCCAAAGTCTCGTTTTTTTCTTGCTGGCTGGGATGTTATTCATTCTCAGCCGTTTTTCTTACCTCACCCCCTTGTATATTAAGAATGAGAGAAAAATATTGATCTCTGATGGGAAAGGAGATAAATTGAAGAGTGAAGGTTTGGGAAAGACACTGTACACCCCCTTGGGCTTTTCTGTCCTAGACAGATCCGCCACAGGCGGACAAGCCCGTGAGATAGAATAGTGCACCCGATCCTAAGCATAACCTGAATTAGTATCTTGGGGCATCCCGCCAAAGGCGGGATCCGCCACTGGCGGAAAAGACCCCGCATAAAAAGCAAGGATAGGTAGCTTAGAGATATTGAGGTATCCCAAGCCAAAAACCACCATTAACCTTTTCACCATCAGGAGGTTTAAAATGCCCTTATATGTCGGACTGGACATCGGCAAAAAAAGTCATATGGTCTGTGCGGTTTCAGAGCAAGAGGAGACGGTGCTTCATCCATTCTCTGTGGAGAATTCCCTCTCCGGAGTAGAACTATTCACCGCCAAGATCAAGGCTTTAGCTCCCCTCGACCAGATCTTGGTGGGGATGGAAGCCACCGGTCACTATTGGCAGTGCTTCTTCATTCAACTGCAAACCTTGGGCTTTTCAATATGTCTGATCAATCCCTGTCAGACCAATCACTTCGCCAAGACCAATTTGAAGCGTGCCAAGACCGACAAGGTGGATGCTTCGACCATAGCTAAATTCTTGGTTAAGTCTAAACCTGCTCCCACCAAGTTACCAGAGGAACTAACGATGGTACAAAAGGAACTGACTCGGCTACGAGCCTCTCTGGTCAAAAATCGCTCTGCCTTGCACAATCAACTCTTGGGAGTTCTGGATAAAGCCTTTCCAGAGTTTGTCCAGATAATCAAAGACCCTACCTCAGAGAAAGCCTTTACCGTCTTACAGCGTTACCCCTCTGCCACCGCCTTGAGAAAAGCCAAACTGGGTAAGCTCCATAACCTCACCTACGGCAAAAAGAGACACAAAATAGGACCAGCTTTAGCTTCTGCCTTAAAGAAGCAAGCTAAGCAATCTCTTGCCACCCACTACGCTCATACCGCCTACGAGATAGAGATTCGGTTCTATTATAGCGCAGATAAGAACCATAAATGAACAAATCTTGGTGGTGGAACAAAAGCTGGAGGAGTATTTCTCCCAGTTGGACTTAAATCACCTTTTGTCCATCCAGGGAATGGGAATTATCTCCATTACCTCCTTAGTATCAGAAATTGGAGACATAGATAAGTTCTTCTCTCCCAAGAAATTAGTGGCTCACTTAGGAGTTTGTCCCAAAGAGAGTCAGTCCGGAAGGTATAGAAACCCCAATCCTAAGATGTCTAAGATGGGAAACAGACGATTAAGAGCAGTACTCTATAGAGCCTGCATCTCGGCTATAAGGTTTAACCCAGTGATAAGAGAGTTCTATCTCCGCTTGCTGGCTAAAGGCAAAGCTAAAAAATTAGCTATCTGTGCCTGCATGCGCAAGATGATCCACCTGTTTTGGGCTATATGGAAATATCAGAGAACCTTCGATGCAAATTTTGCATCGATCAAAAAATAAAATATAAAAAAATCATCAGAGATCAATTTTTTACTTGACAAACAATATAGTATCTATCTCCCCTTCAGGGTGAACCCCTCTCCATGTCCTATGGATCTCATTTGAGTCAACTGACCTGCGGATGCATTAGTAACTCTTTTGGATTCATCCTGAAGGAAAAGACCCCAAAGAATTTATATAGAGGTTTTGACATAATCGGAATTTTCAATTTTGTAAAAAAAATCGTTGACAAAGGATAAATAATGTTTTAATTTTGAGAAATCTTGGCGGGATTCTTGGTAACTTTTCCGCCAGAGGTATAAACCGTATGGTTCATACCAGAGGTGAAAGAAGTGTTGGCTAAGCTATGTGAAACCTAAACGCAAGAGGTGAAAGATGAAAAGTCGGTTTATTTTTCTGGGGGCGATTTTGTTCGTTCTCGCACAGGCAGGCTCCTGTTTAGCTGGTGGTGGTTTTGCTCTCCCCGGGGTTGGTTCCAAAGCCCTGAATATGGGAGGGGCTTTCAGAGGTTTGGCTGACGACTGGAGCGCCGCCTTCTGGAATCCGGCAGGACTGGTATATCTTCCCAGCTCCGAGTTTAGCATGAACCTGTATACGCTTAATTTCCGTCCTGAGTATACCCCTGACGTGAATCTGGGAGAATCCGGCTATAGTTATTCTTTTGGCTATCCGGATGAAACGTATTACCCAGAGGATCGAGCATTCTTTCTCCCCAGTTTCTCCGGATTTTATAAATTTACTCAGTTAGAAGGCTTCACCGGGGGAGTGGCTTTCTATGTGCCGTATAAACTGGAATCCCGATGGGATCTGTATGAGCCTCCCTCGGGTTTTGATAACAATGTTCCATATCCTAAGTTTGATCATAAAACAGACATTTTGATCTGGGACATGCATCCCACGGTTGCAAAAAGTTTTATGGAAGGAAAACTCTCTTTAGGGCTGGGTTTGAGCATACAAAGAGCCGATTTCGAGCTGAGAAGGACGGTATTGGTTCCCACCATATTTCCTCGACCCTATGATTTCTTTCCGGTGGACGCATATATGAAGACCGACGGTTGGGGAATGGGGTTCAATGCGGGCATCCTCTATAAGGTCAGCCCCAAACTCCAATTCGGGTTTTCCTATCAGAGTCCGGTTGACATGGATCTTACCGGAAGTCTTGATCTGGAGATGTATTTTCCGGTGATCCCCGTCTCTGAATCTGAACTTCTTGGCGGCACTTATCATTATGGAGATGGTAATTTCGAAACCACCCTCTCCCTTCCTGGAGAAGTGGGCGTAGGAGTGATGTACAAACCTATGGAGAAACTAACCTTGACATGTGACATAAGTTCGGCTAACTGGTCAAGGTTGGATTATCTGGACACCAAGGATATGATTCTTACTCCCGGCGAAGGGGATACAACATATCTGTCAGTAAGGGAAACAGATCTCCCGTTTAACTGGGACAACATAATTAAATTCAGTCTGGGAGGAGAATATATCTTAAGAGAGGGCTTATTTGTGCGGGGTGGCTACTTCTTTGAACAGTCACCCATTCCCAATTCCACCTTTACCCTGCTAATTCCCGACGTTGGAGACAAGCATAGCTTCAACCTGGGTCTCTCCTATCAAATAAATTCCTTCGAGTTCGGGTATGATTATCAACTGGTGACGCATAAGAAAAGAGAGGTGACAGCCTTCGAAGATGTGAATAAAGATGGTCGCTTTGACAATATGCCCGGAGATTACAAAATGCTTTTCCATTGTTCCGGATTATCATTCACTTATCGCTTCTAAGTAAAAGAAGAATAAGATGGAAAAAAAGCCTTGTACAATAATTTTCTCTTTTGTGAAAATTGGAGGTGAATCTAATACTAAACTGTTATATCCGAAGGACACTCCCATTCGTCATTTTGGCTTTTCTGTTTTCTTCCTCTGCTGTGAAAGCTAAGGAAGGCCAAGTATCAGTTGAACTGGCAAAGAGAGCAGCTATTTCTTTTGCAGAAGATATTTTCGGAAAACGTGTTCCTGGACCCTGGGAGATATATTATGGGTTAGACAACAAGCCAGCAGTGTACGTATTTCCGCTTAGCTTAAAAGCGGCAACTTTTCCAGACGAACAGCAAGTCTTGGATGAAGTGGCAGAAGGAAGAAGAATGTTCGAAAGAGCAAAACACTCACAGGACGAAAATCTGATAAAGGTAGGAAAGAGAATGATGGTTGGAGAGGATGAATACGGAATGATTATGGTTTCAGCAAGATATGAGATGAGCCCAATCATCGAATATTATAAGGGATTACCACTTCATTACACCGCCAGAGAGAAAGCAAAGGAGGTGGCTGAGAAAGAGCTTGGCAAAAAAGAGATAGGACTTGAGAGGGTTATTTTCTACACACCGTTTGATATATGGTTTGAGTTTGCCTCGTCCGAAGAGGTCGTTTACGTGTCTCCTTTTACCTTCCAAGCCTTTAGAAAAGAAGAAATCTTTTCGGTTCCGCCCTTAGAGATTTCTAAGGATCAAAGTGAAAAAGCAGAACAGGAATGGTTAAGAATCAAGCGAGGAGAAAAACTATACCCAACTTTAGCCGAATTCCGAATATCGGGAGTTCCAGATTTCGACTGGTCATACGGATGTTCACCCACCGCCTCGGCTGATGTTTTAGGCTATTGGGAGGTAAATACTTATCCTTCTTTCATAGATTACTATTTTAATCGCTGGGATCCAGTGGAATACGAATGGGATTATAATGTTCCTAATGTTCAGCAAGAGTTAGCCATTGCAATGTATACGGACACCTTAAATGGAGGAGGAACGTGGGTTTCCGATATAGCACCTGGCACCCAAGCAGTATGTGACGATCCGGAGTGGGAGAACTGTTATAATTTTACTTGTGAAAACGTTGGAGACGATTGGAATCGATTAATCAGCGAGATCAATCTTTACCATCCAACTCATTGGGTTTTATTGGGGCATCCCACTTATGTAAATCACAGCGTTTGTGCAATGGGATGGGGACCGCCTGACAATACGTGGATATGCATCCATGATACCTGGCATACTACACCACAAGAGGTGGTCATTCGATACAATTGGGGTTCAGGGACCCGTTATGTAATACCAATTGTGCCAGCTGTTCCTTTCGTTGGACTCAACCCGTTCGGGTCTGGATGGTGCGAAGGGATGGCGTGGGGTGATTATGATAATGACGGTGACTTGGATTTAGCTACTTATAAGGCGTGGCAAACCAAGCTATATGAAAACAGACTATATCCTGATGGTTATCCTATTTTCATTGAACATGAGCCATTTGGAGATGCTAACGCGACGGGGATGGCTTGGGGCGATTACGATAATGACGGAGATTTGGATCTTGCCATTGCTTGCTCTTTTGTCCGTTCAAGATTATATGCAAATAATTATCCTTCCCCTACTTTTACTTTAATAGATAGCTTCAGCATAGGTGGAGGACCTATCACCTGGTCAGATTATGATAACGACGGCGACTTGGATCTAACAGTGGCGGGGGACCTTTGGGAAAACAGACTTTATCCTGACGGAGAAACTTTTTTTGTGGAGCACCCTGATATGTTCAGTATGACCCACATGGCTTGGGGTGATTTTGATAAGGATGGGGATGTGGACTTGGCGACATCCCATTGGGCTCCAGGTTATCACAATAAGCTTTATGTGAACAACTATCCGGAATTTTCCTTTACAGAACGGGATGAATTTGGGGATGGAAATTATGATGGTATCGCCTGGGGTGATTATGATAATGATGAAGACTTAGACATAGCGGTGCTCCGGGTCGGTGGTCCTGTGACCGAAGAATTATTTATTAATAATTATCCTACTCTTACTTTCATTGGTCAACAAGCATTTGGTTCATGGTCGCACGCTGCGCCTGCATGGGGGGACTGCGATAACGATGGCGATCTGGATTTAGCCATATCTGATGAGGTTGGAAAAAATAAATTGTACATTAATAACTACCCGACCTTAACCTTCACAGGACGAGATGAATTTGGCTCTGATGGGTCGAGTATGGCTTGGGGAGATTACGACAATGATGGGGATTTAGATTTGGCTGTCGCAAAGGATAATCCAGTAGAGGCAAAATTATATAAAAATAATCATAATGGGAGAGACTACGTAAAAGTAAAATTAATTGGGGGGAGGTGGAAAGAATTAAATCCAGGATATAGTAACAGAAGTGGCATAGGGGCACAAGTAAAGTTATATGATCAAACTACTCACCAGTTACTTGGTTATCGTGAAATCTCAGCCGGGAGTGGAATTGAGTCTATGAACTCTTTAGAGGCGCATTTTGGCGTCCCATCGGGGAATGCCTATCTTATTCAAGTCTATTGGCCAGCAAGTGGAATAACTACTGACACAGTGGTCACCGCGCCTGCAATAATAACTGTCAAAGAGTGTCCTGAATGCCCAGGACCTCCACCACCACAAATTCCCTCGTTATCTAAATGGGGAATGATCACCCTTGTGCTTCTTCTGTTTGGATCTGGACTTTATCTTTTGGGGAGATCAAAAAGGTTTATTAGATGTAAAAGTGCTTATTAGTATCGCACACTTTCAAGTTAAGAGAAACTCAAAAACTAAAAAAAGGAGTTGATATGAGAAGGAGATTAATTGGATTGTTTCTGGTGGGTTTAATCTTTTCGCTTTTTGTCAGTTGCGGGAAAAGAGAAAATCCTGTCAGAACTCGTTATCTGTTTCGTCCATTCTTTGAAGCCGGGGAACCCGGATGGAAGTTCCCTTCTTTGGAAGACAATATCCGTGGGGATGCAGACGAAGCCGTAAGGAATGTATTCGTTTATCTGCCTCCGATATATGGGGATAAGCACCAGCCCGGTCTTATCAATGAAGGTTTTTCCGTTCTGTATCTGCTTCATGATTTCGGTGCGGACTATTCCACCTTTGAAGGGGTGTATAAGATTGGACAAATAGCTGATCAGTTAATTGCTGAAGGGCAGATTCAACCCATGATAATTGTGATGCCGGATGCTTCTTCAATTTTTCTGGCGAGCGATCGTCTGAAAAAAAAGAAGGGGGGGACGTTTTACGTCAATTCCACCCTGTTGGGTCGATACGAAGATTATATCGTTCAGGAATTAATGGCCGTCGTAGATACGACCTTCCATACCTTCCTTAACAAACCGGGGGAGGTGTATATACCTGACCCAAGATACCGAGCAATAAGTGGTTTGGGAATGGGGGGGTATGGTGCCCTCAGAATCGCCATGGATTATGACACACTTTTCCAATCAATAAGTGCCATGAGTCCGTTTGCCTCTTTTGGATCATTCCTCACCAAAGAGATCATAGGCAAGGTGTTCGAGGAGAATGGCATCTTGCCGGATGACTCTTCCTATTCCAGTTATAAGAGTCTCAGTCTCTGGGAGGACTCGGAGCACCCGGACAAAACCTATAGTCAGCTTATTTTTGCTATGGCGGCGGCTTTTTCGCCTCATGATCTTGCAGACCCGGATCCAACCAATTTCTTTACCCTCATTGAGATAGCTGGGGAAAAATATGGTGTGGATTTGCCCTTCGATTCGACCAGGACAATCCCACATGGTTCTTCCATCTGGAACAGGTGGCTGCTTCACGACCTTGAGACCAAGCTGACCAATGATCCTACCGCTTTCGGAGATTTGAGCATCTATCTGGACTGCGGAGATCAGAATGAGTTTGGGCTGTATGAAGGGACCAGGGCATTTAGTCAACTTCTTTCCCTATATGGAAAGGAACATACCTACATTGAATATAGCGGATATCCGGGTTATCCGGCAGAACATGATAACTTCATATATGACCGCCTGGTGGAGATTTTGAAATTTCATTCCCGCAACTTTCCTCCACCGGCTTATAGGGGGGCACAGTAGGTTTGGACCCCTGGATAAAATAAGATAAACTCAAAAGAAGGTCAGGGATTTTGACGGAGACCCGTCTGGGATTGCCCTGACCTTCTTTGCATTCTATAACATCCGGGGATATTAAGCTCGTTCTCTTTACGATAGCGAAAGTCATAGATGGAAGGCTAAAGCTTTCTTGAGTCGACCCACTTTTGATTCTGCGGTATGCACCGTACGGTGCATACCTGCGGACATTGTAAAAGAGGTTTTCCAGAAGCTCTCACCATGCATCCAGAGTTACGAATATTGACAAGATATGAAGTGTATGGTTGACACCCAGGGGGTTAAAAGATCAACGAACAAAAAGTTTTGTATTTTTTAAACTTTTGCTTTATTGATTTTGTCATCTTATTATTAGGGTTGGTAACTCATTGCTTTTGAAAACATTATTTGATTTGTGTAACTGAACCTTTATGACTTGGCTCAAGATCCTGCAGACCATTTGGACCAATGCTCAGGTTAGGGGTTCATCCTGAAAGAAAAACACAAAAAGTTCGTATGAATGCCTTTCATTTGCTTCTAATACAGATAATAGCGTAATCATACTGCATCAGTGGACGCAGATGCCAAACAGAATTATCTTGATATGATCCTCTCGCTCACGGTCACCAAAATAATGCTGTCTTCGCAATATAATAATGTCAGTAGTTTGCAAATAAGAAATGTCAGGTTATAATCGTCCCTATGGATGATTAGGGTGTTAAACCTGACAATGAAAGAAGCGGAGAGGTACAAAGTGATTTCAGAGGTAGAGGGTGGGTATCTTAGAGTTAAAGAGGCTGCGGAGATATTAGGATTAAGCGAGCGGCAGGTATATCGGATAAAGACGCGGGTTGGGAAGGAAGGACCCAAAGGAATAATCCATAGGAGCAAGGGTAAGAATACTCCACGTTGGCTCAGGGAGAAGATCCGGGATAAGATAGACCATCTTTATAAGACTAAATATAGAGGTTTTAACCTGACCCACATGACAGAGTTCTTGAATCAGGAGGAAGGGATATTCGTATGAATGCTTCGCAAAGGTTTCAAGAGAATCGGTGAGGTAGATTTTATTGGAGAAGGGCTCTTATGCCAAGCAGAGGAGATATCCCAGGCACCGGGAGTGGAGGGAGCCTCGTTCCAGAGAGGGTCAGATGGTTAAATTTGACACTTCGGATCACGATTGGCTGGAGGGGAGAGGTCCTAAGCTTTATTTGATCGGGGGTGTAGATGATGCTACCAGCAATATGGCCGGAGCCAAGTTTGTATTAACCGATGGGGTAAGACAGAACATGGAGGTATTCTGGGGTATTGTTCGGAGAAAAGGGATTCCTTTGAGTGTGTATGTGGATCGTGGCTCTAACTTTAAGACTACCCGCCACCAGAGTATGGAGTACCAACTTAAAGGAGAATGCGAAGCATCCTTCGGATATCCTTCCACCCAATTTGCCAGAGCTTTAGAGGAGTTGGGAGTAAGGATAATCTATGCTTACTCTCCCCAGGCTAAGGGGAGGATTGAAAGGAAGTTTGGGGTATTCCCCCGCCTTTGGCGGGGTTCAGAGCTCAGGTTATACAACATCTCCACCTTAGAGGAGGCCAACCGTTATCTGCAAGAGAAGTTTATTCCCAGACACAATCGGATGTTTTCCCGCCCGGCTAAAGAAGGTGGTACTGCCTATAGACCCTTACCAAAAGGGTTAAGCTTAAAGGAGGTCTTCTGTTTAAAAGCGGAAAGGGTTGTGGCTGGGGACAATACCATAAGTTACAATGGAAAGGCTTTTCAGATACTGCCCAATGAATACCGGTCAAGCTACTGCAAGGCCAAGGTCGAGGTACATGAATATCTGGATGGTCGCCTCAACATCTTCTATCAAGGCAAAAAGCTAAAACATAAACCGATATCAAAGAAGAGGATCAAATCCTTTAGCTCTGTTATCGGACAAAAGGAAACAGAGATTGTAACCATGAATTACTGACATTTTTAATTTGCAGAAAACCTGACATTTTTGATTTGCGTTGACAGGTCACCAAAATAATGCTTGACAGCAGTAGATTTTTGTCTATATTAAAAGTGGAATTTTCTTAAAATTTGCTCCGAATAAGCTTTCAGTCGGAGAATAGAAGAGTAGAAAATTCGTTTTCATTGCGAGCGGTTTCTGAATCATGGAATTTAATCATATCTCTTCAGGCTTGAGGCATGTTATAGAATCTAAGCCTTTAATTTGGATGTAAAGGAGCTAACTTCAACCTCTCTCAATTAAGGAGTTTTAAAATGAAGAGAAATGGTCTACTTTTATTGGTGGTGATGACTCTGATCTCTGGGTTGTTCACCCTATCCTGGGGTCAATGTCCCGAGGATCCCAATGATCGTGGAGAGTGTGACACCCTGAACGTGATCTGTCTGGACTGCGAACAGAGTCCTGATTCTGGACCATACTTAGTTCGCTTCCCTCTTTTGGTCACACATGATCAGATAGATTATATTGATTCCATTGGTGGCTTTGTCATTCCCCTCACCTGGACTCATACCAATCCCACCAAGTATTGCAGCCTCACTTCGTACAATAATGACATGTGCGTGGGCACAGCCTGCGATGGCCTGCCACCCTGGGTCTTGAGCATCTTCCGTCATGTTATAGAAGATGGGGACACTGTCATGCACAACCGGATGATGGACCTATCCCGGAAACCCTATCCCTATGGTCCGAACAAGGAGGATTGGGACACCAAGATTCTGGAGTTAAATGAAGATCCAGCATATATGCATATGGCTCTGGCAACCAGCGGTTCGGACGATCATTGGTGGTGGGAGGGTGATAGAGTTCTGCTGGCCACTTTGACCTTCAGGATAGAGGATACCATGCACGTTTGCCTGGACACCACTTTCTGGCCTCCCAGCGGACGCTTGAAGTTCGGTCGATTTGACGCTGTAACCTATATTCCCAGACACAACCTGCCTCACTGTTTCTGGATTGGTCCCTCCCAGATTCGGGTTATATCTCCCAATGGAGGAGAGGTATGGATAGTGGGTGAGACTCAGGATATAACTTGGGCTTCTGAGAATTTCTACGGGGAGAACGTAAAAATCGAGTTATCCGCAGATGATGGGAACACCTGGATGACCATCATAGACGCCACGCCCAATGATGGTGTTTATTCCTGGCTGGTGCCTGATACGACTTCAGATATGTGTAAGGTGAAGGTGTCGGATGCCGAAGATGGGGAGCCATATGATGAAAGCGATAGCACCTTTTCAATAATATACACCTCTTATTTTACCATTGATGCTATACCGGATACTCAGTGGGTTAAACAGGGGGATACCACCGACTATGAGGTGATCTTGACCTCAATTTATGGATTCAATTCACCTTGCACTTTGACCATAAACGGTCTTCCTCCCTTGGCCACCTACGAATTCAACCCTCTGGTAGTGATCCCCACCGACACCTCCACTTTGACTATCGAAATAGATTCCCTTACCCCTTTGGGTTCCTATGTGTTGACCATAATCGGGACGGAGACGACCAAGCAGACAAGCGACAGTGTGCAGGTGCTACTTTATGTTCTTTCTTCTATAAACCGCAGACCGGAGATTTCAGTTCCAGGACCGCAGACGGTGTATGCTGGTCTGCAACTTTGTTTCTCGGTGATGGCCACCGACCCCGATACTTTGGACACGTTAACCTTGACCAAAACTGGGGTGGGGGATTTTCCGTGTTATCCTAAGGTTTCACCTGTGGTTTGTTATTTCCAATGGACCACCGTAGATGATGATACATTAAATTCCCCCTACCAAGTTATATTTGCCGTGGATGATGGGCGTGATAGCACCGATACTGGCGTGGTGGAGATAACTGTTTTACCCTATAATGTCCTTCCCTCCGGAACGGAAGGTGACGTTACTGGAGACACCCTTGTAGACCTTACTGATGTGATTTTTCTGCTAAACTATTTGTTCATGGGGGGACCACCACCAAATCCTCCAGCAGCGGGTGACGTGAATGGAGATTGTTTCATAGGGTTATCAGATTTACTCTGGTTAATCAACTATCTTTATCGCTTTGGTCCACCTCCCCAGATCAGATGCCTTCCCGGAGATTTTAACTATGACGGATATGTTAATCTGTTAGATCCTGTATATTTCATAGATTATATGGCTTTCTATGGCCCGTCTCCCATTTCCATGAGATCCACCGATGTGAATGCGGATTGCTTCATAAACCTGGTGGATCTGGTATATGAGATCAAGTATCTTTTAAGGGGAGGGGAAACACCTCAACCTGGCTGTGTTGAACCACGGGTTGGCATGGAAAGGCCATTGCCTCCTGGTATAGCTGAAGTTGGCTTCTCCCAGTTGAGATATGACCATGTTTCCAGAGTGAACCAGATGCCGATTTATGCCAGCTTCGATGATCCAGTGGCTGGTGTGGAGTTGGTCGTTACCTTTAACCCTGATGAGGTCTCATTGTTGCCACCTACCCTCACTTCCAGAACTGAAAATATGGGGTTGTTCTATAATCTGAAGAGGGGAGAACTGGTGATAGGATTGGTGGATATAAACGGAGTGAACTTCATCCAGCCGGGAGATGGTCCTATCCTTAACTTGAGATTTGTGCCCAACAATCCAAAGCTACTCAATCCCACCAGCATTCAGATTGAAAAAGCCACCTTTGTGGACATGCAGGCACGAGAGATGTTAGAGAGGGTGATCAAATAGGTTAAGTTTATTATAGAAAACCGAATTAAACTTGAGTTGAGAAAGTCGGGTTCTTCTGTCCAGATTCGGTTCCTGTGACGGGAGGACCCTTTTTATTGTTTCCCCACCCAGAAATTTGGTCAGATTCTTATTCCCCACCTTGAGAATCCTCGGGTAATGTAAATATTGGGGGTGTTGCTTGACTCGTAGAATTTTGACACTCAGGTTATGCGTATGCTCGTATGAGTGCATACGCATCTTTTTAAAAATGTCAAGCATTTTCTCTACTCATGTCAACGCAAATCAAAAATGTCAGGTTTTCTGCAAATTTAAAATGTCAGTAATTCATGGTTACAATCTCTGTTTCCTTTTGTTCGATAACGCAGCTAAAGGATTTGATCCTCTTCTTTGATATCGG
>Ga0209979_1000821_pt1 | contig 37838 bp, 38 predicted proteins | sample AnhtaG_FD_183114 | JGI IMG/M metagenome (GOLD analysis project Ga0209979, IMG submission 183114) | Deep subsurface microbial communities from Anholt, Denmark to uncover new lineages of life (NeLLi) - Anholt_01485 metaG (SPAdes) (version 2) | ecosystem: Environmental > Aquatic > Marine > Oceanic...
TGACATCCGCGGGTATCTTAGGCTGACCCATGGTGCTTCCTCCTTGCGGCTAAGTATACCACAAAGAGGATTTTCTTGAAGCTGGCCTGTTGCCCACGATAAATTCACAAACTCTGAGCCCAACTGATGCCGGGTGCTTCAGCAACGAGTGCCTCTACGTCCAACTGCAGGACAGCGTGCGGGAGAAGGATGTCTTCATCGTCCAATCTTTCTGTCCCCCCAGGATGAGCGACGATGTTCTGGAGTTCTTCATGCTGCTGGATGCGGCCCGCAGTGCCTCGGCCCGGCGCATCCACGCCGTGATCCCCTACTTCTCCTACAGCCGTTCGGACAAGAAGGATGAGCCTCACATCTGCATCACCGCCCGCCTGATGGCTGATCTGATCGTGGCTGCTGGGGCCAGCCACGTGATGACCATGACCCTCCACTCCCCCCAGGTCCACGGCTTCTTCAGCGTGCCCACCGATCACCTCACCGCTGCAGGCGTCCTGGCGGAGCACTTCAAACATCGCGACCTCAGGGACGTGGTGGTCGTTGCCCCCGACATTGGCCATGCCAAGCGGGCGACCCACTTCGCCCGCGCTCTGGGCGGTGTGTCAGTGGCTGCGGCCAACAAGCAGCGCATAGACGACCTCACGGTGCAGGTGGAGGGGATCATCGGCGACGTGCGGGGCAAGCGGGTGATCCTGATTGACGACGAGGTCGCCGCGGCAGGGTCCATTACGGGAGTGATGGATGTGCTGCGGGAGGAGGGGGTGCGAGAGGTGACGATGGTCTGTACCCACGGCATCTTTTCTGGGCCGGCCGTCGAGCGGCTGTCGGGCATCCCGGAGCTGGTGGAGATTGTGACCACCAACACCGTGCCCATCCTCCCTGAGAGGAGGCGGCGACTGCCCAACATGACCGTCCTCTCCGTGGCCCCCGTCTTCGGGGAGGCCATCCGCCGCAACTATCTGGGGCTCTCCGTAGGGCCATTGTTCGCCTATTGAGTTTAGTCCTCAGTCGGGCTGTGCTGAGTTGGGACTGCGGACTGTGGACTATGGACTGCGGACTATCCCGAAGTCATGTGCAAAGCTCAGGAAAGCCTTGACAAGGTCCAACAGGTGTGCTAGAATAGCAAATAGGTGGGAAGGCTGTGAGGCCATAGTGGCGGGCAAGAGCGAACATATGATGCTACTTTAGGGAGGGATAGAAGAAATGGACCTCGTAACTTTTGGAGAGGCAATGATCCGATTGAGCCCACGGAATTTTGAGCGCTTGGAGCAGACGACGATGCTCGATGTGAGAATCGGTGGGGCAGAGCTGAATGTGGCGGTAAATGCAGGTCGGCTGGGCTTGGAGACTGCCTGGGTCAGCCGCCTGCCCAACAACCCCTTGGGCCGGATGATGCGCAACAAGGCCCGCGAGCACGGTGTGGACACCTCCTATATCATCTGGACCGACGAGGACAGGATCGGGCTATACTTCCTCGAGCTGGGGGCTTCGCCTCGTGCTAGCTCCGTTATGTATGACCGGGCCAACTCAGCCATCAGCAAGATTCAGCCCGGCGAGGTCGAGTGGGATGGAATCCTAGAGGGCGTAAAGGCCTTCCACACCACCGGCATCACCCCCGCCCTCAGCGATTCGGCCGCCGAGGTGACCGCGGAGGCGCTTGAGGCCGCCAGGAAGGCCGGTTGCCAGATCACCTACGACTTGAATTTCCGCTCAAGGCTCTGGTCCCGAGAGAAAGCTCGCCAGGTGCAGACGCCCTTTATGGAGTATGTTGACATCCTGTTCACCACCGAGGCGGATACCTTCCGGGTATTCGGCATCCAGAGGGACAAGCTGGCCGAGAGGTTCGGCTTCAACATTGTGGTCATAACATTGCGGGATGTCATCTCGGTGTGGCGGAACAAATGGAGTGCTTTTGCCTACTCCGATGGCGACTTCTACGAGGCCAGAACCTATGATGTGGAGGTGGTTGACCGCGTGGGTGGGGGCGATTCCTGTACTGCTGGATTCCTGTATCGCTACCTGACCACCGGCGACATAGCCTCGGCCATCGAGTATGGTGTGGCCTTCTCAGCTCTGAAGCACAGCCTGCCCGGCGACTTCAACTGGTGCACCTCAGAGGAGGTGGAGGCACAGTTGGCAGGGGCTGGCCTTAGAATCAGTCGCTAGAACCTACAAAGGACCATAAAATGCCTGATAGAGAACAGATAGTAAAGAGAATCATCGACTGTGGGATCACGGCTGTGGTGCGTCTCTCAGAGAGCCGCCGCCTGCTGCAGGTGGCCGAAGCCATCAAGGAAGGCGGCGTGGACGTTATCGAGTTCACCATGACCACCCCCAATGCACTACAGATCCTGGAGGAATGTGCGAGCAAGTACGGGGAGGAGGTGCTGTGGGGCGCCGGCACGGTACTCGATGCGGAGACGGCCCGCGCGGCCATCCTGGCTGGCGGTCAGTTCATCGTTTCACCCACGCTCGACAAGGCCTCGATTGAGATGTGCCATCGCTACGGGAAGGTAGCCATACCTGGCACGCTGACCCCCAATGAGATACTGGCCGCCCAGGAGGCGGGCGCTGACCTGATCAAGGTCTTCCCCGCCCGTGTTATGGGACCCCGTTACCTGCGTGACATCCTGGCGCCTCTGCCCCAGGTGAAGCTGGTGCCCACGGGGGGGGTGAACCTCGACACCGCTGCCGATTTCATCAAGAACGGCGCCGCGGCTCTGGCGGTGGGAAGCGCCCTGGTCAGCAGACAGGCAGTGGCTGATGAGAACTTCGCCCTGCTCACCGAGACCGCCAAGAGGTTCATAGAGATCGTCAAACAGGCGCGAGGGGGCCAAAAACTAAGGCCCAGGTAAGCTAGCTGAACTGCTTACGTTACCATCCGTGGGCAGGAGGCTCACGGCGCCTATCCCCACCGGGGCCTTGACTCCATCCTGCTGGCGTCGCAGGTCATCACCACCCCCTGGACAGTCCGCCAGGACAGGCTGCATACTATCGTCTCCCGTCGTGTGCGGCCCGTTGACCCCGCGGTGGTCACCGTAGGCACCATCCACGGCGGCACCGCAGCCCCTGGCCAGGACAGGCAACGTCATCCCTGAGGAGGTGACCTTCCCTGGCCAGGGCAGGCTTCCGCCTGGGATCGGGCTCTCCTGGAGAGCCGCCGCGTGTGGCTACAGCCTGCGTTTCGACATTGCCTGTCCAGTCCAGGGATGAGCGGGCGCTGCCCCTCGGCGCGGCCATGTTGGCCACGGTGGCTGAGCGATACTTGAGGGGTTAGTCCTGAGTCCTCAGTCGGATAGTCCTGAGTCCTCGGTCTCGCTATGGACTGTGGACTGTGGCTGGTGCACTGTCCAGGAAGCAAGGTGATGTTGCGACTCATTCGCCTTCCGCTGGCAATCTACCTCCTTCTCGGTAGCTGCCAAGCTTGGCACCCATCCTCGCTCACCCCTACTCCCTTCCCCTCTCCCACGGCGACGCCGAGCTCTCAGATCCTATGGCCCGCCACCTCTACTCCCACACCGCTGGCCACCTCGACTCTCACACCACTGCCCACTGCCACCCCCTGGCATCTGGATCTTGTGGAGCAGGCCACTGCGCTGCTTCCCTGGGCTCAGGCAGACCTGGCAGGCTTGGAGGACCTCACGCAATACGCCATCGAGCTGTCGGTGGAGGTAGGGGCGAGGCATTCAGGACAAGACGGCTTGGATGAAGGCGCAACATCTGTGCCGAATGCCTCGCCCTTATTCCTGATCCAGGGCCGGGTGGGAGTGCGCTACACCAACACCGAGGATGCCCCCTTGGATAGAGTGGTATTTCGCTTGTTCCCCCAGACGCCGGGCTACGGCGGGCAGATGAGGGTGGATGAGGTGCTGGTGGGCGGACAGCCGGCCACCACGCGGTTGGAGTTCATGGACTCCGCGCTGTACGTGATGTTGCCCCAGCCGCTCCATCCAGGGGAGACCATCACATTACAGCTTGCTTTTCGGGTGGCAGTGCCGGAGGGCACCGACGTGGGCTACGGCCAATTCAGCTACGCCGATGGCATCCTGGCCCTGCCCAATGTCTACCCGCTCATCCCCGCCTATGACGACGAGGGCTGGAATGTGGAGTTGGCCCCGGCCTACGGTGACGCCCTCTACAGCGACGTGGCCCTCTATTGCGTGCAGGTGAGGGCCCCATCGGAGCAGGTCGTGGTCGCTTCGGGATCCGCCCTGACCCGGGTTGAGTGCAGTGATGGCACAGCGACCACCACATTCGTGAGCGGGCCCGTGCGCGACTTCGCGGTTGTTATGAGCGCCGACTTCGTCACCTCCACGGCCACGGTGGATGGGACCCTTGTCACCTCCTACTACCTGCCGCAGGATGCGGAGGGAGGGGAGCGGGCCTTGGGCTATGCCACCGAAGCGCTGAAGGTCTTCAGCGAGCTTTTCGACCCCTATCCCTACGCTGAGTTCGACGTGGTGGAGACCCCCACCACGGCCGGGGGGATCGAATATCCGGGACTGGTAGTCATCGCCCAACGGCTCTATGAGGAAAACGGCGGCTTCTTTGAGTTCGCCACCGTGCACGAGGCGGCTCACCAGTGGTGGTACGGGCTAGTGGGAAGTGACCAGGTGGATGAACCCTGGCTGGACGAGGCACTGACCCAGTATTCAACTCTGCTCTACTACGAGGAGGTACGAGGCTCCGACGTAGCGGACAACGTGCGTAAGCGCTCCTTTGAGCAGCCTTATGAGAAATTGGTCGAGGAGGGCCGTGACGCACCTGTGGGCCAGCCAGTGCGAGCCTTCAGCAGGGAGGACTATGGCCCGGTGGTCTATGGCAAAGGCTCCCTCTTCTTCCAGGCCCTCCGCGATGAGGTGGGCGATGAAGCATTCTTCGCCATCCTGCGTGCCTACTTCGAGGCCTACCGCTACAAGATTGCCACCCCGGAGGGGTTTCTAGCCCTGGCGGAGGAGGTGTCAGGCCAGGAGCTCGATAGTTTGTACGAGAAGTGGATATTGAGCACCAGTCCGTGAACGAATAATGGAACGGCTCTAATAGGGTTTGACAAATTCTGAACTCTGTGGTATAATAATCTGAAGAATCGAATAGATTGCCCTGATACGCACTGTTTCCGTAGCCAACGGCATAATCTGATGGCCTTTTCGAATCTTCCAACGCATGGGCTGGGTTTATCCCCTGGAGCCTGTTGGGGTGTGCTACTGCTTCAGGGAGCAGGTTGGCGGAGAGGAGGTGAGGGCCTATTGAATGATCGCTCCTTCGGTAATCGGTAAGGGGCTGAGGAGGCCCCTGTTCATCGTGCGGAAATCGTTTCCATTGCCGCCCTGGGACCTATGGTAGGGCCCATCGTCGCCGACCAATAGGGTTAGCTACCGGCCCTTCTGTGGGTCCTCTTGGGCACCTTCTTCGTCGGCTGGGTGCAGGACTACGCCAGTGCGGTCATGGCTATGCGGGAGGATGGGAAGACCTTCGGTGCCCTGAGCTATGTGCTGGTATCGCCACGGGCCAGGACAATCCTGCTCATCTTCATCACTGCTATCTGTGGCTGATCATCGGCGCCTTTGGCAAGATTGTGGGCTATGACCTGATGACCAATCCCACAGTGCCCCTGGGCATCCTGGCCGTGATCCTGATGGGCCTGCTGGCCGGCCAGATGACCTACAGGTGGAAGCAGGACATCATCCTGACCACGGTCATCACTGTGGTCGTCTCCTTCGTAGGCATCGGGCTGGGGACATTGACACCCATCCAGGGCATCTTCGCTGGCCTCAACAGCGCCCTGGGCGATGCGGGCTGCAAGTTCTTTTGTAGCTTCATCGTGCTGGTGATATGCTATCTGGGCTCTGTGCTTCCGATCTGGCGCTGGGCCCAGCCCATCAACTTCGTCTCCTTCTGGATCATCGCTCTGGGGATGCTGGGCGGGGTGATCGGTATGCTGATCTGGCACCCTGGCTTCGGCGACTTCCCCCTCTTCACCAGCTTCACCATCGGCATCGGCCCCTTGTGACCCATCCTCTTCGTGACCATCGCCTGCGGGGCCATCTCCGGCTGGCATAGCCTGGTCTCCAGCTCCGGCACGGCGCGCCAGTATGAGAAAGAGACCGATGCCCTGCCGGTGGGTGGCGGAGCGATGTTCATGGAGATGGCCTTGGCCATCATCGCCCTGCTCACAGCTACAGCCGCCTATGGCAGCTTCGACGCCTACAAGGAGCAACTGGCCAAAGGTGGCGGGTCGGTCTTCGCCGTGGGGCTGGCCAAATTCCTGAGCTACATCGGCATTCCGCACACCTTTGGCGTGGCCTATGGCAGCGTGTTTCTGACCATCATGGCGCTGACCATCATGTACCTGGTGGTACGCTTCATGAGGGTGGCGTCGGCCGAGTTCCTGGGCGATCATATCCCAGTTCTCAGGAATGTCCACGTTGGAACAGCGGTGGCCTGTGTCCTGTGGCTCATCCTGATCTGGACCGGCTTCTGGCAGAGGATCTGGGTCCTCTTTAGCGGCTCCAACCAAGTTATCGCCAGCCTGGCCCTGTTCCTGGTCACCATCTGGCTCATTCGCGATGGTAAGCCCATGAACTGGACGCTTATCCCGGGCATCTTCATGTATGTGACCACCATTGCTGCCTTGGTGATTACGGCTGGGAATCCTTCCAAGCGATAGCGAGGCCAGGCCGCGTGGGAGCGGTGATCGGCAACATCATTGCCGGATGTCTAGCCGTTGTGCTGATCAACTATGTACTGGTTCTAGCATGGGACGGTTGGCAGGCCGCTCAGTCCCTCAGAGCCAAGCGCGCTGAGGCTAGCTGATCTGCATATTGGGACCAAGGGGGACAGGAGAGCCCTTTGCGGGGCTCTCCTGTCTTATTTCTGTCCCCTTTCAGTACCCCGGCAACCCGAACTTTTTTGCTCACTGACAGCCTCGATGCTTGACTAAAGGGACGTGGACATGTATGATATGCAGCAATGCTGGCCCATCATCTGTTGGAGGAGGCTTCCGGGCCGGAGAAGGAGATGGCCGCGGTGCAGAGAGGTGCGGTAAGGGCAAAGGTCTTCGCTTGTCTGCGCCAGTCCGCCACACGGGGGGTGAACTCCTGTACGGGATGACCCTCTACGATATGCTGCGCGGGCTCCGACGCCAGCGGGCGGATGTGGAACATTTGTTCGTCCCATTGCCTTTGTCGACATGGTGAGCCTGCCCATCATTCCTCCTTACTACACCCTGCGCCTTCTGCCCCAAGTTCTGCCCCTGATTGGCACCTGGAAGCGGCGCACGCTGCGGGAGCGTGATCTGATGCACCTGGCCGATTTGATCGAGGATGTGGGGTAGGGGGGAGTAGTGGAGCTGCAGCAGAGGCGCTTGGAGGCCGTCACTGCCTCGCTGGAGGAGGCTCTGAGGGCCAGGGAGCATGGCCGGCTGGGGCTGAAGTACGAGGCTGCCTGCTGCTACAACCTGGGCCTGGCCTATGGCCGCTCCGGACGAGAGAGCGAGGCCAGCCAGGAGCTCAATGAGGTAGTGGATCTCTTCCCCACCTCATCTATGCCCTCCAGGCCGGACAGGCTCTGAAGGAGCGGCCCTGGCGGCGGGGGAGGTCATAGCCCCGGTAACTACTGGAGTGCGGGCGCAAGCCCGCCCACAGGCAGCCTCGCGGCTGCACTCCGGGTAGCTAAGGAGCGTAATCCTCAAGGGTGTCCTCATTGTCAGGGGCATCGGTTTGGGGAATTCCATTTGGATTTGACAAAGCGTGCGAAGTCGATTACAATAAGATAGCTGTATACCGAGGCACAACTGGATGGGTCGCGTACGGACATCCTATGGTCACTATGAAAGATGTAGCAGAACTGGCTTTTGTGTCAACAGCCACGGTTTCCCGTGTGCTGAACAATAAGTCTAACGTCAGCTCTGAGCTTCGTGCCAAAGTGTCGAAGGCGGTAGAGCAACTAGATTATTGGCCTAGTCGGGTAGCTCGTAGTCTACGGGTACAAAACAGCCGGACTATCGGGCTCATTATCTCCGACATTCAAAACCCCTTCTTCACCTCCCTGGTCAGGGGGGTGGAGGATGTAGCTTATGCCAATGACTACACCCTTATCCTCTGTAATTCCGATGAGGATCCCACAAAGGAGGCGCTGTACATCAAGGTGATGCGAGCCGAGCTCGTAGCCGGGATACTTATGACACCTGCCACTGAAGTTTGCCCTCACCGGCGGTTGCTGACCCGGCTCGGTGTACCAATAGCAGCGGTGGACCGTCAGTACCTCGATTTGGAGATAGATACTGTCGTCGTAGACAATGTCAGGGGGGCCTATGAGGCAGTGAGCCATCTTATCGAGTTGGGTCACAGTCGTATCGGGTTGATCAGCGGCCCCTCTCAGATGACAACGGGGCGAGAACGCCGGGTGGGGTACGAGAAGGCACTTGCTGAGCATGGTCTGGAAATTGATCCAGACCTGATTCGAGAGGGAAATGCCAAACAACGGAGCGGGTTCGAGAGGGCATGTGAACTTTTGGAAATGGAGAATCGCCCTACTGCTTTGTTTGTGGGCAACAACCTGATGACCCTGGGAGCACTGAACGCCATACACGAACAGGGCCTATGCATTCCTGAGGATATTGCCATTGTTGGTTTCGATGATATGTCTTGGGCTGCATCATTGCGGCCTCCGTTGACGGTGGTAGCTCAACCTGTATACGAACTGGGTTCGACGGCAGCTAAATTGCTGTTGGATAGAATCCAGGGAGATGATAGCCCTATCAGGAGGATAGAGTTGAGAACCGATCTGGTAGTCAGAGAATCCTGTGGGGCGTAGAGCGGATTGCCCGAGTAGAATTTGACATTTCATCTCTGTTGTGGTATAACAACCGCGAATCCTGTAATCGATTGCAGGCAGGTTCTTTCCCTGAGAATGCATTGGATGAAGGGTAGAGCTCATAGTCTATCCAGTGAATGATATGGAAAGGAGGTGGAGTGGCTAAACGCCCAGATTGATGATTGTCCTACTTTACTGTTGGGAAAACCTTGAAGGCTCTGTACTTTGCAAAGGAGGCAAATAGTGCGAGACAAGAAACCTAGAAGCAGGAAGTTTACACGCCGAGACTTCCTTCGCCTGTCTGCGGCAGTAGCTACAGGGGCGATTGTGGCAGCCTGCAAGCCAGCGGCTCCTCAGATTGTCGAGGTCGAGAAGCCGGTGGTGATCGAGAAGGTAGTGGAGAAGGTGGTCACCCCCACCCCGAGGCCCGCCGAACCGGTGATCATCGTCGCCACGTCTCAGATGGGTGTGCAGACCTGGGATGGCTCGGTTGAGCGGGCCAAGGAACGGTACCCATACATCACGCTCAAAGTCGACTCGACGGAAATGCCGGGGGGCTGGTCTGGGTATGCGGACCGGGTGATAACACGAATCGCCGGCGGCGAGAAGCTTGACCTGGTCATGATCGCCGTAGAGGGAATACCTCTGCTATCGGCCACCAAGGTTCTGCGTCCCCTTGATGCATTCTTCGACGCCGACCCCAAGGCCAGGGAGATGCTCATGGAGGACACCCACGAGTTGCTGCGCAGCATGCTGATGTGGGAGGGGAAGGTGATCGAGTTTCCCTTCTCGTGGAACAACATGGTCATGTACTACAACACTGAGATCTTCGAGGAGAAGGGAGTTGATCCACCGGCGCCGGACTGGACCTGGGACGATTTCCTCGAGACCTGCTTGAAGATTGCCGACGTCAAAGGCACTGCCGAGGACCTGTATGCCTACTCTTTCTGGGGCAGCGGCATGTTCGGCATGTGCTCCTGGTACTTCGTCAACGACACCAGTCCCTTGACCGATGACTGGCGCGACTCGAACATGCTTGACCCCAAAATCGCCGAGACGCTGCAGTTCCTGGCGGACCTGATCCTGGAGCACAAAGTGGCTCCCAACCCCGCGGGATGGGACGAGTGGGGCCAGTTCCACTCTGAGCACCTGGCGACGAGGACCTGTGGTCGCTGGTGCATCGGCGGCTCGCTGGACGTGGGCTTCGAGACCTATGACCTCCAGTACCAGCCGCACAAGTCCGGTCCACTGAGGACGGTCGCCGGCACAGATGGCTGGGGGATGACGACCGTGTGCCCGAATCCCGAGCCAGCGTGGGAGATCCTGACCCTCTTGTCGAGCTACGAGGCGTCTATGGATATGGTAAAGATCGGCGGCAATATCCCCACCCTTCGCTCCGTCTCCGAGACGCCGGAGTTCCGAGAGTATGGGCCGCCCAACACGGCGATCTTTTACGAGTCGCTGGACTATGCTGATACCGTCGTCTCTCCGCCCAACTTTAACATCATCGAGCCGGTGCTGGATCGCAACTACGCGGGCATCTGGAATGGCGAGGTCAGCGTCGAAGATGCGGTGAGGGCAGCCCACGAAGAGCTCCAGATGGAGATGGACAAGCTCAAGGAGGAGCTCGGCGACCAACCCTTCAGAACCGGTTGACGATTCGAACCGATTGATAGCTGGCCAGTGAGAGGGAGCCGGTTCGAAAAGAATGGCGTTGGGGGCCTCAGACAGTGCCTTGCTATGCGCATTCGATGCCGACTCCTGGGGGACTCCAGAGGAGTCCCCCAGGAGTCCTTGTCAGCGGCTGATTGAGTAAGGACAAGGACTACAGTCAGCCAGGAGGACCACGGGCAGCGCTCATAGGGAGGGGATATGGCCGAAACCACCGTAGACCGTGTTAAACGCGCTATGCCAGCCGCGCGGCCGCTGGCAGGTGGCCTGAGGCGAGCATGGATACAGGAGATGATCTCCGGATACCTTTTCGCTCTGCCTGCTGTGTCCGTGCTGGCAGTATTTCTGATCCTGCCAATTCTCGCCTCGCTTGCGCTGGTGTTCATGGATTACGACCTTTTGACACCGGCTAGATGGCTGGGCTTCGACAACATCACTCGCCTGTTTGCCGACAAGCGCATGATGACAACGTACTGGAATAGCTTTCGCATCACCATTGGTGCGACGGCGCTGAACAACATCCTGGGGCTGCTGCTGGCAATGGCGGTTAACCGCAAGATGCCGCGTGTGCTCAGGTATCTTCTTCGTACCGCATTGTTCTTCCCCGTCCTGACAACGACCGCTTCCCTGGCCATTGTTTGGCAGTTCATCCTCACCCAGGATCGAGGGATCATGAACCATCTGTTGCAGCAGATTGGCTTGGCTCCCATTCCCTGGCTCAGCAGCGTCCGGTGGTCTTTGCGTTCGGTTATCCTCTACGACGTGTGGAAAAGCTGCGGATACCTGATGGTGCTATACCTTGCCGGATTGCAAGGGATCCCCGAGGTTCTCTACGAGGCGGCGAAGATAGATGGTGCTAGCCGCTGGCAGCTAAGCCGCTACGTCACGCTGCCGTTGATCACTCCTACCGCTTTCTTCGCCATTGTCATCTCCCTGATCGGTGCCTTCCAGATATTCGACAATGCCTTCGTGTTGACCGAGGGCGGTCCGGGTGACGCGTCGCGCACGATCGCGATGTACATTTACGAGATGGCCTTCAAGCGCTATGAGATGGGCTATGCTTGCGCGGTATCGCTTACGTTGCTCATAATCCTTGTGACCCTGACGCTGCTCCAGATCTGGGCCGGACGTAAGTGGGTTCACTACGAATAACCTGCGCGAGTGGATCTAGGGAGGTTTCTGGTGACAAGTGCTGTACGGACAATCCGCTCTCGAGCCGGTACGATACGAAAGACCCTGGCACGTTCTTCCTGGCCCTACACGGGTGAGGGTTTGATTTGGTTGTTGCTTATCTGCGTGGCGGTCATTGAGGTGGCACCTATCATGTGGATGTTCTCGACGTCGCTGCGCAACCCTGCGGACTCTTTCGAATTGCCACCCGACTTCCTACCCACCGCGTGGCGATGGGACAATTACCTTGCTGTCATAAGATCTAAGAAGATTGACTTTCCCCTCTTCTTCTGGAACAGCCTCAAGATCGCAGTGATCGTCACGGGATCCCAGATTCTCACGTGCTCTCTCGCTGCTTTCGCTTTTGCTCGCCTGCGCTTCCCCGGGCGAGATGCGCTCTTTTTCCTGTTTCTGGCGTCAATGATGGTGCCAGCGCAGGTTACCACCGTTCCGGTCTTTATCCTTATTCGATCCCTCCATCTCATGGACACTCATTGGGCGTTGATCCTGCCGGGCTTGAGCGGTGCGTTTGGCGTCTTCCTGCTACGCCAGTTCTTTATGACTCTGCCGGGGGAGCTGATAGATTCGGCCAAGATAGATGGCGCGGGATTCTTCAGAATCTTCTGGCGTATCATGTTACCCCTGGTCGGACCGGGGCTCGCAGCGTTAGGAGTTTTCACCTTCTTGGGCTCGTGGAACAACTTCTATGGGCCGCTGCTCTTCCTCAGATCCTGGGATAAGTTGACCTTCCCTCTGGCCGTCGTTACCCTGCAAGGTTACATGGGCATGGGCAACCGCGCTCACGTGTTGGCTGGGATTATGATGTCGATCTTCCCAACATTGGCGTTTTTCCTGGCGGCACAGCGTTTTGTGATCCAGGGGATTGCACTCACCGGTCTGAAGGCATGAGAGAGTGTCGCCGCAGGGTCATCGGAGTGAAGGTCCGCTTCCTCTCAACCGCCACACTTACGTACGGCTGACCGCCACACGCTTGTGGGATGACCTGCCCTTGGTGCTGCTTGCCGGGTTTGTGTTCACTGTGCTGTGCGTGCCAGCGTCCCTGCTCTTTGTGTTCGGCCTGTTTGTCCCTGCTCTGATCGTCGGCGCCCTCAGCATTGGCCCGGCCTGGGCTGCGCTACTGGCGCAGGAAGCCGAGATTGTGCGAGGCGTCAAGACCAACATCGGAGTGATGCTCAAGGCGCTGCCACGCTATTGGGCTCGCAGCGCCGCTCTGGGGCTCGTCGCCAGTTTTCCGGTGTTCGCGGCGCTTTTCACTTTGCCCAGCCTTGCGCGGCCCAGGGTGCCAACGATCGTCTGGCTCGGGCTTGCCACCGACGCGCTGGGCATGCTCATCCTCATCACCTTGTTTTTGTACGCATTTCCCCTGCTGGTCCTACACGATTTGGACCTGCGCACGACGCTCCGCAATGCCCTCATCCTAACTAGTCGCCACATTGTGAACACGCTAGGCCTGCTGAGTATGGGGATTCTGTTCGTCTTCGCAACCCTTTATCTCAGCCCTGGCCTGCTCTTCATCCTTCCTGCCGTCTGGGGCATTTTCGTAGTGAACAATTGCCGAATGATCGTGGAGGAAGAACTTGCCGACGAGTAGAAGAGATGACATAATCAGGCCCCAAACATAGTGCGTCTACAACGCATCCCATAGTACTAAAGGAGTCTGCCATGGAAACCCAAGAACGACCTTACAATGGCCCCTACGCGGGCGAGGCCCTGAACCATGTGGCGTTCCCCCTCGGTGGCATGGGCGCAGGGATGATCTGCCTGGAAGGGACCGGTGCGCTATCCCACGTGTCGCTGCGTGGACGCCCTGACGTATTCAACGAACCACTGATGTTCTCCGCCCTTTGTGTCAAGGGAGAGCCGAACGTAGCCAGGATTCTGGAAGGGCCGGTGCCCTCCTGGAAGGTGTTTTTCCCGTGGGGTAAGACTTTCGCAGGCGCGGGAGGTGGAGGTAGAGACAAGCATTATGGTCTTCCCCACTGCGCCCGTGCCGAACTCCAAGCGCGCTTTCCCTTTGGGACCGTGAAGCTAGACGACCCAAATATCCCACTGAAGATGGAGGTCACCGGCTGGAGCCCCTTTATTCCAGATGACGCCGACAGTTCCAGCCTGCCGGTGGCGGCACTGGAGTACCATTTCTCAAACACAACAGACCAACCGGTCGAGGCGGTGTTTTCTTTCCACGCCAAGAACTTCATGTCCACCGACACACCCGGCGAGACGGTTCAGTCCATGCCAGGCGGATTCGTGCTGTTCCAGCCCGGCTCCGAAGAGAAACCCTGGGACCAGGGCGCCTTCAGTGCGGCCGTGGATGACCCCGCCGTGAGAGTCAACTGTGCGTGGTTTCGAGGGGGATGGTTCGATGCACTGACGATGGTGTGGAAGTCCATCCAACACGGCGCCACACCGGAAGCCCGGCCGATCACTGAGGGCGACCCAAGTCCCGGCGGTAGCTTGTACGTCCCATTCCGGCTGGAGCCCGGCGAGGAGAAGCTGATCCGGCTGCAGCTTGCCTGGTACGTGCCGGAGACCAACATCCGCGTTGGCACAGATCCTGGGGACGACGAAGCGTGTTCCTGCGGCTGCAGGGACAAGAACGATCTGCCGAAGCACAAACCGTGGTACGCTGGCCTCTTTGACGGCATCAAGGCTGTGACGGACTACTGGTGCAAGCACTACGATGCGCTGCGAGAGAAGACCGCTGCGTTCTCCGACTGTTTCTACGACACGTCCCTGCCACCGGAGGTGATCGAGGCGGTCGCAGCCAACCTGACCATTCTGAAATCGCCGACGGTGCTGCGACAGATCGACGGCCGGCTATGGTGCTGGGAGGGTTGCTGCGATGAGGTGGGCTGCTGTCACGGGTCGTGCACGCACGTATGGAACTACGCCCAGGCGCTGCCGCATCTTTTCCCCGACCTGGAGCGGTCGCTGCGCCAGACGGAGTTCAACGAGAACCAGGACGAGCGCGGTCACCAGGCTTTTCGCGCCAGTCTCCCCATCCGACCTACAACACACGACTTCCACGCTGCCTCCGACGGGCAACTGGGCGGGATCATGAAGGTCTACCGCGAGTGGCGTATGAGTGGCGATACCAACTGGCTGCGTGATCTGTGGCCCAAGGTAAAGCAGAGCCTGAATTATTGCATCGAAACGTGGGACCCCGATCACAAAGGCGTTCTCGAGGAGCCCCATCACAATACATACGACATCGAGTTCTGGGGACCAGATGGGATGTGTACGTCGTTCTATCTGGGGGCACTTAAGGCGGCCACTGCTATGGCCGAGGCAGTCGGCGACGATGTTCCACTATACGCGGAACTTCTCGAAAAGGGGCGTGGCTTCATGGAGTCCGAGCTTTGGAACGGTGAATACTTCATTCAGAAGATCCAATGGCGTGGTCTTCGGGCAGGAGACCCCACGAAACAACAGGCCTGGAATATCAGCTACTCACCCGAGGCCCAGGAGCTGCTGAAGCGGGAGGGACCGAAATACCAGTACGGGACTGGCTGCCTGTCCGATGGCGTCCTGGGCGCGTGGATCGCCGCAGCCTGTGGCGTGGGTGAGATCCTCGACCGCGAGAAGGTCGAAAGCCACCTGCTTGCCGTGCACAAGTACAACTTCAGGGAGAACCTCTCCGATCATGCCAACCCACAGCGGCCCACCTATGCCTTAGGCCAGGAAGGGGGTTTGCTGCTGTGCACTTGGCCGAAGGGTGGGGAACTCACACTGCCGTTTGTCTACTCTAACGAGGTCTGGACCGGCATCGAGTACCAGGTCGCCTCGCACCTGATGATGATGGGTTACGTGGAAGAGGGTTTGGAGATTGTTCGCACCCTCCGCGACCGGTATGACGGCCGCCTACGCAACCCCTTCAACGAGTATGAGTGCGGCCACTGGTACGCGCGGGCTATGGCTTCGTACGCGTTGCAGCAGGGGATGACCGGAGTGCGGTACGATGCGGTGGAAAAGGCACTGTACATCAAGCCGAGCATCCAGGGTGATTTCCGCGTATTTCTCTGCACCGCCAGCGGATACGGCACGGTAGGGGTTCATGATGGGAAGCCCTTCGTGGAGGTCAAGCACGGGATGATTCCCTATGAGAAGATTGTCTATGAGCCTTGTCCCTGATTTAGAGCTTTGAGCGAATGAGCGGGAGAAACTTGCCATGCCCGATCCATCCGCTACGTGGCCAGTCTTGACGCGATACGAAGGGGATACGCTCAGGGAGATCGCTTTTCCCCTGGGGGGAATAGGCACCGGTACTATCGCCCTGGGCGGTCGAGCGGAACTGCGCGATTTCGAAATCTGCAACCGTCCTGCCAAGGGCTTCACGCCGCCGTACACGTTCTTTGCCCTGCGTGCCCAGGTGCCGGGGCAGCTCGCAGTGACGCGCGTCCTGGAAGGGGTCTTGCGCCCACCCTACGGTGGCAGCTTTGGGGTCAGTTCTGCCACTGCGGGCCTGCCACGGATGCGCCATGTCTCGCTGGAAGCCGCGTATCCTTTCGCACTCTACAGCCTGAGTGACCCAGACATCCCGCTCGAGGTCTATCTCGAAGTATTCAATCCCCTGATTCCGCTCGAAGTGGACCGATCGAGCCTTCCACTGGCGGTCTTGCGTTATCTGTTGGTCAACCCGGGCGACCGCCCAGTGCAGGCTTCGATCGCCGGGAGCCTGCTGAACTTCATCGGCGCGGAGATTTCCTGCCGACGCCGTGGCCCTTCCATCTCCCCTGGCGGTCTCGGGGCTCTGCCGGGTGGCAATGTCAACGACGTGCGACGCACGGTAGCCAGCGACGGGACGCCGCTGACCGGATTGCTGATGCGCTCCGAGCGTGTACAGCCACGCACACCCGAGGATGGGACCATGGCACTTGTGGTGCTAGCTGAGGACGCTACCTGGCGTCGTACCTGGGGACCCACACATTGGAACCGGCACCTGCTCACATTCTGGGACGATTTCAGCACGGACGGCCGCTTCGATGACCCGTCAGAGGTTCTCCCTAGCCCCGAAGGGCAAGGACAGATTGGTTCGGTCGGAGCAACCGCTTGGGTTGAGCCGCAGGGGGAAACGACTTTCACATTCTTATTGTGTTGGCACTTTCCTCACCGCACAGCGGCTGGCTGTGGCTGGGACACTCTCGATGAGAGGGGAGGCTGGATCGGAAACTACTATGCCAAACACTACGCTGACGCCTGGGATGTAGCTCTACAGATCGTGCCTCAACTTCCCCAGTTGGAAGAAGACAGCCTGCGCTTCACGCGTGCCTTTGTCTCCAGTGATCTTCCCCAATCTGTCAAGGAAGCTGCGCTGAATAACGTCTCTACCCTGCGCAGTCAGACCTGTTTTCGGACTGCCGATGGCAACTTCTTCGGCTTCGAGGGGTGCTGCGACGACCAAGGATGCTGCTTTGGCTCGTGCACGCATGTCTGGAACTACGAGCAGACCACCGCTTTCCTCTTTCCAGAACTGGCTCGCAATATGCGCGAGTTGGAGCTCGAATGGGGAACTCTGGACAGCGGCCAGAACTGCTTCCGCCTGCGCCTGCCGCTGGGATCTGAGCCGTGGGCACACGCTGCCGCCGATGGACAGATGGGCGTGGTCATGAAGTGCTACCGCGAATGGCAACTCAGTGACGATAGCGACTTTCTCATGCGTCACTGGCCCACCATCAAGTCGCTGGTGAGTTACTGCTGGCTTCCGGGTGGGTGGGACGCCGATCAAAATGGTGTCATGGAGGGCGTACAGCACAACACCTACGACGTGGAATTCTTCGGCCCGAACCCTCTGACAGGCATCTGGTACCTGGGCGCTTTGCGGGCGGCTGAGGAGATGGCAAAAGCTGTGGGAGACATCCAGTTTGCCCGGCGATGTCGGAAGCTCTTTGTCCAGGGCAGTGGCTGGATTGACGCTCATCTCTTCAACGGTGAATATTATTCCCATCGGATACAAGTGCCATCCAGCCTGGATGAGACGCGTCCAGAGCTACGCGCGGGGATGGGCGAGACCGACCTCGCCGATCCTGATTTTCAACTGGGGAACGGGTGCCTTGTTGACCAGTTGGTGGGACAATATATGGCCCACATCGTGGGATTGGGGTATCTCCTGCAGCCGGAAAAGGTCAAGACCGCGCTGCAATCCCTCTTTCGCTACAACTTTCGCCAGGGTCTCTACGATCACTGGAACAATATGCGCACCTTTGCCCTGGCGGATGAGAGTGCTCTGCTTATCTGCAGTTGGCCTCACGGCGACCGCCCCAAGGTCCCCTTCCCCTACTTCACTGAGGTGATGACCGGCTTCGAGTACCAGGCCGCGGCGCACATGATCTACGAAGGTCTGGTGGAAGAAGGGCTCACGGTGATAGATGCCATCCGCGCGCGATTCGATGGCTACCGTCGCAATCCCTGGAATGAGCAGGAGTGCGGTCACCATTACGCCCGCGCGATGGCGAGTTGGGCTGCTCTCCTGGCTCTCAGTGGGTTCCACTACTCTGCTGTATCGGGGCAGCTCCAATTGGCGCCACGCTGGAGGGCGGAGGCGTTGCGGTGTGTGTGGATGATACCCTCTGGATGGGGTGTGGTCACGCAGACCCTTGAGGCTGAGGAACAAACTGTGCGCTGGGAAGTGCTTTCGGGGGAGCTAGCGGTCCAAAGCATGCGATATATGCTCCCCCGAGGAGCAAAGCTGCGCACCATAGCCCTCGAGCTGGCGGCGCGCGTGGAAGCGGCTCGCGTTGAGCAGAGAGATTCGCTGGTGGATATTGATCTGGCGCAGATGCTCAACGTCACGGCTGACCAGCCGCTGGTCGTGCGCATGGGGCTGGATCGCACAGATCTCTGAGAGCTACCTCGTAGCGATTCATGAGGCAAACCACAGGTTATGCGGCCCGTATGAATTTAGCGGAGCGACGAAGTAAGCCCAGGAGCGCCGGCGCGAGTATCAATGCCATCAACGTCCCCCAGTAAGAAAGCATCTCCCGAATATCCCCGGCCCAGTATCCTGGCAACTTGGAGGCCTTGTCCAAATAGATTGCCACTTCCACCGTCGCTACCGCCCAGCACAGCGTCATACCGGCCAGCAGGGCAAAGACGCGCTGCGCCATGCGGGAGCTGCGCAGATAGGCCAGAGCGACCCCCGTCAGACCAAAGGAGGACACGACCGGATAGGGTAACGGGTAATTACCGGTGACACAATCAAAAGCGAAGTTCAAGAGCACGGGGCATGATACTGTACAGCCCAAAGGAGAGCAGCGTCCAGTCGTGCCATATTCTCTTGAAGAACTGGCCCAAAGGGCGCAGCGAGCGGGTCACCAGTAGGACAATGACCAGCATCACCCAGAACAGAATCGTGGAAGCCGGGCCGATGAAAGACCAACTGGACAGATTATCGCGGTCACCCCACCAGCCCCTGATGAACAGCACCAGCCCAGCGTAGGGGTATGACCAGCGTGGGAAGCCTTTAACCCATCCGATACCCAGGCCAATTACCCCGATGATGTAAAGGACGAGATAACACCAGAAGCCAATCGGCCCGACAACCAGATCTCGCGGCAAAATCTCATAGACGATCATTCCCAATCCGAAGACCAGAAAGGGCAGCATCCCAGCCAGGGCCTCGGCCCACGAACTCCGTCCGTGCACGTCCCGTAGGGCTGCACCTATTTCTCCGGCCTGGCCGAAACGTTCGATGGCCTCGCTCATGCTCGCCTCCTTCACCTGGAGGGTAGGAATTGATGAACCCATGAGGCTCATCGCACCTACATGGACACACAGTTGTAAAAGTTCGAACAAATCAACCTGCGAGCTTTCCCGCTCATCCCCCACGCTTTGGGCGAACGAATCGCAATGCGAGTTGTTGGGCGGCGACTAAGCAGGTCAAACTTCCCTCAACCCCTTTTGAAGTGTAGAGTACCAAAAGTTCCCCTGTCACGTCCTGTGTAGTACTCTCCGTCAAACACTTCACTGCCATCAACTATGCACAAAGTGTGCCTTGCAGTACCTCTATGAGTATGCATAGTTGTCGTTGCATCTGCTTTTGGCTCGTTCAGGTACTCATAGCTGATGAGTGCGCAATCAGGGATTTCAGTGATGATCGCTGCCGTTTGACTACATGACCTTGAATTCGCGGTCTCTAGATCTATTCTGATTCTAGTCCAAGTCTGGCGTATCTGAATGGACGCTGCACGTTGACTCTGGTGCTCATCTAATGATGAACTTATGTATCCTTCCCATTTGCCGGTGAGGTCAGGTACTTTTGCAAGCCCGATTCCTCGAACGAATGGCGCTCGCCACAACCAACTATCAAAGGCAGTGTAGAATAGTCCGTAAAACCCCATCAGAGATGGCATATCAAACCACCAAGGAGGAGTGACTTGGACTGCCGACATGATCTCAAAGAGTCCCCAGGAGGCCAATACACTGAAAGCCGCCAGTAACAACGGTACTAGTCTTCGTTCATCAGAATCAGTGACATAATTATGCATTTTACCACCACCTGGTTCACAGATTGGGCATGCCTATTACTGTTAGCGGTTTGTTGCTCTGCAATCAGGCTAAGTAGATGCGGAAAAAGCTTCTACAACAACCGAAGACATTCCATGAGCGTCAAATAATCCTACAAACAATTCCTTCTGAGCGACAACAAACAAAAGTATGAACTTGACCTCTATCTCATTAGTCGCAAATTGCCTTGTTATCATGCGGATATCTCGAGGCGATGGAGTTGCTTCACGAGCAAGGTGCGTATGCCACTCTCCCAAGTAGGTATTTTTGCCACCGCTGTTATGGAATTCGTGTTCTATAATCTGCTGAGCCTTTTTCCTGTCCCTATGAAAAGACCTCCTACTATTCCTATCTTGACTTCCGGGCACAGACGCACGACATACTAGGATTTGATGCTCATCTTCACTTATCTGCCCAAGGACAATTCCGCCTTTTTCATTCCCCTGTTGCTCCAGTTGTCGCAATTGACGAAAAATATCAATCACGGTTTCGGTAAGAAAGATTTGCTTGTCGCGAATTTCCATCCTTAACATACTAGTCTTTCCACCACGCTGAAAGAATCAGTATTTTGGGCATGCTGTGAAACCTTGATATCCATAGCCTGCAAGACAGCTAAATCTCCGATCCAAGAGAAGCATCGATTCCTGCCCTTCTTCTCAAATACCTCAAATATTTTGGGAAACATCGCCGCAAGGAACAGCTTGAGAATCGATGCGCTGTATGGAATATAGGTGATTTGACAACCCGCTTCTCGTTTGGTGAAATTGATTTCATCATGCACCTCATTTGAGATGACATTGTAAATAAACTTATGATCATTAAAAAGGGCATCCCAGTCTATCTCGTTATTTCCATCAAAGTAAATACAATGTCCACCTGCAAGATAAGGCTCTACCCATATGAAAAATGCGGGACGATTCCGATCATTCAAATGCAAGTTTTGCGCTAGCCACATTTCGGAATTAACATCACCGGTGCAGAAAAACCAATAATCACAATCACTTAGAAATGTTGGCTCCTGAAGGACAAGTGGAACGATTCTGTTCTCTCGAGTGTGTACCACAGTCAAAGGGTTATTTCTCTGCAGATAATCACGGACTGCTTCAGTTTTTCTCTTTCCAACATCCTCAATCCCCAGAAGATGCCTTCCAATGTTTTCTAATAGCAAAACATCGGGATCAACCAATCGAAATTCAGTTATACCTGCCGATTCTAAAAACGGAATCAGGTTTGAACCAACGCTTCCTAACCCAGCTACTAAGACCCTTAAGCCCCTTCTAGGATCGAATTTACCATAGTCAGCAGATGTCCTTTGCGACAATCTGTTGTGGGTCAATATCTGCGGAGAGAAACGTTCCACCAGACAAGAATGGTTCTCGGGAGACAGCAATTTGACATACTTCCTTCTCGGAAGCTCTTCCTTACGGCAATGTTTCCTGCTGTACACTAGTGTATCGTGACGCCAGCCGAATATTAGGTTGCGATCATCAATAATCTTCGCAAAAGTCACAATAGGTAAAAGTGGTCTGGATTTCAAATATTCTCTAAATTCGTCTTCCAGACCAATGCTTTCAAAAAGCTTCAGAACATCCGCGTTTCGCAGACAGAAAGGCGGGGACAAACCTTCCAATTCACCAAGGTAAAATGTAGAGCTCTGTTGATAGGGTATTTGATGTCTTGCAAGATAGCTTTCAATCACCTGAAACTGTTGTTGGTCAGAATATAACAAAGCATGGAATGTTCCTATTGGTCTTTCGAGTGAAACATAGGTTACCCGACTAGGCAAATCTCCTATCTCACTGACCAACGAAAGCACTTGTCTATCAACAGATGTTTCATTGCGATAATCGTTTTCCCAATATGCTATGAATTCCTTATCATATTTTTCGAGATTGTCATTGTTCAGCCCATCTTCAATTATGCTCTTGGCCTTCCGAACGCAGACTTCAACGAGTTGTTCTGGTTCTTCAGGGTTGGGAATGCTGGTATTGCGATCAAATGTGCAAACCTGACCATTTGTATCGATGTTGGGCGGAAAGCCTAACTTAGCGACACATTCTGGCGCGATGTAGATATATGGCAATGATAGAGGGAAATCAGGCTCCAGCTTGACAGTTGCCTCCAAGCAAATTACTTCGTCAGGTCCATCGATCTCCAGCTCAATTAACCAAGATTCAGTCTCCAGAGAAAGGTGCGCAGAGCTGTTCTCTTTGCGGACGGTAAAGAAACGGCTTAGATGCTCAAAAGCCTTTTGGCGAGCAGAAGCAAAATCAAGGGTTTTATATGTGCTCAAGCGCTCCTCGCATCGGATCTTATGAATGCAGGGGACTCAAATGACTTGGCATCGTCAATGCTATCTTCAGCCAATTCGCATGGAAAGCGTTTTCCAAAGTGTCTTTTCCACTTTGGACAAGCATCCTTTTGATTCACCTCTCCTAATGCCTGCTCTCCTGATCGAACAAAAGAATCGAGCCTGTCCAGGAAGTAATTCTTCCTCGTCTCAGAATAGTCAGTAAACAGATCCTCGTTTGGAGTAGTAGGACGATAGCACACAAACGAGCGATTCAATGAGTCTTGAATGCTTTTCATGGTTTCAAGAAAAGCGATATCATCCCTTTCGTTGGGCATCATGTTTTTCGCCGCTAGAATCGTGAATATTAGGCCACTAGGCATATCCCCGCGCAAATCATCTGCCCAAGCTTTGAAGTATCGCACGATTCGCTTCAACTGCCCACTGTCATCACATCGGGCATTAAACCAATCCATGAATTCTTTCGGATCGCCTACCACCCATCCATCACGTTTGTGTGCAAGCTGAGGATGTTCGTCGGATTCTTTCATATGGTAAAGCACCAAATCAATATGATGGCCGTCCGCAAAATGCACTCTCACACAAGGGTTCTTATCTGTGGGACTTTGATTTGTGTGGTTTTCTGCGGCCTCCACTATCCAGCGATGCAAGGTGGCAATGCTCTCCTCTGGCTTACTGTCTGTCTGAATGTAAATGCCGTCGTCAATATCATAGTCACCATCCTTTGGCGTGATTATAGTGTTCATAGCAAAGGACCCCTGCCAACAGAACCTGACATCGTAGCTCTTGTCCTTGAATTTTTCCCGAACTTTCCCACGCAGACTATCACGTGAGGTTCGCAAGGATTTCCTCTTCGGTTGTGACAGCTTAATTCTCTCATTGAATTCTTTAAATAGGTTGTCGCAATCAGCCATTGTTCTTTTCCTCCAAATTAACCGTCAAGACCCTCGATCAAGTCTTCATCGTTGCTTGATATTATACGCCAGAAGCCTCTGCAAGTCAACCACCAGTACGATGCCCAGCCCGAAAAACAAAAGCGGGAGGCGATTCAGACCTCCCGCTCTTGCTCTTGATCATGCCAGTGACTACAACCTGTCCTCTGTCCCAAAGTACCGTTTCGAGAGAATGATCAGGCCTAGAGTAAGGAGAAGCGGTATTCCGATGAACGCTGCCAAATGCCAACCTTGAAATGGCAATCCTTGTAAAGCCTCCATTTCCGTTGGCGCAAACTTCATCCTTGACAAGATGTCGGAAAGACTAGCCCTGCAAAGGGTTAGAGTCGAGGAGGACGAGTAGTTGATAGCTTCTTTCATTGCTCTGGCTTCTTTCGTATTCGCTATGCCGCCCGCAGCCGCAGCCTTTGGGCTACCAGCCCGACGGCAGGGCCGAAGGCCAATAGTGCCACACCGACCGCCAGCAGGATCAAGGGCTGTCCGGTCTGGCCGTGACTCACCCGCCACTGCCAGAAGACGCCATACTCGACGCCCCACATCGTCGCCAGGCAGAGGAGCCCACCGACGGCCAGCAGCGCTGCCCGTCGTGCTGGCGGTCCGGTGACGAAGCCGTATATCAATCCGCCGTAGAACAGACCCAGTGGCCCGACCAACAGCCCGACGTCCAGACGGTTGAAGGGAGGGTTTGAGGCCCAGGAGACCACCACCAGGCTGAGGATCATGGTCGTGCTCAGCCCGGCCAGCCCGCCCAGCAGCGGCCCGCGCCAGCCGACTGCCCCCAGCGCCGCCCCTAACAGCAACATCAGGGCCATCATGATCAGCACGTCAATCAGCGGGGACACGAGGTACGGCGAGTCGTCAGCGGCCACCGTCAGCACGGACACGATCACCATGACCGTGGTCCCGACCCAGGTGTGCCCCCAGAGCGGCAGCCGTCGCGCTACAGCGACCACGCCGCCGATCACCAGGGTCAACGCGGCCAGCACCAGGACGCCGATGCCGACCGCCATCCCTCCCGTAATGACGCCGGGGCTGTAGTGGATGCGCGTCGGGCCGCCGATCACCAACCGGCTCAGGGGTGCCCGGCCAACTCGTTGGCACAGCAATAAGGAAATGGCGATGCTCAGGCCGAGGAGCACCGGCGGCAGCGTGGCCAGCAAGGCGTCCCGCCTCGTCGCCCCGCCATGTACCTGCTTCAACTCCCGGCCCAGCTCAGCCGCATCGCCCAAGGCGTCCATCGCTTGTCTCATGCTGTCCTCCTCTGAGAGCCCACGCAGCATCAACTCCCGGGCCTTGTCCTCCAGGTGGCCCTTGATCTCGGCCAAGATCTCCCATCGCTGGGCCTCGTCGAGCCAGCCTAGTGCGGCTTCCATTGTCGTTAGATAACTACGGCTCAAATCCATCTCCAAACCCACCTGGCAATGTTCAGACCGCTACAAAGCCTTATTGCTTTTTCGATGCTGTATTGGCACATACATGTACTTACATTGCATGGACTTGGACATAGCTTCTCCGTATATAGCAGTCTTTCAAGAGATGGTAAGGCTCGTTTATCTCCAATCTCCCCCAAAGCCCATATTGCCTGGTTTCTCTCCCCGAAGGTATGTTGATCTGGATCTGCATATGCAATCAACGCTTCGACACAATCGCCTCCGAATTCCTGACGCGCCTCGTGACAAGCCGCTCTCACGTCGGAACTGATCCAGTGCATTGTCAGCCATAGGACAGAAGCGCCGATTACAACTACGGCTGCCAGACCACATAAAATGGCCCTTTTCGATTCGACAATGCGTTTAAGCTTTTGCACGATTGGTCTCCTTAATGCGATGTGATGAAACTAACAGAAGTGAGGGACTTGCCTATATGCCAGCCATCAAGGTGCCAGGCACTTCTGCATAGCCGACTGATATAGCGCGCCTGCCTGGCCTGGAGGTACTGTGCCTCGAAGAAGCCAATAAAAGTGCCTGGCACCTGAACGCTCCTACGGCTGCGGCGGTGGGCCAGCGTCTTCGGGGATGGGTGGGCCGTCGGGTAGACGGTGCAGATAATCACAAGAGACGAAATTCACGTCCTCCCACACGTACCCCTCGGCCTCAAAGGTGGGAATGTCCTTGATCCAGCGTTTCCGGCTATTCTCCAGGGCGTAGATGTGAGGGCTGCCCTCACACTTAAGGAGGACGTGGATGGGCCGGCCTTTCTCGAATTGCTCCAGGAAACTGTCATCAACAACGTGGACCTGCTCCCAACGGTAACCGAAGAACTCAAAGGCCTGCAGGCTGCTGATCCACCGCAGCTTGTTGTCCTCCAGGACGTATATATCCGGGCCGCTGCCCTTGAGCACCAGGCCATCGCGGATGACCAGGGTGGCGGTGTCGGGCATGATGCGGGCCAGGCTGGTGCCGTAGCGGTTAATGGGGACGTTAATCAGCACCACTAGCACCACCAGGACGAGCAGTAGACGGCCCAGAGTACGGCCCAGGTTGATGCTGGGCAGAGGCGGCGGAGGTGTCCAGCCCTCCTCGCCAGGTCGAGGTTCGCGGGTCGGCTTGGCGGCGGGAATAGGGCCAGGTGCAGGTGGTTTCGGGGAGGGCCGACGAGCCCTAACAGCCGGCTTCTCGACGGTCGGCTCCGGAGCCGGGGAAGGCGTGGTAACCGGTTTCGGCTGGGCCTGGCGGGCGGACTGTCGTTCCAGCAGGGCATCCAGCAGCAGGTCCAGAATCTGCTCAGTGGTGGAGGGTCCTGGAGATATTGGTCGCTCACTCATAGCTGCCTCCTATTTCACCACGACGAAGCCCAGGATCTCACCGATGCTGGCCAGGACGTTGGTGTAGAAGTTGCCGCCGAGCTGGCGGAATAGCTCGAACTTCAAACTAGGAGCACCAATGAAGGGCCGCAGCGTCCAGGCCATCTGGCTGCCCACGAAGGCGTAGACCAGGATCCAGAGACGGAGCACCATGCGGCGGGCACTGGCCCCCTCCTCGTCTGAGCCCGCAACCACCCGCATCCCCTGGCTGAGGAAGAGCACCCCCATGCTGCCGGCGGTGGTGAAGGCGGCCACATTCAGCAGCTTGAAGAACTGATAGTGGCTGGTGGTCAGCAGGAAGAAGAGGGTGATAGGGGCGAAGCTGAGCAATAGCACCGCCGTGACGGTGATGGCTGTCAGGATGAGGGCGATATTCTGGGTCAGGCTCTGTTTGGAGCCGAAGAGTACGTTGAAGAAATACAGAGTGGGAGAGCAGACGATAAGCGTGGCCAGGAAGAGGATGGGCAGCTTGGCGGCGGAACTGAGGGCCTGCCACAGGCTGTGGGTGGAGCCCATCACCGCTCCGTAGAGGGCCAGGAAGGCGATGCTGGAGACCAGCATGGCTCGCATTTTTTCCGGCAGGCCGATGCCCTCGCGTATCTCGTTGAAAAAGTGATTCCGGTTGCGGAGAATGGTTTCAATAACGGCCAGGTCTTTCATAAGATACCTCCAGAAATGTACCTACCAGCGCTGGGCAGGCCAGGTGGAGAAGACGACCGTGATGCCCCAGAAGAAAATCCAGATCATCAGGGCGTAGCGCCAACGGCCAAATTTGAACAGGGGTACCAGCAGGGCTGCAGCCGCTATCACCCAGAAGGCCGGACGGGTGAGCAACTGCGGCCAGCCCAAGGCGGTGCCGTCGGGGGCGAAGACCAGCCAGCGCAGCACCAGGGCACATACCACCGGCAGCCCGGCGGCGATGACGGCGTCGGCGGTGCCCCAGCCAGCGTGAACCTGTTGTAGTTCAACGCCCACTTCTTCTATGCCGAAGCGGGCCGCTGCGTCCGCCAGCGCAGCCTGTTCGTCTAGCCCCCGTGCCCGGGCCGCTGCCTTCGCCTCCTCCAGGTGGGAGCGGATCTCCTCCAGCACCTCGTGTTCGGTCTCGCTATCCAGGTCCATCTGGGTCCGAATGTGGGCCAATACTTGCTCTATCTCCGCAGCGGTCATGTTCCCCTCACCATCAGAAGATCGCAGAGCTTCTGGTCAATCGCTTCCGCATCCAGGCCAGCCCCGGCCCGACGAGGCTCAGCCCTGCCAGCCAGACTTCCAGCCTAGCTAGGCATAGATTCAGGTTCCACATGGCCGTGTCCCCTGATCACTCGCATCAGCTTCTCGGTGAACGTTGTCCACTCCGCTGCTGAGCTGGCCAGTACCTTGCGGCCTTTCTCGGTTATGAAGTAGTATTTGCGTCGCCGTGCCCCAGCTACGGTGCGCCATTCACTGCTCAACAGGCCGTCCCGTTCCATCTGGTGCAGGGCGGGGTAGAGCAGGCCCTCCTTCATCTCGAAGTATCCCTCGCTGCGCCGCTCCAGCTCCCGGGCGATCTGGTAGCCGTACATGGGCTGCTCTGCCAGCAGGGACAGGATGAGTACCGGAGTGCTTCCTTTACGCATCTGGCGTTGAAGTTGCATAGTCATCCTCCTTCTCACAGTTATACCTAAGTAAGTTATGCATAAGTATAGCACATATTTGGCGTGTTGTCAAGTCCATTTTGGAGGCGCGTTCGTAGGAGTCCCCTTGTCATTTTGCCTACAAATCTGTATACTATGATCCAGTGAAGATGGAGGAGGGCCAATGGATCAGGCATACATCCGCAACTTCTGTATCATCGCCCACATTGACCATGGCAAATCCACGCTGGCCGACCGGCTGCTGGAGTTGACTGGCACGCTCTCCGGTCGTGAGATGGCCATCCGTAGCGGCGAAGCTCAGCCCTCGCCCATACTCGATTCCATGGACCTGGAGCGGGAGAGGGGAGTGACCATCAAGGCCTCGGCGGTTAGGATGAGCTACACTGCTGACGACGGCCAGCTCTACCAACTCAACCTGATCGACACCCCCGGCCATGTGGACTTCGCCTACGAGGTCTCCCGCGCCCTGGCCGCCTGCGAAGGGGCACTGCTGGTTGTGGACGCAGCTCAGGGAATCCAGGCTCAGACGCTGGCCAACCTCTACCTGGCCCTGGACTACGGCCTGCAGATCGTGCCCGTGATCAATAAGATTGACCTGCAGCGCGCGGAGCCGGAGCGAGTGATGCAGGAAATTGAGGACCTGCTGGCCATCCCCGCCGAGGAGTGTTTGCACGTCTCGGCCAGGGAGGGCACCGGCACGGAGGCGGTGTTGGAGGCGGTGGTGGAGCGCATCCCCCCGCCCTTGGGCCGGGCCGACGGCCCACTGCGGGCCCTCATCTTCGATGCCCATTATGACTCCTACAAAGGCGTCGTAGCCTACGTCCGCGTGGTGGATGGCGCGATCCGCCCTAACCAGGCCCTGCTTCTCATGGCCGCGGGCCGAGAGCTGGAGCCAATGGAAATCGGCACCTTTGGCCCGGAGATGAGGCCCACCGAGGGATTGGGGACCGGCGAGGTGGGCTACGTGGCCACGGGCCTTAAAGGGATGCAGGACTGCCCGGTGGGGGATACCCTCACCCTGGCCCAGGCACCCGCCAGCGAGCCGCTTCCGGGATACCGTCCGGTCAAGCCCATGGTCTTCGCTGGCCTGTACCCCATCGAGGGAGAGGAGTATTCCCTGCTACGGGAGGCGCTGGAGAAGCTGCAGCTCAACGATGCCTCACTGACCTTTCAGCCGGAGAGCTCCCAGGCGTTGGGGCACGGCTTCCGCTGCGGCTTCCTGGGCCTCTTTCACATGGAGATCGTCCAGGAGCGATTGGAGCGGGAATACAGCCTGGACCTGCTGGCCACCGCGCCCAACGTGGCCTATCAGGTGCTGACCACAGAGGGGGAGGTGCTGGATGTGCAGAGGCCCTCCGATCTTCCGCCCCCCCAGTACATTGACGAGATCCATGAGCCCTGGATGGCGCTTCAGGTCTGGACCCCGGCCAACACCATCGGCCCGGTGATGGAATTGGTCACTCGACGGCGCGGAGAGGTGGGGCTCCTGGAGTACCTGGACCCACACCGGGTGCTGTTGCATTTTCAGATGCCTTTCTCGGAGATGATCACCGATTTCTACGATCAGCTCAAGTCGCGCACCCGGGGCTACGCCTCGCTGGACTATCAGGTGGCTGGCTATCGGCGGGGTGACCTGGTGAAGATGGACATCTTGGTCAACCAGGAGCCCGTAGATGCGCTCTCCCTGATCGTGCATCGGGACCAGGCCCACGAACGGGGCAAGGCATTGGCAGCCCGCCTCAAGGAGGAGATACCCCGCCAGCTCTTCGCCGTGCCCATCCAGGCGGCCATTGGCCGGCGGGTCATCGCCCGCGAGACGGTCAGGGCCCTGCGCAAGAATGTGCTGGCCAAATGCTACGGGGGCGACATCACCCGCAAGCGCAAGCTCCTCCAGCGGCAGCGGGAGGGGAAGAAGCGGCTCAAGCGGGTGGGCCAGGTGGAGATCCCCCAGGAGGCTTTCCTGGCCGTGCTGAGGATGGACTAGGAGAAATACAAATGGATGTTGGGATCTGCAGATACAGAGGCCTTGGTTCTGCTGATTGGCTTCAGGGGCATAGGGCCATTATTGCGGTGTTCGTAGATGACCCGGTTAGCTCGTGGCGTTCCTGTGATCGGTCAGAGGTAGAAAAGCACTTTCGGAGCGCGATCGAATGGGTTGAGAGACAAGCATCTGATCGCGGAACAGGGTTACACTTGTCGCGCATGTTCTTACCTCACAATTGTCGAGTGCATAGAGTGGGTGTGCGAATAGGTATGCGGATAAACGAGATGGATGTAGCAGCGGGACGGCATCACGCTACCTGGATGAACTGCGTCCTCTCACGCTTTCTACAGAAACGTGGAAGTGTAGCAGGGCTCTGGACTGAGCTGTTCACACATCACGGTCCGTCGGACGATGGGAAACCATCCGCAGTCTTTTTCTGTGTTCGGCGCGACCCTATCCCTTGCTCAATTGCTTTTCCTTTCTGGCAAGGTGAGGATGGCGAATTTCGGAAAGAGCGAGGAATCATATATGACAAGGGATTCGGCGGGCAGTGGTATCTTGATTCCCAGATAGCTCATGAACTTCTGCACCTTTTTGGGGCCGTTGATCTGGCAGACGGGAAGATACCCACAGGTCATACAGAGACACTGAGGGCAATCCGTAAGAACAGAGAGGGGAACTCCGTGATGTTCATGCCCACCCAAAAGCCGATTGATGAATACACGATTGGTGACCTTACTGCATTCCTGATCGGATGGCGAGACCGTACTCCCGACTGGCTGCCTAACATTGCTTAGTGCGCAGGCAACGGACCACGCGTGTGGGATATGGCTGGTTTGACATAGCTCGTAGGCTTGGTCTCGTCACTTCCTTACAGTGAATGAGGCTGCTCTGGGCTGGCTGAGAACAGAACTGCTGGGATACTCTCTGCGAGCAAGAGGAGAGGGGAGATGGCTAACACGGGAGACATTGAGGCGCGCATTGAGGCACAGCGCCGCCAGATACATTACCACAACTATCGCTACTACGTTTTGGATGATCCGGTGGTCAGCGACGCGGAGTACGATGCCCTGATGCGGGAGCTGCGCGAGCTGGAGGTCGCGCATCCAGAGCTGGCGACGCCCGACTCCCCCACGCAGCGGGTGGGCGGGGAGCCCCTGGAGGCGTTCCAGCGGGTGCGCCACGTCCGCCCCATGCTCAGCCTGCAGGACGCCTTCGATGAGGGGAAAATGCGCGATTGGCTGACCCGCATCTCCAAGCTCCTGACCCAGGGAGTGAGCGCCGACGATCTGGAGTTCGTGGTGGAGCCCAAGATTGACGGGCTGACGGTGGTGCTCACCTATGAGGGGGGACAGTTGGCGCTGGGGGCCACGCGGGGCAACGGGGTGGAGGGGGAGGATGTGACCCAGAACCTGCGCACCATCCGCAGCGTTCCCCTGCGTATTCCCGTCTCGCCCAATGGCCCAGCGCCAGCGCGCCTGGTGGTGCGCGGCGAGGCCTACATGCCCATTGGCGCTTTCCGAGAGTTCAACCGTCGCCAGGAGGAGTTGGGAGAGAAGACATTGGCCAATCCCCGCAACGCCGCTGCCGGCTCCATCCGTCAGCTCGACCCCCGTATCACCGCCTCCCGTCCCCTGGACCTCTTCACCTACGCCGTGGTAGATGTGGAGGGAAAGGCCATCCCTGTGCCTGGCCGTCACAGGACAGGCCGCACTCAGTGGGAGGCGCTGGAGTACCTGCGAGAGCTGGGCTTTCCCATCAACCCTGCCAACCGCCTCCTCGACGATCTGGATGCGGTGATCGAGTACTATGACCACTGGCTGGAGCAGCGTGAGGCTCTGGACTATGAGATTGACGGGGTGGTGGTCAAGATCAATGACCTGGTCGTGCAGGAGGCTCTGGGCAGCGTCGGCAACGCACCCCGAGGTGCGGTGGCCTTCAAGTTCCCAGGGCGCGAGGCGATCACCAAGCTGCTGGACATCCGGGTGAATGTAGGGCGGGTGGGGACCATCACCCCCTACGCCCTGCTGGAGCCGGTCCGCCTGAGCGGGGCCACCATGCGACAGGCGACTTTACATAATGAGGACTACATTCGGGAGAAGGACATCCGCAAGGGCGATACTGTCCTCGTGCGCCGGGTGGGAGAGGTAATCCCCCAGGTGCTCAGGCCCCTGGTTGAGCTGCGCGCTGGGCAGGAGCAGGCCTGGCGCATGCCGAAGGTGTGCCCTTCCTGTGGCGAGCCCATTGTCCGGCCTGAGGGGGAGGTGGCCTACTACTGTGTGAATGCCGCCTGCCCGGCCCAACTGGTACGCCGCATTGAGCACTTCGCCTCGCGGGGGACTATGGAGATTGAGGGGTTGGGGGAGAAGATCGCTCGACAATTGGTGGATGAGGGGCTGCTGCGCGATGTGGCCGACATCTACTACCTACGCCAGGAAGACCTATTGCCGCTGGAGGGGTTCGCCGAGAAGAAGGTGGAAAACCTGGTGGGAGCAATTGAGGTCAGCAAGGACCGGCCTCTCGCGCGGCTCATCACCGCCCTAGGCATCCGTTACGTGGGCGATGTGGTGGCCCAACTGTTGGCCGGGCACTACCGCAGCCTAGATGCGCTGATGGCAGCCTCTCAGGAGGAGCTGGAGGGGATCGAGGGCATCGGGCCGCGCATCGCCCAGAGCGTCGTTGAGTGGTTCAACCGACCTCGCAACCGTAGGGTCGTGGAAAAGCTCCGTCGAGCAGGGGTCCGGATGACTGAGGAGGTGGTCGAGGCCAAAGGGCCGCGGCCCTTGGCGGGGCTGACCTTTGTGATCACCGGCACGTTGTCCATCCCTCGCGATGAGATGGCGGCCCTCATTGAGCGGCACGGTGGCCGGGTGACCGGTTCCGTCTCCCGCCGCACCAACTACCTGCTGGCGGGGGCCAGTCCCGGCGGCAGCAAGTACAGCCGCGCCCAGGAGCTGGGCACGCTAGTGATCGGCGAGGAAGAGTTGAGGGAGCTCTGCCCTGAGCTTGTCGAAGGGATGATGGGTGATAGGTAGGTCGGAGGAGACGCTTATCTGCCTTCCTGCAGCCACTCCTCGTCGAAGAGGGTGTGGGCGATAGTCTCCCGTCGGTAAGTGTATGTGACATGGATGAGTCCGTCCTGGGTCTGGAGGAGTGCGGGATAGGAGAACTCGCCCGGTCCCGTCTCCGGGGCGCGGATGTGGGGCCAGGTCTGGCCCTCGTCGAGCGATAGGGCTACATTAAGCGGGGGCCGGCCGCGTGGGGTGTTGTTGAAGGCCAGGGCGAGGTGACCATTTGCCACCTGTGCCTGATCAGGTGCAGGCAAACGAATCAAGTCAATGCCGGAGTTGGGGTTGGGAAGCTCGGTGGGCCGAGGTGGGGTCCAGGTGCGGCCAGCGTCGAAGGAGTGGCTCCGCCAGATGTAGCCTCCTTTACCTCCGGTTCGCATCAGCGCCAGCAGGCTGCCATCCGGCAATTGCACCGCGGCCGGCTGGATGTTGCCTGGCTGGGAGCGGATGGGAGCACTGAAGCCCCAGCTCTTCTCGCCGTCGGAGGAATAGGCGAAGAGACAGGCCCACTCACGCTCGTCGTAGAGGGGCAACAGGATGTCCCCGTTGGCCAGGGTGATGGGCTTGTTGCGGGTCACCCCCCGGCCTGACGCCAGGACAGGCAGCCCCACTGCGCCCGCCACGCCTCTGTTTTCCCCCATGTACGTCCCCCATCGTGGGATCCCTGCAGTTTGCCTGTCCTGGCCAGGGATGGGGGAATCGGTCCATCTACCGCCTCTACCACCACCCCCGGCACGCTCACCTGGCGGGGGTCTAGCGAGCCCGCCTCGGGCATGCGCTGCCTGTAGCCAGCAGGCTGCACCTGAGCCAGTACCCTTCCGCCGCAGTTGTGGGCCGCCATGGCCGCTGCCAGCGCCTGCAGCATGATCCCCTCTCATTCCACGGTGATATTGCCCCACTCGTCGGATGTGGCCCCTCGGATGATGGCCACATGCACCGGAAAGGTGGAATAGAAAAGCACCTCTCACCCGCCCAGGCTGACCACCTCCACCAACTCCTCCCTTGTTCGGGCGCTGCACCGGCCACCGCCCAGCCTGGGGTCAGCGAAGGTCCCCAGCCCCACGTGGGTCACCACGCCGGGCCGGCCCCCGGCGATGGCGCGGAAGAGGTGGGAGATCACCCCCTGCGGTCAGCAGTAGGCTTCGACTTCGTTGTTGAGGATCATCTGGCATATGCGGGGTGACCAGGACCAGTGGCCAGCGATCACCCGCCGCACCATGCCCAGGTGAGCAAAGCGATCGGTGCCGCCCTCCTTCCCATCGCCCAGCCCGCAGGGATGGCAGACCGTAAGGTCGCGCGGTTGGCCAGTCTCCAGCCTGTCCTGGTCAGGCAAAGCAGGCCGCCAGTGCACTGAGGATGGCCGTGGCCTCATTAACCCCGCCACCCGAGGCGCTGATGATGACTGTGTCGTCATCCCTAACCAACTCCACTGCTTGGGCAGCTTCCATGATCCGCATACACGCAGTGCCTGACCGAAGAGCGGGCATTGAACAAAGCGGCCTGTATGCCGTGTTAGCCAATGTACACAGAAATCGCATCACAGCAATTTTACCCAGGCCCATTGCTTCCTAGCGATGTGGAAGCCCAGGCAATGATACATTTTAGTGGTATCCTGCAGCATAATCCCCGTGTCGGCGGCGGCTTTGCTATGGCCCTTTAGTTGCATCCTTTCCAGCAAGTGAAAGAATAAAGTTGTGCCGATGCCTTTTTTTCGATGCTCCGGTAGCACTCCCGGAATGCCAAGTACACCGGTGTTAGAGAACTCCATCGCGCCCACCGGCTTCGCCCTCGTACTCCGCTACCAGAGTAACTTCACCCCAGGGCTCTCTCAGCCAAGCAAGGACCTGCTCAGCCGATGGATGTGGCCCATAAACCCAGGGGGAACAGTCACCGAAGACTCTGATCATCGCTTCAAGGTCATCTTCACGGGGGGCTCTGATCTGCACGGCCGGATTTAACCGAACCTCTTTCAACGGCTGCCGCAAGTCTATCTCCGCGTAGACGCTATCGAAGACGAAGGGCTCTTGGTCGGAATAGCGGTCGAAATAGAAGTATTCGCTGTGCGTAAACCCCAGCCTGGACAGTAAGGCAGAGGGGGCCCCATTATCGCTGCAAGCATAGGCGGTGGCTATTTCAACACCCTGGCTTTTGAGGTGTTCGAGGGTAGTACGTAGCAGAGACGTAGCCACTCCTTTTCTCCTGTGCTTCGGCACAACGGCTATCCTGCTTTGTCCCATGTCAGGGGCTGTAAGCTCATAGAGGAGATGGAGGAAATTGCCCTGGCCTTCGATCTCCTCAATACGACAGTGCGCGTAGCCAGCTGGGGCAACATTGACATAGGCCAGCCAGAGGGTATCGGTGGGTTCCTGAATCCAATCCAACACATCTTGAGGTGTAACCTGTCGGTAACTGTAGGTGCGGCCAAGCCTTGTAATCCATTCGTCGAAGCCGGCGTTATGTATCTGGGCCACCAACCCCTCTTGGCCCCCATGGAAGGCCGTGACCTCAATCCCAATCATTGAACCTATCTCCTTCGATATGTCGGCTAGCAAGAATTTGACGCTCCCCTTTCACCTCGCTTGAGAATTACGCAATTGCGGCTCAGGTGGGAGTTTCGGATTGGCGAGGTTCTCTCTACACTGTTTGGCGGCGGGGATGTACAGACATCGGGCATCAGGCGGCCTTTCTATCGGATAGTTCATCTTGGTTGCCTTCGCCTGGCCTTTGCTCATGTACCTCCCGCTTGAGTTGGGCTAGATGTTGGGCATAGCTCCGCTCTGCCTGCCTTTGGCTGGTGGGCATTTCTCCGAGGGTAGGGGATGGCATCTCCTGTGGGATGACACCCATGGGGCTGAGCCTCTCGTACCACCACTCCCACAGTTGCCACAGGGCCAGGGTGACGAAAAAGGCGATGGCCGTGCCGATGAAACCGATGTCCAGGTTGGAGAGGAGGTAGAAGGGGGCGTAGAGGCGTTGGAAAATGCGGGACCTGGAAGCCAGGTAGCTAGCATGCTGGGTTCTCTTCTGAACCATCCAGCCGATGATCACCCCCTCGCTGGCGAGGAACAGAGCACAAGCGCTTGCCCATTGAGCGAGACGTCGGCCCCAGCACCGGTGGACGGCCTCGTGCAGGAGGGCCGTAATCGCTCCCAGAGCTCCCAGGGCCAGATAGCCAGGCCAGGCCGCGAGGAAGTTCTTGCCTGCATTGATCAGGCTCTGTAACCCTGTCGGAGGCCCGATTTGCTCGGCGCGGAAGAAGAACTCCGCTTGTGCCTGGAGTGCCCCGCTGTAGTGCAGGATAGTAATGAAGATCCCCTAACCCACGAAGAGGAGTTGGATCAAGGCCACGATGGTTGCAGCGCTGAACATGCCTGCCAGGCCCCCCAAGGGAGCTACCAGCCCAATCCGCTTGCCGCTGTTGACTAATCCTTCGCGCTTCACCCTTTGGCCCATTTGATCTCCAGCAAACACCCTAGTAAACAGAGCAGCCAGGACACATTCCCTGACTGCTCTAGCCCCTGCCAAACTGTTGAATTCGTTGGGATAGGAACCCTGAGAGTCTAGGCAAATTATCGTATCTCATCGTTCAATTCACTTGTCACAAGCTGCTTAATGTTTCAAGTTTGCGTTCTGGATTCTTCACAATCTCCAAAATGCGCTGACGTAATTGTCCGCCATCCCATCCCTGCTCACATCCTATCTCCACACTTTCGGGCAGGTGGAAATTTCGGCGAATGTATTCTCTCAGTTGCTTGGCATAGGGCCAGCCATATAGGTGTATACCATCGCAGATTTTCATCGATTCGCGTGCGCTTTTCCCTGTTACAAGCGATTCACGCTCTTCCACAATGCTTTCAAGAAAATCTCGAATCTGTGCTCTGTGTCCCTCGCCCCACCGCTCCACATTGTATTTCGCCTCTTGCCTCTCCCGTTGAAACTCCGCCATCAGCTTTTCCTGCAGCGATTTGTCTTCTAACTCGAACCAACAGTTGCCCATCTCCTCAACTGATCCCACTATGCGACCGTGCTCGCCTTGGATGACCATCTCGTTCTGGCCCTCCCAACAGGTGGTCGTGAAGAGCTTACCATGGGAACCATTCTTGAACTCTACCAATCCGTAGCCAATATCTTCCACCTCAATCGTGGGATGCAGTATGTTCGCCCAGTAGCCTATGGCATAATCAACGCCGCCATTATGGGATTGAAACACATCCCATGCATGAATACTTTGATTGACGAATACGCCGCCGCCTTCTTGTTCCCATGTGCCGCGCCAGGGGTCTCTTGCATAGTACTTCGTATCTCGATAGTGATGAGTAGCCAGATAACTGAATTGAATCTCTCCCAATAAGGGCAATACTTCCCTGTGAATGAACTGGTTGTTGGGACTGTACTGATTTTGAAATATGACGCCTAACGTCACGCCATTTTCCCTTGCTGCATCGATCATTTCAGTTGCCTGTCTGACGCTGATTGACATTGGCTTTTCGACGAGCACATGCTTGCCCGCTCTTGCGGCATCAATGGCCATACGAGCGTGAAGGTGGTGTGGCGTACATATGCTGACGACATCGATCCTATCGTCAGCCAGCAGATTGCGGTAGTCATCGTAAACCGCCGACACATCCCATTCCCTCATTCGCCTAAGGGCCTTGGCAGGAACAACGTCGCAGACCGCGATGACCTGACACAACTCAGAAAACTCCACATAGGCAGCGCCATGTACTTCGGACACACCGCCACATCCTATGATCCCAATTCCTAATTTGTTGTCCACAATTAACCATCTGGTAGCTCCACACTTAACCGTGGTCACGTACACCACTGAGCAATGAGTGCTTTCATGGCACTTGATGGCCTCCCGCGCCGTTTCGGCGGCCGCCAGGGCGGTGGAGGCACGCGAAAAGACAACAACT